>Ga0210015_1004844_pt1 | contig 11199 bp, 12 predicted proteins | sample CryGeymeta201522_FD_185471 | JGI IMG/M metagenome (GOLD analysis project Ga0210015, IMG submission 185471) | Groundwater microbial communities from Crystal Geyser aquifers in Utah, USA - Crystal Geyser metaG 2015-22 (SPAdes) (version 2) | ecosystem: Environmental > Aquatic > Deep subsurface >... | reverse complement strand
GCGGCCTCATCCGCGAACCAGCGGTCGAATTCCTGAAAGTCCCGCGGGTAATCGACGCCCGCAACCGGTCTGGACAGCGTTCCCATGACCCCATACTACCTGTAGTAGGCACTTGCTTCAAGTGGATACCCCCCATTCCAGAATTCCATCCAGCAGTTCGAGAAGAACGACACTCAAATCCTTTCCATCGACGCCCAGGAGGTTTTTCGGGTGGCAGACTGGCAGAAGAAGAGAGGAATTTCCTTTCTAATTCTGGCCGACCCGACTGCGTGGGTTTGCGCCCGGTATGGCGTAGCCAAACAGTTGGTGGTCCACGAAGAGTGGGTGAATCTCCCGGCCGCCTTTGTCATAGACAAGGAGGGAATTCTTCGCTACGCCCATGTCGGACGCGGGTGGCCGCCTTCTGAACGAGCGACCCCTGAAGAACTGCTGCAACAATTTCCGCACTGAAAAAGGCGGCAAAGTGAGAGCCACACCTGTTCGCGAGGGATTGGACTCCGAATCGCAACATTGTCACGGGGATTGAATCCCCAATACATGGTTCCGCTTCGGAGTCCTCGAACTCACAGATTTCGCACTCCTCGCGAACAGAGGTCTATTCTACAGGAGGAGAAACACATGACACGTATCAAACCGCTTGAATTGAACGAAGCGCCCGAAGAAGCCAAAGAAGTGTACGCTGAGATCCAGGGAGCCTTCGGCATGGTTCCGAATCTTTTCAAGACCTATGCGCACTTTCCGGCACTGCTGAAAGCAAACTGGGAGAAGACCAAGTCGTTGATGATGGGCGGACAACTTCCGCGAGAGTTGAAGGAGTGTATCGCGCGGGTTGTGTCCGAAGCCAACGGGTGCCGTTACTGTGTGGCAGCCCACTCGATGATGCTGAAGCATCTGGGGTTCGATGACGCGCGTGTCGAGGCCGTGACGCAGCGCCTGCAAGACGCGGGGCTGCCGGAGAAGGAACGAAGACTCCTTGAGATCGCACGCGTCGGCTCCCTGAATCCCTTCCAGTTGACGGACAGGGATTTCGGGGAACTGCGACGCCTGGGTTGGAGCGACGCGGAGATTGTCGAAGCCCTTGGGGTTATGGAACTGTTCACCGCTTACAACAAGTTTCTCGATTCGCTCGCGGTGGAAGTGGACTTTTGAGGGAGACCTCGGCAATGGTGCGACGAAACGACAGAACGGGTCTGTTCCAATGATTCTAAGCATGGTATTGGCACGATTGGCGCACCCCTTCCTGCGCTCGTCGTCGGAGACGCTTAACACGGGGAACCCCCTTTCCACGACCGTCGCCGCCCATATTGCCCGCGAGTTAAAGCAGAAGGCAAACTCCCTGAAAGGGAAGTTCTACGACGCGACAACAGGCGCGCTGGACTACTGCGCTGCCGCCGGTTCTTCGGAATTTGCGGATTACGTGGAAACTGCCACGCTGCTATGCGCGTATGATCCTGGAATGCTCGTATCCTCCCACGAGAAACTCGCATTCTGGATCAACGTTTACAACGCCCTCACCGTCCACGCGATCATCTCGTACGGTCCAAGAGAAAGCGTGTGGGAGGTAACGGGCTTTTTCGACAAAGCTGCCTATCTCATCGGGGGGATGCGATATAGCTTGAATGACATCGAACACGGCATCCTGCGGTCGAACCGTTCGTCGCCTCCTCTGCTCCGTAGACGATTTGGCGACAAAGACCCGCGTCGCGCGTATGCTCTGCAAGCAACGAAGTTTGACCCGCGCATCCATTTCGCGCTCAACTGCGGCAGTAAATCGTGTCCCCCGATTTCATTCTATGATGCGGAAAAGATTGACCTCCAGTTGGACCTTGCAGCAAGGGCCTTCATCCGCGGTGAGACTGAGGCGCGTGGCGCTGCCCTCCTCACCTCGCCCATCTTCAAATGGTATCGTGGCGACTTTGGGCATGAGGTCGTCGGGTTCATCCTGAAGTATCTGGAAGAGGAGACGGCGCGGCAGTTGCGAGGTCAACGGGTGCGGCTATCGTTTAAGAAATATGACTGGCGGTTAAATGCATCGTGACAGCCGGTGATCCGCGGGCTCGATGCTCCATCGAGGGCAGCAATCCTGGAGGGACACAAATTGGCCAAAGCAAGTAAGTTCGCCAGCAAGAAAAATATCGAAGCGGACAACTCCAAGATCAAGAAACAAAAGTTCTCAGACCCAAAGGTATGGACGCGCTGGGTTGTTTTGTGGGGGCTGATGCTTCTAATTGCGTGGCGGTTTATTGGCGAACATCGCCTGCTCCCGGCGCTTCTCGCCGAACACATCCCACCGGGGCCGGCCATTTCCCTCCTTTACTGGGCGGCAGTCATGGGGTTCGGAATTTGGGTGATTCGTAGGAATACGAACCCCTACCTCCGGTGGCGCACCGTCAGCCTGATGACATGCCAAACGGTCTTCGGATTGATGATGCCGTTGCGCGTCCTGGGACACGCCTCACCCATTAAGTACCCCCACCTCACCTGGCCGCTGCACATGGGAGTCCTCGAACCAGGAAAGGGCGCGTTATTGTTGGTTTGGGGAGTGGCGACCTCGCTCATTCTCTGGCCTGCCATTGCCTTCTTCTTCGGCAAGGGAATCTACTGCGGATGGTTTTGCTCGTGCGGTGCGTTGGCGGAGACTGCGGGCGATGCCTTCCGGCTGAAGGCGCCTCGGTCTGCAACCGCGCAGAGGGCCAATATTGGAATGTACGTCATCCTACTCGTCGCGGCGGTGACCACTGCCTCCGAATGGGCACATGTCGGGCTGCTCCGGTCGTGGTACTCATGGATCGTCGGCTTTCTTATGGCGGAGATGGTGGCGTTCGCTGCCTACCCGATATTGGGTGGCAGAATCTGGTGCCGCTACGCCTGTCCGCTCGCCGCGGTTTTGGGCTGGTTCTCGCAAAGAGGGAAGTCTGGCATCGTCACGAATTTGACAGAGTGTATCGAATGTCACTTTTGCACGAAGATCTGCGAGATGGGCATTCCGGTCAGCGCGTACGCGCTCGACGGAATTCTGCTGAAGCACGACCAGTGCGTTGCCTGTGGCGAGTGCATTGCGATTTGTCCCACAAACACTCTCGCCTTCACCTTCAATGCTCCAACCAGACTGGGGCCAAAGCCCAAACCCGAAAGCCTCGCCGAGGCAATCAAGCACGGCTATTGACTAAAGAGATCGCAAGGACTCCCCGATTCGAACCCGTCATGGAGCACTTAGGAGGTGTCGAGCTCAAGGCCACACAGTCCTTCACGACCGCGCGTATCTTGCGATCGTGAGGAGAATTTTGCAGCCGGCTTTCAGCGTGCCGGAAAGGGTGCCGGAGATCTTGGACTTGCCAATCCTTCTCCGATAGGAGACAGGCACCTCAACGACGCGCAGTCCTTGGCGAAGAGCCTTGATCTGCATCTCCACCGTCCAGCCGAAGTCTTGATCCACCATGCCTAATTTCTGCAATGCGTCCCATCGAATCGCACGAAAAGGCCCCAGGTCGGTGTAGCGGCACCGGAAGAGCAGCAACATCAGCCAGCAGGCAAAATGATCGCCATACAATTGTTGCGGAGCAAGCGAACCGGGTTCTCGTTTTCCCAATATGCGAGAACCCACTACAAAGTCTGCGTCACCAGCAAGGATGGGAGCAATGAGCCGAGAAATCTCTTGCGGGCAGTCACTGTAGTCGCCGTCCATGAACACGACAATGTCCGTATCGTCGATCACATCCAGTCCGCTCAGGCACGCGCGCCCGTAACCACGGCGCTCTTCGTGCACTACCCGCGCGCCGTGCGCCCCGGCCACCTCTGCCGTCCGATCCACGGATCCGTTATCGACCACTACTACGTCGCTCACCGGCGGCCGCGGAATCTCACCGAGAACTGCCGCGATGGCCTGTTCCTCGTCTAAAGCGGGAATAACGACGGATACGCGGTAAGTCGGGGAGAGTTGTTTCATCCTGCTAACGCCATTCTTAACCTCACCAAATGTTCCTTACTATTGCCAAGCTCATCCTGCTCCAAAATACCATGCCAGCGACAGACCCGTCCACAAAGAGCCATCTGGCGCCATTGGCGTAAACGGCCGAGTCCGATGGTGACAGTGCCTGAGGGAGGATGGTGAAAGAGGGAATACCCCACGACGGTGTCGATAGATCAAGGTTTCCAAGTACGTGAGTAGATAGCAGCGAGTATGAGTTACCGGTGGCCTTTGAGGTGACGAAGGCTTCAGCGGTGGAATCGCCCCGTTTGCTTCCGATGGTGGAGAGGACGAAGCAGCGTCATCCGGATCGGACTCTGTGAGTCCGCACGCGGGAGATGTGGGGGGCCGAGAAAGGTTCATCCCGGTCTTTGTATTTAGACCAGGCCGATACGATTGTGTACACCGAGAGGGGCGAAATTCTGTGTCGTTTCCAGGATACGGACGACGAGGCGGAGAACTACTTTGTAATGGTCAGCCCTATTGCCCCTGTAATGGGGGCAAACACATGTGACACGGACATGATGTCCGTGCGACCCCCTATTGCCCTTGTAATGGGGGCAAACAGCAACAGCATTACCATTGCGGGCCCCTGCCCGCCTCGACTAACGCCAGCAGGGGCTGGCGCAAGGGGAGATGGCGACAGTTCAACTCCCCATTGCAGGGGCAATGGGGCTCAATACCGCCACGTCTCACAAATCTGACTTGCACCCCCAACCCCTCCCGGAGATATACTCGTTAAGGTTGAGAATCCACGTTTTCTGCCGCAGGATAAAGCTCCAGCTTTATCTCTGCTGCTGATTGACAAAGCTACGGCAGAGACAAAGCTGGAGCTTTATCCTACGGCAGGTGCATGTTGGAGCAAGACAGCGTCCAATCAGATTCCGCAGGGCCATTCCTCAACCTTAACGAGTATATCTCTGCGGACTCTGTGAGTCCGAGGCGAAGGGCTTGGGGTACCCGACTGCCGCCCGACTGCCGGATCGCGGGCAGGTCCCCAGTTAACACACCTTGAACGCTGTGCGGTATAATGGCAGCCTACGACTCGCGAACACCGGAAGGCTGGCGGAGGCGCGGCGACTTTCCAGATTCGAGGTGACAAGATGGTTCAACGATTTGCTCTGTTACTTTGCATTGGTACGATCGGCTGCGGAGGTCTGCGCGCTGCCACGGTGGTGAAGGAAGCCGACGGCGGCTACCGTATCGTCACCGAAAACTACTCTGCGCGTGTGGGCGCCGATGGCAACCTGCACTCCCTCGTCAGCGGCGGGACGGAGTTCCTGCTGGACGGGTACAGAGGGCTGGTCGGCGGCGGGTACATCAGCATTACCGAGGGCGCCGAGTGGAAGGCGGATTGCTTCAAGTTTGTCGAGGTCGCGCAACCCGCGGAGAACTCCCTCGTCGCTACCGCGCCCAACCACAAGCTGACGTATCGTTTTCTGCCTGACGCCATTGAGATTGACTTCTCACACACCGCCGACCCAACAATCTGGTATCTCACGGTCAACCCGGCCATCACCGACATGCTCGAACATGCCTCGGGGGAAACCATTGCGCCTCGGACGGTCTGGAGGGAGGGCGAGACGCATCTCTTCAACGCGTCTGGTGCGAATGTCAAACTTCCGGCGGGCGCGTTCTATTACGTCGCCAAGAACGCTCGTGAGAAGCCCGTAACCGATCCGAATGTCCAACAGGTGTGGATGCCGCGGACCTGGGCGGAAGGCGTATTCACCAAGCGAATTGTCATCCACGCGAAACCGACTGCCTCCGATGCGTTGCAGGCGACACTATCCGTGTCGCCCGGCAACCACCTCTTCGCTTCGGACTCTGTGAGTCCGCGGCAACCGGCACGGGTCGGGCTGAACGCCCGGCTGCTGTTTCCCGGGTTGACGGCAGATGGTCGGGCGGAACTGGTCGTCACCGACTTCCTCACGCAGAAGGAAGCCTTTCGTCAGAGCCAACCACTGCGGATCGACGCGATGGGCGAAACGAAGCTAACCTTCACTCTGACCCCTCCTCCAGCCTTCTATGCGGCGAACCTGACCTTGAAACAGGGAGAAGAAGTGCTGGCGACGCGCAGCTTCCCTCTGACCTGCGGACTCGACCGGATGACCCCACCCGAGCGACCCGTGGACTTCGACAAGTTCTGGGACGACACGCTTGTCGAGCAGGAGAAGGTTCCGACCAACATGCAGTTGACACTGTTCGAGGAAAAGCCAGAGTACCGCCTCTACAAGCTCCGCTTCGATGGTCTGCTGGGGCGGCAGTTCCACGCATGGCTTTCCATTCCGACGAAGGAAGGTAAGTACCCAGCACACTTGACTCTCCCACCCAGCGGCATCCATCCGCCGTATCGCCCCTACTCGGGGCCGAACGTCGTGGGGATGAGCCTTGCCATCGCCGGACAAGAAGTGCTGCCTCCAGAGGGCGGGTACAAGTACTGGGACTACTGGCGCGGTGGAATCGAGAAACCGGAGACTTGGTACTACCGCGTCGTCTTCGCCGCGTGCAGCCGGGCGATCGACATCCTCGCGGCGCGACCGGAGGTCGACGCATCGCGCATCTTCGTGACCGGTGGATCGCAGGGCGGCGGGCTTTCGTTCATCACGGCGGCGCTCAATCCGAAGGTTGCGATGGCCGTCTGTGGCAGTCCGGGGTTGTTCGGTCTGGAGTGGAAACTGCGTCACCTCGGCCCCGCCTACTGGCCGCCCATCGACCCGATGGACGAGAAGAACCAACCAATCACCGACCCGAAGGCCATCGACAACCGCTGCGCGGTTGTTCGCTACGGCGACGCGGCCAACTTCGCACCGCGCATCAAAGGTGCGGTGTTGCTCCTCGTCGGCCTGCAGGATCATGTGACCTCTCCCGCGGGACTCCTCGGCACCTGGTCGCAACTGAAGAACGCGAAAATCAAGGCCCTCCTCGCCGACCCCTGGGGCGGACACAACGGCCCCCGCGGCGGACAGGCACTGGGAAGTCAATGGTGGATGGCGCTGGCCGAGGGAAGAACCGAACGGGTACTGGAGTACACGAAAGCCGCGGAGTTGCCGGTGATGGTGGAATCAGGCAACCCAACTGAGGGTGTCACCGCAATGTGATAATGTCTGGTTTTATACTCGTTACGGGTGAGGGGGTGTTTTCATCCGTAACGAGTATAGCAAGATAGAAATGTCCTGTATCCTGAGGGCCTCGGAAGGAGGTCCTGATGAAGGGAAAAAGAACATTGCGCTTGAGTACGAAAGAGATAAGGCGTATGCCGGTGATCCGGAAGGTGATCGAGAAAGAGTTGACGCAGGTTCGAGCGGCGGAGTTGCTGGGACTGTCGGAGCGACAGGTGAGTCGGATTCCAGTATGGTTGCAGACGGAGGGAGAGGGCGGTCTTGCGCATCGGCTTCGAGGCAGAGCATCGAACCGTACGATCTCGGGGACGACGCGTCAGCGAGTTTTGCGTTTGTATGGGAAGAGACATCAGGGATTTGGTCCCACCTTGGCGTCGGAGAAGGCGAACTCTGAGAGTTCGAGGAGACCCTGGGGGTGGAAGTGATTCACTCCCACTCTCCCCAGGCGAAAGGGCGTTGCGAACTCTGCGATTCGAGTAGAGCGGCTTTTCGGGACGTTACAGGACCGTTTAGTGAAAGAGCTGCGGTTGGGATTTACACGAAAGAAGCGGCGAACCGGTTCCTGCTGATGTACTGGCCGAAGTACAACGGGCAGTTCAACGCGATAGCCCGCAGTTCGGTGGACCTGCATCGCCCGGTACTAAGCTGGACTTTATCCATTTCTGGAATCAGTGAAGTCACGGATTACAGCCATTTTGCCGGTAATCGTCCAGGCTTTTTTGAATATCGTCCCCGAAACTCGACATTCAAAAAAGCCAAACTACCCAGAAAGCCTTATACAGCGCCACTTTCTGGCAACCTGCGAATTGGATAAAGTCCAGCTAAGTAGGTCGTCAAAAAGACTGTCCCTGCTGAAACGAAGACGGACATACCCGATTGATTCGGTAATCCCCCTGAACTTGTTTCAGGGGATATTTCGGACAAACCTACTCCCATCTTCCGCTTTAGCGGTTTGCTGTTACTTCGATCTTCATAGCGGCGGTCAGAGTCTGTTGGTTGGTTAGATTCGTATTCATGTCAGTGAGCAGAGAATCTGAGTTTCAGCGGTCAGGTTTGCCGAGGTTGGTCGGCTCCAGAGTGTCCCACCGCGGTGCAGACGCGGGGATGCCTCATAGACTGGCAAGCGTTGCCGTGGGCAGACCGATCCCCAAGGCCGCCAGCAGCGATTTCTGTTGCGCCGACGGTTCTTCGCGGACTCGCAGAGTCCGACAAGAGCCAGGCTTCTCCTTCACCGATAAGGCAAATCTTATGAGCACAATAATCGCCAAAACCTTCCAGCACTTTGCGACCCGTCCACCGCGTTCCCGTCGCGCGTCGGTACAGCACTTCAATGAGACTGTACACCATCAGCGCAATCACATACAGATACATCGGACTCACAGAGTCCGCGAAGAGCCTCGATCCGTTTATCGTCCTGCAACCACACTGGACGCAATACCAAGTCCGTCTTCATATTCCGATGTCGGCTCTCCACCCAATGCTGTTCTTTGTGCCAGCCAAACACCGTCTCTGCGTCCTCGTCCCACAGGTCCGTCACCACCACGTATTTCCCATCCAGCTTCTCCCGTTCCGCAAGCGCCTCTTCGTCCCGCCACCAGCGCAAACTCAACTGACCGTCTTCCCCCGATACTTCATAATGAACATACTGTCCGAAGGGTGGTTTCAGGGCCGCTGTGACCTGCTGCTGCACGTACTCGCGCCGCGCATAGCGACGCTGGTTCAGGTAACCGCGAATCTGCATCAAACGGTCCTCGATCTTCTGCAGGGCTTTCTCCCGTCCCTCCCGGTCATCCCTGGTTTTCCGCTCACTGCGAATAATCAAGGCTCGCACCAGCAACTCGTTCGCCGCAAGGCCTTTCGGAGGTTTCAGGGCCAAGGTGCGTTCCGCCATCCAGTAAGGGTTCTTCGGGTCATGTTGGCTGTGATACTTCAGAAGATGAAACTCGGCGTCTGGCGCCGCTTCGATCCAACCCGCCGGCACGAGCTGGCGGCTCAGCGGGCTGACAAAATGATGTCCCTTCCGGCGCAAACCCCACAGATTCTCAAAGGTGGCGAAAATCCGATCAGTGACAAAGAGCTGACTGTCTCCCCCGAGCAAACGGCTCACCTGGTCGACGGCCGCGGGGAAGGTGCCAATGCCATTCTCGTTGCCGGGAAGAGGCTTGCCCCAGACGACAAGACCCTCCGGTCCTACGACGTCCAACCCGACATTGATCTGTTTATCCTGACTCCCTTGCGAGTTGTATCCGTGGGTAATCGTCTCGCTGCCCTCATATTCGCCGGCGAACAACACCGAGGTCAGGTCATGGTGGACCGCGCCTACCACCGGCTCAAAGTGACTCAGCAGATTCAACGACACCGTCTGCAGCGCCTCTCCCGCATGGGGCAGAAAGGCGTCTAGGGCATCCCCCATCCGATCATCATTGAAGTGGGAACTCTCGACTCCGTAACACAAAGCCAGACCGGAGCGATCCATCCATGCGTCCAAGTGATACAACGGAACCCGCTTCTTCCCCAGACTATCGACAATATGGGCGACCAGAGCTTCCAGCGCCTGACCGTGAGTCAAGTGCCGTTGGCGCTGCATGGGGACCTCTTCATCCACCACCCGCCGCAAACCCAAGATCCGCAACAGCGGCAGGACCAGGGGCGACCGACCCAGGTTCCTCCGATCCGTCACTCGAACGCGTTCCGCGAACTGACTCGCCTTCTCCGATGCAAACCAAGGTGCCATGATGACTTCGTCTCTTGCTACGTTGATTGCTACCACCGTAAACTGGGGAATTCTCCACCCACTTTACCGGTTCGCTCTTTGCCTGTATATTTTGACTGTTTTTCATACCCAACACAAATCGCTTAAAGCGGAAGATGGGCCTACTGAGGCGCAATCGGCGAACTCTGCGAGTTCGATTTGACCCAATCCCCCCGAACTCACCGCCGAAGCTAACGTTGGCGGCACTTCAAGCCCAGGCAGAATCCTTAGAGCGGAAGATGGGATTAGGACCGACCTATCTAAGCGCAGGGCGAACCTAAATATCCCCTGAAGCAAGTTCAGGGGGATTCGATGGCAACTGCGCTCCCAGTAGGTTACTCCCAAGCATCCCCCGAAACAAGTTCGGGGGGATTGCCATTACCGAATCAAACTGTCAAATAGCATAACCCCCCACTACCTTTTCGGGAACTATGGGACAGTATTTTTGACCACCTACTTACAAGGGAAATATCTGAAGCGGGTGTTTTCGGTTCGCGAAGAGAGGACCGTTAATAGAGACAATGCAATGCTCTCTAATTCAAGGAGAAGCAGTGTCAGATCAAGGATCACTGGCAGGGCAACCTGCCGAAGAAGATCTGGGTGGAAGAGTCCCGACGCGTCGGGAGACGGAAAGATATATCTGATGCACGGAGACCGCTAACTCTGCGAGTTAGACCGCTCCCTGCGCTACCAGGAGGTGGAGAAGTCCCCCGCCAAGCCGAATCCCGAGAAGAAGTCTCCCCGTCGCGCCACGAGGGTGACTCCGGCTGCCGATCATCCCTTCGGACTCTGTGAGTCCGCGGCGTCGGTTTGCGCGGCGTCCTTCCCGGAGGACGCCGGCACGCGCCGGAGTGCAGCAGGGAGGGGATACAATTGCGAGTCGGTAAACCCTGCTTTGCTTTCCCAAGGCCAAGGCGCCGATGTCGGGGCGGACGGTTCGCGCGGAGAGTCAGACGGTCCCTCGCGCGGAGGGCGGTGTCCCGACGAGTCGGGAAGGATCGAAGGCTTCGCACGGCGACACCGCTGAGACTCCCCTGCCAAGGGATCCCAAGGTCAGAGAGCCCGGGGAACCTTGAGACGAGCGCCCGCATGGAGGAGGGGGATGCCGTCGCTCGCTACGCTACGCTCCGGCAGCCCGCTCCAAACTCAGTTCCCATCATCAGACCAAACCGGACATTTCTATCTTGCACAATACCAGACATTTCTAAATTGCGTTGACATAAGCCCACCTTGATCCACCCTCCGGAGGAGGAGAGGAAGTTGCGGAGCCTTGTGAATGCTGAGGAGGAGTGAGGTAGGTTGAGTGAGTAAACTCACCAACGAGGTGCAGGAATGGCATTACAGGGTCTTTTGCCATA
>Ga0210015_1004838_pt1 | contig 11213 bp, 7 predicted proteins | sample CryGeymeta201522_FD_185471 | JGI IMG/M metagenome (GOLD analysis project Ga0210015, IMG submission 185471) | Groundwater microbial communities from Crystal Geyser aquifers in Utah, USA - Crystal Geyser metaG 2015-22 (SPAdes) (version 2) | ecosystem: Environmental > Aquatic > Deep subsurface >... | reverse complement strand
GACCAACCGGCAACAGTCTCCGCAGACGCTCGACAAAGTCGGTGTAGGCGGTGTTGTCTGAGCATGGAAAGAGCCTAGCAGATAACACTAAAGCAATCAAACAACGACGTCCCCCATAGCACAGGATTTCAGGAACATGCAGTAAGCAGTACCTTCTTTGGGGCCGACCAGGCTGGCCGGCCCCAAAGTAAGATTTTACCAACAATTTCCGGCATTTTGGGAAGATTTGGCGCCGGTCTGGGTGATTTCGAGGTATCCACATTTGCTGTCGGTAAACTGTGGGGTTGCCCGAATTGTGAAAGTTGTTGCAGTTAAAACAGGCAGGCTCAATTGATACCTATTACCCGTGGTCCACTGCTGCACCTGATCATCAGCCGCCGTGCCCAGGGTTGCGGTGGCATAGCTGCTGGTGCGCGTCATCAAACGCTCCATATTCTGCGCGCCGGTAAGCAGGGCGGTTTTAGCCGAAGCGCGATAAGCATTGATGCGATAGTTGTTATAGGTCGGGATGGCGATTGCCGCCAGAATCCCCAAAATTCCGATCACCACCAAAATTTCGATCAAGGTAAAGCCGCGTTGGCTCATACGGTCAGATCTCCTCGTTTTTATTTTTCAGCTTAGCGCAATTGTCGCCAGGACTGCCGCCCTCTGGCCGACAAATCGCCACCTTTTTCTTCCTGGAACATAAGGTTCCCTGTCGAACCCGAGAAGACCTTCACCTGGGTCGAGGTACCGTCAGAATTAGCATCCGCGTCATCATCCAGAATCTTTGGTGCCTGAATAATTCCTTCCTCAGACTCAATTCCGGTGACTGCCACCTCGACATCTGTGCCGTTAATAGTGACCGTGACCTTGTCTGCGGTGTCAATATCGCCATCCCCATCGGCATCGTAAATCGTGGTGTCAAGCCGTCCGCCGTTGAAGGGGTCCATTTCCATCAGCCAGCTGGTGCCGCCGGGCTCGCACGGGCTGTCGGAGGGGATCAGAGTCACGAAAATAATTTTGCCGTTGTTGAGAATCGGCATTTCAACCACACGCTCGGTCTGGCGGTTGGGGGTGTTGGGTGAAAGCAGATCGAGATACCAGCCTACCTGGGCCCCGCTGCCCGTGCCGTAGTTGACCGTATTGGTTGAAAGCACCCGGATATTACGCCCACTAAATTTGTCGGTGACCGGCCCTTCATACAGGATGGACTGGGATTGCAGTTCGCTGCGATCCGTCGTGGAAATGGCACCCTTGTCCTGAATGCCATAGAAAGTCTCGACGGCGCGACTTGATTCAACTGCCGGAACAACGTTGTCATTCGCATCGAAGAACTTGCCGGTTCCAAACCACACCATGACATCGGTGCCGTTGGGATGCCGACCGACGGCCGGACGCACAGTAATTGGTTGAATTTCGCTATTCGGTCCACGCGCTGTAAACAGCGGGGTGGGAGTCGTCCCCGTTTTGTAGGCGACCCCCCATTTGCTCGGTAAGGCATCCTTAAAATCAAATTTCCACAGATTACCCTGCAAGTCACCGGCATAGACGTAGTCAATAATCCGATCACTGTCGACATCTACCGGTACCGGAGCGCTTAGTCCATTCGGGGTAGTGGTGTCACCAACGCCGACATCAATCGTGCCATAGGTGGTGGACAGGGGAAGGCCTGTAGCAATATCAACCACATAGAGCACCGCCTTACCCGTGGCGCTATGGTACCCATTGCTGATAAAAGCCACCCATTCGCCACTGGCTAGACGTCCAATTGTCGGTTGAGGAAGAGTGTACCCCAGATCGGCATAGACCAGAGTACTGGAACTATTCTCGGTCTCAGGGGTGATTTCCCACAACACCGAATTGCCATCAAAATTGGCGGGATTGGTCACATCCAGAGCAAAAACCGTTTTGCCCCCGGCCCCGGTCGTACCCAGTAAAACCGTATGCCAGGCGCTGCCGAAGTAGGCGTCGCCGGTGCGGGGAGCACCGTCGACCATATAACGATGGCCATTTTGGGGCGTGCCATAGTTGGTTGCCGTCAGCCGCGGCAGCCCGGCGATCAGGGAGTTCGGCAAGTAGGAGAAAACTTCGGCGCCGGTGGCGGCATTAAAGCCATGGAGCATGCCATCGTTAGCACCGACATAAACCATTTTTGTGCGACCAGCATAGTCGGTCGAAGCGCGGAAACTGGTGTAGGAAGTGCCCTCAGTGCCGGCGAGCTTGTCGTAGGCGAAATCAGGTGTGCCGACGAAAACCGGGTCAGAGTTAACGATATCGCCCAGCACCAGATTGCGGTCACGCAGATTGCCACCGTTCTGGCGCTCGGTGGTGCGGTCACCACGGAAGTAATTGACGCGATCCTCGCCCAAACCATCATTGGTGCCGGCGATATTTTTGTTCAGGGCCAATTGCTGGGTGGCAGTCAGCGGGGTGCTCCATTTAAACTCCAGACCATAGGGCGCTGCGATTGCACTGGGATTGAGGGTGTAAATTTTACGATTAGCTGCCGTGGGCAGCTGGTTTTCAGCGTTCCAGGTTTGAGATGTAACCACATTCCCCGTGGTGTCGCGCGTTAAACCAATAGCCAGCAATTCCCCCGACCAGTCCGCGCTGTTAAATTTAGCCTGATAAATGGTGGTGCCGGTCTGCAACTGGGTCGAGTTACTGGCAACAGCCGCCGACGACGAACTGATTTCCGCCAGCTGGGTGAAAACCTGGCCCAGGCTGGCTTCCAGCTGACTGGGATTGGTGGCGTAAAAATAGTTATCGGGCTGACCATCGCCGTCGGCATCCCAGGAGGCGGTATCGGTCGGGAAGGTCAAACTGGTATTGTTTTTATCATACCCCCCCCACTTGGCAGCATAATACAAGGGCGATTCCAGCTGGCCCGAAGGTGTGCCGGTAATCACATAACTGCCTGCGGTTGGCTCATCGCCAACCTGGCAGTCGGAGCACCCATTAACCGAGCTGGTGTCGGTATAATTAAAGCCTTCGATTCCCGAATGAACATGAAAGCCGTCGTTGCCGGTGCCGCTGATGATATAACCAAAGCCCATCATACCGGAGGTCGATTCCGCTATAACGTCGGTTGTTACCTCGATGATGGATGAGCTTCCCGTCAGGTCAATTTGGTAGTGCAAAAAGCCGCTCATGTCCTGGTCATAATCGCCGCCCTGCTCACTGTCTTCCCACTGAATGAAGAAGGTGCCTTCGCCGCGATTTTTATCCACACTGACCGGTTTGAAATTGACAATTGAGCAGTTGGTTGCGGTGGTATTTTTGGTGTTGCGACAGGCGGGCAGAATGGTCACATTTTTATCAGTGCTGCCCGGCACGCTGATTTCAATTTTTGGTACCGCGGGTGCTAGTGACACACCAAAGGTCTTAACGGTTTGATCATCTTGCAAATCAGAGCGAATATCATTAGTAAACGCATGGTTGGCCAGGCCGCTGAGATAATAAGAGCCCGAAAGACGCGGCGCTTCGGGGCAAATTCCCTTGACCGCCCCCAAAGAGGAGACCGACTTTTCGGTACACAGCTGGTTATTGTCGCTGCCATTTTCGCCCACCAGCCAGGTCTTGCCATGAATGGACTCGCCGGCACCCACAACGTCGGTCAGCGTTGCAGCCGAGCTGCTGGTATTAAGATCCGAAACCCCACCCAGTTGGTCATCATCGTAAGACGCCATACTGGCGTTGAAATTGATGACATTCAGGGAGGAACAATAGTTGTCATTGGTCAGGGGGTCTGACCAGCTGGCAGTCCCTAAGCCACTGATTTTGTCATCGCCTGAAAAAGTGAAGGCGCTGGTGGCACTTTTTCCAGCAAAATAACGCAGGCTTTCGAGAAAAATCTCCGATTGAGGATTGCCCCAGTTGCTGCAATTACCGTCGCTAAAAGAGGTCAGCTGAAATGTACAATTATCGCCCGAACCACTATCCCCGTACACCCCGGTCGAATGGTTATAACCATATAATCTCAGCCGGTTAAGGCTGTCGATAATTGCCCCGGTGCTGGGCGCGGTTTTGAAAGTACCGTCGGTGTCAACATTGATCTCATTTTTGAGGGATTCGATATTCTTACGCAGCACCCCACCCGATTTGTTTTTCGTGTAGCTGCCCGACATCATCCCGAAAAGCAGGCTGTCGGTTTCACCGTGAACCTGCAACAAACCAACCGGCTTGAAATTACCGCCGGGGTATTCGCGGCATTTTTCATTGCCGAGCAACGCACCGTCGCAAGCCTCAACTCGGGCAACATAATCGCTATTGCCCAGCCCAACATCGGCCTTGACCGGGGTCTGCATATTTGCGGTCATGCCGGTTAATCCGATATCGTTGCCGTTTTTGGCCGATTTTTCTTCATCCCAGCGACATTGCCAGCGCTCATTGGCAGTCCATAAACCATAATCACCGTAAGCAACCCGGATGAGAGGGGCGTCGGTAATGCTTTGCGAATAACCGCTTGTGGCAACGGTGGTGTTACACAGGGTGATACCCTTGCGGGTGTGGTTGGTCAGGGTCCAGGTGCTGAAGCTGCCGTTACCAAGGGGCGTGGCGGTCACGTCCAATGTGACCTCGGTGCCGTGGACACCGGTGACCACGCCATACATGTAAAAATTGCTGGGGTCGGTGGTCAGGGCGACCGTCATCTGGTCACCAGCACGCACCTCCCCGGCAGCAAAATTAGTGATAAAAGTTCTGCTGCCCGTGCCCAGGGTTTCGGTGCTGCTACTGGTGGCGGTTGCCGGCAGGTGGCTGGCGCTGAAAGGGGTGAGTTTGGCGATATCGCTACCGGCATAGTATTTCACCCAGCTATGGGCGTCATTGGGCAGGTAACTGCGTTCCAGCACCGTAAGGTTTGAATCATCGGTTGAACGGTAACCGCCATAAAGGATTTTGCGCACCGCATCGATGCGGGCAGTAGTGGCCCAGTTGAGGAAGTTGCCGCTCCAGTCGCCGGCAGTGCCCCCGGCGCAGTATTTATCGCTGGTCATGGCCACAGGTTCAAAACGATCATTGGTCGAGTTGTAGTTGTAGCACTTGCGGGAGTCGTAGTAGCCAAAGTAATCAATAGCGTGAATGTAGGTGCCGTCGGCGATACCGTCTTGATTTAAGTCGTCGTAGTCACTGTAGGCCGAAAAATACAACTGATGGTCATTCGATAAATTAAGCATGACCTGCGGCTTGGCCGGATTTTTCAAGATCAATGGCACCTGGGAAATCAAACCGCTGTCGGTAATAACTGTGGTATCGCAACCATCATCAACCCCGTTGGCACAATCATTGTCTACCAGATCACCACAAATTTCGGTGGCTCCGGGGTGAATCGCGGCGTTGTCGTCACGACAATCGCCAGCCTCGACCGTATAACCGTCACCGTCAACATCGCAGCTCGGGTCGGCCAGGTCAGTCATGCCGTTGCAATCGTTGTCTTTGCTGTCATTACAAATTTCCCGATTGCCGGGATACATCGCGGGATCGTTGTCGTTGCAATCAAACTGGCTGGTAATGCCATCGGCGTCATTATCGTCGTAACAACCTTCGTCAACTGTGCCGTTGCAGTTGTTGTCAACGCCATCCCCCAGCCCTGTGGCCGAACATTCGGCAGCTCCGGGGTTGATAGCGTACACATCATCACGGCAGTCGCCGCCGGCGACGGTGTAACCATCGTTGTCGGCATCGGGACTAACCACCACCGTACCGCAACTGTTGTTATCAGGGTCGGTCGGGTTGATGGGGGTTGTCCAATTGGGACTCGTGTCATTGTTCGCGATTGAGGTCCTGGTCGTATCGGTGGTAATAACGAAGGAGTCAAAGCGAAATTTTTTCTCCCGTGTCCAGAAGTTTATCCTATAGGTTCCCGCTGAAGGAATGGTGATGCTGGCAGGAGTACCACCCATGTCGTGCTGCTTCGTACTCCATATCCATTCATCGTGGGGACTAAAGGTCAGATTGCCGGTTGCGGTTTCGTTTACGCCATACCAGATAGAGTCTTTGTTGCCATCCTCACCAAGACCACGCACAAAAATTCGATAGGTGCCAGCATCAGTGAAATTTAGGTCATAACTGACGGGCCTCCCCGAAGGCGGATCGCTATAATCGCTATCAGAATCGGCCTTGAGGTACGCGTTATTCCCCGCGTCGTTATCAGACTTTTTATCAAAGTTGTCCCCAAAATCGGTATAATACTCGGCCTCAATGAGCGTGCCATTGGGGTCAACCGTACAGATTCCCGCCCAAAGGGGTGACGCACAGAGCGCCAGCAACAGGATGGCCAGCAAAAGGGGATTGAGTCGCATGTTTTTCATTGTCTTGCCTCCAAAACCAGCGTTAAGCGGGGGTTTTCTAAACTTAAAAACGGCAGCATTACTGCAAGTGCGTAATCTGTAACAAAACTTCAGCAGTACCCGAACCACCTACGCCACGCGAGGTCACGCGATACATGGTTTCGGTTGTAACCGGGGTGTCGGCATCGAGACCCTCATCGTCAACCGGCATTACCTGAAGCTCCTCGACAATGTAGCGCGGCTGCTCGGCGTAAATGCTGGTATTCAGATCTGAAGCCGCCTGCGAATTGGTGCCTGTCCAACGGTTGGTGTCGTCCCACAAAGGTGTGGTGCCCGGTGTGGCCGGAGTGAGGATCGGCAGAGTCGGGTCAATTCCCCCCAGGCCCGATAACCGTACCTCGGCCTCGCGCAAAGCGGCCTCGGCCGCCTGAAACGCCAATTGACGCTGGCCCATATTGCTGGTCATTTTTTCTTCAATGGTCGAGGTCTGCATGGTGGTAATGCCCAGCAGCGAAAGAATCACCAGAATCAGCAAACCGGCAATCAGCACCACACCACGTTGATTATTTAAGGGGGTCAGCATAAGCAATCCTTTTATTTAGTTGGCCCGGTTACGCAAGACAAAGGTCGATTTAAACACCCGCCGCATCCGCCGTTCATCCGGCGGGTCATACTCGGCCGCGCCGTCAGCATCCAGGTCATAGGTATTGGTATCGACCGCCGCCTTGCCGTCAATCGGCCCCTGCACCAGCAAACCAACCCGCACTGCAATTACCTGGTTCCAATCAGCTACCCCGGCAGCCGAAACATAACTATCGACCTGCCGATCGCTTGTGGTATCGACCCCATAACGCAGCTGCATGCGTTCAATGCCTTCAACAAGTTCCTCGGTTTGTCCGTACTGGGCGCGGTAGAGAGCGGGCACCCCGGCGGGGTTATTGCGGATCAGATAGCTGGTGGTTGATAACTTGACAATTTCCGAGCCAGGCGGAAAGGCCTGCCCCAGGTTCTTGGTCAAATTGCCGGGATAATCTGGATCACCAGGGGTCGGTGTGCCGCCGGCATTATGCACGACGTTACCATTGGCTTGCGTGTAATTTGTTACCTGAAAGACAGCTGTGTTGCGACAGTCGCTGATCATGACAATGTCATTGGTGTCGATCAAAGCAGTACTCGTACCATCGGTGACTTTTAAATCGGCCGAACTGTCCGGCATCGCCGTCTCAAGCAAAATCGGGTTGCCAGTCGCCACGCTGCGGATAGTAATAATATCACTGCCTTCGACCAGATCGGTTAGGGGTATAGCAGCGTCAAGGTTTGGGCTGTAATCAAGGGCATCAACCCCACTGGGCACAGTTGGCCCGGTGTAGTCAAAGCCCTGAAGGCCAACATTGAAATCGAACATAAAACTTGTATCGTTAAGCGTATTTACAATAGTACCAGCTTGATTAGAGCAGCCGGTATAGCCTGCCGTGCGCAGATTGCGACCAAGGATTTCCATGGCGAAGCGCGCGTTTTCTTGCAACCGGGCAAACTGCTCATTTTTGCGGTAGACCGTGGTGCTGCTGACAAACACCTGATAAACCCCACCCAGCAGAACCAGGCCAATAGCGAGAGCCACCAGCAGTTCAACCAGGGTCAGGCCTTGCTCGTGTTTCGACATTGTGGGCCGCTGTTTCATAGTTTACTCTCCACCACCACCGCGGGGGTCGCGTCGTCGGCATTGTTTGAAACCCACGAAACCGTGATGCGCACCAACCAGGTATCGGGATTGGAATCGGCATTTTCATCTATCGCCGTCACACTGATAGCCCCCTGGCCGCCAGGTAAGCCCGAATTGACATTCGTCGTCCCACCCAGCCCCGCAAGCCATTCATTCAAATCGCTGAGGGTTACGCCGGTCTTGCCGAGGGTGGCGGGGTCTTCGCCGGCGGCGATAACATAATTATTGCTGGCGGTGGCGCTGATGGCATTAGCGCGGTTGGCGCGCATCATGTCCAGCACCTCGTAGGCATATTGCAAACCCTGAGAGCGCAAATAGGCGGTATGATTGCCCCGCAAGCCGTTAAGCTGCATGCTCGCGACCCCCAACAGCCCCACCGAAAGAATCACCAGGGCCACCAAGACTTCGATGAGGGTAAACCCGGCATTTTGTTTTATCTGCGGCAAGTTCGTCATGAAGCTGTCCTTATCAAGGTGATACGGTTCGAATCCGACCGGTATTGTTGGTGATAATTCTGATGACTTTAGCGCCGGAAGTTACCGTGATCGTGCCATTAAACACTGCGCTGAAAAACCCGGTCGGGGCGTAGGTTAAGCGGTTAACAACACTGCCACCACCAATCATGGTCGTGTCGCCCTTGGGTCCGGAGTAAACTCGCAGCAGGGTATCACCGGAATCGACCGTAGCATCACCATCCACATCCACAAAAACAATCCAGCCTTGCTCCCAGTTGCCCGAAGTCGTGCAGGCGGTCTGGTTGGCGCTTTTACAGACCGTGACATTCCGGCCCCGGGTAACGGCCTCGCTGCGCGCCAGGTTCAAGGCCGAAACCAGATCATTTACCGCAGTAGTGGCGTTGGTGCTGTTGGTAAAACCCCTGAAACTCGGAACGGCGATAGCCGCAGCGATACCGATGATCACCATGACGGTAATCAGCTCAATCAGGGTAAAGCCGCGACTGTTCCATGCGTTTTCAAGTTTGAATCTGTTTCGTAGGTGCATAGATTCCCCGCTTTCTTAGACTTGAGAGGAGCAGCAAAAAAAGTACCAAGATCAAAGATAAAAACTTTGTATGAATTACAGTTGGTTATACGTCCATTATCAGCCGGATGAAAAGCTGTTTCGGTCGTCACGCAAAAAAGATCTGCAACTTTTGCATTGTTTAAGCCTTTGCCCGCGGCAGCGCAACCCAAAAACAGCTCCCTTGGCCGACGACGGACTCGCAACGGATATCGCCTTCTACTTCGGCCAGCAAGCGCTGACAAACGGCTAAACCCAGGCCGCGCCCCTGGCCGGGGGGCTTGGTGGTGTAGAAGGGGTCGAAAATATGCGCCAGTTTATCAGGGGCAATGCCGCAGCCGTTATCGGTAAGACACAAAATAACCTTATCCCCCCTGGTCTCACCCGTCAGGGAAATTTGGCCACCTTCTCCACAGGAGTCACAGCTGTTGAGCAGCAGATTCATGAGAATCTGTTCCAGTTTATGCCGGGCAATCGCCACTGGCGGTAAAGTCAGGTTCGGTTCGTAGTCGAAATAGAGTCGTTTGCGCAGCCCTTGTAACTCGAGGCGGCGGACGCAATGCATCAACAGTTCCCAGGGATCATAGGATTCGATCCGCGCGGGTTCGGGGGCGGCGTAATCAAGCAGATCCTTGATAAGCAAATCCATCCGCTCGACACAATGCTGTGCTGCACGGACAATTTCGTGAGATGGGGTGGTCGCCAGATCTTTTTGCAACAGGCTGAGATAGCCGGTGAGGGCACCAAGGGGATTGCCGATTTCGTGGGCCATGCCCGCCGCCAGGGAACCGACGCTGGCCAGTTTAGCGCTGCGCACGAGTTCGTTTTGTGTCTGTTGGCGCTCGGTGTTGGATGCCTGCAGTAATGCGATGGTTTTTTGGGTCTGTTCCCGGCTTTGCTTGAGGGAGTCGAGCATCAAATTAAAGCTGTCGGCGAGGTCATAGATTTCACGCGGGCCATTTTTTTCGAGCCGCACATCCAGGTCGCCGGCGGCAATGTGCTGGGTCGCTAGGAGCAGCTTTCGGGTTGGCGCGACAACGTTGCGCTTGATCAAAAAATAGCCTGCCACAACCAGAACTGTGCCAAAGGCCAGAGTATAAACCAGCAACCAGCGTTGGGCGCGGTTGAGCCTAGCGAGGATATCTTCCAGAGAAAACTGCGCCGCCAGTACGCCGCCGCCAGATCCGGGGCGTCCCAGGGCGACGGCCAGTTGCAGCTGGGCGTTTTGATCGGCGCTCAATATTTCGAGCAGGCCCGGCCACTGGCGGTGGAGATAAGGTTCGCGACTGAACTGCACCAGGCGTAAATCGGCAATCTTGGGCGGGGTGTCGGACGTGCTGCGATAAGCAAAACGCAACCGCAGATCGGTATCGAAAACCCACCAGTTCTCGGCCTGAATTTCGGTGGGCAAATCCTGCAACAAACGCGGATCAATGCCTTCGGCCGCAGGTTTCTGCTCCACCAGTCGCTGAGCAATCAGCTGCATGGCCAAATGCGCCATCTGAATCCGCTGCTGGAGTAAATTTTGTTCGGTATAGCGCAAAAAAATCACCCCACCAAAAAGCAGCGCAGCTCCGAGTAGAATAGCGAGAGTCAGTAAAATTTCAGTGCCTAAGCTGGTGTGCTTCTGCGTCACGGGCAAGCCTGGGTTGGCGTTTGTCGGCAAAGAATGAGGTTATTACACAGAGACTAACCTTAGCAGATTTTTAAATTTGTGCGGGGTAAAACAGCTGTTTGTCGTCAGCATTACAGATAATGCCGCTGAACACCAATCTTTCACTGGCAGGAACTGCCAATTTGGGGCGACAACCGAAAAGCTCTAACTCCCCCCGGCCCCCTCTTAATCATAAGCGGGGGAGAAAACCTCTGCCGCGATTCACAAGAATACTGTTGCTGTCTGTCGGTCATGGGTTTTCTCTTTTTATTTGCAAGTTTTCAAGTCGAGCATACCAAGAGCGGATTATTAATTCCACCAACTAAAAAAGGTTTAAGCTGACTCTCAGGGCGGCCAGATTTTCAGCAACGCTTCAGCCATTTCGGCGGGGGAGTCAGCGACACTGATTCCGCATCCTGATTAGCACTCATCTTCCGCAGCTGGCCCCTCCTCACTTGGCAGCCTGAAAGTTGAATAAAAATATGGTTTTTCACCCCCGCTTAAATTAAGAGGGGGCCGGGGGGAGTTAGATTTCGCCGTAAGT
>Ga0210015_1004827_pt1 | contig 11238 bp, 11 predicted proteins | sample CryGeymeta201522_FD_185471 | JGI IMG/M metagenome (GOLD analysis project Ga0210015, IMG submission 185471) | Groundwater microbial communities from Crystal Geyser aquifers in Utah, USA - Crystal Geyser metaG 2015-22 (SPAdes) (version 2) | ecosystem: Environmental > Aquatic > Deep subsurface >... | reverse complement strand
GGCGATCTTGTCGTAGGTGATCTCGTTGCGGCGGGTCACGTCCTCGGGCCGCACGATGCCGGCCACCTGAAGGTCGCGCAGCTCGAAGTTCACCCGCAGCTCCTGATTGCCCGCGATCACGAGGTGGCCGTTGGGCAGCACGTCGGTGACGGTGGCCGCCACGCGCAGGGTGATCTTCTCGTTGCGCGCCACGTCGCCCGCGCCCTTTGAGGAGGACGAGCCGCCGAGGTCGATCGCCGGGTCCAGCGTTGCGTCGGCTGGCAGGATCTTGTCGGCGATGCTGGGCAGGCCCAGCAGCGCGCCGACCTTGACGCTCTCGTCGCCCGATCGGCTGCGGGTGGTCTCGTTCGAGATCGTCGCCTTGTCGTCGATCTCGATCACCACCGTCAGAATGTCGCCCACCGCGCGCGCGCGGCGGTCGCCGAACAGCGAGGTCGGGCCGGAGCGCCACAGCGAGGCGACCGCGTAATCCTCCGGCGGCGGCGCCGGGATCGGCCGCGACAGCGCGGCGCGCGTCGGCGACAGCGGCGCGATGGCGGCCTGCGGCGCGCCCGGCGCGGTCATCCCCGGCGGCTTGCCGAGATGGTCGAGCTGGCCGTTGCACGCCGCCGCCAGCGTCAGCGGCGCGAACAGCGCGCAGCGGCGCAGACGGATTTTCAGGGCGTCGCGCATCAGCGCACCTCCACGAGGTTGGGTCCGGTCACGAGGCCGGTGACGGTCACGCGGCTGTCGAGATTCATCACCCGCACCCGCTCGCCCAAGCCCGCGCGGCCGAGCGCGCGGCCGTCGGTCTGGATGCTGAGGCCGCCGCGGGTGAACAACAGCGTCACCAGCGCGTTGCGTTCCACCACGGCGGGCGGGGCGAGATCGGCGGCGCGCACCGGCCAGCCGACGTAGATCGCCACGCGCGCCTCCATCCCCACCGCGTCCGACGGCTGGCTGAGCGCGCCGGCGGTGGCGCCGGGGGTCACGGTCAGATCGGCGGCGTCGATCACCGCCTTGGCGCGGATCGGCCGCGCCGCGACCACGGTGCGCTCGGCGGCGGCGGTCTGCGCCGACGCTGGCGGGGCGGCGAGGGGCAGGGCGCCCGCCAGCGCCGCGATCAGGAGCAGCGCGCGGTTCATCGGACTTGCGTCGTGGCGGCGAGCATCTGGTCGGCCGCCGTGATCACCTTGGCGTTCAGCTCATAGCCGCGCTGCGCCTCGATCAGTTCGGTGATCTCGCGCACCGCATCGACCGAGCTTTCCTCGACGAAGCCCTGCCGGATGATCCCGCGGCTGTCCACGCCGGGCTCGCCGACGTTGGGCGGGCCGGAGGCGCCGGTCTCCTTGAACAGGTTCGAGCCGATCGGCTCCAGCCCCTGCTCGTTGGCGAAGTCGCTGAGCGTGATCGCGCCCAGAAGCTGCGGGTTCACCTGGTTGTCGAACAGGGCGTAGACCTCGCCGTCGCCGTTGATGGTCACGCGGCGGGCGTCGTCGGGGATGGTGATCTCGGGGACCAGCGGATAGCCGTCCTTGGTGACCATCACGCCGTCGGCGGTGCGCTTGAAGCCGCCGTCGCGGGTGAAGGCGCTGTCGCCGTTGGGCATGGTGACCTCGAACCAGCCCGCGCCGTCGATCGCCATGTCCAGTTCGCCGTCGGTGGCCTTGAGCGCGCCCTGAACCACGTCGAAGGTGACGGCGGACGTGCGCACGCCCATCCCCAGCTGCACGCCTGCGGGCAGAACCGTGCCGTCGGCGGCGTTGATCTCGCCCGCCACGCGCGGCTGCTGATAGATCAGGTCGGCGAACTCCGCCCGCCGCGCGCTGTAGGCGGTGGTGGACATGTTGGACAGGTTGTTGGAGATCACCGCGACGCGGGTCTGCTGGGCCTCCATGCCGGTGGCGGCGATTTTCAGGGCGCGCATGGCGTATCGCTCCTTCTTCTAAAGGGTTCAGCCGGTGCGGCCGATGGTCCGCACCGCTTCGCGCAGGCGTTCGTCCTCCATGTCGAGGAACGACTGGCCAAGCTCGTAGGCGCGCTGCACCTCGATCATCCGCGCCATCTGCTCGACCGGGCTCACGTTGCTGTCTTCAAGAAAGCCCTGCTTGATGCGGGCGTCCGGGGCGGGGGCGGGGGCGGCGTCGGTGCGGAAGGTCACACCGTCCTCGCGCAGCAGGCTGGCGGGCGGGGCGTCGAACACGCCGACCTGGCCGACCGGCTGGCCATCGACCGAGATCGCGCCGTCCTCTGCGATCAGCACGTTGCGCGCGTCGGGCGCGATCAGGATCGGGCCGCCGCCCGCGTCGAGCAGCGCCTGGCCGCGCGCGTTCTGCACCGCGCCGTCGGCGCCGACTAGAAAGGCGCCCGCGCGGGTCAGGCGCGGGCCTTGCGGCGTGAGCACCTGGAAATAGCCCTCGCCCTCGATGGCGAGGTCGAAGCTGCCGCCGGTGGCGGTGAAGCCGCCCGGCGAGGGATCGGTGACATGGGCGCGCGGCGCCGCCATCGCCAGCGCGCCGCCGTCCACCTGCGCCTTCTCCAGCACTTCGGCGAACACGACCGACTCCGCGCGGAATCCGGTGGTGGAGCTGTTGGCGATGTTGTTGGCGACCGCGCGCATCTCGTCGGCGAGGCCCTTCATCCGCGTCAGCCCGATATAGCCTGGGTTATCCATCGCCGAGCAGCCCTCCCATCAGCTTGCGCCGCTTCTGCGCCGCCTCCAGCGCCTGCGCCGCCGCGCCTATGAGGTCCGAGCCGTCGCCGCGCGGCGGGGCGGGGGCGAAGGCGCCCGCCAGCGCGGCGAGGTTGGGGTCGCCCTCGGCGGCGGCCAGCAGTTCGGGCGGCGTCTCGGTCGCGCCCGCCATCCACGCTGCGAGGATCCGGCGGTCGAGCGCACCCGCCGCGCTGGCCACCGCCCAGTCGCCCGCCAGCCAGGCGTAGCGCGCCGCAAGACCCGTATCGCCCGCCTCCTGCGCCGCCTGCGCCGCGCCTGCGTTGTCGCCCAGCGCCGACAGCGCCGACGCGCGGGCGCGGGCGGCGGCTGGGCCGGGCACGCCGTCGAGATGCGCCAGCGCGCGGTCCGGCGCGCCTGCGGCGGTGGCGGCGTCGGCGGCGGCCATGCGCGCGCTCGCGTCGCCGCGCGCCAGCGCCGGGGCCAGCAGCGTCTCGGCGAGGTTCTCGATGCCCATCGCGGCGAGGCGGCCCGCCACCGCGACCCGGGCGCGGTCGCCCTCCGGCCCGTCGCCGACCAGATCCCAGTGCGCCAGCGCGGCCTCGGCGTAGGCGGCGGCCTCCTCCGGCTCGGGCTCATAGTCCACCAGCATGTCGCGCGCCGCCTGCATCGCGCCGGTCGCATCCCCCGCCCGCCGCGCCAGCGCCGCCAGCGCCGCCAGCGCCGGGGCCAGCCCTTCGCCCGCCGCGCGGGCGTGGGCGGCGGCGGCCAGCAGGCGGCGGCCTTCCGGCGTCTGGCCCAGCGAGAACGCCACCGCCTCCATGTTCTCCGCCAGTCCCTTCGGCGGCGCGACGCTGCGCGCGGCGCGCATTTCGGCCAGCCGGATCATCGCCTCGATCCCGGCGGGGCTGTTCTGACGGCCGATCTCCTCCAGCGCCGCCTCGGCGCGCTGGACAAAGCCGCGCTCGGCGTCGAGCCGGGCCAGCAGCACCGAAAGCATCGCGTCGCCGTCTGGCGGCGGCGGCTCGGCGCGCGCGGCGGCGCCCGCCAGCGCCTCGGCCGCCTCCAGCCTTCCGCCCTCCAGCGCCGCCGTCGCGATCGGGGTGACGAGCGCGGCGCGCAGGTGCGGCGGCGTGGCGGCGAGCGGCTGGCGCAGCGCCTCGACGTTGATCGCCGCCGGGTCGAGATCGCCCGCCAGCCCCGCCGCCGCCGCCGCCCACAGCCCGTGCGGCCCGGGGCAGCCGACGCCCTTGCGCAAGTCCCCGCCCTCCGGCGGCGTCTCGCGGTCCACCACCAGCGCCATGTCGGCCAGCGCGGGCGGCGGCGTCAGCCGGTCGCCAAACGCCGCCAGCGCCGCGCGCGCCTCGCGCCCGAAGGTGAAATAGGTCAGCAGCCGCGCATAGCCGAACACCGCGTCCGCCATCGGCGCGTCGAACTCGCCCACCAGCGCGCGGCGTTTCGGCCCGACCTGTTCATCGAACGGCGCTTCCGGGTCGGCCCAGTCGGTGACCGCGAAATGCTCCGCGCCGAGGCAGTTCTCGGGCAGCGGCGGCGGCGACGTCGGCGCCAGCGCGTCGCGCTCGCCGGCGATCTCCAGCGCATTGCGGGCGCGCAGCTGTTCGGTAGGCGGCTCCACGCCCTCGGCCTTCGGGTCCAGCGGCGGCGGGGTGGGCGGCTCGGCGCGATCCGAGAGCGTCAGCAGCCCTTCCTCGGCGGCCTTGGTGAGCTGCTCCAGCAGACGGCGCCGGGCGGCCTCGATGGTGGCGGCCTTGGCGGTCTCGGCGTCGGGCGCCGCCTCAGCGGGCGGCGGCGTCTCGGCGGGCGCGGCGCCGGGCAGCTTGTCGAGCGCGGCGCGCAGGGCGGAGACGGTTTCCGCATCGGCGGCGGGCTGCGGCTGCGCGGCGGGCGTGGCGGCGGTTGGATGCGGCGCGTCTGCGGCGGCGGCGGTCTGCGGCCTGCGCGGCGCGACGGCGCGTTCGGCGGGCGCGCTTTCAGTGGGCGGCGTCGCCACCGGCGCGGCGGCGGGCGCAGCGTCGGCCGATTGCGCAAGCGGCTTTTCGGCTTGCGGCCCGCGATCCGGCGTTGCGGCTGCGAGGTCCGTCGCAGGCGGGCGCGCGGGGCGCGCCGTCGGCAGCGGCGCGGGCGGCGGCGCGGCTCGCGGCGCCGCCGCCTGCGCGCCTGCGGCCGGCGAGGGCGCGGCGGGCGCCGCCTGCGCGCCTTGCGGCGCCGGGCGGGGCGCGCCTTCGGCGACGTCGATCACGATCCGCCCGTCGCCGAGCTGGCTGACCCGCGCGCCGCAGGCGCAGGCCATCTGCAGGCTCAGCGCCTCGCCGGTCGCGGTGGCGGCGGCGACCCGGCTGAGGCCGCGCCCCTGCGCCACGGCGCCGAGGTCGAGCGGGCGCGCAAGGCCGGGCAGGGCAAGCGTCAGCGTGTCGCCGCTGACGCCCCAGGAAAAGCGCGCGCCCCTCGGCGCGTCGATCACCACGCGCGAATAAGCGGCGTGCTCGCCGCCGCGCACCTGCACCGCGCCTTGCTGCGCCGTTGCGCCGCCCGCCGCCAGCGTCAGCGCGACCGCCGCCGCGAACGACGCCCTATCGCCCCTGCGCCGCGTCATGCGGCGCCGGAGCGCGTGTTGCTCAGCGCTTCCTCAAGCTGGGTGAAGCTGGGCCGCCAGTCGTGCGGCGCGTTCTGGCGGCCGACCTCGATGCAGATGTCCACCGCATGCTTGTGCAGGTTGGCGATCAGCACCTCGCGGATGAGCTGATAGAATTGCTGTTCGGACTCGGCCACCGCCTTCATCTTCGAGGCGAACGGGCCGACGAAGCCGTAGGCCAGAAACACCCCCAGAAAGGTGCCGACCAGCGCGCCGCCGATCATCCCGCCGAGGATCGCAGGCGGCTTGTCGATCGAGGCCATCGTCTTGATGACGCCCAGCACCGCCGCGACGATGCCCAGCGCGGGCAGGCCGTCGGCCATGTTCTGCATCGCGTGCGAGGAATGCAGGGCGTGGTGCAGCTTGCTCTCAAGCTGCTTCTCCATCACCTCCTCGACCTGATGGGGATCGTCATAATTCATCGACGCCGAGCGCAGCGTGTCGCAGATCAGGTCGACCGCCGCGTGGTCGGCCTGGATCTTGGGGTATTTCGAGAAGATTGCGCTGTCCTTGGGGTTCTCGATGTGCTCCTCCAGCTCCACCGGCGCCTGTCGGGCGACGCGCAGCAGCTCGAACAGCAGGCACAGCAGGCTGCGCACGTCCTGCGCGTTCCATTTCGGCCCCTTGAACACCTTGCCGATGTCCTTGAGCGTCTGCTTGACGACATGGCCCTCGTTGGAGATCAGGAACGCGCCGATCGCCGAGCCGAAGATGATCAGAAGTTCGTAGGGCGCCGCGTGAATAATGATCTCGAAGTGTCCGCCAGCGAGGGCGAACCCGCCGAACACGGTGGCGAACACCACGACGATGCCGATCATCCCGCCCATTCTGGACCCTTTTCACACCGCACGAGACACTTGCCTCCGGTTATGGGAATGGCGCGTGAAGATTGTCTGAACGCCGAACCGCGCAGGCCGCGCGCTCAGGGTGTCGCGCACGGGCCGCGCGCTCAGGCCGTCGCGCGCAGGCTTCGCGCTCAGGGCGTCACGCCGCTGGTGGCGACGCCTGCGCCGACATGGCGGCCGGCCATGATGACGCTGACCGCATAGGCGTCCGGCGGCGCCATCGCCGACAGCACGCCCGCGGCGGCGTCGGCGCGCATCCGCGACAGGAACCCGGCGGCGAATTTCGGGTCCATCTCGCCGAACACCTGCGCGGCCTCCTTGGGCTTCATGTTCTCATAAACGCCCACCAGATGCGCCACGTCGCGCTCCGCCGCGCCGTCGGCCAGCGCCAGCGTCGCCGCCAGCGCTTTCTCGGCCTCCTCCAGCTTGCCGATTTCGGAGCGCACCCGCGCCTCGGTGACGGTCAGCAGGCTTTCGCGTTCGGAGATGGCGGCCTCGCGGCTCTCCAGTTCCGCGACGCGGGCGCGGATCGCGGTCAGCAGCGGCCCCGGTTCAGCGTCGCAGGCCGCCGCCCGCTCCGCCAGCGTCGCCTCCTTCGGCGGCGGCGCGGCGGGCAGGGCGGTCGGCTCGGGTGGGGCCAGCGCGACGTCGGGGCGCGCGGTCTGTGCGACCGCAACGCCGACGTCGCCCAGCCGCAGCGCCGCCGATCCGACAAAGCACAGCGACAGAAACAGCAGCGCGCGCGAAGGCCGCGCCGCGCGGCGCCTGCGCTTCGGCGCAACCTTAGGCTGCGGCGCGGGTTCGGGTTTCGCGGCGGGGCGCGCGGTCATGGCGCGGCGCTCCAGCGGGTGTCGCGGGCGGGGGCTTCACGCGCAGCGGGATCGCGCGGCGCGGCGCGGCGCGCGCGGGCGATAAACGGCGCCGCGTCCTCGTCGGGAGCTTCTGGCGCAGGATCGGCTGCCTGCTCCGCCGCCGCACGGCGGGCCTCCACCGGCGAGGTGTCAATGGGGCGCTCGCGACCGTTTTCGTGCAGCGCCGCCAGCAGCAGCTCAAGCCGCCCCGCCGCCATCTCGCCGCGCGCGGTGAGCTGGGTCAGCGAGCGGGTCTGCGCGCCCGAAGCGGCGCGCGCCTGCTCGATGGAGGCGCGCAACTCGTCCACCTGGCGCGACAGCGCCGCGATGGCGGCGCCGAGGCCGCTGTCGAGATCCTTCAGCGCGCCCAGCCGCTTCGCCAGGATCCGGCAATAGATCGCCGCCCCGGCGGCGCCAGCGATCAGCAGCGCATCGGCAATCATTTCCATGGGGTTCTCCCCTTTCCTTCACTCAACGCAGGATAAACTCGGAAACCAGAAGATCGCGCACCATGCCCTCGCCGGTGACCACCTGCACCCGCCGCAGCATCTGCGCGCGCATCCGCAACAGCGCGGCGGGGTCCTCAACGTCCGCCGGGCTGACCGCGCGCAGATAAGTGGTCAGCACGTCGCGCACGCGCGGTTGCAGCGCGGCGATCGCCTCCTCGGCGGAAGGCTCGATCTCAAGCTGCGCCACAAGCTGCAACTGCCGGATCTCCGACCCGGCGCCGAGCGACACCACGAGCGGCGCCATCGGCGCGAATGCGGTGCGCGGCAGTGCGGCGAAGGCGGCCTCTGCTTCGGCCTTCGCGGCCTCCTCGGGCTTCGGCGCCGCGTTGGCGTCCGGCAGCGGCAGCGCGACCATGCCGGAATACACAGCGTAGAATCCACCGCCGCCAAGGATCAGCGCCAGCGCGAGACCGATGATCAGCCCCTTGCCGCCCCCCTTCTTTTTCGCTGGTTTTTCCGCGTCTTCCGCCATCATTCTCACCTTGGGGCAAAACGCGGCTGCGTTTGTCCTTCGCCAGACGGTTTACCTGCGGATGCCTAAACGGGTTGTTAAACGGAATTCGCGAAAGGTGGCTGCAACGGCGCCGCTTTCGGACAGTTTTCCGCAAAAGACGGCGCATCGCTGCGCAAGGGTGTGTGGTTTGGGTCGATATGCGAGTATCTGGAGCGCGTTGCAGCCGCGTCAGCGGCTGGTCGCGGTTCTGGCGGTGGTGGCGACTCTGGCCGTGCTCGCCGGGCTGGTGCAGGCGGCGCGCCAGCCGTCGATGGCGACGCTGTATTCGGGGCTGGACTCCGCCGCAGCGGGCGAGGTGATGGCCGCCGTCGAGGCGATGGGCGTGAAAACCGAGGCGCGCGGCGGCGCGGTGCTGACGCCGATCGGCGACCGGGACCGGGTGCGGCTGGCGCTGGCGGCGGAGGGTCTGCCGCGCAACGGGCCGAAAGGCTATGAAATCCTTGAAAAGATGGACGGCTTTGGCACCACGTCCGAGATGTTCGAGGCGAATTACTGGCGCGCCAAGGAGGGTGAGCTGGCGCGCACCATCCTCGCCGCGCCGGGGATGCGCAGCGCGCGGGTGCACATCGCCAACCCGGTCGGCAAGCCGTTCCAGCGTGGCGCGACGCCGACCGCTTCGGTGACGCTGACCACCAACTACGGCCCGCTCGACCCGCAGATGGCGGAGGCGATCCGCTACATGGTCTCCTCTGCGGTGGCGGGCCTGGCGCCGACATCGGTTTCGGTGATCGACGCCGCGCACGGGGTTGTGCTGCGCATGGGCGAGGCGGCGGGCGATCCGCGCAATGGCCGGGCGCCCGGCGGCGCCCGCGAGGCGCGGCTGCGCGGCGAGGTCGAGCGGCTGCTGGCGGCGCGCGTCGGCGAGGGCAAGGCGATCGTCACCGTCTCGGTGGACGCCGAGACGCAGAGCGAGACCGTCACCGAACGCCTCGTCGATCCGAACAGCCGCGTCGCCATCAGCACCGACAGCCGCGACGTGAGCGAGAACGCCACCGGCGGCGTGGGCGGCGCGGCCACGGTGGCGTCGAACCTGCCGCAGGCGGGCGGCGGCGGCAAGGAATCCACCAGCGCGCGCACCGAGGCGCAGGAGCGGGTGAATTATGAGCTCTCGCAGACCACGCGCGAGCGGGTGAAGCCTGCGGGCGAGATCAAGCGGCTCACCGTGGCGGTGCTGGTCGATGGCGTGGCGAGCTATGCGGCGGACGGAACCCGCACCTGGACGGCGCGCCCGCAGGCCGAGCTCGACCAGCTGCGCCAGCTGGTGCAGGCGGCGGTGGGCTTCAACGCCGAGCGCGGCGACGTGGTGACGGTGGAGATGCTGGAGTTCGCCGAGCGTCCCGGCGTCGGCGTCACCGCGACATCGGGCGTCGGCGCCTTCTTTGAGCGCAACGCGATGAACCTGATCCAGATGGGTGTGCTCGCGATGGTCGCGCTGGGGCTGATGATGTTCGTGCTGCGCCCGCTGATGCGCGCCGCCGAGTTGCAGACCATCCCCGGCGATGACGAGACGCCAATGCTGGAATGGCCCGAGGGCGCGCGGCCCGGCATGGAGGAGGAAGAGCCGCTCGACCGGCTGTCGTTGCTGAAACAGACTTTCGAGGAACGGCGCGACGACAGCGCCACCGTGCTGCGCAGCTGGCTGGAGCGCGACGTGAACGAGGCCGCCGACGCCGAAAGCGACGCGGCATGAGGGCGGGCGCGATAAGGTTCGAGGATTTCGGCGAGGGCGGCCATGGCCGATCCTCCACCCGCGCGCGCGAGATCGAGGCGGCGGTGGCGCGGGCGCGCGGCGAGGCGCACGCCGCCGGCTACGCCGAAGGCTACGCCGCCGCCACCGCCGCCGCCGAGGCCGAGGACCGCGCCGCCGTGATCGACCTGCGCGAGAGCGTGCAGGACCTGCAACTGAGCCAGCAGGCCGCGCGCGCCGAGGCGATCGCCAATCTGCGCCCGGTGATCGAGGCGCTGGCGCGCATCGCCGCGCCGCAGGCGGCGGCGGCGGGCTTCGACGCGATGCTGGCCGAGGCGGTCGCCGCGCGGCTGGCGGGCGCGGCGGCGCCGCATCTGGTGGTGCGCGCGGCGCCGGAGCGGGTGGAGGGGCTGACGCTGCGGCTGGGCGAGGCGGTCGCGGTGCATCCCGATCCGTCGCTGGAGGGCGCGCGGGCGCGGCTGGAATGGGAAGGCGGCGGCGCGGAATGCGACGTCGAGGGCTGCCTGGCGGCGGCGCGCGCCGCGATCGGGGAATTCTTCGGAGAAGCTGGAGAGGGAATGCGTGATGTCGGATGACATGGACGAGGCTGGAGCCGGGGCGGAGGCCGGAGCGGAGGCGGGAACCGCGATCAGCGTCGCGGCGGCGGAAAAGCTGGCGGCGATGACGCCCGCGCGCGAAAAGGCGATCTTCGGCGTGCCGATCGAGGTGACGGTCTCGGTCGGCAAGGCGCGGCCGATGATTTCCGAGATCGTGTCGCTGCGCCGCGACTCGGTGCTGCCGCTCGACAGCCGGATCGAGGACCCGGTCGAGGTCTATGTCGGCTCGCAGCTGATCGCGCGCGGCGAGCTGCAGGAGCTTGAGGACGACGGCGGCCGCCTGGGCGTGCGCTTGACCGAGATCATGGATCTCGGCAATGCGTCATAGCGCAACGGCGCCGTGGATGCGGCTCACGCCGCCCGAAACGCGGCCCCGGCCGATGCGCCGGGGCTTCGGCTGCGCCGTCCTGCGGCGGCGGAGAGGCCCCGGCGCAGGGCCGGGGCCGCGCCTGCGGCGGACGGGCGCGCGCGGGGGCGGCGGCGTTGTCGCCGCCGCCGCGCTCGCGCTGGCGCTTACGGCGGGCGCGGCGGCGGCGCAGTCGGTCAATATCGACCTGGGCGAGGGCGGCTCGCTGACCGCGCGGCTGGCGCAGCTGTTCGTGCTGGTGACGCTGCTGAGCCTGGCGCCGGGCCTCGCGATCATGGTGACGTGCTTTCCGTTCATGGTCACGACGCTGTCGATCCTGCGCCAGGCGATCGGCGTGCAGCAGGCGCCGCCGAACATGATGATCGTCAGTCTTGCGCTGTTCCTGACCTATTTCGTGATGGAGCCGGTGGCGCAGGAGAGCTGGCGCGCGGGCGTGCAGCCGCTGATCGAGGGGACCATCGCGGAGGAGGAGGGCGTCGCGCTGGCGTTCGAGCCGTTCCGCGTGTTCATGGAGGGGCGCGTCGATCCCGACACGCTGGCGGTGA
>Ga0210015_1004819_pt1 | contig 11255 bp, 10 predicted proteins | sample CryGeymeta201522_FD_185471 | JGI IMG/M metagenome (GOLD analysis project Ga0210015, IMG submission 185471) | Groundwater microbial communities from Crystal Geyser aquifers in Utah, USA - Crystal Geyser metaG 2015-22 (SPAdes) (version 2) | ecosystem: Environmental > Aquatic > Deep subsurface >... | reverse complement strand
CACGCCTTTTAATAACAGTTCAATCAATTCCGCTGTCACGGGGTCATGCGTGGTGGCGACATAGACTTTGGGGATATGGTGCTTGGGCGATGATTGGGTGTGGATGAAGGCACCGTCATCGGACATCAGCAACATGCCTGTGGTGTCGTGATCCAGTCGCCCGACCGGTTGCACATCGCGGCGCGTGAATTGATCCGGCAGAATAGTCAGTACCCCGGGGTGATGGCTGGGTTTGCGAGAACACTCGAAATTGGCGGGCTTATGCAAAACTGCATAAATATGTTCGCGGTAAGTCCACGGTTCTCCGAGTAGGGTGAGTTCCAGTCCATCGGTTTCAATCGCTGTTTTGGTGTCGGTAGTGACATTGCCATTGATGCAGACTTCGCCAGCGGCGATCAGGCTTTGACACCATTTGCGTGTGCCGAAGCCCTGTTGATGCAGGATGCGATCCAGGGTTAATTTGCTCATGTCGTGACTTTAACAGAATCGAGAGGCCGGTAAGTGGTAAGTGGTAAGTGGTAAGTGGTAAGTGGTAAGTGGTAAGTGGTAAGTGGTAAGTGGTAAGTGGTAAGTGGTAAGTGGTAAGTGGTAAGTGGTGAGTGGTGAGTGGAAGTTCAATTTGTCGTTTCTTGCTTGCGTTTCACTCGCTGCGGGGAAACTCGCCTGCCACATAAAACCATTGTCCGTTTTCACGGACAAAGTGACTGATTTCATGCAGGCGATGTGCGCGTCCTGCTATTTTGTAGCGTGCGACAAACTCCACGCTGGCACAGTCGGCAGAGTCGGATGTGCAACTTTTGACTGCAAGCCCCAGCCATTTTGCGTTATCAGTCGCTAATTCCAGCGTTTTGGGTCGTGTGCTGGCGTGCCATGTAGCGAGCAGGTAGGCTTCGAGTTTGAGGGTATAGGCGCTGTAGCGCGAGCGCATCAATGATTCGGCATCGGGTGCAGATGCGCCATGATGATATTGGCCGCAACAGTTTTCGTAATCGCGTCGGCCGCAGGGGCAAGTGGGGTGATTCGCGCTCATGTTCTCGCCACAGGCAAGCTGCCGTGCCATATTTCGGGTTCGATTTCGACCACGCCGTCATCGCTGGTCACCATGATGCGACCTTCCTGTATGCTGCATTGCAGCTGCATGGTGCGGTTGACCAGTTTTGCCAGCGCCTGGCTTGATTCGGTCGGCAGTCGCAACACGGTAAGGTTGTCCAGTCGCGTCAGCTTGCTGCGGTTCTCATTCCACCAGATGTTGGCGGCGCGCCCATAGCTGATAACGACAACCTGATGGGCTCGCCCGCTGGCTTTGCGTAGGACGCGTTCGTCGGGCAGGCCGACCATGATCCAGCGTTCAATTGCGCCAGTGAGGTCTTTTTGCCACAGATCGGGTTCGTCTTCACCGGTGATGCCTCGGCCAAAGGTCAGTGCCTCGTCCGCGTAAACCGCAAAAGCGAGCAGTCGCACCATCATGCGTTCCTCGGTTTCCGAGGGATGTTGCGCGACGGTCAGTGCGTGGTCGGCATAATAGTAGCGATCCATATCGGCGATCTGGAGGCTGACTTTGAAGATGGTGGATTTGATGGCCATGGGTTGTGTTAGAAAATTCGCAGGTCTGTATTCTAACAGGCGCAAATTCCGGCGGATGGTATTGCATCGCCGTTCCGACTATAATTCGCCTCCTTTCGTATTGTCGCCCGTCAAATATCAACATGCAGTTGTTCGCTTTTGGCTTAAATCATCAGACAGCGCCGCTCGCCGTGCGCGAACAGGTCGCGTTCAATGTGGACGGGATGGAGAACGCGCTGCGCGATCTGGTGGGCAATGGGGCGGCGAAGGAAGCCGCGATTTTATCTACCTGTAACCGCATGGAATTGTATTGCAATGCGCCTAACCCGGATCATGCCATAGACTGGCTGGCGGAATATCACCATCTGCCGCGCAAGGACATTGATCCTTATCTTTATGCCTTGCCGCGTGATTTGGCGGTCAAGCATTCTTTCCGCGTGGCCAGCGGCCTGGATTCGATGGTGTTGGGCGAGCCGCAAATCCTCGGCCAGATGAAGCAGGCGGTGCGCCAGGCCGAGCAGGCGGGCACGATGGGAATCCTGCTGCACAAATTATTTCAAAGCACTTTTTCGGTTGCGAAACAAGTGCGTACCGAAACGGAGATCGGCGCGAATCTGGTTTCCATGGCGGCGGCGGCGGTGCGTCTGGCCGAACGCATTTTCCCCAGCATCGAGGAGCAAAACGTCTTGTTCATCGGCGCGGGCGAGATGATCGAACTCAATGCGGTGTATTTTGCCGCGCGCAATCCCAAACGCATCACCGTCGCCAACCGCACGCTGGAACGTGCCGAGAATCTGGCGCGCCAATACAACGGCCACGCCATCACGTTGAGCGATTTATCCGAACAGTTGGCGCAGAACGATATTATCGTCACCAGTACCGCCAGCCAGTTGCCGATATTGGGCAAAGGTATGGTGGAACGCGCACTCAAGGCGCGTAAACACAAGCCGATGTTCATCGTGGATCTGGCCGTGCCGCGCGATGTCGAGGCGGAAGTGGCCGAGCTGGACGATGTGTTCCTGTATACCGTGGACGACATCGCCGAGGTGGTCAAGGATGGTCTGGAGGCGCGTCAGGGCGCGGTCAAGGAGGCTGAAGTTATTATCGCCTCTGGTGTGTCTAATTTTATGCATTGGATGGAATCGCGCGAAGTCGTGCCGACCATACGCGCGCTGCGCGAACAGGCCGAGGCCAGTCTCCGCCAGGAATTGGACAAGGCCATGCGTTTGCTGGCTAAAGGCGAAAGCGCCGAAAAAGTGCTGGAAATCATGGGGCGCGGCCTCACCAACAAGTTTTTGCATGCGCCTACCCAGGCGTTGAATCAGGTGCATGGCGAGTCGCGAGATAATTTTCTGAATGTTGTCCACCGCCTGTATCGCTTGAACAGCGAAGAATGAAGCCTAATATCGCTATCAAACTCGCTCAACTGAGCGAGCGTCTGCAAGAAGTCAATCAACTGCTGTGCAGCGAAGATGCCACCAAGGACATGGAGGGGTATCTCAAGTTGAACCGCGAGCGCGCCGAACTTGAACCCGTGGTCGAGTTGTTTCATGCCTACACCTCTTGCGCAGGCAATATCGCTGCCGCTCGGGAAATGGCTGAAGACCCTGAAATGCGCGAATTCGCTGACGACGAGATCAAGCAGGGCGAGGCGAGGCTGGTGCAATTGGACGAAGAACTGCAAAAGCAGTTGTTGCCCAAAGATGCCAACGACGAGCGCAACGTCTTTCTGGAAGTGCGCGCCGGCACGGGGGGCGACGAGGCCGCGCTGTTTGCGGGCGATTTGTTCCGCATGTATGCGCGTTTTGCCGAACGTCGCCACTGGCAAGTTGAAATCATCTCGGAAAGTCTGGGTGAAATGGGCGGCTACAAGGAAATCATCGCCCGTATCGTGGGGCAAGGCGCATATTCAGTGCTGAAATTTGAATCCGGCGCACACCGCGTGCAGCGTGTACCCGCTACCGAAACGCAAGGCCGTGTGCATACTTCGGCTTGCACTGTGGCAGTCATGCCGGAGGCGGACGAACTGGATGAGGTGGTGCTGAATTCTGCTGATCTGCGCATAGACACTTTCCGCGCCTCTGGTGCTGGCGGGCAGCACATCAACAAGACTGATTCTGCGGTGCGCATCACCCATTTGCCCACGGGCGTGGTGGTGGAATGTCAGGATGGCCGTTCGCAACATCAGAACAAGGCACAGGCGATGCGTGTGCTGACCGCGCGTATTCAGGATGCCCAGGTGCGCGCGCAGAACGCCGAGACGGCGGCCACGCGCAAGAGCCTGGTGGGCAGCGGCGATCGTTCCGAACGCATTCGCACCTACAATTACCCGCAAGGTCGCGTCACCGACCACCGCATCAACCTCACGCTCTACAAGATGGATGCCATCATGGACGGCGACATCAGCGAACTCACTCATGCGCTGATGGCTGAACATCAGGCCGAACAACTCGCCGCGATGGCGGATGATGGCAGTTTCTGAGGGGGCGCATACTCGTCTGAGCTTGTTTGCGGCTGAGTGTGGGAGCGCAGACTTGTCTGTGTTTGCGGCGTCATGCCGCCGCACTCCAAAGTTGAAGCGTCATGTTGCGGTGTCATGCCGCCGCACTCCGAATTGAAGTTGCATGATTATTCAAGATATTTTCCCGCGCGATAGCAAGCAGTTGCAAACCGCGCTGAACCTCGAAGTGGCGACGGCGCGCATTGAGGTGCAATGTTTGTTGCAAGCCGTGTTGCGGGTGAACCGCGCCTATCTGCTCACCTATCCTGAACGCATTCTCACGGCTGATGAACAGAGGCGTTATGCGGTGCTGTTCGCGCGTCGTCTCAACGGTGAACCCATCGCCTATCTGCTGGGCGAACGCGAGTTTTTCGGGCTGAATTGTAAAGTCACCCCCGCCACGCTGATTCCCCGCCCTGATACCGAATTGCTGGTCGAATTGGCGTTGCAGCGTATCCCTCGCCCGCTCCTGTACCCTTTAGGGTGTGCGGGAGCGGGTGGCCGACAGGCAGGGAGAGGGTTCCGTGTGCTGGACATGGGGACGGGCAGCGGCGCGATTGCGCTGGCGATTGCGCATGAACGCACCGATGTAGAGGTAGTGGCGGTGGATGCTTCAGAGGCTGCGCTGGAGGTGGCACGGGACAATGTGCGGTGCCTGAATTTAGCCAACGTGCGGCTGCTGCATAGCGACTGGTTTTCAGCGCTGACTGATGAGCGCTTCGATTTGATTGTCTCCAATCCGCCTTATATCGCCGCAGACGACGTGCATCTGTCTCAAGGGGATGTGCGTTTTGAGCCGATGCGCGCACTCGCCTCAGGCAAAGACGGGTTGGACGACATACGCCGCATTGTTGCGCGTGCGCAGGATTATCTTAATGCCGGCGGCTGGCTGATGTTCGAGCATGGTTACGATCAGGCCGAACGGGTGAGGCAGTTGATGCAACAGGCGGGATTTGCCGGGGTGTCTTCGGTAAGGGATTTGTCCGGTATTGAGCGCGTCACGATGGGTCGAGCTTGACGCATAGCAGGTAATTCGGGGATAATTCCCGACTATTTAATTCGGGTAATAATCATGACTACTGACATTCAGCAACGCATCAAAGAACAAGTCACCAGCCATCCGGTAGTGTTGTACATCAAGGGTACGGCAAAATTCCCGCAGTGCGGCTATTCCGCGAATGTGGTGCGTATCCTCAATTTGCTGGGCGTGAAGGATTTTCTCGCAGTTAACGTGTTTGATGATCCGCAATATGTCCCCGGACTGGTGGAATATGCGAAATGGCCGACTTTGCCGCAGTGCTACGTCCGGGGTGAATTCGTCGGTGGTTCGGATATTTTCACTGAAATGTACCAAAGCGGCGAATTGAAAACGTTGCTGGGTGACTTGGCGAGCGCAAACTAATACCTGTCCCCGTAGCGGTACATCGCCACGCTCCCCTGCTGGGGACGAGGCAGGAAAGAGGGGATAGACCGAATTGCCTAGGCCGTTTGGTATATAGGCATAAAAAGGATACGCGGCTATAGTGCGCGCCGGGTATAGGGAATCGTGTCGGGTTCTGGCACGACTTTCATGCTCTCCTCCTATTTGGGCGATCTTCGGATCGCCCATTTTTTTAGGACTATTTTTCGAGATGGACACACGCCCGGGCAATCGCCGCCTGCACCTGGTTTGGTGCCGTGCCGCCGATGTGGTTACGGCTGGCGAGCGAGCCTTCCAGTGACAACACTTGGTAAATGTCGTCCTCGATCAGCGCAGAGAAGTTCTTCAGTTCGTCCAGGCTAATGTCGGCCAAGTCGCAGCCGCGCTGTTCGGCAAAGCGCACGGCGAGCGCCACGGCCTCGTGCGCATCGCGGAACGGCAGGCCTTTCTTGACCAGATAATCCGCCATATCGGTGGCGGTGGCATAACCCTGTAAAGCCGCACGGCGCATGGCTTCGGGTTTGACTTTAATGCCGGTAATCATGTCGGCGTAGATGCGCAAGGTTTGCGTCAGCGTATCTACGGTGTCGAACAGCGGCTCCTTGTCTTCCTGATTGTCCTTGTTGTAGGCCAGCGGCTGGCCTTTCATCAGCGTCAGCAGTGCAATCAGATGGCCGTTTACGCGCCCGGTCTTGCCGCGCACCAGCTCCGGCACGTCGGGATTTTTCTTTTGCGGCATGATGGAAGAACCCGTGCAGAAGCGGTCGGCGAGGTCTATGAAGCCGACCCTCGGGCTCATCCACAGGATGAGTTCTTCAGAAAAGCGCGACAGATGCGTCATGACGAGGGCGGCTGCGGCGGTAAATTCGATGGCGAAATCGCGGTCAGAAACGGCATCCAGCGAGTTTTCGCACACGCCGTCAAAGCCCAGCAATTCGGCGACGCGTTCGCGTTTGATCGGGTAGCTGGTTCCGGCCAGCGCCGCCGCGCCCAGCGGCAGACGGTTGACGCGTTTCCGGCAATCTGTGAAACGTTCGGCATCGCGCTTGAGCATTTCGTAATACGCCATCAGGTGATGCGCGAAACTGATCGGTTGCGCGACCTGCAAATGGGTGAAGCCGGGCATGATGGTCAGCGTGTGCTGTTCGGCGAGCGTGACGATTGATTTTTGCAAGTTATTGATTAACAACAATAAATTATCAATCTCATCGCGCAGATAGAGGCGGATGTCGGTTGCTACCTGGTCGTTGCGCGAACGCCCGGTGTGCAGGCGTTTCCCGGCATCGCCGACCAGGGTGGTGAGACGTTTTTCGATATTGAGATGGACATCTTCCAGATCCAGCGACCACACGAAATTGCCGCTGATGACTTCCTGTTTGATTTCGGCCAGGCCGCGCTGAATGTCCGCCAAGTCCTGCGCGGCGATGATGCTGGATTCTGCCAGCATTTGTGCATGCGCCAACGAACCTTGTATATCGTGTAAAGCTAATCTTTGGTCGAAATCCACCGAAGCGGTGTATCTTTTCACTAATTCTGCCACGGGTTCCGAAAAACGCCCCGACCAGGTGTGGTTATCTTGTATGCTTGCCATGTTTTGTCCAGAATCCATCGAAACTTGAAATCACGATGCTAAAAAGTATTGGGGTCGAAAAACGTGAGGTTTATCGCCATGAATGAGGCGCGCAGTATAAAACAAAATTCTCTGCCCGACGCGTTGCCAAACTTTCGCAACCTCGGTGTTACCTTGCGCATTCTGTTGTTGAGCAATGCGATAGCATTGCTTGTCGCGGTGATAAAAGCGCGCGGCTGGCAGGATTTTTTGCTGCAAATGCTGCAAATTATTGCTTTGCTGACACCCATCATGCTGAGTAGTTTGCTGCTGTTGGGGCTGCTGCAGCCGTGGCTGTACCGGCTGGGATACGGGCGAGGGGTGTTGGCGGTGAATGTCTCGGTCAGTGGGTTGGCACTGTTCGTCTACTATCTGGGGGGGGAATTGTATCAACCGGATTTGGACGGGGCAGCATATTTTGACGTGCTGCGCTGCGTATCGCTGAGTGTGGCGATGTGTAGTCTGTTGTTGATGTATTTCCGCCTGCGCGCACGGGGATTGTCGCTGTCGCTGGAAGACGCGCATTTGCAGGTATTGCGCGCGCGCATCCGACCACATTTCCTGTTTAATACGATCAACGCGGTGCTCGGTATCGTGCGAGCCGAACCGAAACGGGCCGAAACTGCCCTGGAAGACATGGCGGATTTGTTTCGTATGGCGATGGCTGAAGCGCAGGATTTGGTACTGGTGCAACAGGAAATTCAATTGAGCCAACAATACATTGCCCTGGAGCAATTGCGTATGGGCGACAGATTGAGCGTGGACTGGCAGGTGCTGGATATGCCGGATGACGCATTGATTCCGGTATTGTTGTTGCAGCCCTTGCTGGAAAATGCGGTCTATCACGGTATTGAGTCGTTGATTGAAGGCGGCTGTATTCAGGTGATGTTGCGCCGCAATGGGGGGACGTTGCAGATTCGGGTGGGCAATCCCTGCCCGACAGCGGGCGGCGAACCCCATCTGGGCAACAAGATAGCCCTGAAAAACATACGCGAACGCTTGTCGCTACTGTTTGATGCCGAGGCGAGTTATCAGGTAATCAGGGGTGCAGATTATTATCGGGTGGAAATTACCCTGCCCTATGTAAAGGAGAAACGACATGACCACAATAGAACTGGCTTTGCGCGTCTTCATCGTTGACGATGAGACCCCCGCGCGTAACCGCTTGAGGGAGTTGCTCGACGATTGTAACGAACAACTGCCTCTGGTCGTGGTGGGTGAAGCGGCGAATGGACAGGAAGCACTGGACAAGCTGGCTGAAACCCCGACCGATGTGGTGTTGCTGGACATTCGTATGCCGCAAATGGACGGTATCGAGCTTGCTCGACATCTGTGCAAATTGCTACGCCCACCGGTGTTTATTTTTACCACGGCTTACGATGCTTACGCGATCAAGGCGTTCGAGCTACACGCGATTGACTATCTGCTTAAACCGATACGCTTGGGGCGGCTGTTTGATGCGCTTAGCCGTGCGCGCAATGCCGTGCCGGTTCAGACCGAAGTGCTGCGCGAGCTGTTGCCCGAAGCGCGCAAGCATCTTTCCATTCACGAGCGCGGCAAGATACATCTAATCCCGATTGAAGCGGTTTTGTTCATGCGTGCCGAACTGAAATACATCACGGTGCGGACTGCCGAGCGCGAATATCTGATCGAAGAATCGCTCACCGCACTGGAAAAAGAATTCGCGACGCGCTTTGTTCGCATACACCGCAACTGTCTGGTGGCAAAAGACGCGATTGTGGGATTCGAGCGCGGCGGCGAGGAAGGCGAAAGTGGCTGGCAGGTGAGGCTGAAAGGGCTGGATGAGCGTATGGCGATCAGCCGCAGACAGCAGTACATCGTCAAGGAATTCAGTTGAGGGGTCTGGCCTGGTTCCGGCGGTATTGTGGGGAGGTCTGCCAGGGGGCATTCCTGAAAAAACGGGATTCAACGCTGGATGCCCTTTTAGCGCTTATTCAAAAATTGATGCGAGTATGATAGCGTGCGTCATTCAGGGGCGGCAATGGTGCCATACCCGTCAGGAGGTAATATGAAAACCAACAGTATTTTGCTTGTAACTTTGCTTGCCGGTGTCACGCTGATGGGGGGGTGTGCCAATCCCGACTACCGTCCTGTTGCAACCCCGGCCTCTCGTTCCGATGTGGTTTATGGGGTGATTGATTCGATCGAAACGACGCGTGTCAGCAACGATCAGATCGGTGCGGGGACGGTCATTGGCGGCATTGTGGGTGGCGTGCTCGGCCATCAGGTGGGCGGCGGCACAGGTAACGATGTGGCGACCGTAGCGGGCGCGGTCGGTGGTGCAGTCGTCGGTCATCAGATTGAAAAAAACAGGAATCAGCAAGATGCGTATCGTATCCAGGTAAGGCTGGAACGAGGGGGATACCAAACCGTGACGCAAGCCGTCAGCGACTTGCGCGTGGGAGACCGGGTGCGCATTCAGAACAATCAGGTAACGCGTTACTAATTACTGATTTTGCCGGTAATCGTAGCGAACCCTGGTGGTCGCCTATCAAGTCGGTTTCTGGTCGTAAGGTAAAACAGACAGTGGGGGCAAGCGGGTCAGGCAAACTGATCAGGCTGCCCCCATTGATGCGTCCGGCATTGGGACATGATGCCCGTCTGACGTGGCGCTGATTGGCGGGTGTCATTTTTTTGCAACACTGCGGTTCTACAATCCCAGTTTACGAACAAAGTAGTTTGGGAGCGTTTTATGCATCATGCCAAGCAATCTGGTAAAGGTATCCTGGCGCGGGAGATTATCGCGCTGGTCAATCCGATCAAAGCCATTTCACCCGAGTGCCCTGTGGCAGAGGTGGCAGAACTGTTTCTGGGACCCGACTATACCCAGTTGCTGTCGCTGCCGGTGATCGAACATGGACGACCTGTCGGCGTGATCAGCCGCTACCGTTTCATGGATATGTATCTCAAGCCCTTTGCCCGCGAACTGTACGGCAAACGCCCGATACGCGGTTTCATCAATGATAAGCCGCTGATGATCGAACTCGACCAGCCGCTGGCGGAGGCCGCGCTGCATGTGGCGGAAAAAATGCAATTCCCGCTCACCGAAGACTTCATCATTACCCGCCACGGTAAATATCTGGGCGTAGGTTTCGTGATGGATTTGCTCAAGGCGATGGAATTGCGTATGCGCGCCAATACCGACGAGTTGAATCAGGCTTATACCCAGCTCAAGTCCTCGCAGATGGCGCTGGTGCAGTCGGAAAAAATGGCCTCATTGGGGCAGATGGTGGCGGGGGTCGCGCACGAGATCAATACGCCGCTGGGCTATGTGCAAAACAATGTGGCAATGGGGCAGGAGATTTTCATGCAGGTCAGGAATCTGCTGGCCGACTATGAAGCGCTGGTGGATAAGCTGCTCGACGAACAGGCGAGCGAGGAACAGATCGCTGCTCAGATGCAGCAAATTTCCGCGATGCGCGCCGATTTTGATGCCCAGGAAATGCTCGGCGAGATGCAAGGTTTGATGGTGGATTCCTTGTATGGCATAGATCAGATTTCCGAGTTGGTGTTGAATCTAAAAGATTTTTCGCGCATGGATGCGGCGGCAACCGAGGCCGTAAATATCAACGCCTGTATCGAAAGCGCGCTCAATATCGGGCGCAACGTACTCAAGAACAAGGTGGAAATCGTCAGGAATCTGGCTGATTTGCCCAAAATCACCTGTGCGCCGTCGCAGCTTAATCAGGTCTTCCTCAACCTGTTTACCAATGCCGCTCAAGCCATGGAAGACAAGGGCGAACTGACTATTGCGACCTGGTTCGCCGACGCGGCGGTACACATCAGTGTGACCGACAACGGTAAAGGGATCGCCGCAGAAAACCTGACGCGCATCTTTGATCCGTTCTTTACCACCAAACCGGTCGGTGAAGGCACCGGGCTGGGGCTGGCCATCAGCCACCAGATCATCCAGCAGCATGGCGGAGAAATTACCGTCGAGTCGCACCTCGGTGCGGGGACGAGTTTCCATATTCGTCTGCCCGTTGCCACTGCCCCGCAGTGCCTGGAAGCGGAAGCGGTATAAAAAATTAAGGAAAACGTGATGAGTAAACCCACCCTGTTGTTGATTGATGATGAAGAGCGCATCTTGCGTTCGCTGCGCATGTTGTTTTTTACCGGCTACACCGTGCGCATGACGACCG
>Ga0210015_1004810_pt1 | contig 11272 bp, 12 predicted proteins | sample CryGeymeta201522_FD_185471 | JGI IMG/M metagenome (GOLD analysis project Ga0210015, IMG submission 185471) | Groundwater microbial communities from Crystal Geyser aquifers in Utah, USA - Crystal Geyser metaG 2015-22 (SPAdes) (version 2) | ecosystem: Environmental > Aquatic > Deep subsurface >... | reverse complement strand
TATATTATCCTCCATGATTGCTACAGAAATTAAGTTTCATTTTGCGGGAGTCAAAAGCATTCTCTCCGCCGGCAAACTAGTTGGAGGTGTAAGCCAAAATTACGATTTTGGCAAGTTTTTTTCTCCGGCTCTACTACAAAATAAAAATTTAGATCTTGCCCTAGGGATATTTGCGATTGGTTTTCTAATTTTTGAGATCGTTAAAAGCCCGCAAACCCGCAAAAGGAATCTGTTTTTAATTATTTGGTTTTTTTCCCCGATAATTATGCTTCTTTTAGGAACTCACAATGCCCCGTGGTTTTTAATCGGTAAACCAGCAGCCGCCATAATTATTGCCGCCTACCTAATTTCCAAAATGAAAACAAAGTTCCTGATTATTTCGGCAGTATTATTAATTTGCCTTGTCAACTTAACCGCCATTGAAAAATTATACGGAAAAGGTCAGGTTCTCTTGGAGCCTGATCCCTCGGCAAATTTCTCCCAACAGATTGCGGTTATGAAATACACTTACGAATTCTCCAGAGGAGAACTTTTTGCTATAGATACTGTTACAAACCCACTCTACACCAATGCCGTCTGGGCATGGAACTTTGATTGGTATGGTAAAAAAGTTGGTTACAAACCTACGTGGCTGGGGGGAGATCAACTCCCACCATATAACACCCTCGAAAAAGCGACGGGTAGTGAGAAATATCTTTTCTTAATCATCGACGAAACTCCCCGAATTCCACCTGTTTACACTCAAAATGCAATTAAAAACTTAAAGAAATATGGAAAATTGCTGGAAGAAAAAAGCTTCGATGGCTTAACCGTTATGACTTTTCAGACTCAAAAATTTTAATACCCTTAACGCCCGCAAAATGTTTTATATTTCTGGTTGCCAGCTGCGCCCCACACTCCAGCGCAGTCGCAGCAATAATTGAATCAAAACCAGAAGCTGACTTATCTCTTAAGATTTCTCCGGTTTTTTTGGCAATCTTTTCAGTAAGTTCTACTTGAACAAACCCGGAAAGTAACTTTTCGAGATCGCCCCTTGCAACCTCTCGCCCTGCCCAAAGTTCAGCGACAACAATAGTTGGTAACAAAATTTCAATCTTACCAACCTTTTTAAGTTCGACAAGAAATTCTAAAACACCTAAACCTGCTCGTGTAAAATCGATTATGACCGAAGAATCTATAACAATTTTCATCTATTTAATGCCTGCCTAAATCTTTTATTTATATCTGCTCTAAATTTCCTTCTTGTCATCTCATCCTCTTTACTAGCTAAAAGTCCGCTTCCCGCCAAGCCTTTAACAAATTTTACATATTCATCCCAGTCAAATTCTTCTTTTTTAGGAACGAAGAAAACACCGACTACTTTGTTTTTTTTCTCATCCTTAACCAAAATATCTTTCTCCCCTGCCCCAATAAGATCTATATAGTCAGAGAGATTGTTTCTAAAATCAGATATTGATACTACTATGTTCATATTATCCACATTATATGTACATAATGTACAAATGTCAGGCCTTCTGCATCTCAAAAAGTCTATTAAGTTCTTTGAGGGTTGTTGCGTCATTCGGACTTCTGTCGTCTCTGAACCTAACCAGCCTTGGAAACCTCAATGCAATTCCTGCCGTATGGGTTGGGCTTTTGGTGATTTCATCTGCGGCTATTTCGACGACTAAAGAAGGAATCACCCAGAAATCGGGGGTGTAGTTTTTGTGTACTTCATATTCTTTCGGCTGTTCTTTAGTTCTTAGGTTCTTTAGTCTTCTATTCATTTCTCTGAACTCTTCGTCCGTAAGTCCCGTACCTATCTTTGAAGTTGTTTTTATTTTGTCTCCGTCTTTTACCCCTACCAAAAACTGCCCTACTCCGAATGAGACTCTTTTTCCCCTCCCTACCGTATAGCCCATGACTACAACGTCCATGGTATCTGATAATTTTCCCTTAGCCTCTTCCCCTTGCTTCATTTTTACCCATCTCCAACCCGTCCTTCCCGGAATATAGCCTGAATTAACCCTTTTAACCATAATCCCTTCATATCCTTCTTTTATTCTTTTTTTATAAAGCTTATTAATTCTTTCAGGGTTTTTGGTTACTTCATAGTCAACCAGCTTGAAAGGACCTCCTAACCTTACGGTTTCTTCCAAAATCTTCCTTCTTTCCAAATAGTTTTTGTCCATTAGGTTCTTTCCGTCTTTAGAAATAACATCGAAAATGAAAAAATCGATACTTACCTTTTTTGAAGTTTCTCCGATGTCGTGTTTTCTTCTTCTGGTCATGGTTGTCTGGAAATTAGCCATAAGTTTAGTTTCCTCATCCAAGCCCACAGCTTCACAATCAAAGATTGCTGAATCACAATTAACAAATTTTTCTATTTTGGTTAGTTCAGGAAACATTCGCGAGGTTTCATTCAAATTCCTGGTAAAGGCTTTTACAAACTTTCCTCTTACAAAATGGATTAAGATTCTCAGCCCGTCAAGTTTAGGTTCCACATCGACCTCCCCCATTTTCTCAATCATCTCCGTCGGACTTTTAATTCTTTGTGAAAGCATGGGAAGGACCGGAATACCAACAACAGGCAGGATGCCTCGGCAGGCTTTCTTTACCCCTTTTTCTTTAACTTTACGGGCTAAAAGTCCCACATCGGGAAAAACCTGGTATGCTTTTTCCAGTTGCGGTTTAAGGCTTTTATCTCCTGCTTCCATCCAGGAAAGGGCATCAAGTACCGTTTTATCCGAAAAGCCAAGCCTAAGACGACCTACGGGGATTCTTGAAACAAACTTGGATGACAAGGGGTCAAGGTTTTTAAGAAGATTAGACAAAATTTCAATTCTTCTTTCCTGGCTTCCTTCCCCACCCTCCCGGGCTACTTTCATAAGTTCCGAGTGAACTTCAAAAACACTAAGTTTGCCCCCGTTGGCTTTGGCAAAACTAAAGGCTACAAGACCCAAGTCGCCTTTTTTCTTATATGTCTTAATTACGCCCGAAATATCCTTGTTGTAAGCTTTAGCAAGAACCCTAAACATCATTTTTTCAGCAATATTTAGAATTACTCCCTCATAATTTGGAGCAAGACCACCAAGAACTAAATAACAAACTTTGTCTATTTCACCAGATAGAGTTTTTTTGAAAAGTTCAGATAATATCTTGGTTATTTCAATACGGGAAGCGGTTTTTTCAAGTCTTTCAAGATATGAAGAAAGTTCCTTAAAAAGCATATGCTCAATTATACTGCTTTACCGGCTAGATAGCTTGAAAAGAAAAGGTAGGCAAAAACAACCATTCCTACAAAAATTACCCCAAAAATAATTGATATCACCCCGCTCCATTCTTCATGAATCAGTTTATTCATTCCTTCTCCAATTAAAGTCAGGCCAAAAAGGCTAGGCAGGATTAGGATCATGTACATAAATTGCGGATCCAAATTACTCATAATTTCTAATTATTCTAATTATTCTAATTTCTAATCAAATCCCAATCACCAAATTCCAATTTTTAGGTCAATTAGGTTAATTAAAGATTAGGTTAATTTAGCGACTCGCTATAATATAGCGAGAAGCTTTCGTACTCCCCGTCTTTTTAATAATCCCTTTTTCCAATAAATCTCTGACGTCCCTCAATATTGTATCATCCGAAACCATGGGCAGAACCTTCTTCAGATCAAGCATTCCGGCTGAGCCCTGATCCGAAACATATTCAAAAAGTCTGACCTGGCGCTCGGATAATGATACCTGCTCTCCCATTTTTACCTTAAGACGGGTATCAATAGAAAGCTTTTTAACCTTTTCTTTTATTTGGGAAAGTTCGGCGGCAACCGCCTGAGTAAAATATTCAAGCCAGGCTGTCAAATCCCTTGATCCGATATTTTTCGATTGTTTATCCACAAGCGAAAAAGCTTCATAGTAAGAAGCCGGGTCGCTGTCAAAACGCTCTTCAAGGGAAAAGAATTTCTTTATGTCATATCCGTCTCTAATTAAAATCAAGGTTGCGAATGCTCTTGAAACCCTTCCATTCCCTTCGACAAAAGGGTGAATTGCCACCAAAATATAGTGGGTAATACCTGCTTTTAATATCGAATGGATTTCCAAGGCTTCAGAGGAATTAAGCCAGGCAAAAAAATCGTCCAAAAGGTAAGGAACCTCAACAAAAGGGGGAGGGGAAAAAACTACTTCTCCGGTTACCTCATCTTTAATAACTACTTGTGAGGTTCTGAAGACTCCAATTTTTTCAGGAGAAACTATTTTTTCAACAGTTAATTTATGAATTTCCTTAAGCATATCGGGTTCATATCCTCCCCTTTTGAAGGCGAGTTCATCAAGAAGAGTTATGACATTCCTGTAATTAATAACTTCCTGAATGTCTCTGGGCCTTCCATATACTTCCTGACCTTCAAGAATCTTTTTTGTTTGAAGGTAAGTTAAATCATTTCCTTCAATGTGGGTCCCGTGATGAATAGTTTTGATAACAGCATCTGTTTGGAATTGTTTTTGAAAGGTAGGAACTAAAGGAGCGGATTCAATAATTTCCTTAGAAGCTTCAATCGCACCAATATTCTTAAGAATTTTATTAGAAATTATATACTTAGGAGAATACATTAACTAATTTTAACGCAGATTTTGCGGAAATAAAAGATGAATTAACCCGAACCGTTTCTTATATAATCCTCTCGTCTCTGTGCCCTTTGCTGCTGTCTTTCATAGAAATCATTATATTCCACAGGATGGGTTTTATCAGGTAACGGAGCTTCAGGGATTGACCCGGGAAATTCATCTTGTTCTTTTTGCCACTTTCTTGCGGCTTCCTCCGCTTCCTCTTTGGTCATTATACCAGGAATGGTATCTATCATAATTTTATTAAATTTACGTTTTTAAAACCCTTAATAAAATGCTCATCCGCTGTTGTTATAACTGTTTGTTGGCCCTTAGCCAATTCTACCACAATTTTCCGATGCTGGTGATCAAGCTCGGAAAGGATATCGTCTAAAAGAAGGGTTGGTTTTTCGTTTGTCGTTTCTTCAACAAATGCAAGTTCTCTTAATTTTAGCCAGAGGATTCCCATCCTTTGCTCCCCGCGCGATCCATAAATTGCTAAATCTCTTGTTTCTTTTTTATTTACCTGAATTCTAAAAAGAAAATCGTCCCTATGAGGCCCTACCAAAGTTGTGGCTGCAGCAATTTCCTCCTCCGCGTATTGTTTCAGTCTTCCTTCCGATATTGAGCTTCTATCATATGTTATTTCAAACTTTGTATTGTTTAAATCTCCTTTAAAATTAATAACGTTAATTAATTCTTCTCTTTTAGCTGATATATAATCTCCGTTTTTCATTAATAGTTGGTTCCAGAATAATAACTGCCCCCTAGACAAGCCCTCCTCTCTGATTCTAAAAAGAAGCCTGTTTCTTTGTCTTAAACCTTTCTCGTAGGAAAGAATGGCCCTTCGATATTCCCGATCCACCTGCGACAAAACCGTATCCAGAAATTTCCTTCTTAGGGGGGGTGGTCCGGTCACCAAGTCCATGTCCCACGGCCCAAAAAGAACGGTTTTAAAGTTTCCCGCAAAATCAATCAGCCTTTTTGGCACACCGTTAATAAGTAGCTTTTTCCTCGGCCAATCCTCTGTCCCCCTCGTCAGAATTGCCTCAAGCGTACTACTTTCTACATTCTGCATACTACTGACCTTGCCGGTTATCCGCGCAAGGTCATTGTTATAATCGATCATTTCTTCCTCAATTTGAGCCTTAAAGCTTTTACCGGATGATAAAAGAAAAAGACTTTCCAAGATATTTGTTTTACCTGAAGCATTAGGGCCAACAATAACAGTTACTTCTTGAGAAAAATCAATGGTTTTTTTCTTAAAGTTTCTGAAATTTGTAAGTTGAACTTTTGTAATTGGCATAATTTAATTAAAAAGCGGTAAAACAAATTTTTTAATTCTGTCTTTCCCCAGTTTTGTCATATCATCCCCCAGAAAAACATTTCCTGAAGCTAATCTAATATGTTTTTGTAAAGAAAGCAATTGTTTGTCATTCAAACCCAATGACTTTCTACAAACAAAAACATCCGGATCAAGATTCCAGAACCTTCTTGTCCACAACCTTCTTTTAATATTGTTTTTAACTAGATGCAATTTGTATGAATTTATCAAACTGTTCAAGATAGGTATTTTACTTGTAAGTATAGGGTCAATTGTGTCGGGACCAATTCTCATCGAATCCACCGCATTTATGGCAGGTAGAAGCGGACAGCCACAAGCAATTGTATAAACAAACGGATATTTCTCTTTAACTTCCAAAAACATCTCCCTAATTAAATCGCCTGCTTCCTGACTTGTAATTTTTGGAATTAAATATGCCCTATACAAAAAATCCAATTTAATCAGTTCGAAACCCAATTTAATAAGATCACCCATCTTAAATTTATTTTTCTTATTAAATGGAGCAAGCCAGATGCCGGGTTTAAATCCTAGTCGGGATATTTCTCCAGCAACTTTCGTCAGAGTTGTTTTTGTATCTTTCCACTTCTGCCAACCACCATCAATTAAAATATATTCTATAGGTATCTCTTTGTGTTCGAAAAACCACACCGTCTGTGCCAATATTTTCTCCGGAGTGATAAACGGTCCAAAAGCATACCATGAACACCAGCCAGTTACCGGTTTTCTTGAAGTTCTAATTCCTAATTTATCGGGCAAATAATTATCTTCCATGGGAGGATCGTTCCAATTGGGAATTCCTAGCCAGCTTTGTTTTCGCGGACTCCAAGACTGCCAGCCGGTTTCGAAAATCTTTCTTCGTATTTCAGAAATATCCATCTAAGGCATATAATAGCATCCATATGGGGAATATGGCACCACTTATTTCAGTTATTGTTCCCGCCCACAACGAAGAGGCGTTTATTGGAAAATGCCTTGATTCTTTGATGAAGCAGACTTTGAATAATAAATTTTTTGAAGTAATTGTTATTGATAATGCATCGGATGACAAAACTTCCAAAATCGTTAGAGACTATCCGGTAAAGCTTGTCTATGAGGCTAAAAAGTCTGTTATTTGGGCCAGACAAAAAGGGGTTAACGAGTCACAAGGTGAAATAATAGTTTCTGCCGATGCCGATACTTACTACCCTCCGGATTGGTTAAAGACAATTAAGGCAAATTTTGAAAGAAATCCTAAGTTAATTTGTCTTGTGGGCTGGATCTACTACTCAAATACTCCGTTTATTTTTAATTATTTTAATGCCTTAAACCAGCAATTTAACCGTCTTATACAGAAATATACCAAAAAGTTTCCTATTTGCTATGCCGCCAATCTGGCTTTTAAAAAAGATGCTTTGGAAGAAATAGGAGGATATCCCAAACATTTAGTTGAACTTGGAGATCAACAATATCTTCTTTATAAGTTCTTTAATTTAGGTGAAGTTATAATTGATCCAAAAATCTACTGCAAAACCTCGGCAAGAAAATTGGGTAAAATTTGGAAAAATATCCTTTTATATAACGGTTGGCACAAAATCATAGGTTATATAGTAAACAGATTAATGGGAAAGGAAATAATCGGGCCAACCCCCGCTATAAGAACAATTACTCCTCCTCAAAAATCTCGTTTCTTGAGGTAAATCTATCAAGCAAAAGTTTATCCTGAGGTCTTGAATATTGACTTACGTGAACTTCAATTGCTTTCTTTTTGACTGCAATTTCAGGAGGATATAGTTCCAAACTCAGCCAATCTCCCCCAAAAAGCTTCTTGGGAGGAAAAAGATAACCTCCAGGACTAGGGAAACCCCTAAAATGAGTTAGGGAACTATAAATTTTGCAGTGGGGGTCCAATTCCGAACGGAGTTTTTCAATAATGGTAAAGGAAATTCTGTGATCAGGATGGTTATCTCTCGGATGGCCGGTAACTACAATATTTGGTTTAAAGGCAATGACAATTTCTTTTACGTCATTTAATAAGTTACTTCCATAATACGCCTGACCGGGGCGGTAAGCTTCGGAGTATGGAACATGATCTATTTTAGTCGTTGCTGAAATACCAATTCCATCCGCCTGACTGAAGTTTCTGTTATAGATTTTGGTTAAACCCTGATCGGGAAAGCCTAAAAAGAAAATGTCGTCTTTCTTCACTCCCAATATACTGGCTGCTTTTGCAGCCTCTTCTATTCTTGTTTCGCCTAAGGCAATAAATTCAGTAGGACTTAAATCAACTTTTTTATCTTCCTGAATTATGGTAGTTCTGCTTCCATCGCCGTTTGTTAAATAAACAATTTCTACCTTTCCTTGATTTTCCAGTACCCTTTGAATAAGCCCTCCGGCCATTACTGTCTCATCATCAGGATGAGGCGCAATAACAAGCAGGCGGGTCCGAGAAGAAACCGGCGGAAAACTTCCCAGTTTCCCCTTAATCACCCACCAGCCTGTTAAAAATCCGCTTAAGTAGAAAACGATCCAAAGGATAATTCCGGCAATTAAAAGCTTTCTATATCTTGAAACTCTACTTCTAAGAAAAGATATTTCGTCTTTTATTTTTGGCATACTTCGCAAACATAAGTTCCTCTTCCTCCCAAGAAAAATTTTTCAATTTTAGCCTTGCATCTTAAACAAGGCATTTTTTCTCTGCCGTAAACCAAAAAATGCTCCTGATATTTGCCTTTGGTGCCGTCAGGTTTAATATAGTGCTGGTCACTCGCTCCCCCGTATCTAATTCCCTTTTTCAAAACCTCCAATACTGCTTCATAAAGCTGTCCTGCTGTCGAGCCGTCGAGCTGCCTGGCTGGCGTACGTGGATCTATCCCCGCCAGCCATAAAGCGTCATTGGCGTAGATATTCCCTACCCCGGAGATCTTTTCCTGATCCATCAGGACTATTTTTATAGGCCTTGCCGTTTTTGCTAAAAGATCTTTGAATTTAGTTAAGGTTAAATCTTTAAGGGGCTCTAGTCCTAATTTTGAAATTAACCTATCCGCTATCACCTGTCCGCTATCCGCTATCTTTATCCAGCCAAAGATTCTCAAATCGTTAAAAATCAGTCTTTGCCCTTTTTCTAAATTAATTATTACCCGAGTGTGCGGCCCGATAGTTCCGCCAACCAAAAGCTGGCCAGTAAGTTTAAGATGGACTAGAAGCGAATACCCGTTATCCAAATCTATGACCAAAACCTTCCCAAATCTTCTTGTGCCTGTCATCCTCGCGCCCAACACCTTCTTTTTATCGTCAGGAAAAGATTTCGCGGTTTTAATTTCAACGCCGGTAATTTTCTTTCCCCGCAGAAACTTCTCCAACTGCATTCGAATAGTCTCCACCTCTGGTAATTCTGGCATACTACATTCTACATACTACTTTCTACAAATATTTTTATCTGATTAACAAATCTTTCTTCGGAAAATCTCCTCGCATTAGATAGTAGTTTTTCTTTATTCCACTTAGTTTCTTCTACTTTTTTTATGGCTTCTTTTAGAGATTTTTCTGATATTTCATTAATTAAAATCCCTGTTTCATTATTAACCACGGATTCCTTAAAACCTCCTCCGTTAAAAGCAATAACGGGAGTTCCTGCAGCTTGGGCTTCAACTACAGTCATGCCAAAATCTTCATCTTTTGCCAAAGCTATAAATCCTTTTGCTTTCGCATACTGCCTATAAAGTTCTTCATCGGTTAGTCTTCCCAAAAACTCAACTTTTTCTTTGTTGTTCTTTTCAATATTGGAAAATCCTGCCGATTCTCCGACAATTTTTAGATTAAACCCAATCTTTTTGGAAAGTTCTATGGCCTCTTCAATTCCCTTGGCCCCCGTCAGACGGGAGGCAAGTAGGAAGAAGTCTTCTTTTTTTATGTCTTTGGTTAAATTAATTATCTTTTCTACATCGCAGGAAGGGTAAATGACGGTTGAATCACGTCTGTAAAACTTCTTTATTCTCTCTTGTACGTTTTTGGAATTGGCAATAAACCAGTCCACTTCCTGTGCGGTTTTAAAATCAAACATTCTAATAAAATGGCTAACAACTCCCGCATATATTTTTACCGGCCAGTATTTGGTAAAACCCACCGAAGTTTCATATCCGTATAGCCACCTTGGGGGGGTATGACAATAATCTATTACTTTTGTGTTTTTCCCTACCTTAAACCCCCTTGTTACATACCAGCTTGAGGAAGTGATTACCAGATCATACTTGCTTAAATCAAAACTTCCCCAGATAGCAGGAATTAAAAACCTTAAAGGGGAATATAGCTTCCAGATTTTTAATATCGGGGCAAACTTACTTTCGATTATTTTTCCCCCCCCAAATTCTTTTTCTGCAGTGGAGCCTTTTACGCAAAATGCTGTATAAATTGGAGCGTCAGGATATATTTCGGATAATACCTTCAGTACCCTCTCCGCCCCTCCAAATTCTTTCAGATAATCGTGCACCAGTGCAATGCGCATGCGTGAATTATGAATCATGAATTATGTATTATGCAAATTCGCAACACCTTTAATTAAACCATTAATCAATTTATGTACAACAACTGTCTGATCAATTGATAATTTATATTCTTCAATTAAGTGCATAATCTTCTTTAGCAGGAAATTTATTTGTTAGTTTATGACATCCTCCCCGCTCTAAAGAGCGGGGTATCCCTCCAAAGGAGGATGACATATCAGCGTTCAATTCATCTCCGCAGTAAACTGCGGAGTGTTCTTGAATGCTGTTATAAATTAGGAGAACAAGTTTGTGAGATTCTTTCCAGGAATTTAAGTCAGTAAAAGTTTTTATCTCGCCCATAATTCATAATACATAATACGTAATTCACAAAAGAGTCATTTGTTTTTCCTGATCAATTTTTTCTCCGACTTCTTTAACTCTTTTGGTTAAGGTCTTAAAACCAAACTCTGCAAATAATTTTAATACATCGGGGGAGTCAATATTCCACTTCTTCATTTCCGCAAAATCAATTTTAATAGAAACATCTTTAACAATGGTTGCAAGCCTATGAAAGAGTAAAACGTCTTTTTTGCCCCCCTCTAGCTTTTCCCTTACATTCGGTTCTATTTCTTGTAAATGCGCATATATTTTATCTAAACTAAAATATTTCTCCAAAAGTTTAATTGCCGTCTTTGGTCCAATTCCCGCAACTCCAGGGTAGTTATCCGAGGGGTCTCCCATAAGAGATTTGAGGTCCGGGATTTGAGACGGAAAAACTCCCATTCTTTCTTTTGCCTCGACCTGCCCAAATAGTTTTGCAGATGATAATCCGGCAATCGGCATATAGATTTTTATCTTTTCATCCACAAGCTGAAGCATGTCTTTAT
>Ga0210015_1004808_pt1 | contig 11274 bp, 13 predicted proteins | sample CryGeymeta201522_FD_185471 | JGI IMG/M metagenome (GOLD analysis project Ga0210015, IMG submission 185471) | Groundwater microbial communities from Crystal Geyser aquifers in Utah, USA - Crystal Geyser metaG 2015-22 (SPAdes) (version 2) | ecosystem: Environmental > Aquatic > Deep subsurface >... | reverse complement strand
GATGCCGGGGAAAGCGGGGCTTCCCACGGGCCTTCCCCTTCCACGGTCCAGACCACATCCCGCACAGACCAGCGATGCGCGATATAAGCCTCGATCCTTGCCCAGATGAAATTCGGGTCCAGCGCCGCCGCCGCGTCGGACAGGCCAGCGGGTGCGGCGGGATAGGTGGCAACGGTTTCCACCTGTTTCAGGGTTTCGGCCATGCTCATGCCCTCCAACGGTTGCGGTGATGGCTGCGCAGAAAAACACCCGCCGGGCGCGGTGCGTCCCAGGAACGCGCCTCGATTTGCGCATCTGGATAGGCACCCCGAACCACCAGCGAAAATTCGTAGAGCAAGGCCGCGAAAATCGTGCGGATGATGGCCCGGTGCATTCCTTCCTCGGGCTTGTCATCCTCTTCGGTGATTTCCTCGGCATTGGGCACAGCCCGCTCCGGCGGTATCCTGAACCCCGGCGAAAGCCCCACCGCCAGCCCCGAACCGATCAGCGCCAAGGCATCGCGCCCATGCGCAGTGTCGGCAATCTCGGGCGTGATGATCGCATGGAACGACAGCGCCGCCGCCGTGTCCTGAAACGACAGGGTGCCGGTGCCCTTGCTGGCCAAGGGCCGATCATAGGAATGCCCCACCAGAAGGTGAATATCCTCTTTCGGATCGTCCACCCGATAGCTGAACGCGCCCCGCGCGATGATTTCCTTGCGCGGTCGCCCGGTGCGCCCGCCATCCGACAGGACAGCGGGCTTGCCATAGGGGAAGCGCCCGGACAGCCGGGCACCCCCATCATTTGCGCGGCGCAATTCCAGCGCGCCGCCGTCTGTTGCGCCACCCCACAACATCACTGGATACCCGACACGATTTGCAGTTGCGCAGGCCGCGCCACGGTCACGTCCATGGTCGCCAGTGCGGTGATCCGCAGGCCCCCGGATTGTGCATCGCTGAACGGGTCGCGGATCACGTCCACCGCCCCCCAAGCCCCGACAAAGATCGGCGCGACACCGCCCGCCGCTGTGGTGAGCAGCGATTGGGTTGCCAGCGGTGTGCCCGAAGGTGCGGAAAGCCCGTTCGTCGTCATGGCGATGTTGCCCGCAGGAATGTTCCGGGTCAGACGTTCCCACTGCGAAACCGCCGTGCCGGTGATCAGCGCGTCATCCAGATCGGACCAGACTTCGGGGCGGATCATCAGCCGCACCGCGCCGGGCGAACCCGCCGCGTTCGCCGTCATGAACCGCACCACAGCCGCGCGGAACGCCGCCCAGGTCGGAGCGCCCGCAAGGTCGGTGTCGGTGATGCCATAGGTTCCCGCCCCGGTGATCACGCCCAAAGGCTGGCCATTGGCTCCCGTGCCAAGGAACACGGCCTTGTCCATTTCCATGGACAAGGCGCTGTTCATGTCGCGGCGCACCGCCTGTTCCAGCGCCGTGCCCGACTGTTTCAGCGTCTTGCGGGTGATCCGCATCTGAATCCCAAGGTTGTGATCCGGCGACATGCTGCGGTCGGTCGTGGCGTAGACGGTCGGCCCGGCGACGTTGCCCGTCTCGGATGCCGCCCAGCCCGCCGACACGCTGGAAGTCGTCACCGGCCATTCGACAGCGCCGGAATCAATGCCGAGCAGCTGCGCCCCCATGCGGCCCGCGACGGAATCGGGGAACAGGCGGTCGATGATCGGGCGGGTGCTGATCGGGTTCGGGGTGCCGCTGGCCACGGTTTCACCGGCCCGCTGTTCCAGAGCGCCCCACGGCACGGGAATACCGCGATAGCCGCCCGCGCTGCGCAGCTCTTGCACGATCTCAGCCGTGGCCCCGTCCAGTTGACGGCCCTCGTCCAGAGCAAGCGCAACCTGCCGCAGCTCGAACCCGGCCATCGTGGCGGCCCGTTCGCTTTCCGAACGGGTTTCCAGTTCGGCCCCGGCTTCCCGGCGTTCGGTGTCTTCGCTGATCAGGGCGGCGCGATAGCGGGTTTCGTTCGTCCGGTATTCCCGATCAAGGGTTTCCATGGAACGGGTTTCGTCCTCGGACGGGGTATCCTTGCCCGCCAGTTCGGCAAGCTGTTGACGGATTTCCGACTGGCGCCGGGTGATCTTCACAGAGTCAAGCATGTGTTATCCTTTCTGCTCGATAGGGGTTTGCTGATGTTTCAGCAGGTCGCGCCATTGCTGGCGTTTCGGGGAAAGCGGGGTGTGCCCCACTTCCAGACGTGTCTTGCTGGCGTGGCATCTGCCGCAGAGGCATTGCAGGTTCGCCAGCGTGTAAGAAAGTTCGGGGTGCGTCTTGACCGGCAGGACGTGATCCACTTCCAGCCGCCGCCGTTCGCCGCACCGGACACAAGCCCAGCCGTCGCGGTCCAGCGCCATCATGCGCAGCGCCTTCCAGCGCGGCCCGCGTGTCACCTTGGCGCTGTGCCGTGCATAGTCGGCCCGCCGGTTCATCGCCGCACCTGCAAATCATAGAACCGGGTAACGCCATCCGGCCCCAGGGTGCCCACCCGTTGCAGGGAGTATTCCACGCCGCCGATGGTCAGCTTGTCCGCAGTGGTCGGCGCGACACCCGCCGCCATGAACACCCGCAGATCACTGTCCGATCTGGACGTGTTTGCCCGGTCCTCCACCGTGTATTCGGTCACGGCCACCGTCACCGGATGGTCCACCGCCGGGCCATAGACGGGCGCATAGGACGGGCCGGATACTGCGCCGGGCTTGGTTAACGTCGCCGACTGCCCGAACCGCGCGATGATCCGCGATGCTGTTTCGATCATGCCCATGCCATCCGCCCTCCCTTGGCTGCGCCGCGCCCGGTGATCCGCGCGCCCTCTGCCACGGCCAGGACGGTTGCGGCTGCGGCGTCGATCCGGCCCATGCTCCGGGCCTTCGCAAGTTTCAGGTTGTTCGCCGGGTCGCGGAGGGTGACGGCATCGGCCATCGCGCTGCGCAACAGCAGCGACGGGGCGGTGCGCACCTTGCCGTCGAAAGCCGCGCGGCGGAACCGTTCTATGTCTTCGCTGCCATCCTTGAACCCCATCCCGCGCCATATGATTGGGCACCGCACCCCGGCCCGGTCCATCCCTTCGCCAACCTCGCTTTGCTTGTACCTGTCGGCCACCAGCGCCGTGACGGTCTCGCCTTCCACATGGCGCAGGGTTTCCCCCAGCCATGCCGCGACAGGCACCGTGGCCGCGCCCAGCGTCGTCAACTCGCCCCGCTCGGACATTTCCGAATAGCGCCCGCCAACCCCGTCAGATGCCCCACGATCCGCCAAACCCGGCTGCGACGGGAACCAGCCCCGGCATTCCAGGCGCCCGGTCTCGGGCCAGTAGAAGCCCGCCGCCGTCATGGACGCGGAACCGCCCAGGTCGATCCCGATCACGACACCGCCCTTGCGCGGCGGTGCATCGCCTTCGCAGTTCAGCCATTCATCAACCGTCACCAGAACATCGCGGGTTTCGCCGCTCACCCGTTCATTGCGGTTGTAGAGCCGGAAACTTGTCAGGGTGGAACCGCCCCGCGCAATCGCCCGCCGGGCCTGCCCTTGAAGCCATTCCAGCGAAGAACCGATGCCCGCAACCGCGCCGGGGTTCGCCTCTTTCAGGCTGGCCAGATCGTCGGCGGGAAGCCCCGGCACCGGGCGGTGTTCCTGCCGGTAAACCCCCGGCTGATCCTGATCCAGCCACACAGAGAACGGGTGCGAGTCTGCCGCCGCCGATGTGCTGATGATCAGCGCCCGCCCGGCCCGCTTGCCCAGACCGGACAACAGCGCGTGTTCCAGAGCGTCACCCTGATCCGCCGCCCAATGGCCTCTTTCGTCCATCAGAACCAGCGTCGGGGCGGAACCCAGCGCCGTCTTGCCATCCGCCGCAATGGCCCGGATCACATGCCCGCCGCTGTCGCCGTCAAACTCGATTTCAAGCCGGGGGCTGCGCCGCACCGTGAACAGCGCCTGATCTTCTTCGGGAAGGCTGCGCAGGAACCCCACCACGAAGTCAAAGGCAATCCGGGCCTGATCCCGTGTCCGGGCTGCGATCAGGATTTCGCGGCGCGGCTGCGGTTCCCACTTGCCCATCAGACTGCCCAGAGCGATGCCAGCCGACAGGGCGGTTTTTGCGTTGCCGCGTCCGATGCTGAGACAGGCCACGTTGATGCCATCGGCCAGAGCGCCCCTGATGAACCGCTTTTGAAACGCCGCCAGCTTCACCGGCTGCCCAGCTTTCGGCCCCTCGGGAATCCGCAGCTTGGACAGGAAGTTGATTGCTTTGGTGCTGGGTTTGCCTGTCATTGGGGCACCCCCCGGCTGCACAGCGCGAAGAGATACCCCCCCACCGCGCTGTTACCCCTGCCCAGAAACCGGGGCATTGGGACCAGATCGAAGGCGCTGCTATCGTTGCTGTTCATCATCATCTTGCATTCCAATCTAAACTAAACGGTTCAGTTCACAAATAGGCATGATCCGGCCCCCGCTACTGTCCCCCCACTTGAAAACAAGGAACCTTCCTTGCCTTGGGCGACAGTCCTTCACTTCCTGATCCGTATCCGCGCGATGCCCGATGTCGGTGGCCAGCCGCTGTCCCGCAGGCTTTGAACCTGCCCCGCCCTTTGCAGCTATGCGCCGGTGCGGTCCCCGATCTGTCACCATGCGCTTGTCTGCATGTTCACCAGCCGGTGGGTGTATAGTGTCGCGTTTCTGACAGGGCCTAGAAGGTGCCGGTTTCCTGTCGGGGTGGGGTAGTCCCCGGATCATCCCCATTGGTTTCGCCCAACGGTCAAAAGCTAGAGCGTGGCCCGCGTTCGGTGATGTGCCCCTTGTCCGGGTATGCTCACTGTGAACGCGGGCTGTTGCTTCACCCGTGGCGTTGCTTGCCGCTCAACAGCAGCGCCACGGGCGATCAGCTTTCGATCAGGCTGATTTCCTCCCCTTCATCGTCGGCGCTGGTGAACAGGTCGGACACCATGCGCTCCATGATCGGCAGTTGCTTTGCGGACGGTCTCCAGCCGGGGCGCCGCGCCTGCCTGGCCACGCTCCGGGCAAAGCCCTTGGCAAAGTCGGTATCGGCGCGGCTGACAACGGCAGGCCAGTGGAACATGATTTCGGGAATGCTGCGGTTCATCGGCGCATCCCCCTGTTGCGGGCGCGGCGGTATTCCACTGCGGCTTGCATAAACTCGGGGCTGGCAAGCTGCGGCTGTTCCACACCCATGGCGTTATCTGTCACCATCATGGCGGTGTTATCGTCCATCGCCCTGACACAGGCATACGCCAACCCGGCGCATTCCGCCTGTGTCAGGCGCAAGGCCAGCACGTCAGCAAGATCGGCGTAACCGTCTGCATCCCCCAGCGTCAGGGCATAGCCAACCATCCGCGCCGCCGCCTTGTGCTGGGGCTTGGCGCAGGTGGACATGATCGAACGGGGCGGGGCTTTGATCGCGGTGCGCATCGTCATACCGATGCCCCCCGAACCTTGAAGGGGCGCTTGGCTTCTGCGGCCATCTGCTTACCGCGTTCGATTGCCAAATGGCGAAACCGAAAACCGACAAGCCGTGTCTTGATGTTCTTGCCGGGGCAAGGCGTCACAAGCACAACGTCAAACCAAGGGCCGATCTTGTTGACGGTGTAGTAGGTCTGCGGCGCAGTCGGCAGCTTGATGATATTGCTCATGCCGAAAACCCCCAGTGCAGGGCGACTATCGGGTGACGCGCCGCGATGAATGCGGTATCGTTCGCCGGAACCTCGACAGTTCTGTTATTCTGATTTGCCCCGGTTGCGCCCGCCAGCGCGCCGGGGTTTTTCGTGTCCAAACGGGGAACGTTCAGCGAACCGGCTGTGTCAATTTTGTGCCAATTTTCCGTGGGCGTTCCTGCATCGTTCTGCAACGGGCTGCACGAAACTACAGGGACAGACTCGCAAGCCCATTTGGATATTGACTGTTTTTCGGGGAAACTGTAGGTGCCCCGGTGGGACACCCCTCCCCAACGAGGGGCATATATCTGTGAGGATAACAGATGGCTTTTGATGCTCCGGCCGCGCGGCCGGTAAACCCGCGTTTTTCGTCTGGCCCTTGCGCCAAACCCCCCGCATTTTCATTGGATCGATTGGGTGATGCCCCGCTAGGCCGGTCCCATCGCGCCGCCGTCGGCAAAGCCAAGCTGTTGGCGGCGATCGAGGAAACCCGCGACATTCTGGGTGTTCCCAATGATTACCGCATCGGCATCGTGCCTGCCTCTGACACCGGCGCCTATGAAATGGCGATGTGGAGCCTGCTGGGCGAACGCCCTGCCGAGATGGTGGCATGGGAATCCTTCGGCGCCGGTTGGGTGTCGGATGTCGTGAAGCAGCTGAAGATCGAGGCGGCGGTCCACGAGGCGCCCTATGGCCAGATCGCCGACATGGCGGTGCTGAACTATGATCATGATGTGTGTTTTACCTGGAACGGCACCACATCCGGTGTGCGCATGGCCAATGGCGATGCCATTCCGGCCGATCGCAAGGGGCTGACGCTGTGCGATGCCACCTCGGCGGCCTTCGCCATGGACCTGCCCTGGGACAAGCTGGATGTCACAACATTTTCCTGGCAGAAGGTGCTGGGCGGCGAAGCGGCGCATGGAATGTTGATCCTGTCGCCGCGTGCTGTGGCCCGGCTGGAAAGCTATACCCCAGCCTGGCCGATGCCGAAGATTTTCCGCATGACCAAGGGTGGCAAGCTGATCGAAGGCATCTTCAAGGGCGAGACGATCAACACGCCGTCGATGCTGTGCGTCGAGGATTATCTGCTGGCGCTGGATTGGGCGCGCTCGGTTGGTGGGCTGAACGGCCTGATCGCCCGGGCCGATGCGAATTTCGGTGTGGTGGCCGGGTTTGTCGAAAGCCGTGACTGGATTGATTTTCTGGCCGAGGTGCCGGAAAATCGCAGCACCACCAGTGTCTGCCTGAAATTCACCGACCCTGCCATTGCCGATGGCGCCGCCTTTGCCAAGGCGGTGGCCAAACGGCTGGAGGCCGAAGGTGTGGCGCTGGACATCGGGGGGTATCGTGACGCGCCGCCGGGTCTGCGCATCTGGTGCGGCAGCACGGTGGAAATCGCCGATGTCGCCGCCCTGATGCCCTGGATCGAATGGGCCTATCAGACCGAAAGGGCAGCGGCGGCTTAACCCCGCCCTGCGCCCGACCCCACATTTTTACTTTGAAGAAGGAGCGCCAGACATGGCCCCCAAAGTACTTGTCTCTGACGAACTGTCCGAAACCGCCGTGCAGATCTTTCGTGATCGCGGCATCGACGTCACCTTCGAGCCGAATCTTGGCAAAGACAAAGAGCGTTTGCTTCAGGTGATCGGCCAATATGACGGGTTGGCGATTCGCAGTGCCACCAAGGTCACCGCCAAGGTGCTGGACGCCGCCACAAACCTCAAGGTGATCGGTCGCGCCGGGATCGGCGTGGACAACGTGGATATTCCCGCAGCATCGAAGAAGGGCATCATCGTGATGAACACGCCCTTCGGCAATTCGATCACCACCGCCGAACATGCGATTTCGCTGATGATGGCTGTGGCGCGGCAGATCCCCGAAGCCAACGCCAGCACCCATGCGGGAAAATGGGAAAAATCACGCTTCATGGGGGTCGAAGTGACCGCCAAGACACTTGGCGTGATCGGTGCGGGCAACATCGGCAGCATCGTCATCGACCGTGCGCTGGGCCTGCGGATGAAGGTGATCGCCTATGATCCGTTCCTGAGCGAAGATCGCGCGGTTGAACTGGGCGTGCGCAAGGTCGAGCTGGACGAACTGCTGGCCAAGGCCGATTTCATCACCCTGCATGTGCCGCTGACCGACAAGACCCGCAACATCCTCAGCGCCGAGAACATCGCCAAGCTGAAGCGCGGTGTGCGCATCATCAACTGTGCGCGGGGTGGTCTGGTGGACGAGGCGGCACTGGCCGAGGCGCTGAAATCGGGCCATGTCGCGGGTGCCGCCTTCGACGTGTTCGCGGTGGAGCCGGCCAAGGACAGCCCGCTGTTCAACCTGCCCAATGTCGTTTGCACCCCGCATCTGGGCGCCGCCACGACCGAGGCACAAGAAAATGTCGCCCTTCAGGTGGCCGAGCAGATGTCGGATTACCTGCTGTCGGGGGCGGTGACCAACGCGCTGAACATGCCATCCGTCACGGCGGAAGAGGCTAAGGTGATGGGCCCCTGGCTGAAACTGGCCGAGCATCTGGGCAGCTTTGTCGGCCAGATGACCGATGAACCGATCAAGGCGGTGAACGTGTTGTACAACGGCAAGGTGGCCGAAATGAACACCGCCGCGCTGAACGCCGCCGTCATGGCCGGGATCATGCAGGCAACAAACCCGGACGTGAACATGGTCAGCGCGCCGGTGATCGCCAAGGAGCGCGGTGTCGATCTGACAACGACGACGCAGGGCAAAACCGGCAGCTTCGATGGCTATATCAAGCTGACCGTGGTGACGGAAAAGCGCGAGCGCGCCTTGGCCGGCACGGTGTTTTCCGACGGAAAGCCGCGGTTCATCCAGATCAAGGGCATCACGATCGACGCTGAAATCGGCGCACATATGCTGTACACCACGAACGAGGACGTGCCGGGCATCATCGGCGCGCTGGGCCTGACCTTGGGTGAAAACGGCGTGAACATCGCCAACTTTACCCTTGGCCGGTCCGACAAGGGCCACGACGCCATCGCGCTGTTGTACCTCGACGATCAGCCGCCTGCGGCGGTGCTGGACAAGCTGCGCGCGACCGGAAAGTTCCGCACGATCAGGCCGCTGAATTTCGCGGTCTGACACCGGCAGGGCCGGGATGCGGCCCGATCCGGAAACAACAAGACCCCCTGCCAGATTGGTGGGGGGCCTTTTTGCTGTCCTGTGCAGGCGCGATCCGCAGCACGGATGGGCGCCATGGATGCCGGATTTCAGAGCGATAGCGCCGCGAATGTCATCGTGGCCCCATCATCGCAAGGCGGATCAGCGTGCGTTCCATCACCGCCATTTGGGGTGCCTTGGCGGTTGAGCGTAACGCAAGATCGGTATCGACCAGCAGTTTCAGCGCCTGTTCCAGCCGCAGGGGCCCCAGACGGCGGGCCTGGGCCTGCATCGCGGGGCGCGGGGTGAAAACGCGCCCGCCCACCGCAATGGCGTGCAGGGTGCGAAAATGGCGCAGGGTGCCGATGCACAGGGTGACGGCGTTCACTCCCTGGCTTTGCAGCCGCGCCATCAGCGGGCCGATGCGCCCCGATTGGCCCGCCGCGACAATGTCGAGCATGTCGTCAAGATCGGCCTCGATCGAGAGGGGCGCACAACTGGCCACGTCATCCGGGCTCAGCGGTGTGGAATCGTCCAGCTTGTACAGCCCGATCTTTTCGAGGGTCTGGCGAAAATCGCCGGGGTCCAGCGATTGCGCCAGCGCGGCCAGCGAAGCGCGTGCCTCAGGCTCGATCCGGGTCAGGCCGGCGCGGCCCAGTTCGGCTTCGATTTCCTGGGCAGTGGGGGGGGTGTCGTAAATCGCAATGGCAACGGCGGCGGGATGTTTTTCAAACAGCTTGCGAATGGGGCTGGTGGGTTTCAGATCACCCGCCGTGACAATGATGCTGGCATCGCCCGTGCGCCAGTCGGACAGGGCATTGGCCAGCGCCGGCTGGGTGAACTGCGTCGCCTCCTCCACCAGGGCGACGCGGGGGCCGGGAAAAAACCCGGTCGCCTTGATCGCGTCGATCAAAAGTGATCCGGCACCGCGCAGATCGCCCGCAGGAATGCGCGTCAGGCGCATTTCGCTGTCGCCGTCCGGGCCGATCAGCCCCTTTACCGCCTCTTGCCGCTTCAGGGCTACACGCATCGGATCTGCGCCGAAAATAAGCAGGCCGGGGCGTCCGGGATCGGGGCGCGCCAGATAGGACCGGGCCTTGTCGCCATTCAGGATCACCGGCGCCACTCGGGCGCGGTGGCGATCAGGCGGCTGACCAGTTGATCGGCAAGTATCGTCATCAGCCTTTCGCGCGCGTCACGTTCTGCGGTGATGACCGACACCGTGTTGCCCGCGATCGACCCGCGGGTGTTGTCGAACACCGGCGCGGAATAGCCGGTAAAGTTGCGCACCATGCCATCGGTCACCACGGTGTCACCGGCAATGTCGCGCAACGCCCAGGTCAGTTCGCCCCGAATGCGATAGCGGGTAATGTCCTGATCCGGGGTGATACCCAAACCGTCCTGCCCGATGGCCAGGCTGGCCGACAGGCGATAGGCCGGGGCGGTTGGCTGGCCCAGCCGTTCTTCCAGACGGCGGACAAGGTAATAGCCTTGCTCGTCGCTGGGCGCGTCCACCCGGATCGTGCCGCGCAGCCCTGCCGCCGCGCCGCCCGGCCCATAGGCGGGGGTGAACCCGCAGGCCGGCAGGGCCGCGAGGGCCAGCAGAAGGCTGCGTCTAGAATACCACATTCACGATCCGCCCCGGCACCACGATCAGTTTCTTCGGGCGCGCCCCATCGGCCATCGCCCGCTGCACAGCATCGCTGGCCATCACGCGTTTTTCAATCTCGTCCTTGGCCATGTCGCGCGGAACGGTGATTTCCGCCCGCCGCTTGCCGTTGATCTGGATCGGCAGGGTGATTTCATCGTCGATCAGCATGGCAGGGTCGGCCGCGGGCCAGGGGGCATTGGCGATCAAACCTTCGCCACCCAGACGGTTCCACAGCTCTTCGGCCAGATGCGGCGTCATTGGCGACATCAGTTGCGCCAGCGTCCGGGCGGCGGTAACGCGGGCGGCACGCCCGGCGTCGGATTTCTGCAAGGCGTTGGTGAAGGCGTACAGCCGCGCGACCGAGGTGTTGAAGCCGAAACTTTCGATGCCCAGGGTCACGTCATGAATGGCCTTGTGCATTTCGCGCAGCAGGGCATCGTCGCCGGTGCCTTGGTCCGGGGCCGTCGCCGCCTCGGTGACAATGCGCCAGACGCGGGCCAGGTGTTTGCTGGCCGCTTCGGCGCCGCTGGCCGTCCATTCCACGTCCCGCTCGGGCGGCGAATCGGACAGCACGAACCAGCGCGCAGTGTCGGCGCCATATTGCGCAATGATCGCCTCGGGATCGACGACGTTTTTCTTGGATTTGCTCATCTTGGCGCTGGGGATGATTTCCACCTGCCTGCCATCGGCCAGCGTTCCGTTTGTCACCTCGGAGGGCAGGTGATACACCGGGCGGCCGTTTTCATCGCGTGTGAGGTAGATCTCATGCGTCACCATGCCCTGGGTGAACAACGCATCGAAGGGTTCGATGGCCGACGCGGGCAGGTGGC
>Ga0210015_1004806_pt1 | contig 11275 bp, 11 predicted proteins | sample CryGeymeta201522_FD_185471 | JGI IMG/M metagenome (GOLD analysis project Ga0210015, IMG submission 185471) | Groundwater microbial communities from Crystal Geyser aquifers in Utah, USA - Crystal Geyser metaG 2015-22 (SPAdes) (version 2) | ecosystem: Environmental > Aquatic > Deep subsurface >... | reverse complement strand
GAATAGTCCACGCAGGTGGACTTCGCAGGCGTAGGCGCGATTTCAATCGCCTACCATTGCAAAGCCGACCTTCGTCGGCTGGGGGGAATAGTCCACGCAGGTGGACTTCGCAGGCGTAGGCGCGATTTCAATCGCTTCGCCGGTGGTACAATCACCGCCATCATCCCCAAAGGACTCTCCCCATGACAGAAACCATCAGCAACGAAACCCGCTTCCTGCACGCCATCGAAATGGGACTGGGCGCCTGGCAGTTCGGCGACCGCGTCTTTTGGAGTTTCGGGCAGACCCACAGCGAAGCCGACATCCACGCCGCGTTCCAGACCAGCCTCAACGAAGGCGTCCGATTCATTGACACGGCGGAAGTTTACGGCATGGGAAAATCGGAACGCTATCTCGGCGGAATGCTCAAAGCCGCCGAACAGCCCGCGCTCATCGCCACCAAGTTTTTTCCCTATCCCTGGCGCGTCCATCGCTGGTTCATGAAAAATGCGATAAAGAACAGCCTCGAGCGGCTGGGACTGGAACGCGTGGACCTCTACCAGATCCACTGGCCCAGCCCTCTCGTCCCGGTCGAAACGCTCATGGACTGGATGGCTGGTCTCGTTAAAGAAGGCCTCGTCCGCACGGTGGGCGTTTCCAATTTCAACCCCAGCCAGACCTTGCGCGCCTACACCAGCCTGGCGCGCAAAGGGATTCCGTTGGCGGCCAACCAGGTGGAATTCAATTTGCTCAACCGCACCAACGAGAAAAATGGATTGCTGGCGCGCTGCCAGGAACTGGGTATCCGCGTCATCGCCTACTCGCCCATCGCCAAGGGCTTCCTGACCGGAAAATATTCCGCCGAAAAACTTCCGCCGGGACCGCGCGCCGTCAATGCCGCGGCCACCCTGCAACGCATCCAGCCGCTGCTCAAACTGATGACCAAGATCGGGCAGGATCACGGCGGCAAATCCAACGCGCAGGTGGCGCTGAATTGGTGCATCTGCAAGGGGACGATGCCCATCCCCGGCGCGAAGAACGCCGAGCAGGCGCGACAGAACGCGGGCGCGCTCGGCTGGAAGTTGACTCCTGAACAAGTCGCCGCGCTGGACGCGGCCAGCGACGAAGTTGCAAAATGACGCGTGCCTTCCTGAATGGATTTCTGATCGGACTGCTGATCTTTCTGCTCGCCAACCTGCTGGCGGCGCACCTTCTCTCGGACTGTGGCCTGCCCGCCGTCTTCGGACGCTCCGGTTGCGCTGACGATATTTCGCGTGCGGGCTTCCCGCTGGTTTTCTATGAAGAGGGTGGATTCGCCTACCGTCAGATATTCAATCTCCCCTACCTTCTGCTGGACATTTTCGGCGGGCTGGATTTTGCCGTGATGAGCGGGTTTATCGGCAGGTGGTACGAGAAAAGAAAAAATAGCAGCGAGTAAAAAAACTGACGGTCACTTTCGCGAGAAGTGACCGTCTTTTTATTTTGTGGGGCGGATTGGCAATCCGCCTTACAAAGACAAATCCGCCGTCGCCAAAAACTGCGGCGGCTTGCGGACTTTTCAGGGCGCGCCGTTTGGTTTTTCTTACCGGATTATCCAGCGTGTGAGGTCAACTCCTGCTTGGCGCCAACAAAGGCGGCCTCCTCCAGTTCGATCCGTTCCTGGATGACGCGCGTCAGCCATTCCTCGACATTTGGCTTGCGATGAAGTTTCGCCAGAAACGCGGCGCGCGCCGCCAGTTCGGGCGGAATGGAAATAGAAGCGCCTCTTGTTTTTCGCACACGCACGGGTTTTTCCCAAGCCGAAGCATCGCCGGCTTGTTGCTCAACCAATTCGTCAATTTCGGATTCTGTCATTTTTTGTTTTGCGGTCATAGCGGCCATCCTGTAATAATGCGGACGATATTGCCTGGCTTGAGTTGAAAGATAACTTTCAACCTGCGTCCGCCAACGGTCTTGCCAATCAACTGATACCGATCATGGTAGGATTTGTTTCGCCGAATCTCAAGATCAGAGAAAAAGCACTCGATGACTTCCTCGAATGTGACCCGATGAAACGACAGTTTATCGTTTTCAAAGTCGTATTCAAAATCGGCGGGAGTAAATCGACTCCAGTTCGGCACAGCGGTTCTCCTGAACAAATTATAACCCACTCCCAAAATCAAAAGGTTGTTCGCGTCATCCGGGCAAAGTTCTTTGTAAAATTCGTCCAGACGTTCATGTGACGAGTAGTGGAAGCGAAATCCAAAGGAGGCTACAGATTCAATTCCGCCGTCGGCAAAAACTGCGGCGGCTTTCTTACTTTTGTGATCTGCTCGAACGCGTACGCCAGTTTGATGAGGGTCGGCTCCTGCCAGGCTTTCGCGAAGAACGAAATCCCCACTGGCAAACCAAAAATGTAACCCGCGGGCACGGTGATGTGCGGAGTCCCTGCCACCGCCGCGTAGGATGTGCTGTCCATGTCCCAGGTGCGGATGCCGTCGCCGTTGACGGGATCAATCATCCACGCGGGGCCGCCCGATGGGCAGACGATCGCGTCGAGTTTGCGCTTCGTCATCACGGCGTTGATGCCCTGCGTGCGCGCCAGCCGATGGTTTTTCTCCAACGCGGCGAGATATTTTTTGCTCGTCAGCGGCCCCTTTTCCTGCGCGGCCTCCATGCGCTCCTGCCCAAAATACGGCAACACCCGCGCCCGATTCTCCTCGTTAAATTTGATCACATCCGCCATCGAACGGACGGGCACATCCGCGCAGGCCGCCAGGTACGCGTTCAAATCAGCCTTGAACTCGAACAGCAAAACTTCCATTTCGGTCTTGCCGAACGCGTCGCTGGATTTCAACTCCACGTCAATCAGGATCGCGCCCGCCTTTTTCATTACATCCAAACTTTGTTCCATTATCCTGGCTATACGCAAATCACTTCCGAATAACGTGCGTGCGACGCCGATGCGCGCGCCCTTGAGTCCGTTCGCGTCGAGGAACGGGGTGTAATCCGCAAGCCCTCGCTTCATACTTGACCCTTCGACACGGCTCAGGGCAAGCCTTGTGGCTGGGTCCCGTTTATCAGGTCCCGCCATCGCCCCGAGCAAAATCGCCGCGTCGCTGACGGTGCGCGCCATCGGGCCGGCGGTATCCTGGCTATGCGCGATCGGGATGATACCCGCTCTGCTGACAAGCCCAACGGTGGGTTTGATGCCCACAATGCCATTCGTCTGCGCGGGACAGGTGATCGAGCCGTCCGTCTCGGTGCCGACCGCGGCCGCCGCCAGATTTGCGGCCACCGCCGCGCCCGATCCGGACGAGGAGCCGCAAGCCGAGCGATCCAGCGCGTACGGGTTGCGCGTCAGCCCGCCGCGCGAGGACCATCCGCTGGTGGAATTTTTGCCGCGGAAATTTGCCCACTCGCTGAGATTGGTCTTCGCCAAAATGACCGCGCCCGCTCTCCGCAGTTTTTCCACGAGACCCGCGTCGCGCGCGGCGTGGTGTCCCTCCAGCGCAAGCGAACCGGCGGTGGTCTGCATTTTGTCCTGGGTGTCAATGTTGTCTTTGATGATGACGGGAATCCCGTGCAGGGGACCACGCGTCGAACCGGCGACCCGCTCCACGTCGAGGGAAGAGGCGAGAGCCAGCGCGTCGGGATTCGTCTCGAGGATGGCGTTCAGGCGCGGACCGTCCCGGTCAATGGAATTGATCCGCTCCAGATATAACTCGGCGAGTTGACGCGCGGTCAACTCGCCTGAGTTCATTTTCTGCTGTAGTTCTGTGATGGTGTACTCTTGCATCAGCGCCCGCCGCCTGTGATGTAATGCTCGAGTTGCGAGATCATGAATTTCTGGTAGTCCCAGTAGATGAAAATTTCGTAGTGACGACTTCAGTCGTCTGCCTGAAAAAACGACTAAAGTCGTCACTACAAGCGCAAATCTTCATCTACTGAGTCCACCATTTCCTTGAGCGCGTCGCGGACGGAGATGATGCCGATGAGTTTGCCTTCTTCGTAGACGGGAAGGTGGCGGATATTTTTGTCAATCATAATCGCGACGCACTCGGACAGCGACTGTCCGGCCTCCGCGTAGAGGACTTTGGTGGTCATAATGTCTTCCACCTTCGTCGTGCGGGAGGCGCGTCCCTGCAAGTCCAGCCTGCGGACGCAATCGCGCTCGGAGAGGATGCCGACCACCCGGCTGTCGTTGATGACCAGCACCGCGCCCGCGTTTTTATCGGCCATGAGTTTGAGCGCCTCGAACACTTTCGCATCAGACGCCACCGACCAAACTTCTTCACCCTTTTTGCGGATCATTTCTCGAACGGTGATCATACAGCCTCCTTATGGATAATGGATACCGATGGCTGGAAGTATAGACCGAAATGGGCGGACTGGCAAGAAGCCAGACGAGGACGCCGTTAGCCCAACAGAACTTGACATTTTCCCCACTATATATATACTTGATATGTACATCGAGTATATATGCGCTATGCCTTCCTTGCCCTGCTTGCCAGACAGCCTGCCCACGGTTACGAGTTGAAACAGGCCCTCGAAAATGCCTTCGGTCCGCTTTGGCCGCCTCTCAACGCCGGGCAGATTTACACCACCCTCGCCCGCCTGGAACGGGATGGCCTGGTCCAGAGTCATGACGTGCCTCAAGCAGGCCGTCCCGGCAAGCGAGTTTATGAACTGACCCCGCAGGGGCGGCAGGCTTTGCAGGTTTGGGTGGCAGAATCCACAACGGGGCCCCGCCTGAAAGACGAATTCTTCATGAAAGTCATCCTGGCTCGCCTCTCGGGTGTGGCCCAACCCCCGGCCCTGATCGAGCGTCAGCGCCGTGAATACCTGCAATCCCTGCGCGACCTCGATAATCTGGCGGCCAGCCTCCCCCCCGATGGCGACCCTGCCGCCGCCCTGTTCATCGAGGGCGCCATCCTGCGCTTGCAAGCCGATCTCAAATGGCTCGATCTCTGCGAAGACAGGCTAATCGCCAATCGCTAATGGAGTCCCTATGAATCCCATCCTGATGACCAAATCCCTTTCCAAAACGTATCATCCCAACGGCGCGGCCGTGCGCGCGCTGCGCGAGGTGGACCTGGCCCTTGCGCCGGGCGAGTTCGTGACCGTGATGGGTCCCAGCGGCTGCGGCAAGTCCACCCTGCTGCACCTGTCAGGAGGCCTTGACCGTCCCACCTCGGGGGAGGTGTACCTGAACGGCGCGCGGGTGGATACGTTGAGCGAAGCCGGCTGGGCTGTGCTGCGCCGCAGGCAGGTCGGTTTTGTCTTTCAATTCTTCAACCTGATCGGAAACCTGACGGTGGCCGATAACGTGGAGCTTCCCGCGCTGCTGGCGGGCGCCTCGTCCAACGAAGCCCGCCGTCGCCGCCAGGCATTGCTCGCCGATTTGAGCATTACCGACAAGGCCGACATCGTCCCCTCTCAGCTCTCCGGCGGGGAGCAGCAGCGTGTGGCCCTCGCCCGGGCGTTGATCAACCAACCGGCCGTCCTCCTGGCCGACGAACCCACCGGCAACCTGGACAGCCAGAGCAGTGCGGAGGTGTTGGCTCTGCTACAGCGCATGAACGTTCAGGGGCAGGCCATCCTGCTGGTGACGCACGATGCCCGTGTTGCCAGCGTCGCCAACCGCGTGATCTACATGCGCGATGGCCAGGTCAAGGATGAGATCCGCATAGAGAAGGGGCGCGATCCACAAGCCGTCCTGGCCAGCATAGTGCAGTTGGAGGTCTAAAATGAACCGCGCCCTTTTCCACAAAGCCCTGGCCGACCTGCGCTCTCATCGTCTGCAAACCGCTCTCATTCTCCTGATTCTCACTGCCGCAACCGCCACTCTCGCCCTGGCCGCCACCATCCAGCGCAGCATGAACAATCCCTGGGAGCGCACCTTCGCTGAGAGCAACGGCGCTCACCTCTCGTTTTTCTCTGACACCGCCGAGGTAGACCTCACCTCGATTAGCCGCCTGGAGGGTGTGTCTGCCACCGCCGGGCCATTCCCCGTTGTTTGGGAGCACTCCCTGGTGAAAGACCATGAAAAGTATAGCCTGCTCTTGTATGGAATGCCCTCGGAATTGCCTGCGGTGGGCCGCCCGCTGGTCACGGAGGGCCGCTGGCTGGCGGCGGAGGGGGAAGACGAAATCGTGCTGGATCGCAGTTTCGCCCGCCACTTGAGCCTGAAAGTCGGTGATCGGGTGGATATCCTCAGCCAGCAGGGAAAAGTGACGCTCAGCGTGGTCGGGCTGGCCGTGAATTCAGGATGGGGCCTGTACCCGAACTTCAACCCGGCTCTGGTCTATGTCCTGCAATCTACCCTAGCCCGGCTGGAAACGGACGCCGATAAATGGGGCTCGGCGTTGTGGGTGCGATTGTTCGACCCGGAGGCCAGCCAGGAATTCCAGGAGCGGGCTTATGCCCTGTTCCCGGAGGGCGCCATTGAGGAGAGCCTGGACTGGCATGACATTCGGGAATGGACGAATTTCACCATCAAGATCATGGTGCTTTTTCTGGGGGTATTCAGCGTCTTCGCGCTGTTTGCGGTTGGCTTTATTGTCGCCAACGCCATCGGGGGAGTCGTTCTATCCCAGTACCGCGAGATTGGCCTGCTCAAGGCAGTGGGTTTCACGCCGGGGCAGGTGACACTGCTGTTTCTGATCGAGCGCCTGGGGCTGGGACTGGTGGCAGGCGTGGCTGGCCTGCTTTTGGGGACGGTAATCGCCCCGCTCTTCCTGCGCCCCACCGCCGAGCTACTCAACGCTCCGGCCATGCCGGTCTACGACCCGGCGCTGTACCTGGCTGTTTTGGTGGGAGTAGAAGTTATCGTGGCTCTGTTTACGATATGGCCGGCCTGGCGAGGCGGGCGCATCGGGACAGTTCAGGCCATTACCGTTGGCTTTGCCCGTGTGCGCTCGAAATCCTCCCGCCTGGCGCGCCTGGCCACCAGGCTGCGTTTGCCGCCGGTGGTAGCCCTCGGCGTAAAAGACGCCTTCGCCCGCCCGCTGCGCGCCCTGCTGACCATCGCCGGGCTGGCGCTGACCGTGCTGACCGTGACGTTCAGCCTGGGCATGGAGACCAGCATCCAGGTGTTCAGCCGCGACCCGGCACTGCGCGGTATCCCTTATGATATGGCGATATCCCGTGGCTATCTCTCCGATGTCGAGGCGCGTCGAATTTTGGAGGCGCACTCTGAGGTGAGCGCCTACTACAGTATCACCTGGGGGTATGCTCAAGTGGAGGGGCAGACCGAATCGATTAACACCCGCGCCCTGGGCGGCGCATATGACCAGTTCCGCATCATTATCCCCGAAGGGCGCATGTTCTCTGCCCCGGGAGAGGCAGTGGTGGGCATGGGGCTGCTGGATTGGCTCGACCTGAAGGTAGGCGACGAGTTACGCCTGACCATGGACGGGAAGCCGCTCGACCTGCGCATCGTGGGCCGTTACGTCGAGATGAACAACATGGGCCAGATGGCGATGTATAGCCTGGAGACCCTTCAGCAAGTGGACCCCCAAGCCGAGCCAGACGCCTACGCTCTGAAGTTAACCCCCGGCGCCGACGCGCAGGCACTCGAGGCAGCCCTGCTGCGTGAATCGAGCGACCAGTTCAATGTAGAGATGGTGGACAAAGACCCACCGAAGGAAATCGGCCAGGTGCGGGTTGTGATATTTGGCCTGAACATCGTGCTGGTATCCATTGGCCTGATCAGTCTGTTCAACACCACCTTGCTGGGGGTGCGGGAGCGCCTGCGAGATTTCGGCATTCTGAAGACGGTCGGCCTGACGCCGCGCCAGATTGTGGTTAGCGTGATGACGGGGATGAGTCTGCTGGCGCTGCTGGCGGTTTTGGTTGGCATTCCCCTGGGATTGATCGTCACCAGGTTGCTGTTCGACTACCTTGGGCGGCAAATGGGTATGGGTGCGGAACTGGGCATGATCCCGCCCTGGTGGTGGCTGGCGCTATTGGCGCCAGGCGCATTGCTGGTATCCATTCTTGGCAGCGTCATCCCGGCCAGGCAGGCCGCGCAGGTGAGGGTAGTGGAAGTATTGAGGTACGAGTAAAAACGAGTTGACCACGCGAAGTCTCCGAAAGGGAAGGCGTGACCTAATTGTTTTACACCAACCCAACATCCTGGTTGAACGCGACGATCAACTCGTCAATCTCGTCGGCCTGCTTCTGGACATCCGTCCAGTAATTCGGCTGGTACCATTGATCCTGGATTTCCTCGTAGGTACGTCCCTGCTGTTCGACCCAGGTGTAGTATTTCAGGTTGTGGATACGGCGTCGGTCGGGGTAACGCAGTTCGAGCATATTGTCCGTGGACTGTCCCAAGATCCAGCGGGCGTAATCGGCGGCGGCGTTGTTGTCGGTGTACTCGCCGAATTCCTGGCGCATCTCGCCGATACGCGAGTGATAGAGTTCCATCGAGTCGGTCAGCACGGTGATGAGGATGTCGTTTTCGTCCATCTCGTAGTATTTCGCCATCTTGATGGCGGTCAGCACATTGGAGATGCCGGAGAAACCCAGTAAATCGAGATTAGAGAGCAGGGAATAGTCAACACCCTTGCTGGCGAGGTATTCCCGTCCGCTCTCCTCGTTGAAGAGCCGCGAGACGTTGACCACAGCATTATCGTCAATCGCCACAACCAGGTCTGTATTCTTTGTATTGTGGATCCATGGGACGTGCTTGTCGCCGATGCCTTCGATGCGGTGCGCGCCGAATCCGTTTTCGAGCAGGGTCGGACATTGCAGGGCTTCGCTTGCGGCAATCTTGCTATCGGGGAAAATCTTTTTCATGTAATCGCCGCTGGCAATCGTACCCGCCGAGCCGGTGGCAGAGGTGATGCCACGGAAACGGTCGTGAGGTCCCGCAACCTTTCGGAAAACTTCTTCCATTGCATGGCCGGTCACTTCAAAGTGCCACAGGTAATTGCCGAACTCCTCGAACTGGTTGAAGATCATCAGGTCTTGTCCCGATTTTCTCAGTTCCCAGCACTTGTCAAAAATCTCTTTCACATTCGATTCGGAGCCGGGCGTCTTGATCGTCTCGCCCGCAACTTTGGACAGCCACTCGAAACGTTCCTTGGACATGCCCTCGGGCAGGATGGCGATGGAATCGCAAGCCAGCAAAGCCGAATCGTACGCGCCGCCGCGGCAGTAATTGCCCGTGGACGGCCACACCGCTTTCTGCGTGGTCGGGTCGAACTGACCTGTGACCAGCCGCGGCGCCAGGCAGGAAAACGCCGCGCCGACTTTGTGCGCGCCGGTCGGGAACCACTTGCCAACGATGGCGATGATGCGCGCCGGGGTCCCGGTCAGGGTGGAGGGTAACTCCAGATAATTGACCCCTCCAAAGCCTGTCCTGAGCGAAGTCGAAGGGGTCCCGCCCGATGCGACGGGTTGGTTATGCCAGGTGATGCGGAACAAGTTGCGCGGGTGGATGTCCCAGAGTCCGATACCTTTCAATTCCTCTTTAACTTTGGCGGGAATCTTCGAGGGGTCTTTCATCTGCGCGTAAGTGGGGATGACGATGTTGCGCTCGCGGGCGCGTTGCACGGCTCGGGCGCGGCGGGCTTTGTCAATAGTGAGATCAATTTTGCTCATGGGGGATTCTCCTGAAAAATTGTCAGACAAATTCGATTATATCGCGCAACCAATTTTTTCTCATGGAACTATCAACTAATTTTAATGCAACGCGGCTTTGTTTGGTTTATGATGAAATCAAGAGAAAGGAGGCAGACATCGAGACTCCGCCTGAAAATTTCGAAACGGGAAGGATTGGCACGCCCTGAACTGGTTGAGGCCCCGGCTTCTGAACCAGACGTTCTCCGAACGATAGGAAGGTTGCAATCCCAATCCTTCCCCGAAATAAAGTTTGACGGATGGGTGAACCCCATCCGTCTTTTGTTTTAACTTTCGCTGCCGCACAATATTCCCGCAGTTCCGTCATTGCGAGACGCCAGTGGTCCCTTCGACTTCGCTCCCCCTACGGGGACTTCGCAGGACAGGCTTCTGGCGGCGAAGCAATCCCTCCGACCGGCAAAAACCTTCGAAGTAGAGGGGGTTGCTTCTCAAAGGTCGCAACACTTGCGCCGCACTCCCACTCCGCTTCGCTACGGGGACTTCGTGCGTTCGGTGCAGTGCAGGTGTGACGGATGTACGGTAACAAATTTAATGTTAGCGCGCCAAACCGATGGGGCGGCAGTTCAACTGCCGCCAAAACAGGCCGTCATCCCAGCGCTTTGGCGCGCCAACAATTTAATTCTATGGGACAAAAGCCACCTGTGTCGGGCGCACCAGCAACATGGGGACCTGCAACGGCGGCATTTGCGCCAAATGCGGCGAACTGATCTCGGCATCGTAAATGGACACCCACGGGGAATGGGAGATTTGCAGGTTGGTGACCAGGTCTGTCTGGGCGGAGGCGCGGACATTTCCGTTCACCACGAACAAGCCCATTAAAACAACGACCGGCTTACTGATGCGGTTATCTTCGCGCACATCGTAGTCCAATGGCTCCCGGGAAGGCGGCGCGGGATGGAATCCGATGATGAGCGACACAGGCAAAAGCAACTCGGTATAGGCCAGAGGTTTGATGCCCCCCGCAATGGCTTGAATCCAGTACAACTTATACAGGTGAATATAATCGGGAGCGCTATCCGTGCGAAACCAGGTATTGAGGCGCACGCTGCTCGGCGTCACAACCTCGCCGCGGATCAAGCCGTTTTGGGTATACACCACAACGACAGAGGCTTTTTCTTCGGGACCCAAAGTGTACATGGCAAACGCTCCTGAATGATCTGGATGAATTATATCAAACGTTTCATCTCAGGCAAATTCCAGCCTCAGATTTCCTTCGACATAAAACGAACGCGCTGCGAAAGGCGGATCGTCCGCGCGCATTTGCAGGATTCGACGGAGCAACACCGCCACATCCTCGACGAGGGGTCGGGCCGCCAGTTCGGGTGCGGACAGCCACTCGAGCGTTCCCTCGCGTGAGGGACGCGGCTCGCCTTCGAGGCACTCGCCCGCGAACACGTACAGCCCGACCCCGATTTGCTCGCCCGCGTCCACCGTCAGCGTGCCGACCAGTTTCAGATCCGCGGCCAGCCCTGTTTCCTCCATTAACTCGCGCCGCGCCGCCGAAAGGACATCCTCCCCGCGCTCCACGTGCCCGCCCACGCCGTTATACTTCCCCGCCCACAGGCGTTTGGCCGGCGCGCCCTTGAGAAGCAACACCGATTCCCCGCGCCGCAAAAAGATCAGCACGCGGGGAATCAGCATGTAACGGTCGCGATTGATGCCTTGA
>Ga0210015_1004804_pt1 | contig 11277 bp, 7 predicted proteins | sample CryGeymeta201522_FD_185471 | JGI IMG/M metagenome (GOLD analysis project Ga0210015, IMG submission 185471) | Groundwater microbial communities from Crystal Geyser aquifers in Utah, USA - Crystal Geyser metaG 2015-22 (SPAdes) (version 2) | ecosystem: Environmental > Aquatic > Deep subsurface >... | reverse complement strand
ATAGGGCTGATCCTGAATGTGATAGACCCTTCCATAGGGGGGCTTTTAATCATGGGAGAGAAGGGGACGGCGAAGAGCACTACTGTGAGGGCCCTCGCCGAGCTTTTACCGGAGATAGAGGCGGTAAAGGAGTGTCCTTTTAACTGTGATTCCGATGGCTTTCTTTGTAATCAATGCAGAGAGACGTTGGGCAGTGAAGGGCATCTTCACAGTGAAAGGAAAAAGATGAAAGTGCTTGAACTTCCACTTGGTATTACAGAAGACAGGCTCATCGGCACCCTCGATATAGAACATGCCTTAAAAAAAGGTGAGAAACGGTTTGAACCGGGTATACTGGCAAGCGCCAACAGAAACTTTCTGTATGTTGATGAAGTCAATCTCCTCGAAGACCACATCGTTGATTTATTGCTCGATTCTGCTGCTATGGGGGTAAACACAGTCGAGAGAGAGGGTATATCGTTCATGCATCCTGCGAGATTCATACTGGTCGGGACAATGAACCCTGAAGAAGGTGATTTGAGGCCGCAGCTTTTAGATAGATTCGGACTCTGTGTCCGTGTCGTATCCATCCAGGACAAAGGAGAGCGGATGGAGATATTGAGAAGGAAGGCGGCATTTGATTCAAATCCTGGAGATTTTTTGATGGCCAGGAGTTCAGAGCAGAGAGACCTTGCCGGGAAAATCGTAAGGGCAAAGGACAGGCTCAATAGTATCAGGATTACAGACGATATACTGGGCAAGATCGTTGATATAACGTCTTCATTGAATCTTGACGGACACAGGCCTGACATCGTGATCATGAAATCTGCACGTGCATTATCTGCCTTCAGAGAAAAGGATACTATAGAGCAAGATGATATAAAAGACGCCGCGAGTCTGTCTTTAAGCCACAGGCTGAAAAGGCTGCCGTTTGAGGATATAGGCAATGAAAATAAGAAGATGCAATCAATTCTTTGGGGGATGCAGGCATGAGATTTCCTGATTTTGTGGGGCATGAAGATGCAAAGCTGGCATTGATATTAAATGCCATTGACCCCAACTGCGGCGGTGTATTATTCGTGGGCGAAAGAGGCAGTGGTAAGTCAACCCTGTCAAGGCTCTTTAAAGACGTTCTTCCGGAAGGGACTCCTTTTATAGAACTGCCTCTGAATATAACTGAAGATGTCCTTCTCGGCGGCATTGATCTTGAAGAGACAATACAATCGGGCAGAAAGGTTTTTCAGCACGGAATCCTCGATCGTGCTCATAGCGGTATCATTTATATTGATGATGTCAACCTCCTTTCACCCGAAATAATTGCGCTTATCCTTCAAGTACAGGGAAGAGGAGAGAATATCATCGAAAGGGAGGGTCTTACCTTAAGACATACCTCGAGGTTTATCCTTCTTGCAAGCATGAATCCAGAAGAAGGTACTTTATCTCCTCACCTGCTTGACCATTTTGGAATGTGTGTCCTGTGGGAAAGGCTCAAGGAAACCTTTGAAAGAATTGAGGTAGTAAAAAAGGCAGCTCCTGAGGTCTTTGTCTGTAATGATAAAGGCATGGGCATTGATGGGGGACTGAAAGAAAAGGTTCTTGTTTGCCGCTCTATACTTAAAGATATAACTCTCACAGATGAGATAAGGGGTTACATTGCGAGGCTCTGTATTGAAAACTACGTATCCGGCCACAGGGGCGATCTATTTCTTTTCTATGCTTGCCGTGCTTATGCCACATTTTATGGTTATAAGGAGGTAACAAAAAAGCATGTTGATGAGGTATTGCCCCTCGTTCTCCTCCACAGGAGAAGGATTCTTCAACAGATGGAGAAGGAAGAACATCGGCATGATGAGAAAAAGCCCTCAGAGCAGAGATCAGAAAAACATGAGCAGAACGACACCAAGACCGATAGAAATGACGAGAATACATCCGTTGGCAGCATGGGGGAAGGGTTAAAGGATTTTGAAAATCGGACGAGAGAATCCCATCCGAGGGAAGAGGTTTTTGAGTTAGGGGATGTCTTTAAGACAAGGCGCATTGTATTCAGAAAAGACAGGGCGGATCGTTCTGCTTCCGGCAGGAGGACAAAAACTAAGTCAAAGGATAAGGGCGGCAGATATGTAAAGAGCGTAATGAAGACAAGAAACGATATAGCGATTGACGCCACCCTCAGGGCAGCAGCCCCTTTCCAGAAGATCAGAGGCAGAAAAGAGATGCTTTTAATCCATGATGAGGACCTGAGGTTTAAACAGAGAGAAAAAAAGATGGGGCATCTTGCTGTCTTTGTTGTTGATGGTTCGGGTTCCATGGGCGCTCAGAGAAGGATGGCAGAGACAAAGGGGGCAATTCAGTCTTTACTGATGGATTGTTATCAGAAGCGGGACATGGTTTCCATGATTGTATTCAGAAAAGAGAAAGCCGAAGTTGTTCTGCCCCCTACATCGAGTGTTGAGAACGCCTCTAAACGATTAAGAGAAATCCCTGTCGGAGGTAAGACCCCTCTGGCCGCAGGTCTTTTAGAGGCGTATAAGCTTATTAAAAGGGTAATGTTTAAGTCACCCCAAACAAGGTTTCTGGTAATGCTTATCACAGACGGCAGGGCCAATCAGAGTATCTCTGAAGAGCCTGTTGGTGAAGAGATGGAAAAGATATCACAGCTTCTCAGGGAGTTAAGATTTACAGATTATATTGTTGTTGACACAGAAGATAAGAGCAGATTCATAAAAACAGATTTTGCTCGTGAGGTGGCTTCACAGATAGGGGCTGATTATTATACGATAGATAATTTAAAGGCTGACTATCTGTCTGATATCATCAAGTCAAGGAAAACGGAAAAATTTGGGGTATAAAACTCTTACAACTTTCCCCAAAAAGGGTTGACATGGATATTATTATTTTTTAAAATGTGCTATCGAAAAAAGAAAAAAATGGAAGAGGTCGTACGTTCCATGGAGATTTCTGATACCTCGGCCCATCTGTAACAACGGCAGTAGAGAAAATTTTTTATTCCTCGGTAACACGAATATTAACAAACAGATTATGCCTTGCAAAACGAAACAATAAGTATTAAATAGCAAGCATGATATCCAGGACCCTGCACAACGCCATAGTAACATCCTTAAAGAAGTACCCTGTTGTCGGTCTTCTCGGTTCCAGGCAGGTGGGAAAGACGACCCTTGCGAAAAGTGTACGGGAGGCAGTGGCGCGGGATGCCATATACCTTGATCTGGAACTCCCTTCCGACTGGAACAAGCTCCATGATTCCGAGCTATACCTTCGTCAGTTCAGTGAAACTCTCGTTATTATAGATGAGATACAACGGATGCCCTCACTGTTCCCGGTCATCAGGGCGCTGGTCGATCAGAACAGAGTCGGCGGCCGTTTCCTTATCCTTGGATCAGCTTCCCCGGATCTGTTGCGCCGCTCTTCCGAAAGCCTTGCTGGGCGAATTATCTATCACGAACTCACACCCTTTAACCTGTATGAAACGGATTCTGATCAGATTGAGCGATTATGGCTGCGCGGCGGATATCCGGAAAGTTACCTTGCCGACAATGATGAAGAAAGCTTTGTTTGGAGGGAATCCTATATAAAGACATATCTGGAGATGGATATCCCGCAGCTCGGCATCAGAATCCCCTCGGTTCAGCTCAGAAGATTCTGGACCATGCTTGCCCATTCTCACGGACAGCTCTGGAATGGGAATAAGATTGCCGGCAGCATCGGGGTTTCGGCGCCTACTGTCCGTCATTATCTGGACATCTTGGAAAATACGTTTGTTGTTAGACAGCTCCTGCCATATCATGCCAATGTCAAAAAGAGACTAATAAAGTCGCCGAAGGTTTACATCAGGGATTCTGGCCTGCTTCATACCCTGTTGAGGATCGGAAACTTTGATGATTTGCAGGGTCATCCAGTGCTCGGCAGTTCATGGGAAAGCTTTGTCATAGAGCAGATCATCGGTTTATTGCCTAACCATCGTGAAGTATATTTCTATCGCACTAACGCAGGGGCGGAAATCGATCTTGTATTTTTCGATAAAAAAAACAAGCCTGTTGCGATTGAGATCAAATACTCATTGAGCCCCGCAGTTTCCCGTGGATACTGGAATGCCTGCGAAGACCTGTCCTGCAAAAAAGGGTTTATCATCTATCCCGGGAATGAGAGATATCCTGTGGGGAGGAATGTCTTTGCAATGCCCGTCAGGGAGTTGGCGAGAATTCTATAATACAGACGCCTCAGCATTCCAAACTTATATTAATGTAAACTTTACTTTAAGTCTGACATAAGGTAATATTTGGTTGCCATGAACATGCCTACGAGTGCCATCTATAAAAGAACGATCATCGAAGAAATCACCAGGTATCTCCGCACTGATGATGTGGTCGTACTGCACGGAGCAAGGCAGGTAGGGAAAACCTCGATTCTTTATTATCTCCAGAATCTTTTACGGGAGAAGGGAGAGACCACCTACTACATTGACCTGGAGGACTCCCGTTTTGTCAGGACGCTGGATCAGGGAGCCGGTGAGTTTATTAAGCTCCTGCGCGAAGAAGGCTTTAAAATACCTGCCGCAAAGAAAATCTATGTGTTTATAGATGAAATCCATTATCTTGCTAAAGACATTGACAAGTTCAATAAACTTCTTGAAGCGCTTGCCTCGCAGAGCGGCCAACTATTGAACATATCCGAACTGTCCAATACCACCCGCATCGCAAAGCAGACAGTTGAAAAGTATCTCTTCACCATGGAGCAGACCTATATTATCAAGCTCGTCAGGCCGTTCAGCCGAAATCTGCGTTCCGAGCTTTTCAAGTTGCCGAGAATCTATTTTTATGATCCCGGCCTCATGCAGATGCTCTGGCTAAAAGGATTGCAAAAGGAGGTCGTAGGGAATGTTTTTGAAACAGCGGTTTTCTCGGAGCTGATAAAAAAATACGGGCAGGAATCCGTTTTTTATTGGCGCACAAAAGACAAAAAGGAGATTGATTTCATACTTCGCATCAAGAACGAGGTCTTGCCGCTGGAGGTCAAGCTGAATTTTGAACAGTTCAGCCGAACAGCCATAGATTACTTCTGCCGGCATTATGAAACATCTAAATACAAAATCGTGGGGCTTAATGGACAGCAGAAGAATGACGCATACATTTATCCTTGGGATCTTTGAGGGAAAATACAGACTTAAGGGCAATGTCTATGAGCACAAAGCATATTTTTATATTAAAGATGGCAGACAAAAGCTCTATTCGCCCAACACTTTAAGCGCTTCTTGAAGTTTATCTTTAGTGGCGATTTTTAGCTTGTCCCTAACCTTTGCTTTTAACCCCTCTGTACCGGTATCTTCAATTCTTTCAAGTCCAATGGCTTCCCTTACCTTGTTTACATATTCTGAAGGTATCACCGGTTTTTCTATGTACGAGTGGGGGCCAACAAGGACCTTTTCTGCCTTCAATTTCATAAGATCTTCCCTGCCAAGTTCATCATGTGCATGAGCGGTAACAATAATGAAGGGAATTTTTGCTAATTCCGGATTTTTTTGTAAGTAAGCGAGGAGTTTTACCCCTCCCATCTTAGGCATGACAAGATCGAGAGAAATTAAGTCAGGTTTGCGCTCACTAATCCTCTCTAAGGCGTGTTTACCATTGTTTGCAGTCATTACATCGAATTCAGCATCCTCCAGTACGGTTTTCAAGAAGAGTTGGATATCAGGTTCATCATCTACAACAAGGATTGTCTTCTTTTTTACATCATCCATTTGACCCTCCAGAATCATAGAGAATTGTTTTTTTCCGCATCAGGAATGGGCAGACGGTTTCTATGAAATTCCAATCTAAAAACCGATCCTTTCCCTACTGTGGATTCGAAGAATACCTTTCCCCCATGCTCATGGACTATTTTCCTCGTGGTAAGGAGACCCAAACCTGTCCCTTCTCCTGCTCTCTTGGTTGTGAAAAAACTGGTAAAAATCTTTTTCTTCACCTCATAGTCCATACCAGCCCCATTGTCCCTTACTTCATAACAGATAGTATTATCTTTTTCAAATAAAGAAAATCTTATGGCAGGTTTTTTGTTGTCACTCGCAAGACAGGCGTCAATAGCATTAGAGATCAGGTTGGCAATACATGTATGTATACCTTGAGCATCCATGGGGGCCTTGTTGATACCCTCTTCCAATTTGGGTATGAATATTATTCCAGATTGTTCGATAGCATCCCTGTAAAGGTTTGCAATATCGGTTGCTATAGCGTGTGGATCTGCTAATTCGACCTTTAAGGTCTTTCCTCTTGCAAAACTCAGGAATTCTTTTACAAAAGAGGAAATTTTTTCAATATTATTCTGGAGCATATTCCAGCCTTGTTCTACCAATCCATTGTCACTCCTCTTAATGCCGGAATTAACAACATACATTCCGCCCTCTAACCCCATGAGGACATTCTTTATGCCATGGGCAAGGCCGGCTACCGTCTGTCCGACAGCAGCCAGGCGTTCTGCCTCAAGGATCTCGCTCTCTAACTGTTTTATCTTGCTTAAATCCTGGAAGAACATCACGCTTCCGATATCTTGATTGTCATGTGTCAGCTTGGCGCCGGACAAGATTACGGGGACGCTGTTCCCTTTATAATCGGCTATTTTGCTTTCCTTTAAGACCACAGCGCTATCATCTCCTGTGATTGCCCTCAAAAAATCACCCGGATAAATTTGTTCGCCTGACATCTTGCCCACGACCTTGTTTGTTGGGTACTTGAGCATTCTTTTTGCCGAAGGGTTATATATATCTATTATCCCCTCCTTATTACTGGCAATGATTCCATCAATCGCGTTTTGAATTACCGTTTGCCGAAATTCCAATGTTTCCCTCAGGCGGTTTTCCAGCACAAAAGTCTGTGTTACATCAAGGGCCATCTCGATTACATAGTTTACCTCCCTGTCCTCTTTCGAATATGGGGCTGCGGTTACCATATAGACAACTTTATTTCCTTTTTTGTCATAGCCCTCCTGTAAAGAATGGTGGGTTTTCCCATCCTCGAAAACTATCTTTGCAGGACATTTTTCACAAATGTCCTTCCTTTTCTTGTAAGACTCGAAGCAATATCTTCCGGGATCTTTCCCGAACGTTTTTTGAAAGTGCTTATTACTCTTTACTACTTCAAAATTTCTATCAATAACAGTTATGTAACACGGAACATTGTCAAAGATTGTCCTGTATTCATTTTGAATCTGAACCTTTTCCGTAATGTCTGTTGACATCTCAATTATGTGAGTGATTTTACCCTCGGAATCTCGATAAGGAGATGTATAAACCAGATAATAGTGGAGGTTGCCTCTCAGGTCTCGCCCCTGCTCCTGGGAAACCCTGGTCTGGCCGTCCATAAATGTTATAGTTGCAACACAGTGTCGGCATCTCCTCTTCCTGTTCTTGTATACCTCAAAACACTTCTTGCCATTCCAGGGGCCAAATGTATCTTCGAACCTCTTGTTCGCGTCCACTATTCTGTACTTTCTGTCAATGATGGCAATACTGGTAGGAACCTGATCGAATAAATCGAAACTTCTCCATTTTTCGGATGTGCCTTCCCTTATTTCGCCCCCCCCATAGAATAATGATTGCCTTTCCTTTGGCCCATCCTGCCCCCTTCTTACTGCCCTATCATATAATTGTTTAATGGGCTGGAAAACCTGACACTCCCGGCAGAATTCCATTTTTTCATTCCAATCACTATAGGCTCTTCCTTTGCAAATCGTCCCATTTATGAACCAGCACAGATGCCCTGAGTTGAGCTCCCATGCGGGGCAATGCTCTTTTTTATCCAGAGGGCAATTCTCCAATTCCCAGCATGGTTTTAATGACTGCTCTTTTGTGCTCCTCATAACGAGCACATACAAAACCTGTCGCTCTATTTCGTTAGGGATTTTTCGCCATCCCTGTTCAAAACTCTGGAGCGACCGCAGGGATGTCCCCAAAAGCTCAGCCATCTCTTTTTGTGTCTTTTTCAGATTCAAGCGTATGGATAAAAATTCTTTACTGTTCATAGGTTTTCTAAATATCACATTGTGATATATTTATCAAGATTAAGAAGAAATTTATGTAATAATATGTGCCACAGGCAAGTTGAAATAGACTATAACTAATGTAATTTATTGTTAAAAAGTACTATCTGAACTGAGGCATAATACATCTAAACATATCACATAGTGATACATATATGTGAAGAATGATTTGATAAAATATGACAAAAATTCTTGACAATATCCAGTACACATGTTAGGTCTTCGCCAACTATCCGGAGAATGGGAGGTTTGAAGTCAATCAATGCCTGAAGAGAGTTGGGACTGGAAAACTGAAGAAAAGTTGGTTACAGACGTAAATGAATGGAAGAGCAAGTTCCCGGTGGTCCATGAATTCGTTGTCAGCAACGACGGAGAAGAAATATCAGCGCCGGTCCGGATAGAAGACGGTCAGTTTACAGCCTGTGTGAACGGTGAAACCTGGGGGAACACCTTTGAGAAATTGTGGTCGCTGAGATTCGGTCCTGGTGACAGATTGGTATGTTTGGTGAGGAAAGACGACGAATGGACTGTAGCTGTGGACGATGAAACATGGGAAGAGAAATTTGAATATGTCTGGAATATCCAATTCAGCCGTGATGGTAAAAACATTGCAGTAAATGTGAAAAGTGAAAATGAGTACGCAATTGCCGTAAACGGTAAGGCATGGAAAAATAAATTCGTTGAGGCCAGAGATTTTGCCCTCAGTCCTGACGGGAAGAACACGGCCGCTGCTGTTCGAACCAAGAATCTCGGAGAAGGGGATATCTTTGGGTTCGCCGAAGGCATATGGACGGTGGCGATAAATGGTAAGCCGTGGGAGAAGAATTTTTTGAATGTATGGGGCATTGCCTTCAGTTCTGACAGCAGTATCGTGGCGGCGGAAGTCAGGGTTGGTGAATATGAATATGCCATTGCAGTAAATGGGACCCCATGGAATAAGATATTTAAGTGTGTATGGGAGCCGATCTTTCACCCGCAGAGGGATGACGTATTAGCCCCTGTTCAGATGGATGATGGTTGGACCCTGGCAAAGAATGGACAGTTAATATGGGAGAGGAAATTTGTTCAGGCCTGGCATCAGAAATTCAGCCCTGATGGCAAGAGGATCGCGGCCGTGGTAGCGCCGGAGTTCGGCAAATGGACAATTGCCATAGATGGTTCCCCCTGGGAAAAGACGTTTAGAGACGCTGTCTTGCCGCCTGTTTTCAGCCCGGATGGTAAGAGAGTGGCGGCTATCGCCAAGGATAACAATCGGTGGACAATTGTGGTGGATGGGGTTCCCTGGGAAGAGGACTTTGATATGATATGGGATCCGGTTTTCTCTCCGAGTAGCGACAAAATCGCCGCCAAGGCCGAAAAAAACGGCAAGTTCTTCATTGTCGTAGATGGAGAGATCGGCAGGCATGGATTTGAAGCCCTCTGGACCCCGATCTTTAGCCCGGACGGAGGGAAGCTTCTGGTGAGGGCCGTAGAAGACGGGAAATATTACCGTCGGATAGTACCAGTGGAAGCGATATAAAAATTCAGGCTGTAGCCTATAGCCTAATAGCCTACAGCCTAAACTTTGAGAGATTGGGGAGTAAAGAAAGATGTATGAATTTGTGAGCGGAAAATTGGTATGGATATCATTTATCGTGTTCATGGGAGGGAGCATTCACCGATTGGTTTCGATGTTTACCCTGGCAAAGAAGGACAAAGTCGTCTACCCATATATGAGTTTGAAGTATAGCCTAAGATCTCTCGTTCACTGGATTGTTCCCTTTGCCAGCACCAATATGAGGAAACGGCCGGTGATGACGATAATAACCTTCGCTTTTCACATCTGTCTGGTCTTAACTCCCATATTGCTCCTATCCCATAACCTTCTCTGGCGCCAGTCATGGAAGATAAGCTGGTGGACCTTCTCCGAACGGACAACTGACATCATGACGGTGATTGTCATTATTGCCTGCCTTTTTTTCCTTATCAGGAGGCTTTTACTCCCTGAGGTGAGATTCGTCACCTTTGCCTCTGACTATGCCCTGTTAGCCATTGCCCTGGCGCCGTTTTTGACCGGCTTTCTGGCATACCATCAATGGCTTCCCTATAAGACCATATTGATGCTCCACATTTTATGCGGTGAGATCATGTTAATAGCCATCCCTTTTACCAGGTTGAGCCATATGCTATTCTTTGTTTTTACAAGAGCATATATGGGTTCTGAATTTGGTGCGGTGCGTAACTCTAAGGATTGGTAAGTGTAAATATTTTTGGGAGGATTGCCCATGGCCGAGCCTGCGAAGAGAATTGTCGTTGATCCGGGCCTTGATGAAACGATAAAGAAACTCACCCTGGAAAGGATAGAAAGCACAATAAATAAAGTCTTGACCAAAGAGGCTGCTGCGAGGTTAAAAGTTTATCTGCAAACCTGCGTTCATTGTGGATTATGTGCTGAGGCATGCCATTATTACCTCTCCCATGATAAGGACCCCCGTTTTTCGCCTGTGGGGAAGGTGAAACAAACCCTCTGGGAGATAGTAAAAAGGAAAGGCAGGGTTGATGGAGAATTCATAAAGAATTGTTCGAGGATAGCCCATACAGAATGTAATGTCTGCAGACGCTGCAGCATGTACTGCCCTTTCGGCATTGATATGGCGTATCTCCTTCTCCTGGTGCGCCGTATATGCGCCTTATTAGGCGTGGTGCCTCAATACCTCCAGGATACGGTTAACAGCCATGCGGTTACCATGAACCAGATGTGGGTGAAACAGGATGAATGGATTGACACCCTCCAGTGGCAGGAAGAAGAGGCTCAGATGGAGGTAAAGAATGCCCGGATTCCCCTCGATAAAGAGGGCGCCGAAATCATGTACTCGGTTATCGGACCGGAACCGAAATTTCTTGCCCAGCTTTTGGGCAATATCTCTATAATCATGACTGTAGCCGGCATGGATTGGACGATGCCTTCCTTTGACGGCTGGGATAACAGCAATATGCCAATGTATTCAGGCGATTTTGAGACCATGGCCCGGGTTGAGCGGAAACACTTTGAGGCAGCTTTTAAACTGAAGGTAAAGAAGATCGTAATGGGTGAATGCGGTCATGCCTTTCGGGGGGCTGTCTATGACGGGCCCAAGTGGCTGGCCTGGAAGGAGCCGCCTGTACCGGTGATTCATGCCGTTCAATTTTACTATGAACTGATCAGGGATGGAAAGATAAAGATAGTCAAGAAATTTGAACGACCCATTACGGTTCAGGACCCATGCAATA
>Ga0210015_1004802_pt1 | contig 11279 bp, 14 predicted proteins | sample CryGeymeta201522_FD_185471 | JGI IMG/M metagenome (GOLD analysis project Ga0210015, IMG submission 185471) | Groundwater microbial communities from Crystal Geyser aquifers in Utah, USA - Crystal Geyser metaG 2015-22 (SPAdes) (version 2) | ecosystem: Environmental > Aquatic > Deep subsurface >... | reverse complement strand
ATCTGACAGAAATCCAGAGAATAGTGGGATTGGATGAGACTTTAATCGATGGGATGAAAAGTGTATTAATTTACCTGAGCATCAGTGTGTCAATTCTGCTGAGCGCTATAGCCTCATAGGACAATACATGGTGGAGGCTGCAAGGGCCGGGATTGAGGACGGCGTCCTCTTTGAAGCCATTGCGGAAACCCCTAAATGCCTTCCGGATGCCGTGCAGTTCCTGACCGTGTGCAGCACAGGAAACCAGCGGTTAAAGATAATCAATCATGGATGCGCCTTGATCTCTTATCTTGACAGCATCACCAGTTGTCATATATTTTTATCATAAAAAATAGGGAGTCAGTTATGCGAACCACCTTGAATGTAGACGATAAGACCCTTCAAGAAATTATGGCCCTTACTGGCGCCAAGAACAGGTCTCAAGCAATCAACCGGGTCCTTCAGGATTTTGTCAAGAGGGAACGTCTGCAAAAGCTCCTTGACCTCAGGGGAATGCTGCATCTTGAAAACAACTGGAATGATTTAAGGGAGATGGAATTGGATGAGGGCTGATGTACTAGTCGATACCTCCATCTGGATCGAGTATTTTAATCATCGCCATTCAGAAAATGGGGAAGCGGTTGAAGACCTTCTAAGGGGAGAGCGGGTGGTCATAACCGGCATTGTGGTGACAGAGTTGCTGCAAGGGGCGAAGCTGAAAAATGAGTTTGATGCCATTTTGGACAGCATCGTGTCCCTCCCATTCCTGGATGCAGCGCTCAGCGCATGGATTGAAGCGGGCAGGCTCTCGTATTCTCTTCGCAAGAAAGGAGTGACCATTCCCACCACGGATGTGGTTCTTGCCAGTCTGGCTATCGAGAACCAGTGTCTTCTTTTCTCCCTCGATTCCCATTTCGATCGAATTCCAGGGCTGAAACGCTACTCGATCCCAGTCCTGAAAACGCCAAGCTGATCAGCATAACGTAGCGTTGGTTACTTACTCAACCTATACTTCTTTATCTTCCGCCAGAGGGTGGTGCGGCTCATGCCGAGGGCCTTTGCGGCTGCAGGCCGGTCGTTGGGGTGCTGTTCCAACATATCGTCTATGTCTTCTGTTCTTTTATAGATCCATCTCCAATGTTCTTCAATGCCTGTTCTATTCGGTCTGTGAAGAGCGTTGTTCCCATCTCGTTGGACAGGGCAAGGGTCTTCTCCAGATGTTGGCGCGCCATGCCTGGTCTAGATGTAGAAAGGCATTTTCATCTTTATCTTGGAGTATCCGATGTTGGGAGAAAGGGCTATTAACAGCCTATCAGTTATAAGAAAGGCAATGGTCGGGGTAATCTTCATAAAACCGAATTGTGAGAAATACTCCATTTCAGAGATTCCTGCTCCGGCCCCCATTGCGTTATTATCTACCTTAAGCATCCCATAGTCGGTCCCTGTCCCGCCTTCATTGAAAATCCCGATGCCGAAAGCCCATCTGCTGTCGTGTCTTCGAAACATAATCCCTCCGCACGGAATGACATAGTGCCTCGCTCTCCCGTTGGTGTTATTTTCCGCATTTTCAAAGGAAAACATAGGCTTCATCAGCTCGACACTGAAATCTGCCCTCAAGCCCTCGCTTCTTGCAATACCAGCAGGATTGGTGTTCATCACCAGGGAATCATCGCTATTGGCCATTGATGTGCCACCCATGCCAGCACTCTTTGCTCCATAAGCAATATTTTCCATGCCTGCGTTGCCGAATACGGGCTCCGGCATAAACAAGGCTGCGGCAAAACAGAGCAATTCGCATACGAAGAGAATTCCCCCGCCTACGCTGTTCACAGGTAACCTATGCTGCGCAGTCAACAGAGATATCTTTCTTTAGCGCCCTAAGAGCCTTCTTTGATCTAGAAGTTGGGATGGCCTTCTTGCTGAGATACTTGAGGTGGGACATTATGCCGGGAAGCATTGTGCCGGGAAATCCCAATACCGCTTCGCCCGATTCAATGTCGGTTGCGTCCCTGCAGCCATAGCAGCCGTAGCTGAAATTGAGTCTCTTTTCCAGGAAAGGAATAATGGTTGAATCCACGCAGGTTGCTTGGAGAACTGCTGTGCTGGTTGGCACCCGCGTTCCACCAGTGGTGTGCAGATAGGATAGTACTATCCACATAAGGCGTTCAACCTGATCTTCTACAACCACTATGTCCGGGTTTTGCAAGGCCTTTTCGAGTGGAAATACATGTATCCATTTCACGGTTCCCGGGGAGAGGGTAACCATGTCTCCTAACATCTTCTTCCCCACCTCTTCATCCGAGACTATCCCAAAGCCTACCAAGCCCTTTCCGGACTTAAGACCCATGGGCAGTTCCTTAAAGCCAAAGGCAGACGCTGCGGCAGGGCAGGAAATTCCTTCAGCGCCAAGGATTGCATCCTTTCCGTGTCTGGCCCTCATGAGGGCTTGGCAATAACGATGACCCAGAAGTGTTTCCGTGCCTGGTGGAAATACTTCATCCTCCGGTAGCAGCCTCACTCCTATGGGTGAACCCGCTAAGCCCAGTATCTTTTTCATATCTTCAGCCAGTTGCCTGATGTTATCCGAATCATTTTTTGACATAATTCATTTTCTCCAGCTTATTTGAGCATTATTGAAGCGTTTATGTAAAAAAGCGGCTTTTTACTTTAAGGATGCCTCACCCTCGATGGGGGGGGTATATTTTCTTCCGAAGATATGCTCTGAACCCTGTATGAACGTTAACTAGTGTCCATCCGGAAATGAGATAGTTTCGTCGAGTTCAAGGCGGGCGATAATTTTAACCACAGGAATACATTGACGTATTTCGAGGATTAAAATTTGAGCCCAACGCCGAAATCGGTGAAAATAGCCATTTCCGGATGGACACTAACTGATCCAGCAGCGTCGGCGAGTAGTACTGAAGGCTACTGCAGCTTTCCCTTGGTGGCCAATCGTTCCGTGTGAGAGACTAGCCGCCAGGGGGAGCTTGAGGCTGAAACAGAATGCAGACTTAAGGCTATCCTTCCTTGACCAGATATTCCATGCCCTCAATCGCCGTGGCAAAAGCGGTGGAGGCCATAGCAAAACGCGTTGCAAGGATCGCCTCGGCGATCTCCTCATTGCTCAGTCCGGCTCTCTTTGCCAACTTGATAAAGGTTTGGGAACACATGTGGGATCCTACCGCAGTAGCTGCGGCAATCATTATCAAATGCTTGTACTTCGAGGGAATAGCTTTCAAATCTTCCATTATGAAGTTTCTTTCCTGGGCCTGTCTTGGTATCCACTCAGGGATAAGTTTGGACATTAGGATCATCGGCTTTGGTTCCTCTCCCAGGCCTTTTTCCATCATCTTGAGGATCTCTTCAACGCTCATCTGTCTTTTTTCTTCCATTTGCTTCTCCTTTTTAATAAGTTTTTTAAATATTTACAAATGAATGATAGATACTTATAGTTTCACAAACGAAAAGCAACTGCGTCCAACTCATCGAACAAATAAAATGCTGTTTGATTGAAGAACGAGCCTCTCTCCATAATCTCCTGTAAATATTATTTCAAAGCCTCCTGAAAAGCCGGGAAGGCCCTCTCGGAATAACTCCGCGGCCGATTCATCAAGTTCTTCCAGCGGACTGGTATGAACAAAGACCTTATCGAACCTCCCCGCAATATGTTTTAACGCATCGAGGAGAGCCTTCGCCGCATCAGGGTCAAAAACGCCCTCCAACCTCAAATGGAGATTCTCGGTGTTTCCGTACTTCCGAATCTCAAACGATTTACGATAGGGGCCATAATTCTTGGCATTTTCTTGTTTTCTGAAAACCGCCATTTGTCACCTCCGAAGGTTGAGAGCTTCGCTTATTTTAGCTTTTAAATCAGCTAGATCTGCTGTCTTAGAGGCGTAAAAATCAACGATTTCCTCCTGGCGGTTGCTTCCATCCAAGTGATATGCTGCGGCTAGGATGAGAGGCAGGGAAGGGAAGTGCTTCCTAATAATACTGAACCAATCAATGCCGTCGATGGTGCCTATCTTTCTGTCTATAACCACGACATCTGGCTCTGCTTCTGTTATCATTTCAAGACAGCGGCTCACATCCTCGGAGCAGATCACATCATAGCCTAATTCGCTAAGCTCCATTTCGTAAAGCATGCGAATAATCCTGTCTGCATCATAGATAATTATCTTGCTCAATACGGGGCTCAGTAGTCATTACTTTCGGTTAATAATAATCATGTCTCATATCGTCCGATTGGTCGCCTTACAGATAACAGGCCTCAACCCCTCATTATCGGAAGGGCCATACTCATCAGCTTTTCCTTACCCGGCAAAGGGGGCACAAATGCTCCGATCTGAGAGAGGATATCATCCTCACTAGGCACCAGCTTGCACTTGCCCCTGTTTTTGACCAGAGTCTGTCCATCTATGGATACTTCATAGATACCGTTGTGAGCTTCCAGAAGAACAGCTTCAATGCCGAATATTTCTCTTATTCTGGCCGCCAGACCGGAGGCCATTTTCAGGAATCCTCACTCCACGCAATAGGTAATCTTAACCTCAGTTAGTTGTCTGCCCATGATACTATGTCCTTTTTCCCAAACCCTCCCGCCGGCAAAAACCTCTCGAAGCCGTTTCTCAATGATGGTTACAAGATGAGGTTCTCAATAAGGTCTTTGACGCTACCTTTCTGATTGTCCAGCACAGAAACGCCCTTGTGTATCAACCATTCTTTACATCCTCGCTGGATGCCACCGCAAATAAGCCTGCCGACCTTCAGATTCAAGAGTTGGCGGGCAATGTCCATAGCTCCTCCGGGACCTAATTCCCGAACGGTTCGCTGAAAAACTGAACCTCCCTTTATTTCAACCAGCATGACCTTTGAAGAGGCTCCGAAATGGGGCGCGATTCTTTCATTGAACAAGGGAACAGCGATCTTCAATCTCCGGAGAGAGTCTTTGTTGCTGTGAAGCCCTTGGTTGCTATTCATTATTGATTCCTATCCTTGCTTTGTGCTTTATACCTTCCTACCAAATACTATATTTAGCAAGCACCGTGCCATGGTGCCTTGGAACCTATACAAGAATAAATGTCATGCTATTAAAACGGGATAGAAGAATTCAAAAGGGAAATGCGCTTACAATACTTTGGGGCTTTGTTTCATCAAATGAAACGAATGGAACAGTCGTTTCAGATAGTTTTACATCAGACCATATTTTTTCATCTTGCGCCAAAGGCTTGTGCGGCTTAGCCCAATCGCCTTTGCCACCTCGATTCGGTTATTGTAACACCTCTCCAGTAACGCCTTGATCTTATCAGCCTCCTCCGCTTCAGCATCTGAAAACCTGATACTTGTTTTATCAAAGGTGCTTAAAAGATCCCTGGCTATATGTTCCATCCCTATCGTCGAGTTCTTGCAGGTGATAAAACAGTACTCTATTATGTTCTCCAGCTCCCTGATATTCCCTGGAAACGAATAATCCAACAATAAGGAGAGCAGTTCAGGGGTCACCGCAGTTATGCTTTTCCCCTTGATCAGGTTGAATTTCTGAATGAAGTGTTCAATAAGCGCAGGTATATCCTCTTTTCTCTTGCTAAGAGGCGGAAGCGTTATTTTTGCTACATTGAGCCGATAGTAAAGATCCTCCCTGAACTTCCCATCAGATACCAGTTCGCTCAGATCCATATTAGTCGCAGTGATGAGTCTGAAATCAGCCGTCATAGTCTTGGTTTCGCCCAGCGGGGTAAACTCCCCGTCTTCCAGAACCCTCAGCAGATCTGCCTGGAAGGCCAGCGAGGTGCTCGATATTTCATCGAGGAACAGTGTTCCCCTGTTTGCAAGCTGTATCCTGCCTGCCTTGTTTCTGACAGCACCGGTGAAGGCTCCTTTGGAATATCCAAAAAGCTCTGATTCCAGAAGTGTCTCAGGGAGAGCAGCGCAATTAAGAGCTATGAAAGGACCGCTCTTTCTCCTGCTAAGCTGCTGGATGGCCTTTGCTATGACTTCCTTGCCTGACCCAGTGGGGCCTTCTATGAGCACGGCGCTATCGCTTTCTGATATATCGGGCAAAAAGGATATAATTTCCTTCATGACTGTGCTTTTTCCGATAATGTCATCCAAAGTATGTCTATGGGACAATTCTCTGCGCAGCCGCTCAATATCCGAAAGATCTTTGAATACCCTGACACCCCCGACTACCTTGCCCCTACTATCCCTCAGGAGTGAAGTGCTCATGCTAACAGGTGTCTCTTGTCCGCTCTTACTTATTATTGTGACACGGGGTCGGCTGTTGCTATTCTGCGAGGAAGGATTTGTGTCCAGCGGGCAGCCTTTCTCACAGATATCTGCCCTGAAGACATCAAAGCATTGCTGCCCGACAGCCTCTGCCGAGCTGAAACCGGTTATGGCCTCGGCCGCAGAATTAAAGTAGGTGATCGTTTTTTTGAGATCAATAGTGAATACTCCTTCACCTATACTTTCGAGTATGGTGCAGCAGTGGGAGGAAGGAAGGGCACTCAACTTGCAGTAGCCTTGATCTTCATCCCTAGCTTTCTTCCCGCTTTGGTTGAGATTCTGCTTTTCTCTGCTCATGAAAGACTCAATCCTTCATCCCGGGGCCATAACTGGCCTCAAAGACGGGCACTCAATGAGGTTGAAGAGATTCCTTTACCCGTTTTGTTGGCGGTCTTGCAAAAATGTCTCAAAAAGGGCCGTTTGAAAATGCTCTTTGAGGAATGGGGCTGAAACCGATTTAGTTGGGTGCGGCGCGAGGGATTTCATGGATCGATTTGTTCTTTCATACGGTAGCTCTTTCCCTCGATCAGGACTATTTCAGCATGGTGTAGAAGTCGATCAAGGATAGCCGATGTCAGAGTGGCATCATTATTGAAGATCTCGGGCCAGTCCTTAAAGGCTTTGTTTGAAGTGACGACCAGTGCGCCTTGCTCATAGCGGAGGCTGATGACCTGAAAGAGGAGGTCCGCCCCTTTTTTGTCGATGGGTAGGAAGCCCAATTCGTCAATAATGAGAAGAGCGGGACGGGTATATTTTTTCAACTCCTCTTTCAAACGGTTTTGCCTCTGCGCTGCGGAAAGGGTGTTGATGAGATCGATGGCGGTAGCAAAAAGGACGGTATAGTTTTTGAGACAGGCGGCATAACCCAGGGCAGAAGCCAAATGGGTTTTCCCCAGACCCACCCCGCCAAGGAAAATGATATTGGATTTGTCCTTGAGAAAGGCGAGTCTGAAGAGGTTCTGGACCTGGAGTCGATTGATTTTTTTAGGCCAGGACCAGTTGAACTGATCCAGGGTTTTGATGAGAGGGAAACGAGCCTTACGGATACGGCGCCCTACAGACCGGTCCCGGCGCAAGGCGGCTTCCCCGCTGACGAGATTGTCGAGATAGTCCACATAGGTCCAGTTTTTCCTGGCGGCCTGTGAGGCAAATTCCTGGTAGTGATCTGTGAAAAAGGGTAGTTTCAAGCATATTAAATGCTCTTCGAGTTGGCTGCGCTCATTGTGTTCTTTCATGGTTTTTCCTTTCGTAGAGGGTTAAGTCGGGCTGATCGAGTTCAATGTCTAAGAGGTCTTCTCGGCGGGTGAGTTGAAGGGCCTGGGGCTGGAGGAGACATCGAGAACGCTGTTCGAGCAGATTGGTGATGTACTCAGAGGAAAAAGCCTCAAAAGCAAAGGCGTCTTCTATGGCCCTTCTGACCTCATCCGGAGGGTAGATTTCACTTAGGGCCACGATCTTTCTGATGTGATGGGGGGGATTCATACGGCGCAGTTCGAGTCTGCGGTAATAGGGCTCGGCCATTGGAGAAAGAGCCAGGAAACGCATGAAGATCTTCTGATCGCGAGCTTTTCTGCGTTGTCTGAGGAGTTCCTTTGGATGATCGGGATCTTCGAAGTCCTGATGCCGATCATAGCTGCGGGCATGGCGTGCGATGAGTTTACCTTCTGAGTAGAGGCAGAGTCGATCGGGAAAGGCTTTCAGGGTGAGCCTGGTAGAGGCATACTCTGCCGGGACCGAGTAACGGTTGGTATCGAGGGTGACGCGGAACTGGCTGGATGCTCTGATCTGTGAGATAGAGGCGATATCAAAAGGATTGAGGGGAAGAGGATTGAGAAAAGGCTTCTCTTTTTGAAAAAGCGCCAGGGGCTTCTGCCGAGTTTGCCCATGGATGCGCACATTGGCAATGGAATCAAGCCAGTTGCGGCAAGCGGGGGCAAGACAGGAGAAGTCGGGTATGTCGAGGCCGGCGAGGAAGTTTTTCTTCACATACCCTACGGCATTTTCCACGCGGCCTTTTTCGTTGCCCTTTCCGACATTACAGGGGGAAATGGTAAAGCCGTAGTGCTTGGAAAAATCCATGTACTTGGGATTAAAGACCGGCTCCTGCCCGATGATGCGCTTTAAGACGGCGGATTTAAGATTATCGACCATAAGCTTTTTGGGTACGGCACCGAAAAAATCAAAGGCGTTTTGATGGCATCCCAGGAAATGCTCCATGGTCTGAGAGACGGTGAACTCCACATACATCATGCGGCTGTAACACAGGACCATGGCAAAGAAGCTAAGCCTTCTTCTGGTGGAGCCCACGTTGACCGAACCATATGAGCCCCAGTCGACCTGAGCACACTCCCCCGGGGCGAAGGACAGGGTTAAAAAGGCCTGCGATTTTGGCGGCCTGACCTTCCTTACGTAGCGTTTGACAATGTTGTAGCCGCCTTTAAAACCCTGCTCTTGGATGCGCTGGAAGATCTGGATGGCGCTGTAGGGGTAGTTGTGGAGCATACGGAGGATGTCGTTTTTGAAGGGATCAAGTTTACTGGACCTCTTGGTTTCAGTCCTTTTGTGGAAAGGCATGGCAAGCCATTTTCTAATCGTACGCGGGTCCAGGACCAGTTCATCGGCAATCTGTGGAGGAGTCAGCCCCTCTTGCTCGGTAAGATGCCTGATCTTGGCATAGAGTGCATAGTCGATCATAAGGACTCCTCCCCGAGGCGCTTAAAGATTTGGGCCAGGGATTGAAGCCCTCCCGGATGCCTGCGGGCGCCTTCAATAGGCTGATCCAGGGCAAGAACCTGATAGAGGGGCTTTTGGAAGGCGATGAGGCCTATTTCAATCAACTCCTGCCTGGCGCGAGCAAGGATTTGATCCCCCATATCAAGACGCTCACTGAGGGTTTGATCGGAGTAATAGCTCAAACCCTGGGCATCGGCCACGGTGGCCAAAAACAGGTAAAGGGCCGCGGCCTGATGACTGCAGCGGTCTATATAGCGCTCAGCGACCAGGCGATGATCCAGCCAACTAAACTTTTTTGGAATTTTACGCAGAGCCTGGGGACATATCAGATGTTTTTCGACCATAAGGGCCTCCTTGTGGGTTAAGGATATCGTTTCCCAACTGTTGCAGACGGCGGGCGGCCCTGGCAATGTCGTCTTGTAACGCATAGCCGGTTAATTGTGAGATTAACCCAACTAAAACAGCAGGTTGAAGCATTAAGAGATCTTGTAACGCATGTTGTGCAAAATCATCGTTTTGCTTCGTATTTTCAATGGGTTCTGTGATTAAGGAATCTTGTAACGCATTTGGCGATTTAAGGGGTTTTCGCCAGTAGCCGGGATGGTCCTTTCGCCAGAGTTGAACTCGCTTCACGTTATCGGGACTGCGGAAGTAATCCTGATTTTCAGATTTTTGAAGCCACCGTTTCTGACTTGAGGCCTTGCTGGCCTTTCGGCATTCCGGTTGGGAACAGTATCTTTGATGGGCAGCATTACGTGGGTCTGGCAAGAACAACCTACCGCAATGCTTGCACTTTCTCCTTCGCGCTCTCCTTGCCATTGGCCGCCAACCTCCTCGGACCAATGGTGTTAATACGATATGGAGAAAAATGAAATACGGGGAAGAAAAACCACGGAAGAAGATTTTATACACACATGTCTTCAGGAAGAAAACCCAGGGAAGAAAAGGACATTTTCAAACGGCCAAGTCTAAGACAATTTCAAATTGCCGGTGACATTCAGAGCTTTTATCCTGTGTATCCTGTGTATCCATGTTAAATTCCATGCGAATCAGAATGCAAAAGGAGCCTGGTTTGCGAACCAAACGTTCATGACAGGAGGAAGTTGTCGCCCCCGCTAATGAAAATTTTCCTCCGGCTCTGCACTTTGCGAGGTCGAGGATTTCCCTCCCCCCGCGCGGGGGAGGGTCGGGGTGGGGGGGTGTATTTTCACGGTAAAATCATCCAGGGACCCACACGTCCATGGGAATTTATTCAGATCGGCAACTGCGGCTAACCCCTGGAAACCGATCAAGGCTGGATCGTACTCACCCACGGTGTCGGGCCCATGCGTCAGTATTGCATCGGCGCCATGCTGCTCGATCTTGAAAATCCGACAAAAATCATTGCCCGCCTGGAAGAGCCGTTACTTACCCCGGATGAGGAAGAGCGCGATGGGTATGTCCCCAATGTCGTTTACACCTGCGGTGCGATTTTCCATAATAGCGACTAGGTCATTCCCTATGGCATGTCTGATATTGCATGCGGCATTGCAACTGTTAACGTAAGCGAATTAATTAACTGCATGCTCCCGCTGGGGTAATGATTTTGGAAAATGACGCTCACAATCCTGCGTGATAGTAATTGTTACAATGAATAAGCTCTTTATATAACAGGTGATAGGAAGTCACGTTTTGAGAGATTTTGGGTAGCACGTATCGCGGTAAGATAAAACCCTGTAACGGAGAACGCGGCCGAACCGGCGCCCACGATAAATTTGTTCTAGCTCCTTAGGGGAAACTTGGGGGGTTAGCGCAGGGGGAATAGACGAGCAGAAACAGGTTTGGGGGTATTTTTTGGCTGGCGGGAGGAGAATTTTATCAGCTCCGGGGTAAGAAGAAGCGCTGCTGAGAGTTGTCATTGCTCCCGGGGTTGGGGAAAAGGCGCAGGTCTGCCTTTGCCTTGGCAGGAGGCAAGAGTTGATGAAGGAGAGGTAGCGGGCGGATTGGAAAATCCGTAACTTGCGGCTATGTTAGAGGCGCAAGGGAAGGCAAGAGTTTTTGGTCATGCGCAGGTAATCGAAGGTCAAACGGATGTTGAGTGTTAGTTGTCGCATTTTCTGCGCGACACTGCGAACGCCCTTGGATTTGATGATTCCGATGGCAAAGCGGCGGAGTCGGGAGATATTTTCCGGGCCGTAGCCGTTGCGTATTCGGCTTCGGTCTTAATCCCAGTCGAGGATATAGTGGCAACTGTTTTCGATGCACCAGTGACCGCGATTTATGGCAAGGAGCCTCTGGGCGTC
>Ga0210015_1004800_pt1 | contig 11282 bp, 6 predicted proteins | sample CryGeymeta201522_FD_185471 | JGI IMG/M metagenome (GOLD analysis project Ga0210015, IMG submission 185471) | Groundwater microbial communities from Crystal Geyser aquifers in Utah, USA - Crystal Geyser metaG 2015-22 (SPAdes) (version 2) | ecosystem: Environmental > Aquatic > Deep subsurface >... | reverse complement strand
ATAGCAATTAAATAATCAATATAGCAAAAATAGTTTCCATACTACATAGTACGATTTAAACCTCTCACTATTTCTCACGCAGGAAACTCGGATTATATGTTTCCATACTACATAGTACGATTTAAACCTCGCTACCGCTTTTTTGATTTTCGGCTTATTAGTTTCCATACTACATAGTACGATTTAAACTTTTATTGATTTTCATTCTTGGATATTTGTAGGTATTGTTTCCATACTACATAGTACGATTTAAACGGGTGCCGTAAAAAACGCAGTATCGGGGAAAAAAAGTTTCCATACTACATAGTACGATTTAAACTCATCCGTGCTGAAGCCAGTTGGTATGTTCACAAAGTTTCCATACTACATAGTACGATTTAAACTGATGAAAGAAATGGCACCCCGACGAAGCGAAAATTTGGTTTCCATACTACATAGTACGATTTAAACGCTTTGTCTCGCGGCGCAATAAATGTGTATAGATCATGTTTCCATACTACATAGTACGATTTAAACTCAATAGTGTGTGTGTAGTCGTCTATGATAGCATGGGTTTCCATACTACATAGTACGATTTAAACTTCAAAATGAAACTTTTCAAACTAAACAAAAAAACGTTTCCATACTACATAGTACGATTTAAACCAGAAAGAAGCGTGATGATGTGAGAGAAAAACAAAAGTTTCCATACTACATAGTACGATTTAAACATATATGTGGTTTTTGAGAATGAATCTGTTGAGGGTTTCCATACTACATAGTACGATTTAAACTATATGGATGAATGACCAAAAAACAGAGCACATAATCAGTTTCCATACTACATAGTACGATTTAAACTTAAAGGAATGTTTCCAGAGCTTATGAATTCGGAAAGTTTCCATACTACATAGTACGATTTAAACGCCCGATATCGTTTTCATTTTTATATATGTTTATCTCGTTTCCATACTACATAGTACGATTTAAACCATAAAAATAAACAATGTTATCGGTGTCAGGCAGTTAGTTTCCATACTACATAGTACGATTTAAACATGTATTTCATCGGTGAAAATATTGTGTGGTTATATAGTTTCCATACTACATAGTACGATTTAAACTTTTTTCTCCTACCAATATTTTGTGTGTGCATACAGGTTTCCATACTACATAGTACGATTTAAACACGCACGAGGGGAAAGAATATACACGAATGCGATAAAGTTTCCATACTACATAGTACGATTTAAACCTCCTATGGCCGATATCTGGCATTCTGGGTCTGTTTTGTTTCCATACTACATAGTACGATTTAAACTCATCTATTGTGGCTGATGATAGCACAACATCTTCAGTTTCCATACTACATAGTACGATTTAAACAAATCATTTGCGACGAGAAAAGATTTGAAGTATGAAGTTTCCATACTACATAGTACGATTTAAACCCTTTTTTTTATTTTTATATTTCATTTAAATTATATTGTTTCCATACTACATAGTACGATTTAAACAAAGATAGAATTTCAAAGGTGGACGGCACAAATCCTTGTTTCCATACTACATAGTACGATTTAAACCTCCACAAAACAACAAATCAAGAATGTGAAAGTGTGAAAGTTTCCATACTACATAGTACGATTTAAACAATATTTTTTTCAACAATGTGAAAGCCTCAATCGTGTTTCCATACTACATAGTACGATTTAAACAAGTTTGTGCTGAACGAAGATGAAAGATACTGTATAGTTTCCATACTACATAGTACGATTTAAACGAGAAATATACATTATGGGTGCGTGCAAAATTTGAAGGTTTCCATACTACATAGTACGATTTAAACAAAAAAGTTGGGGACACAATAATTAGTTTCCATGTCGTGTTTCCATACTACATAGTACGATTTAAACGCCTCAATCGTGAAGAAGTTGAAGCTCGGAAAAAAAAGTTTCCATACTACATAGTACGATTTAAACTGAAACACCTATTTCAGGGAGTTGTTATGTAGAATGGTTTCCATACTACATAGTACGATTTAAACCGTTTGTGTTATTTTACGCTCACAGCATAGTTTAGAGTTTCCATACTACATAGTACGATTTAAACAAATAAAAGAAACGGAAGAAGATGAAGAAAAATATAAGTTTCCATACTACATAGTACGATTTAAACATATGTTCGTCCGCATTCCATGGGGGAAATTTCGAAGTTTCCATACTACATAGTACGATTTAAACAACTACATTCGGCATTTTTTGTTATATTGTGTGGATTGTTTCCATACTACATAGTACGATTTAAACCTCTAAAGTTTGCTGACACTGCTTTTGAATTGCGTCGTTTCCATACTACATAGTACGATTTAAACAATATTCAGAGATTCCGCCCAGCATGTAAAAAGAAGGTTTCCATACTACATAGTACGATTTAAACTGGGGTACGTGGACTATACCGAAACTTTTCAAATGGGTTTCCATACTACATAGTACGATTTAAACTCTTCTTCTCCTACTTCTTCTTTTTTTTCCCGCGTGGGTTTCCATACTACATAGTACGATTTAAACGTTCGACGGAAACACAAAAGAAGGAATAACATACACGAGTTTCCATACTACATAGTACGATTTAAACTTTACATGTTGGGCGGGCCATCTGAATATTTTGAGTGTTTCCATACTACATAGTACGATTTAAACTTAGCGTGGCTTATTTCATTGCTGGGCTGTGCTTCGGTTTCCATACTACATAGTACGATTTAAACTTTTTCTATTTCTTCGCCCGATAGCATAGGTAGAACGGTTTCCATACTACATAGTACGATTTAAACGCGTAAATAATTCTTTCGCATAATGACACAATAACAGTTTCCATACTACATAGTACGATTTAAACAAAAGAATGGAACAAAATGAGAAGGGAGATAAATAAGTTTCCATACTACATAGTACGATTTAAACAATGGAAAAAAATAACCGGTAGTCAATATATTCACTTGTTTCCATACTACATAGTACGATTTAAACAATGACAAGGAAAACACATTTTGAATACTTCGTCTAGGTTTCCATACTACATAGTACGATTTAAACGAAGAAAGTTGGGGACACTCTTATCAGTTATCATGTCGTGTTTCCATACTACATAGTACGATTTAAACCCGGACGAAGCATATGATGAGATGATACGAATGGGTTTCCATACTACATAGTACGATTTAAACGAGAAAACGACACAGGAAAATAAAAAAAAGGCAAAAAAAGTTTCCATACTACATAGTACGATTTAAACTTTATATTTATATATAGGATTATACAACGAAGTATTGTTTCCATACTACATAGTACGATTTAAACATAGGATACCCCTTGAAGATTCCTTTATCCGTCAAAGTTTCCATACTACATAGTACGATTTAAACCTTTCAGTATGTATGCTATTTCAAGTTGACTTGGTGGTTTCCATACTACATAGTACGATTTAAACCTTTCTGAAGAGATTGAGGCGGACGAAGATGAAGAAGTTTCCATACTACATAGTACGATTTAAACTAAAATGGTTCGAAGGCACATCAACAGGGTAAAAAGTTTCCATACTACATAGTACGATTTAAACTGGAATACATCATCGGCGAAGGCACTCCGATAAAATTGTTTCCATACTACATAGTACGATTTAAACTGGATGTATCGTTATTACCCACCCCCTTTTATACGACAGTTTCCATACTACATAGTACGATTTAAACAGTGGCGAACACCTGTGTGATATCCTCTGACGCATTGGTTTCCATACTACATAGTACGATTTAAACGCAGGTGTCGCAAAAAACGCACTTTCTGGGAAAAAAAGTTTCCATACTACATAGTACGATTTAAACAACATAGTCGTAACATAATAAGAACATAATAATAATAGTTTCCATACTACATAGTACGATTTAAACTCTGCGGGGCGCCTAAATCGGTAGTGAGATATCGGGGTTTCCATACTACATAGTACGATTTAAACATTTTATTTTCTTATTTATATATTTTATATGGTATAGTTTCCATACTACATAGTACGATTTAAACTTTGCCCCGCACCACGAACATTCAACATTTTTCGTTAGTTTCCATACTACATAGTACGATTTAAACGCTAAAAATCCAAAAATAATAGGCACTACCTTGTCTCTCGTTTCCATACTACATAGTACGATTTAAACTATACATTTCCAGCCGGAAGTGGTATCGGTGAAAAAGTTTCCATACTACATAGTACGATTTAAACCCAAGGACGGTTGAAGCATCGAATGGATGAGCGAGTTTCCATACTACATAGTACGATTTAAACTTTCAATTGATACCCTTTCAGACGCTTCTTCGTGTTTCCATACTACATAGTACGATTTAAACTCCGAACAATTTCAATGTCATTTATTTCTTTATCATGGTTTCCATACTACATAGTACGATTTAAACTCTCTGCGAGCGTATTGACGAGCTCGAAAATCTTGAAGTTTCCATACTACATAGTACGATTTAAACACCTGCGATGAAAAAAGTGTTGAAGTGTGAAAAAAAAGTTTCCATACTACATAGTACGATTTAAACTGAAATCGCCCGTCATCTGCTTGTGTTACTTCATATGTAGTTTCCATACTACATAGTACGATTTAAACTGAAAAAAATGTTGAGGTATGAAAAAAATGGAAATAAAGTTTCCATACTACATAGTACGATTTAAACGCGCTGTATGGTTCGCACTGGCACGATATATGGATTGTTTCCATACTACATAGTACGATTTAAACGAAAAAACCGTTTGCACAGAAAGAAGCGTTGAATTATGTTTCCATACTACATAGTACGATTTAAACGAAATCTTGGACGGATACCAGGAGTTCACCCCAACCAGTTTCCATACTACATAGTACGATTTAAACTATCGGGTTTTTGTATATTCTTTCTCCTCGTGCGTGTTTCCATACTACATAGTACGATTTAAACCATTTTTCCCAGATACCATATACTTGATATTTTTTGGTTTCCATACTACATAGTACGATTTAAACAAACATATATATAAATATGAGTATGAGACGAAGTATTGTTTCCATACTACATAGTACGATTTAAACTACGCGTTCGTCGTTGAAATTTGGGTGTTTTGTTATTGTTTCCATACTACATAGTACGATTTAAACCCGTGTCCCTCTCCGTGTCCTTTTTGTCAAAAACGCAGTTTCCATACTACATAGTACGATTTAAACTAGATAGGTTGTTATAGCAGTCTAATTCGTTCCGAATGTTTCCATACTACATAGTACGATTTAAACACAAACCATCAACATTGTTCGTTTCAGGGCGGAACGGTTTCCATACTACATAGTACGATTTAAACCTGATTTGTCTGTTTGTGGAGGAAAAATACTTCTGGAGTTTCCATACTACATAGTACGATTTAAACAATACGAGATTTTTCTCCTGGAACATTTTACGCGTATGTTTCCATACTACATAGTACGATTTAAACGGATGAAATACAGAGCAAGGTATTCTTGGGTATCAGAGTTTCCATACTACATAGTACGATTTAAACAATGGCACGAATGACCACAGCAGAAAAAATCAGAGCACGTTTCCATACTACATAGTACGATTTAAACCTTTTCTCTTTCACAATCATGCGTAAGTGGAGATTACGTTTCCATACTACATAGTACGATTTAAACTATACTACTATGCGAAAGAATTATTTGCGCTCACAGGTTTCCATACTACATAGTACGATTTAAACCCAAAAAAAGCGGTAGCAAAATGGAAACCGAAATATGTGTTTCCATACTACATAGTACGATTTAAACAAGAAAGGAAATCGAGAAATTTGAAAACGATATTTGTTTCCATACTACATAGTACGATTTAAACCGTATTTTTTTTTCCCTGCGTGTCCTGGCAGGCCAAAGTTTCCATACTACATAGTACGATTTAAACTGTTTTCACGGGGGAAAACATAGTATTATACTGAAGATGTTTCCATACTACATAGTACGATTTAAACTGAGAGTGCTTCAATTTCTTCGTCCGACAACGTATCGTTTCCATACTACATAGTACGATTTAAACGCATTTTCTGTATGAGAAACCATAAGTGTGATATGGTTTCCATACTACATAGTACGATTTAAACGGAACGGGATTTGATTATATTCGTGAAAGAGCACCTTTGTTTCCATACTACATAGTACGATTTAAACTATATTCGTCGGGAAATTGAAAATCGAATGAAAAAAAGTTTCCATACTACATAGTACGATTTAAACAGCAGGTGCAATTTTAGCATATCTTTTTATAGAAAAGAAGTTTCCATACTACATAGTACGATTTAAACTTGCTCGATATAGTCTGTATTTTCTGTATGAGAAACCGGTTTCCATACTACATAGTACGATTTAAACAAAGAAGCACGCCGCAGCGCAGAATTTCCAGGAACAGAGTTTCCATACTACATAGTACGATTTAAACTAAGGGGCAATATCCGATATTATGTTCGTGCGAGGAGTTTCCATACTACATAGTACGATTTAAACTTCTTTTTTTCCAGCCTCAAATTTGAACAATTTTTTGTTTCCATACTACATAGTACGATTTAAACCCTGTTGCATATATTCGATATTCTGGGCGCTCTTGGTTTCCATACTACATACTACGATTTAAACTCGGTCTAACAACCGTTGGTATTGAGATTTGAGTATGTTTCCATACTACATAGTACGATTTAAACTTTTTCAATTTTTTTGAGTATTTCTTTCCATTTTGGTTTCCATACTACATAGTACGATTTAAACAATAATGGAAGAACCATTTTATTATATATTATATATTAGTTTCCATACTACATAGTACGATTTAAACTCCGCAGCTATTCAATCACTGGGAGTTACGGAGAAAGTTTCCATACTACATAGTACGATTTAAACCCATTCATCCGCAAACCCAAGGTGTGCCGCTTTTTTGTTTCCATACTACATAGTACGATTTAAACCACCGCGGATATTTGATATTCATGGGCTTCTTCAAGGGTTTCCATACTACATAGTACGATTTAAACGACATATATTTTCGTCATATTTCGACGGGCAGACTATGGTTTCCATACTACATAGTACGATTTAAACGAGATGTAGACATATGTTTCCGTCATTTTCTCACAGGGTTTCCATACTACATAGTACGATTTAAACCTACTGGGGGCGCTGCCCCTTCGATGACTATGACATCTTGTTTCCATACTACATAGTACGATTTAAACCGTCATCAATGGTTTGTTATGCAGGAAATAGCCTGGTTTCCATACTACATAGTACGATTTAAACTCTTTTTTTCAATTTTTTTGAGTATTTCTTTCCATTTTGGTTTCCATACTACATAGTACGATTTAAACCTGTCCGATTTTGAGGCTGAAAAAAAAGAAAAATAGTTTCCATACTACATAGTACGATTTAAACCCACATATACTTTTCCGTCGGGCACGGACGCAAATAAGTTTCCATACTACATAGTACGATTTAAACACATATTTTCTCCATGTCCTCACAGGTGCCCGCTGTGGTTTCCATACTACATAGTACGATTTAAACAAATAAAATCAGGAAGAAAACATTTGAGAAACTATTTGAGTTTCCATACTACATAGTACGATTTAAACATCCTTTCCATTGGTGTTAGTCTGGTTTCTGATTCGTTTCCATACTACATAGTACGATTTAAACGTGCATATATTTCCTGCAGTATTTTATGAAAAGTAATATGTTTCCATACTACATAGTACGATTTAAACATTACCGCTTTTTCATCATTCTTCATTTTCGGACAATTTGTTTCCATACTACATAGTACGATTTAAACTATTTTCCCTCAAGGGGAAAGCATACACTATGTCGGTTTCCATACTACATAGTACGATTTAAACCATCAGACATATTCATTTTTTTTTTTTTATTTTCCTGGTTTCCATACTACATAGTACGATTTAAACTCTTATAAATTCTTATAATAAAATGCAAAATAAAAGTTTCCATACTACATAGTACGATTTAAACTTCTTCTTCTTCTTCTTCTTCTTTTTCCTGCGGTTTCCATACTACATAGTACGATTTAAACCTGCTCGAGACCGTCAGTTTCTTCGATGCGCATACATAGTTTCCATACTACATAGTACGATTTAAACTTTTTTGTCTGCGAGTTTTTTCGCCACGTCTTCTGCGTTTCCATACTACATAGTACGATTTAAACCGTGAACAAATTTACTCGCCAATGATGGTATTGTAAGTTTCCATACTACATAGTACGATTTAAACCTGAAAACGATATCGGGCGAAGTATCGAGTGTTTTTCGTTTCCATACTACATAGTACGATTTAAACAAACAGATGTCTTGGGCGGAAATTCGTCAAAAAATAGTTTCCATACTACATAGTACGATTTAAACCGGAGATGCAGACACGTATTTCAGGCACATAATGAAGTTTCCATACTACATAGTACGATTTAAACTATCCTCTGTCATTCAATCATATGTTACCACCGAAAGTTTCCATACTACATAGTACGATTTAAACTTTTATTTTATCTTCCATCTTGTTTTTGTCATTATGGTTTCCATACTACATAGTACGATTTAAACATGTATCGGAAGCAATAAGCTCATTCATATATCTTTGTTTCCATACTACATAGTACGATTTAAACTCAAAAAGTATGATTTTTTTGCAAATTTTGGTAAAAAGTTTCCATACTACATAGTACGATTTAAACACTAATTATTAATATTAATTAAATAATGATAAAAAGGGTTTCCATACTACATAGTACGATTTAAACTTTTCCTTTTCGTATTTATTTTTGTTTATTTATTTTGTTTCCATACTACATAGTACGATTTAAACAAGTAACACCAACACGCAACATTTTTTTCAATCTATGTTTCCATACTACATAGTACGATTTAAACTTTGCTATGCTGCGTATTTTTAAAGGAAGGAGAACAGTTTCCATACTACATAGTACGATTTAAACCTTGATTTTCCTTGCGAAAACAAATATACTCCTATTGCGTTTCCATACTACATAGTACGATTTAAACTCAAATGTGGAAGAGTATGTTTTCACGGGGGAAAACAGTTTCCATACTACATAGTACGATTTAAACTGAAATTCTGGATAGTTATGGAAATATAAAATGAAAAAGTTTCCATACTACATAGTACGATTTAAACAAAAGCTGTGCTTGAAATCTGTAGTGATATTATAGAGTTTCCATACTACATAGTACGATTTAAACAGTAGGCAGGTGGCTCGAAAATCAGAAAGGCGAAGTGAGTTTCCATACTACATAGTACGATTTAAACCTCCTTTTCATTTTCAATGCTGGTCGAATTATTTCAAGTTTCCATACTACATAGTACGATTTAAACCATTTATTGCTTTATTAACCGATACAAAACCACAATGTTTCCATACTACATAGTACGATTTAAACCGCATAGAAAACAAAAAAAAAGAGGCAAATGCATGTTTCCATACTACATAGTACGATTTAAACCTTTTCTTGTAGACACTACAACAGGTGAAGAATTTGGTTTCCATACTACATAGTACGATTTAAACTAATGAGATGGAAAAAATAATACGAGAAGGGGAATAGTTTCCATACTACATAGTACGATTTAAACTTTTATTATTCGTTGGAAATGCAAAAGCATACAATAGTTTCCATACTACATAGTACGATTTAAACCTATAAATTTACACGATGCTTTTACATGTTCCACAGGTTTCCATACTACATAGTACGATTTAAACTAAAAATGTCCTCTACAAAAATCTCTATCGGATTTTGGTTTCCATACTACATAGTACGATTTAAACGGGATGTCTTGTTGGGTGGTCTGAACCAGGCGAAGGGGTTTCCATACTACATAGTACGATTTAAACTGCATTTTTTGCAACCCCTGCCAATAGCCCCACTATATAGTTTCCATACTACATAGTACGATTTAAACAGGCGTTCGAAATTGCGGAACGATATATAGAAGCTAGTTTCCATACTACATAGTACGATTTAAACAATCAAAGATGTCATTGTCATCGGCACGCCAACAGTGTTTCCATACTACATAGTACGATTTAAACGATGTAGATGTCCAAAAGATAATTTCAGAAATTACAGGTTTCCATACTACATAGTACGATTTAAACTCCAAGGGAATGTTTGGGTGCGTAACCACTCATCAGGTTTCCATACTACATAGTACGATTTAAACTATGGTCTACAAACAATCCCAATTCGTTAAATTTGCGTTTCCATACTACATAGTACGATTTAAACATTTTATTTTCTTATTTATATATTTTATATGGTATAGTTTCCATACTACATAGTACGATTTAAACATGAACTGTGAAAGTGCCGAGCCTGCCCTCGCTATGAGTTTCCATACTACATAGTACGATTTAAACGCCGAATGTAGTTTTTGTGGAGCGAAGTTCAATGAAAGTTTCCATACTACATAGTACGATTTAAACAACAACAGACTAAGGAAGCACTTCAAAATTCTCAAAGTTTCCATACTACATAGTACGATTTAAACGGTAAGAAAAGTGATAACAAAAGCTAAAAGAGTATATCAGTTTCCATACTACATAGTACGATTTAAACTTCTTCGAGGCCATCAGTTTCTTCAATGCGCATACAGTTTCCATACTACATAGTACGATTTAAACTTATATTTTATTTTATTTTATTATTTTATTTTTATGTTTCCATACTACATAGTACGATTTAAACAAAAGAGGAAGCACGCGGCTACTCCCCCCAATATAGTTTCCATACTACATAGTACGATTTAAACTTCATACATTCTTTCTCCTCGTGCGTTATATTTTTGTTTCCATACTACATAGTACGATTTAAACACACCAGCTGGAACATTTCTAGCAAGTGAACTCGAAAGTTTCCATACTACATAGTACGATTTAAACTATATTTTGCGTTTTTCTTCCTCTGATATAACTGAAGTTTCCATACTACATAGTACGATTTAAACTTTCCGAAGATGTGAAGTTATTCAGATTACACGGAAGTTTCCATACTACATAGTACGATTTAAACGCAACTATCGGTCTATGTAGATAAGACATACCAATAAGTTTCCATACTACATAGTACGATTTAAACTTTTTTATCACGAATAATTATTTTTTCCCCTTGTGCGTTTCCATACTACATAGTACGATTTAAACTTTCACAACAAG
>Ga0210015_1004799_pt1 | contig 11283 bp, 12 predicted proteins | sample CryGeymeta201522_FD_185471 | JGI IMG/M metagenome (GOLD analysis project Ga0210015, IMG submission 185471) | Groundwater microbial communities from Crystal Geyser aquifers in Utah, USA - Crystal Geyser metaG 2015-22 (SPAdes) (version 2) | ecosystem: Environmental > Aquatic > Deep subsurface >... | reverse complement strand
TTTCAATGTTATTCTTGCCAACGCAGGCGCCAATAAGATTTCTGTTATTAAGGCGGTTCGTGAGATCAATCAAAATTTAGGTTTAAAGGAAGCTAAGGATTTGGTCGAAGCAGCACCCAAAGAAATTTTAACCGGAGTTAATAAAACCGCTGCCGAAGAAGCAAAGAAAAAACTTGAGGCAGCCGGCGCGAGTGTCGAACTAAAGTAAGACACGAGCTGTCCCGTCAAAAACGCAGCATGAGCCGTATACGAACAGTATTGAAAAGGCGAATGCTAAGTTTAGACCGGGAAGCAAGTGTAGAATTAAAGTAACTTAAATTTTAGAAATCCTTAAAAAACCCGCCGATTCGCTAATTGCTGAAGGCGGGTTTTTTGATGACTGCAACAAACTATATTTTAATACAGCCTAGTGATTCACCCACTTAATACCCCATTGACAACCTTTAAATCATTGTGATACTCTTTCTTTTAGTTAGAGATATTTAAAAAATTGTAAAAACTGGGGGAATAAAAAATGCCTTCGGATAAAAAACTTAATCTTGATTCTCTCCCCGATCTACTAACTGTCCGTGAAGTAGCAGAAATTTTGCGGGTCTCTCCTTTAACAATCAAAAGGTGGGGAAAAAGAGGTAAACTTCCGGCAATTAGAATTAATTCTCGCGGAGACCGCCGCTATAAAAAAGAAGCGGTTTTGTGGTTATTGGGAATACAACCGAAGGAAAATATTTAACTTTAAATCCTAAATTCTAATTTCTAAACCCTAAACAAATTCAAATTCTAAATTCTCAAAACAATTTTTGACTTTAATTATTTGAAATTAGATATTATTTAGAATTTAGTGTTTAGAGTTTGGAATTTTTCTCTAATTACCAACCACCCAAAAACAAACACTGCCTTCCATATCCTACAGAAATGCTCGGGCTTCTGTAGTCCCCGCCAAAGCCATTCTAAACCGACTTGCCGCATCAGTAGTGGCGCGCGTTTGCTAAAGCCGGTTATAAAGTCCAAAGATCCGCCGATTCCCATAAAAACATTTGCTTTAACTGTGCCCGCCGTAGCTTTAGCGGAGGAGGGTCTTCCATAAGCATTTTCCCAAATCCACTCCTCTTGCTTTTTCATCCCATGACAAGCAAACACAATTTGAAATTTGCTGCGAAGCGCGAAGTAATTTGAAATTTGAAATTGAGAATCGTCCAGATTAACAAAGGTAATGTTTGGATATTTTTTTTGAAGTCTCTCAACCAACTCATCCGCCTCTTTTTGTTCTCCTCTTCTTGCTCCCGCAATTCCTATCATCCATCTTTTACTTCCCACTTCCTTATCCAGCCTCCCACCTCCCACCTCCCACCTCCCACCTTCATTCCCCGCCTCCAACAGCTTCTCCACTACATCTGCTCCACTCACCCTCTCCTTAATCGGCGTGCCCAGAATTCTGCTCGCCCAAATCAAACCAACTCCATCTGGAAGATTTATATCAGCTCTATTCAAAAGTTCACGAAACCGCAAATCTTCCGACGCTTCGACCAAAAATTCTGGATTTGGTGTAAAAACAACCAATCCGAGCCTCGGTTTAGCCATAAAAGCAGTAAGTTCCCTTAGCACTTCGACAAGCTCAGTGCTAGTTATGGATATTCCAAGAATTCTAACGGTATTTAGGGACATTTTGCTACTATCTATATTCTTTTAAAGCCAAATTTTTACTCTTTTTTTCTTTTTTTAACTTTTAAAATAAATTAAAATTAATTTACGAAAAATTTTTTACGATTTTTGGTTTTTTTTCTTCCATTTTTTCACTACTATAAGGTATTTCAAGAAAGTTTTTTCTATAAAATCTGTTCTTTGTTTACGAACATTCTATGGGCTTACCGACCACAAAACATGATCCTGTTAAATCTTCATTTTTGAATAATTTATTTATTCTGCAAATTAAGTTCATTTCTTTAAAAAATCTTCTAACTTACTCCATTTTTTGTTTTGTACTTTACAGGTCTCCCCCGTACTTAATTACAGGCTTAAAATTATTTTACAAATTTCTAGTTACTTACTTCCTTGTCACTGACCTCTTGTAGAGATCAATATTTTCCAAAGCAATCCCCGTTCCTTTGACTACGCACAAAAGAGGATTCTCGGCCAAATGACAGGAAACACCTAATTCTTGCGTCAAGAGCTTATCAAAATTACGCAGCAAGCTCGTTCCGCCAGTCATCACCACTCCTTTATCAATAATATCCGAGCTCAACTCGGGGGCAGTTTCCTCCAAAACCTCTTTTACCATCATTACTATCAAATTAAGCGTCGGCCTGATTGCCTCTGCTACTTCTATTGAAGTCATAGCAATCATCTTGGGCAAACCTAAAAGAGAATCCCTGCCCTTGACTTCAATTTCTTCCTCTTTGGCCAAAGGAGCGGCTGAACCAATCTTAATTTTTATTTCTTCCGCTGTCTGCTCGCCGATCACGATATTATACTTTCGGCGTAAAAAACTGGCAATTGCCTCGTCAATCCGGTTGCCTGCCACCCGAACACTTTTATAAACAACTACCCCGCCCAACGAAATCACCGCTGCTTCTGAGGTTCCTCCACCCATATTTAAAATCATATTTCCCGCGGGTTGAGCAATAGGAATTTTGGCACCAATGGCCGCGGCTAATGGCTCCTCGATCAAATAAGCTACTCTTGCTCCAGCTGATAGGGTAGCATCCAAAACCGCTCTTCGTTCAACCTGAGTCACTCCGGCCGGAGTACAAATCATTACCTCTGGTTTAAAAATCCAAGCCCTCCCGCAAACTTTCTGGATGAAATAGCGCAACATTGCCTCAGTAACCTCATAGTCAGCAATTACCCCCTCCCGCAAGGGCTTCAACGCAGCAATATTTCCCGGAGTCCGACCGAGCATTTCTTTGGCTTCATTCCCCACTGCCAGCACCCGGTTATCCTCAAGCCCAACAGCCACCACTGTCGGTTCATTGAGAACAATTCCTTTGCCCACTAGCCAGACAACTGTATTAGCTGTTCCAAGATCGATAGCGATTTGTTTAGCAAGCATGTTTTTAGCTAAAAACTGAGAGTGAAAAACGAAAAACTACAGCTTTTAGCTCTTCGCTCTCCGCTTAAATGATACATTTGTTATATATTCTGTTTCACTCAGTTTTACTAGATCTAATCTACTATATCAAAGCAAAAACACCATGACAATAGTAGGTTTGCGGAAGATATCGAAAAAATGTATAATCATCTTACTTCAATTAGTAAAGATTGAGGTATTCGTATATTCCAAATTACATTTTTGGATTGCAAACTGGAGTAATTTTGAATATAATCTACTCGTGCCCGATTTATCTAAACATCGTCTCTCTTTCTTTTTTCTCATCCTTTTTTCTGTCCTAGGGGCAACTTTCTTTGCTATCAAATTTGCCAGTGGCTATCGTCTTGATCTAGCCAACAAAACTCTAAAACCGACAGGAATTCTCGTTACCAACTCACATCCAGACGGTGCGAGAGTTTTTGTCAATGGCAAATTTGTTGCGGCTACCAATGGTACAATATCTCTTAAACCAGGAAAATACACAATAGAAATCAAAAAAAACGGTTTTCTCCCTTGGAAAAAGGATCTTGTTATTGAAAAGGAGTTAGTTTCTCTGGCCGAAGCTTTTCTTTTTCCAGAAGTCCCGGATTTAAAACCATTGACTTTCAGCGAGGTTAACAGTCCTCAAATTTCGCCTGATAACACAAAAATTGTTTATTCAATCCCTCTGCCGGATCTTAATGCCGGGCTTTGGATCCTTGATTTGACCGATTCCCTATTCAATTTTAGCAAGTCTTCAAGACAGATTGCTAAAAGCAGAACTGGCAGTGACTTTGCTAATTCAAACTACTCCTGGTCTCCGGACTCAAGACAAATTTTAGTCGAATTTCCTTCCTCAAACAATAAGTATTTACTGGAAGCAAGCCAGCTCAACCAACTGACTGCCGGGAACGAAGTTTCCAATACTTTGCCAAAAACAAAAGAGGACTGGCAAAAAGAAGAGAACCTTAAGGAAAAGGCCAAACTCAAGCGTCTTCCTCTAAAAATGCTAGAAATTGTTGCCAGCAAAGCAGCCGAATTACAGTTTAGTCCTGACAGCACCAAGATTCTTTATCTTGCCACCGCTTCAGCAGAGATTCCAGAAAAATTAATCCCGCCAGTCTTAGCTGTCTCCACCCAAAAGGAAAGCCGTCAAACCGAATCAGGCAAACTATATGTTTACGATATCAAAGAAGACCACAATTTCCTAATTCCCTTTGATGTTCCTAAACCAACACCTACGCCGAAACTAAAGAAATCAAACACTCCCACCCCAATCCCCCTAACTACTCACTACCCTGGCCGGGCAGGCTCACTACTCACTACTCCCCAATGGTTTCCCACTTCAAAGCACCTTGTTTGGATTGTCAAAGATAAAATAGTCAGCTGCGAGTACGATGGCACTAATCTGACTACAATATATTCCGGTCCATTTACTAAACCATATGTTTTCATTGCCCCAAGTACCGACAAACTCGTCATCTTAACTAAAATCGGGGCGGAAGAAGAAGATAAGTCCAATCTTTATATTATCTCCCTAAGGTAGAAAATTTACTTTACGGGCGTCGGCGTCAAAGTCGGTTTTGGAGGCAAAGACCAATCTTTAATGGTTTTCACTTCCTCAATCGTCTTTAGAGTTGAATCCCAAAGACCAGTTACTCGCACTCGATGACCGATTACTAGGTCCGAAAAAGTCAGTACGGTTTGGTTGCGACTAACAATTTTTGTTTCGCTTCCTACAAACACCCGTTGTTCCCCTCGACCAGCAGTTTCTAAAACAAAAGTTTTGGTCTCGCTGCTAATCGATTTAATTTTACCCCAAAAAGTTCCGTATCTTTTTTGAATTGAAAGGTCGCGTAGAACCCGGGTATCCAAAACCGCCTTTGTTTCATCCACCCAGGTTCCCCGAGCAGTGACAATATCACCGACATGTAGTTCGGCAAGAGAGGATTTGCCTCCGAATTTGCGCAAAATTATTGTTTTGCCGCTGATCTTCAATGTTATACTTTGATCGTCTTTGACAACTTTTATTTCTGCAGGCAAAGTAGTACTGGAAATCTCTTTAATAGCCAACCGGTTAATTCCCGCCGGCAAAAGAAAAGGAAACCTCCGATGTAAACCTTCCCAAATCTGCTGGCGTAGGCTAGCTGGTGACGCTGTCGCAATTTTATTCCTAATTTCTTCTCTAAGTTTTGTTCTTTCTTCTTGGATTTCTGCTTGCCACGACTTTGCTTCCACGGCTGTCGTCGCACTCAAAAACAAGACCAAACCAAATGTTAAAACAACGTATTTCTTCATCTTTTTATCTCCCTTATTATTAATACTCATCATCAGCCAAAAAGGTTTCACTTTTCGTAGTAAGCAGAGCTTGATTCTCGCTACCGCTCGAAATAAACCACCCGCTCAATTTCACTATCTCCCTCCCCATTGCCTGCGGTCACTAAAATATAGTTCTCCCCTTCTTGCAAGACCACTTCTTTCCGAAAATTACCGGCTTGATCGGGATAAACCTGTTCTTCGTTAACAAAAACCTCGCTTCCCGGGATTGTCCGACCCTTTACCTCAATTCGAGCAATATTTACAATCATTCCGTCTTCTGGAGAAAGAAGTTCTAGAAAGAAAGCTATCTCAATCTTGCTTTTAGCCAGACTGGGTGTCGGGATTTTTGTTCCCGATGGAGTCGCCCCCGGTGAAATCGCCGTGGCAACCGTCGGCTCGACAGTGGGCTCTTCTCCTGGCTCACGTTCAACCTCAAGACTGGTGGGAAAGGCTGTTTCTCTATTACTCGAAAAGACCCAAGCAGCCGTTAACCCCGTCACAATCATCAGAAATCCTATTAAGGGCATCACAACCTTGCTTTTACGCATAAACAATTCCTCTCTTCTACTTGCTTTTAAAAAGATTTTAACACTAAAAGTCAAGAGAAACACTAGTAAGAGCAAGAAACCGATTTCTTTAAGGGGATTTGCCTCCAAGAAAGCCGGCCAGAAACTCTCTGTGTCCTTTAGCAACCAGTTGCTATCAGCGCCAACCATAGCCCAAAATCCCATCGTATCGAGCCCATCTGCCACAGCCACTACTTGTCTAATTGTAAGGTACCCTAAAATCAGGCTGGAGATTGCTGAAAGAATGGAAATTCGTTTCTCCCACAAAAGATTGAGTTCTCTTTTGATAATCTCAGTTACCAATCGATTGACGCCTTCCTTACTGGAGGCTGGTTGTGGCAAGTTTTTAAACAAATCTTTAAAATTATCCTTCATATTAAATCCCTTAACTCCTCCTTCATTTTTTCTTTCCCTCTCTTAATATGCGTTCTCACTGTATTTACCGGTAAATTCAAATCCTCAGCAATCTCTTCGTATTTTAAATCTTCAAAGTAATATAAATAAAGAGCAAGTCTGTATTTGTCTGGCAGTCTCATTAAAGCCTTCTGTACCCTCTCCGAAACCTCGTTCCTTACTGTTTCTTTAACCAAATCAACTTTGTCATCCGCCACTTCACTCTCATATTCTCCCTGATCGTCGTCAACTTTTAGCTTTGAACCATAACTTTGAACTTTGAACTTTGCACTACGTGCGTCATGCACGTGTTCGTCGCCACTTTAAACGCCCAACTTTTAAATTTTCTTTGCGAATCAAACGATTGAAGATATCCATAAATCCGCCATAAAATTTCGCTGGTCAAATCCTCGGCAACGAAGCGGTCACCGCAAAAACGATAGGCAAGATTAAAAAAGGGCTTTTGATATCTTTTAAATAACTCTCTCAACGCCTCCCAATCACGCTTCAAAATCAAAACCACCAAATCTTCATCGGAAATGAGAGAAAGTTGAAGTTTGTCTGTTAGTTTCGCACTTTGCACTTTGAACTTTGAACTTTGAACTATTTTCGGTGCCCCTAGCAGGAATTGAACCTGCATCTGCCGCTTAGGAGGCAGCTGCTCTATCCGTTAAGCTATAGGGACAACATTAATATTTTACTACATCCCCTGCTTTAATCCCATTCTTCTCTACCCACCCGGCGTCTACCTCCAAAACCTTGTCTATCGGAACCCTGCTTCGATAAAAGGTTTTAGGAGCAGCAAATTCTTCTTTCGACGACACCTTGGCACCAAGGGTAACATCTACCACCCGATCGTCCGCAATCCATAAAATATCAATATCAAAATACATCCTTCTCATCCAAAATGGATAAATTCCGGGTTGGTCAAAAATAAAGAGCATCCCGCAATCCAAGCACAAATTTTTTCTGTCTGAAAGTCCCTGCTCCCTCTCCTTTGGGGTCTCGGCCACCTCAACCATCAAAACCTTACTCCCAAGCATGAGCTTGGTCCCATATGATCCCACTCTTTCAACTGCTCTGTCGGACAGCAAGCCGTGAAGTCTAAAACCGATTAACAAGATCAACAACGAAACGATAACAATAAAGTAATAGCTTTTCTTTAATTTCACCCTTTTATTTTATCAAATTAAGAAATAGCCTTAGAAGAAAAAGATGATAGTGGTTCAATTAACATCACCGGTCTTCTTATTGAGGCTCTATTGGAAAGAACTTCGTGTTTTACTCCTATTACGACATGTACTCCTCTGTCCGTTACTAAAACTAAATGTTCTTGGTTTTGCAGCGCTTTTGGCGGAATAACCAATTTTCCTTCAAGTACAAAAATTACTCCGATTGTCGGAATCGCCATTAGAATCTTATCTCTTTCAATCTCTATCTTTATTTCTTCATTCCCATGACCAAAAAAGATCGACACCATTTCTTTGGATCTTTCGGTTGACTTATGGACGGTATACCTTCCTTCATTGGGGAAAAATTTACCGGCAAACCGGCAAAAATCACCCATGTAATGGCCGACGGAAATCCTGTCTTCCATTACTGAGGCAAGCACCTCTCCTAAATCAGTTCTTTGTCTGCCTATTTCTGCTATTGTTGCCATCGGGAAAAATATACTCTTTTTTCCCTTTGAATTCAACCCTTAGTTTGATAGAATAACATTGTGGCGGAGTGTAGCGCAGTTGGTAGCCCTGCCCGCAAAAGCTTGCGCTTTAGCGCTAGCAGGCGGGGCGCAGCGTTCGGCCCGCCTGACTTGAAAAAACGGGGCATAGCGCAGGGGTAGCGCGCTTGGTTCGGGACCAAGAGGCCGCTGGTTCAAATCCAGCTGCCCCGACCAACCCTATGTCTACACTGGTTGTTACCACCGGTAAAAGATTTGTCGATATCGACGGACTGGCTTGTGTGGTTGCCTACCAAGAAATTCCTCCTAAAAGGCCGTTGGCGGTCATCTCCGGTCCTTTAAACAGTAGTGTCACCGATACAATCAGAAACTGGCCACTCTCCTACTTAACCAACCTTCAGCCGGGTGATTATAAATTTGTCGTGGTTGATGTTTCCGAAACAAAAGAGCTTCCTCCTTTCGTTAAAAAAGACAGGGTAATTGAAATTTACGACCATCACTTTGGCTTCGAAGCCTCTTGGAAAAAACTCTTAGGTGAAAAAGCCAAAATTGAAGCGGTCGGTGCTTGCGCAACTCTAATTTGGGAAGAAATGAAGAAACGGAAGTTAGAAGATAGAAGTGAGAAGCTAGATAATGATGTGAGAGGTGCGATTGGGCAAAGTCAAAAAATCCCACTTCCCACTTCTGCTTCCAGCTTCCCACCTCCAACCTCCCACTTCCCAATCACTCCCCTCGCTGCCAATTTGCTTTACACTGCCATCATCTCCAATACTCTCAACTTTCAAGCTTCTGTCACTACCAAAAGAGACAAACAAGCTTTTGAGGAATTAAAAGGCTTTATCGATTTACCCGAAACTTGGGTTGCTCAATATTATCAAGATCAAGAAGTTAGTGTCTATACAAACCCGGAACAAGCGGTTGTCAATGATACCAAAATCCAAATCATCAAAGGGCTAAAATGCGCTGTTGGTCAAATAGAACTTTGGAACAGCGAGGACTTCATTAAAGAGCACCAAAACGAAATTGAATCCACCTTAAGAGCTTTTGATACCGAACTTTGGTTTTTTACTTCTCCCTCCATTGGTGAAGGCAGAAATTACATTTTTACCAAAAGCGAAACCATCAAAAATCTCTTTAGGAGCGTCATGAGTATTGACTTTTTTGGTACCGATATCGGCGTCACCAAAAAACTTTGGTTGAGAAAAGAAATTCTGAGAATGATACAGTGACTTTACTTTTACCAATATGGTATAATACTCCCAGGACACAAGAGATCCTCTATAAGTTTCACCGTCTCTGGCTTGTCCTCCGAATCCCGCCTTGGCGGGAGAAGGAGGAATAAAATTCTAGAGCACTTGGAAAACTTGAGTCCCGCCTTTGGCGGGACGAAATCCGCCAAAGATCGCTCTTTGAGCCGCATCCCGCCAAGGGCGTGGATAAGGCAAAAAGTAAGATCGGGCGGATGAAAACAGGCTCTAGAAAAGTCCAGAGAGGAGGTGAAATAAATGGCACTTCAAGACCAAAATTTAAAATGCAAAGACTGCGGCGCGGATTTTGTTTGGACAGCTTCTGAACAAGATTTTTACGCTCAGAAAGGTTTCCAAAACTCTCCGCAAAGATGTCCCGCTTGCCGAGCAGCAAAGAAACAGCAACTAAGGGGTAGCAGACAAATGTATTCTGCTACTTGTGCTGATTGCGGTAAACAGTGCGAAGTTCCCTTCGCACCTCGTGGAGATCGTCCAGTCTATTGCAACGAATGTTATCCGAAGCACAAAAATTCATAATGAATTTTTGTGCGGAGTCCGCCATTAATCGCAGCATGAGGCGTGAACGAACAGTTCAATAAGCCGAATGCTAAGATTAGGAGGGCGAAGCATAAAAACGCTTAAACGGATAACAATTTCTACTAGAATTCTATTAGAAATTAAAAAACCCTCGATGAAAATCGGGGGTTTTTAGTGAGGAAAAATCTTACGAACAGTCAATCCGAGAAGGTTTTTACCTAAAGATCTAAAACTTCGACAATTTGCTTGATCATGGAAACAGCTACCGGTTGAGCCATTAAACTGTACGAGTCAATTCCTTCGTCATCTTTAACTGTCCAGGGTCTTTGCGTAACCTCAACTTTACCTTCTCCAGCGTGTTTCAAAATATATTCCGGAGTCAGCTCGTAATCATCAACCGCCTCGCTGGCCTCGGCTACCGGTACGGAATTTCTCAACAAAACTTTCGGTACTCCATAAAGGGAAAAGGCTTGCTCAATTAACTTTCCATCATTTTCCAGCCTTTCTTTTATCGGTCCGATTCCCATCTCATCCCCTTCTTTAGTCACCATTCTTGCTCCGCCACACTCCGGATTATCGCATTTTAAGTAAAACTCATTTTCTTTCTCGTCGAAACCCTGTTCTTTGGTGACCATAAATTTCAAATTTCTGGGGGCATGGCATTTTGGACAGACAACCCTGTTTTTGATTCTCTCGTCAATAACTGCTTCCGGCACTTGAAATAAAATGAACATATCCGCGTCATCGCGGTAACCGATTAGCTCACGAAAAAAGAGTGAGTACGAAACTTGATCCAAAGTTCTTGGCAAACCATCTAAAAATAAGGTTTTATGGCCGGATTTGTCAATTTCTCTTTTAAGCAAGGCCAGAATATACTCTGTCGGGAGTAAGGGTTTCCCTGTCCCTCTTTCTTCCTGGGATTTAATAATCTCTTCAAGAGAATGAAAACCGCGGTAATTTTCCTTCAAATATTCCACCAATGCTGCTTTTTTCTTTGGATCAGCCATTTCCTCGTCAACAGTTCGCACAATATCGCCAACAGAAATATGCGCCACTTTATCGGCGCCAAAGATATGCGTGAAGATCTTGGAATAGGTTCCCTTGCCGGCCGATTTCTTGCCCAAAAGATAGGCAACGAAGGTATTACTTTCCAGGTATTTTTTTATTTTGGCAATCTCCGGCCCTGCTTTGTATTGAAAGTACTTTTCAACTTCCTTTGGATCACTTAAATCAAACTTTCTATCTTTACCTGCCCGGCCAGGGCCGGGAATCCTGGTTTTAAAAACCGGAAAGTTTTGCATGAAGGTATTTTAACACTACCCCATCTTCCACACAACAAGCTATTTTCCTCCAAAAACTGGCTTCCAAAACTTGATGATTAAATCGTCAAGTTTGCCGAGAAGAGTCAAAAAAGATTCTTTCAAGTTGAACGGTTCTCGCATCCCCGGCACTGGTACCAACCCCTCAAGACGACCCGTT
>Ga0210015_1004797_pt1 | contig 11283 bp, 11 predicted proteins | sample CryGeymeta201522_FD_185471 | JGI IMG/M metagenome (GOLD analysis project Ga0210015, IMG submission 185471) | Groundwater microbial communities from Crystal Geyser aquifers in Utah, USA - Crystal Geyser metaG 2015-22 (SPAdes) (version 2) | ecosystem: Environmental > Aquatic > Deep subsurface >... | reverse complement strand
CTCGAAATGCGGGTCCCAGTTCACCAGCCGCTTGCCGCGATAGATCAGCCCCTCGTCGTAGAGCTGCTTGAACACCCGCAGCACGGCGCGGCTCATCTGGTCGTCGTCGTCGCGGCCCAGCGTGAAGGCGTTGCGCGACCAGTCGCACGACGCCCCCAGCCGCTTGAGCTGGTCGATGATGACGCCGCCGGACTCGTCCTTTTGCCGCCAGACCCGCTCGACGAACTTCTCGCGGCCCATCTCGCGCCGCCCCGGCGCGCCTTCCTTCGCCAGCGCGCGCTCCACCACCATCTGCGTGGCGATACCGGCGTGGTCCTGCCCCGGCTGCCACAGCACGTCGAAGCCTTGCATCCGCTTCCAGCGGATCAGGATGTCCTGCAGCGTGTTGTTGAGCGCATGGCCCATGTGCAGCGAGCCGGTGACGTTGGGCGGCGGGATCACGATGCAGAACGCCTCCGCGCCCGGCCTCGCGTTGGCCCCGGCCCTGAAGCAGCCGGCCTCCTCCCAGCGCGCATAAAGGCGCGGCTCGGCCCCGGCGGCGTCGAAGGTCTTGTCCATGGTCATGCGCGCTGTCCCCGTGATCTTGCGCAGCGGTTTAACGCGCGGGCGCTCAGTGGAAAAGGGCGCCCTACCGCCGCCGGTCGATCTTGGCGGTGAGGTGGATCAGGCTCTCCATGCCGCGCACGCCGTCCATCTCGCCGATCCGGTCGAGGGCGGCGTCGAGCGAAGGCGTGCCGGGCGCGGCGAGCTGGATCGCCATGTCGAAGCGCCCGGCGGTGGTGAACAGCCCCTCGACCTCGCGCATCTTGCCCAGAGCGGCGACGATGGCGGCGGTCATGCGCGGCTCGACCTGGATCAGCACCGTGGCGCGGATCACGCCGGGGTCGTACATGTCGCCGGTCAGGATGGTGTAGCCGCCGATCACGCCGGTGCGCTCCAGCTTCTCCAGCCGCGCCTGGATGGTGGTGCGCGAGACGCCGAGGCGCCGCGCCAGCTCCGCCGTGGGGGTGCGGGCGTCGCGGCGCAGGAAGCGAATCAGCGCGTGGTCGGTCTCATCGAGCGATTGCGTCGTCATAGCGCCATATTAACGGCGATCCGCCGAAAATTGAACTGCGATTTGTCGGATTGAGTGGTCACTTTCGGCAATCCTGCAGCGTATATCCTGCGGGACTGATTGAGTGCATGAGGCATCCGAACCGAAGGGAACCCCCAATCCAATGTCCACGCCCGCCGCGATCTGGCGCTCTCCCGAAGCCTATCTCGCCGCCGAGCGCCCCGATGCGCCGGTGCTGTTCTTCGCACCCGCCGTGCTGACGGCGAGCGCGAAACGGTTTCTCGACGGGTTTCCCGGACTGGTCACTTACGCGGTGAAGGCCAACAGCGAACCGGCGGTGCTGATGACGCTGATCGCGGCCGGGGTGCGCGCCTATGACGTCGCCTCCCCTTCGGAGATCGAGCTGATCCGCCGCCTGTCGCCGGAAGCGGCGCTGCACTACCACAACCCCGCCAAGTCGCGCGGCGAGATCGCCTTTGCGCTCGGCCATGGCGTGCGCACCTTCTCGGTGGACAGCGCCGTGGAACTGGACAAGCTGATCGCGGTGGCCGCCGCCGAGGCCGTTCCCGCCGCGCAGATCGAGATTTCGGTGCGCTTTCGCCTGCCGGTGAAAGGCGCGGCCTACGATTTCGGCTCCAAGTTCGGCGCCGACCCGGAGAAGGCCGCCGCCCTGCTGCGCCGCGCCCGCGCCGAGGGCATGGTGGCGAGCCTCACCTTCCACCCCGGCACCCAGTGCGAGAGCGCGCAGGCCTGGGTCTCCTACATCCACCGCGCGGCGCAGATCGCGGCGGCGGCGGGGGTGACGCTGCACCGGCTGAACGTGGGCGGCGGCTTTCCCGGCGCGCTCTATGGCGAGAGCTTCGATCTGGAGGCGATCTTCGCCGAGATCGGCGCGGCGCGCGACTCGGCCTTCGGCGAAGGCGGCCCGGCGCTGGTGTGCGAGCCGGGGCGCGGCATGGTCGCGGGCTGCATGGCGCTGGCGGCGGGGGTCAAGCTGGTGCGCGAGGACGGCGCGATCTTTCTGAACGACGGCGTCTATGGCGCGCTCGACGAGTTTCCCGTGCTCGGGCGCACCCACAGCTTCCGCGTGATCGACGCCGACGGCGCCCGGCGCACCGGCGCGCCGCGCCCGGCGGTGCTGTTCGGCCCGACCTGCGATTCGATGGACCGTCTGCCCGGCGAGGCGCAAGCGCCCGGCGATGTCGCCGAGGACGATTTCTTCGTGTTCGACGGCATGGGCGCCTATGGCTCGGTGACCGCGACGCAGTTCAACGGCTACGGCGCCCTGCGTTCGGTGGTCGTCTCGCAGCTCTGACGCCTTACTCCCGCGCGCGGCCCTCATCGGCCAGCGCGCGGGCCACTTCCGCCCGGACAAGCTGGGTGATCTGCGCCGTCAGGTTCTGACCGAAGGCGCCGTCGAACTCGTCCCGCAGCACGATGCGGGCGATCTCGACCACCGCAGCCTCGTCCACCGAAAGCGCCGCCTCCGGCGGCTCTCCGTCACGCGACGCTGCGGCGCTTTTCGTCTCCGCAGCGGCGTCCTCATCGAGGATGCGCATCTCCCGCGTCAGGATCAGCACGTCGCCTTCGACATCGACATGCGATAAGGGCGTTGCGCGCGCGTCTTCATCCGCCACGATCCGGCGGATGGATGCGAGGATTTCGGCCATGGCGGCGTCGTTGCGCGGGCGTTCGTCGGTCATGCGCTCACCTCCACAAGCCGGCGCTCAGGGGCGCCAGAACTCCTCCCACTCGGTGTCCTGAGTCTGCGGAAAACCGAAAAACCTCGCGTTGTTCTCCGCGTAATTCACTTCAGGATCATAGGCGGCGACGTTGAGGTTCAGATCGGCCGCCGTGAGCGCGCCGATCGCGGACAACAGCGCGTAGGCGGCGACATACTCGTTGCGCAGCGAGTCCACCACCCGCACCCGCGCGTCGAGCAACTCCTGCTCGGCGTCGAGCACGTCAAGCGTGGTGCGCGAGCCGACCAGCGCCTCCTCCCGCACGCCGTCGAACGCAAGCTGCGACGCCGCGACCTGCTCGCGCGTCGAGATGATGTTGGCGCGCGCCACCACGAGTTCGCTCCACGCCGCCTCCGCCAACTGCTGGCGACGGCGCGCCTCCACGGTGATGTCGGCCCGCGCCCGGCTGGCGAGCGCCTGCGCCTCCCGCACCCGGCTGTATTGCCTGCCGGACTGATAGAGCGGGATCGTGGCGCGCACGCCGACCTCGGCGTTGGATCGGTCGAAAGTGTCGTTGCTGAACAGCCCGGTGTCGTTATAGCCGACCGACGCCTCCAGAGACACGCGCGGCAGCAGGCCGCCGATTTGAGTCTTGACGTCGCGCGCGGCCGAGGCTTCGTCGAAACGCGCCGCGATGACGTCGGGGTGGTTTTCCAGCGCCATCCGCACGGATTCTTCCCGTGACTGGGGCAAGGGCGGCAACGGCGGCTGACGCGCAAGATTCAGCGGCTCGGCCCCGACAACGGCGCGATAGTTCTGCTTCGAGCGCTCCAGCCGCCCGACCGACACGGAAAGGTTGGTGCGTGATTCGGCGAGACGGGCCTCTGCCTGGCTGACGTCGGTGCGGGTGACCTCGCCGACCTCGAACCGATCCCGCGACGCCCGAAATTCCTCGGAAATGACGCGGACGTTGTTTTCGGCCAGCCGCACGAATTCCTGATCGCGCAGCACATCGACATAGGCCGTCACGGTGTCGAGCAGCACCTGCTGCTCCAGCGAACTGAGCCTTGCGCGCGCGGCGGACACGTCTGCGATGCGGCCACGCACCGAATTCTGCGTCTGCCCGCCGTCATAGAGCGGCTGCGTCAGGTTGACCGAGGCGCTGTAGGGGTCCTCGCTGCCGCCTCGTCCGGCCGAGCCGCCACTGTATTCCGCACGATAATCGAGCGCCGCCCGCACGTCCGGACGCAAGCCAGCGCGCGCCTGGTTGACCCGCTCATCTGTCGCACGCAGCGCCGCGCGCGCGGCGATCAGCGACGGGTTGGTTTCGTAAGCCGACGCGAAAGCCTCGGTCAAGGTGTCGGCGCGCGCCGCAAACGCGGTGAGTCCGACCGCCAGGGCCGCCGCTGCGACGCCTGTCATCAGGCTGGCTATCTTCATCTTGCGCTGTCCCATGTTGATATTTTGCTCAAGACGCTATGCGCATCCCACAGAAGGGCAAGCATAAAACGGCATCTAGAATGCAAAGGTTTTTGCAACGTCGAATCCGGGCAACAGCGGCGCCGAAGCGTCGAACGCCCAGCGCGACGATACGGCGTCGCCCGCGCGGGTGAACACCTGCGCCTTGCCGACCGGCCCCTCCAGCACGATCGCGACCAGACGCCCGCCGTCCTTGAGCTGCGCGAACAGCGCCTCGGCGACCGCTTCCACCGCCCCTTCGACAAGGATCACGTCGTAAGGACCGGCGGCGGGCGCCCCCGCCGCCAGCGGCCCGGTCTCGACGATCACGTTATGCGCGCCCTCCGCAGGGATCAGTTCCGCAGCGTGGGCGGCGAGCGTCTCGTCCTCCTCCAGCGCCACGACGGCGGCGGCGATGCGCGCGGCGACGACGGACGAATAGCCATATCCCGCGCCGACGTCGAGCAGCACGTCGCCCGCGCCGACCTCCGCAGCCTCCAGCATCTTGGCGAAGGTGCGCGCGTCCAGCAGCACGCGCCCCGCCGCCAGCGGAATCTGCGCGTCGGCGTAGGCGACCGCCCGCTGGGCGCGCGGCGTGAACTTTTCGCGCGGCACGTCGAGCATGGCGGCGATGATGGCGAAGCGCGTCACATCGGAGGGGCGCACCTGGCTGTCCACCATCGCCTCGCGCGCCTTGCTGAAATCGATCATGCCGCCCCGCCCCCGCTTGCGCCGCGCAACCGCGCGCGACTGCGCAAGCAGGTGCCACATCGCGCGGGCGCGATCAACGGCGCGCTGCGCCGCAGCACACTCAGCGCCAGAGGCGGTCGCCCTCCGTCGCCTCCATCCCCGCATACAGCGCGGCGACCTGCGCGCCATAGCCATTGAACAGCTGCGTCGGGATGCGCTCGCCGCCGCCCAGCACCTGCTCCGTCGCCTGGCTCCAGCGCGGATGGTCAACCTTCGGGTTCACGTTGGCCCAGAAGCCGTATTCGGCGCTCTGCAAGCCCTCCCAGAAGCTCACCGGGCGCGCCTCGACAAACGAGATGCGGGTGATCGACTTGATCGACTTGAAGCCGTATTTCCACGGCAGGTGCAGCCGGATCGGCGCGCCGAACTGGTTGTGCAGCCGCTTGCCGTAGGCGCCGACCACCATGAACGCCAGCTCGTTGGTCGCCTCGGCGATGGTCAGCCCCTCGACGTAAGGCCACGGATACCAGTGCTGGCGCTGGCCGCGCGCCGTGTCGGGGTCGAGGAAGGTCTCGAAGCGCACGAATTTCGCCGACGCCAACGGCGCGGCCTTCTCCACCAGCGCCTTGAGCGGAAAGCCGATCCACGGCGCCACCATCGACCACGCCTCGACGCAGCGGTGGCGGGAGACGCGCTCCTCGACCGGCATCTGTGCGATCAGGTCGTCGGTGGCGATTTCAAACGGTTTTTCGACGAGGCCATCGACCTTGACCGTCCAGCCCTCGGTCTTCAGCGCCTCGGCGGCGGCGTAGATCTGCTTGTGGCTGCCGAACTCGTAGAAGTTGTTGTATTGCGCGTTGAGCTTTTCCGGCGTCGCCGGGCGCCCCGCATCGGCGTAGGCGGGGTTGGCCGTCACCGGCGCGGGCCACGCCGCAGGCTCCGCCGCCGCCAGCGCGCCGCCCGCGCCGATCATTGCGGTGCCCGCGCCGAGGCTCATACCCCGCAACACGGCGCGGCGATCGAGAAACACCGATTCCGGCGTGACCGCGCGCTCGGGGATGGCCCAGTCGGGCCGGTGGATGACGTTCATGCCGCGCTCCCATGTGATATTTCAACAGCCACATAGGACGCAGGGACTGCGCGATCCATCACGATCGCGTCAGCCCTCCACCCACGCGGCGCGCGGGACGCCCTGAAGGTGCAGCAGCGCGGTGAGGTCGGCGTGGTCGATGCGCGCGTCCGCCGCCTCGGCCAGCGCCGGTTTCGCGCGATACGCAACACCCAGCCCCGCCGCCGCCACCATCGCCAGATCGTTGGCGCCGTCGCCCACCGCCGCCGCCCCGCCAGGCGCGCATCCGGCCCCGGCGCACAGCGCCTCTAGCGCCGCCAGCTTGGCCGCGCGCCCGAAGATCGGCGGGATCACCGCGCCGGTCAGCTTGCCGTCGCGGATCTCCAGCGTGTTGGCGCGGTGCTCGGCGAAGCCCGCCGCCGCGGCCACCTGCCGGGTGAAGAAGGTGAAGCCGCCCGACAACAGCGCGGTGGCCGCGCCGCGCGCCGCCATGGTGCGCGCCAGCGTCGCCGCGCCGGGGTTGAGGCGCACGCGGCTTGCATGCACCCGCTCCAGCGCGGCCGTCTCCAGCCCTTTCAGCAGCGCGACGCGGGCGGTCAGCGCGGCCTCGAAATCCAGCTCGCCGCGCATCGCCGCTTCGGTGATCGCGGCGACCTGCGGCTTCAGCCCCGCCATGTCGGCGATCTCGTCGATGCACTCCACGCCGATGATGGTGCTGTCCATGTCGGCGACCAGCACGCGCTTTTCGCGGCCTTCGGCGGCGACGATGTTGGCGTCCACCGCCGCGCCCTCCAGCGCCGCGCGCGCCGCCGCCAGCCGCGCGGGGTCGGCGTCGGGCAGGTCGGCCTCGACCGCCCTCGCCTCCAGCCGCCGCAGCGCCCCGGCGCCCGCCGCGCGCGCGGCGGCGCCGGCCAGCGCATCGGACAGAACGCCCGCCGCCGTCAGCACCAGCAAATGGGTCATGGCCGGCGCGGCGTCGCTGCTGGCGCAACGGCGGCCCCGGGCGCGCGCCGACGCCCCGGCCAGCCCGCGCGACGGCGTCCGCAAGGCCCCGGCGCGCGGGCCGGGGTTGCGCTGAAAACCGGCACGCGCCCGCCTCAGACCGCTTCGGCGCGCGGCGCGGCGGCGGTCTTGTCCAGCTCCTCGGCCACAAGGAACGCCAGCTCCAGCGCCTGAGAGGCGTTCAGGCGCGGGTCGCAGGCGGTGTGGTAGCGGCTGGACAGGTCGGCCTCGGCCAGATTGTGCATCCCGCCCAGACATTCGGTGACGTTCTTGCCGGTCATCTCGACATGCACGCCGCCCGCATGGCTGCCCTCGGCGGCGTGGACGGCGAAGAACTCCCGCACCTCCGCCAGCACGCGGTCGAAGGGGCGGGTCTTGTAGCCGTTGTCGGACTTGATGGTGTTGCCGTGCATCGGGTCGCAGGACCAAACGACCGCGCGCCCCTCGCGCTCGATCGCGCGGATCCAGCCCGGCAGATGATTCGCCACCTTGCCCGCGCCGACGCGCACGATCAGCGTCAGCCGACCGGCCTCGTTGGCGGGGTTCAGCCGGTCGATCAGCCGCAGCAGATCGTCCGCCGCCAGCGTCGGGCCGCATTTCAGCCCCAGCGGGTTCAGCACGCCGCGGCAGAACTCGACATGGGCGCCGTCGAGCTGGCGGGTGCGGTCGCCGATCCAGATCATGTGGCCCGACCCCGCGACCCACTTGCCGGAGGTCGAGTCGAGCCGGGTCAGCGCCTCCTCATACTGCAACAGCAGCGCCTCATGGCTGGTGAAGAAGCTGACGCCGTGCAGGGCGGTGTTGTTGGAGGGGTTCACGCCGCAGGCGTCCACGAAGCTGAGCGAGGACGAGATGCGCTCGGCCAGCGCCTGATACTTCTCCGCCTCGGGCGACCCTTGGGTGAAGCCCAGGTTCCACGACGCCACCCGGTGCAGGTCGGCGTAGCCGCCTTGCGCGAAGGCGCGCAGCAGGTTCAGCGAGGCGGCGCTTTGCAGATAGGCCTGCAACATCCGGTCGGGGTCGGGCGTGCGCGCCTCGGGCGTCGGCAAGTCTGCGTTGATGATGTCGCCCTTGTAGGAGGCCAGCTCCAGATCGCCGACCTTCTCGGTGGGCGCGGAGCGCGGCTTGGCGAACTGGCCCGCCATGCGCCCGACCTTCACCACCGGCTTTTTCGCCGCATAGGTCAGCACCACCGCCATCTGCAGCAGCACGCGAAACGTGTCGCGGATGCTGTCGGCGCCGAATTCGGCGAAGCTCTCGGCGCAGTCGCCGCCCTGCAGCAGGAACGCCTCGCCGCGCGCCACCGCCGCCAGCCGCCGGGTGAGGTTGCGCGCCTCGCCTGCGAACACCAGCGGCGGATAGCTGGCCAGTTTGCGCTCGACCGCGCCGAGACGGGCCGCATCGGGATAATCCGGCAGCTGCTGCGCCGGTTTGCTCCGCCAACTCGCCTTGTCCCACGCTTGCGCCATGTCACGCCTCCCTCGCAATCCTCGCGCCCGTTTACCGCGCGCCGCGCCCGGGCGCCAGTTGCGCGAAGCCCCCGCGCGGCAGGGTCGCAGCTTGACGGCGCCGCAGTCCTGCCCTCACCTGCGGCCATGAGCGATGCGGACGCAGAACGGCGGACGGCGGCGGCGGTGGAGACGCGGGCCTATGTGTTCCTGCTGGCGCCGCAGTTCTCGCTGATCGCCTTCGCCGCCGCCATCGAGCCGCTGCGGCTGGCCAACCGGCTGGCGGGCGCGCAGCTCTACGGCTGGCGGCTGGCGGCCGAGGGCGGCGGCGAGGCGATGGCGTCTTGCGGCGCGCTGCTGCGCGTCGATGGCGGTCTCGACGCGGTTGCGCGCGGAGCGACCATCGTGGTCTGCGGCGGGACGGACGCGCATCTGGCCGCCACCCCGGCGGTGCTGGGCTGGCTGCGGCGGGAGGCGCGCATGGGCGCGCATCTGGGCGCGGTGTGCACCGGCGCGCATATTCTGGCGCGCGCCGGGCTGCTGACCGGGCGGCGCTGCACCATCCACTGGGAGAATCGCGCCGCCTTCGCCGAGGATTTCCCCGACATCGACGTGACCGGGCGCGTGTTCGAGATCGACGGCGACCGGATGACCTGCGCGGGCGGCGCGGCGGCGGCGGACATGATGCTGGCGGTGATCGCGCGCGATCACGGGCCGGGGCTGGCGCGCATGACCGCCGACCAGATGATCATGGCGCCGCTGCGCTCGGAGGCCGACGAACAGCGCCTCTCCGCCCCCGCCCGCATCGGCGCGCGCAACCCGCGCCTGTCGGCGATCATCGAGCGGATGGAGGCTTGTCTGGAGGAGCCGGTCAGCCCGGCGGCGCTGGCGCGCGACGCGGGCATGTCGGTGCGCCAGCTCGAGCGGCTGTTCCGCCGCTACCTAAACCGCAGCCCCAAGCGCCATTACATGCAGCTGCGGCTGGAGAAGGCGCGCACCCTGCTGTTGCAGACCGGCATGAGCGTGATCGACGTGGCGATGGCCAGCGGCTTCACCTCGCCGTCGCATTTTTCGAAATGCTATCGCGCCCAGTTCGGCCGCACCCCCTATCGGGAGCGCGGCGAGCCGGACAGCCGAGAGCGCGGCTAAGTCAGTCGCCGCGCCCTCGGTCGCCGCGCCCTCAGTCGTCCAGGACCGGCAACTTGTGGGCGATGCCCTTGTGGCAGTCGATGCAGGTCTTGCCCTGCTCGATGCCCTCCTGCATCTTTTCTGCTGCGCGCGGCGTCTGCTTGTGAAAGTCCATCGCCGCAAAGCTGTGGCAGTTGCGGCATTCGCGCGAGTCACGCGCCTTCATGCTCGCCCAGACGTGCTCGGCCAGCTCCAGCCGCTTTTCCTCGAACTTCTCCGGTGTGCTGATCGTGCCCATCACGTGATGATAGACTTCGTTCGACGCCTGTATCTTGCGGATCACCTTGGCGGTCCAGTCCTTTGGCACGTGGCAATCCGAACAGATTGCGCGCACGCCGGAGGCGTTCTTGTAGTGGACCGATGTCTTGTATTCCGCGTAAGGCCCGCTCTCCATCTCATGACACGAAATGCAGAATTCCAGCGTGTTTGTCTCCTCCATGACGGTGTTGAAACCGCCCCAGGCGATCACGCCCGCGCCACCGCCGACAATGAAAATCGCCGCGAGACTCCACTTCGCGGAAGGCCGCCACAGCACCCGCCACAGGCGGCGCAACCGGCCGCCGTTTTCACCCGTATCCGACATGAACTTCCCCTCAGAGCCCTCCATGGCGCAGGTCGCGCCATGGAGGGGCTTGTTGTTAGCGCGGCAGCGTCGGGAGGTGCGCGACGATGTCCGCCGCCACCTGATGATCGAGCGCACGCAGCGCAGGCATCGCCTCGCCGGGCTGGCCGTTCATCACCTTGTGCAGCATCTCGACCGCGTTGCCCGCGACCGCCCCCAGCGGCGGCGCCGTGCTGATCTTCTTGCCGTCCTTGCCATGGCATCCGGCGCACACGGTGTTGAAGTAGATCTCGCCCTGCGCGCCATCGCCGTTGGGCTTGCCGTCGGCCAGCATCGGCGCATAGTCGATCTGCCCTGCGGTGACGAACAGCGCCAGATCGGCGAGATCGGCGTCCGACAGCATCTCCTCGGTATAGGCGTGCGCGCCGCGCATGGCGGTCGCGATCGCCGCCGGGTCGGCGCCCGCCGCGCCGGTCAAGCCGATGATGCCGGTGAAGTGCTTGCCCTTGGCGTAGGCGCCGTCCTTGCCCTTCAGATCCCAGCCGTGGCACTCCTTGCAGCGCCACGAATTCGCGCCGTCGTACTTGCCCGCCTCGTTGGCGTAGAGCGGATGGTTGCCGGTGGGCTCCGGCGCCTTGTTCTCGGCCCACCACTTGTCATAAAGCCGCGCGCCGCGCGCCGTCGCCGACACGTCCTCCGCCGCCGCCGCGCCGCCCAGCAGCACAAGCGCCGCCGCGCACGCCTGCGCGATCATCGTTGACCGTTTCATCAGCACTCTCCCCCTCGATATCTCGAACCAGGCTTGGTCAGCCATGATCCCAACTAACGCCTTTGCAGCGGGCGATACTTTGCGCTGGATCAAACGGCGTCCAATGACCGGCCAGATCGGGGGCGGTTAAATTGTCGCGGAACCCGTTCCGCCACCGACATACGGAACAATTCCTTAAGTGAATTGCGAAAAATTGACACAATATCAGATTTGCGCCCCAAAAGCGCCTCAGAAGCGCCCAAGTCGTCAGGCGCCGCGCAGCGGCTCCACATACTGCATCGCCATGTCCCACGGAAAATATATCCAGGTGTCCTGGCTGACTTCGGTGATGAAGGTGTCCACCAGCGGGCGGCCCTTGGGC
>Ga0210015_1004781_pt1 | contig 11304 bp, 11 predicted proteins | sample CryGeymeta201522_FD_185471 | JGI IMG/M metagenome (GOLD analysis project Ga0210015, IMG submission 185471) | Groundwater microbial communities from Crystal Geyser aquifers in Utah, USA - Crystal Geyser metaG 2015-22 (SPAdes) (version 2) | ecosystem: Environmental > Aquatic > Deep subsurface >... | reverse complement strand
GCCAAGGTGTTTGTGATCGGGGTCGGTGTGGCGGGCTTGCAGGCGATTGCGACGGCTAAGCGCTTGGGTGCGCGGGTGACGGCATTCGATACGCGGGAAGAGGCGCTTGAGCAGGCGGAATCGCTCGGGGCGAAGGCGCTGCGGATTGATCTCGGTGAGACAGGCGCGACGGATCAGGGCTACGCGAAGGAGTTGACGGCGGAGCAGTTAGAGAAACAAGGGGCGGCTCAGGGTAAGGTTTGTGCGGACAGTGATGTGGTGATCTGCACGGCGAAACTTTTCGGCCGTAAGGCGCCGCTGCTGGTGAAGGCGGATGTGGTGAAGTCGATGAGCCATGGATCGATCGTCGTCGATCTGGCGGCGGAGACGGGGGGGAACGTGGAAGGCGTGGTGGCGGGCGAGGAAGTCGTGACGGAGAACGGCGTGAGGATCATCGGACACGCGAAGCTGGAGAATTTTGTGCCGCGCGATGCGAGCGGGATGTTTGCGAACAACCTGGCGAACTTCGTGGAGCATTTCTGGGACAAGGAAGCGTCGGCCTTCAAGTTTGACGAAGAGGATCCGATCCTGAAGGGCGCGGTTCTGACCCGGGATGGAAAATTTGTGAACGAGCACCCTGCATTCAAAAAGTAACCATGGACCCATCAACTCTCATTCTTCTGTTGTTCGTATTCACGCTCGCCGGGTTCCTCGGCTTCGAGCTGATCGCAAAAGTTCCTTCGCAGTTGCACACGCCGCTGATGTCGGGGTCGAACGCGATTTCGGGAATCACGGTGGTGGGCGCGATCATTGCGACTTCCACGATGGGGGATTCGGAGCTCGGTCGCTGGCTGGGTTTTGCGGCGCTGGTGCTGGCTACGATAAACGTCGTAGGTGGCTATGTGGTGACCGACCGGATGCTGGCGATGTTCAGAAAAGGGAAAAAGTAACGATCAGGTTTTATGGACTTTGTACAAATTCAGAACCTCGCCTACATTGGGGCGTCGATCCTTTTCATTCTCGGCATCAAGATGCTCGGGAAGGCGGATACCGCGCGGAAGGGTAACCGTTTGTCGTCGATCGGGATGCTGATCGCGGTGGTGGCGACGGTGGTCGGGCAGGCCTCACGTGGTGAACTGCATTGGGGCATGGTGCTTGCTGGACTGGTGCTCGGTGGTGGGATTGGCTTGGTGAGCGCGCGTAAGGTGGCGATGACCGGGATGCCGGAACTGGTTGCCCTGTTCAATGGTTTCGGCGGACTGGGAAGTCTGCTGGTCGGCTGGGCCGAGGTGGCGGGGGTCATCAAGATCGATGGCTTCACGGGGGTGGCGGTTTGGGCGACGATTCTGATCGGCGGGATCACTTTTACAGGATCGATGGTGGCGTGGGCGAAGCTCGCGGAAAAGATCGGGGGAAGCGCGGTGACTTTCTCTGGGCAGAAAGTTCTCAATGCGGCCTTGTTTGTGGGACTGTTGGTTTGCGGGGGGCTGTGGATTTCAACGGGTTCGCCGGGTCTCTTGTATGCGGTGATCGCGCTTTCGCTGGTGCTCGGCGTGATGGCGGTGATTCCGATTGGCGGTGGTGACATGCCGGTGGTGATCGCTTTGCTGAACAGTTGTTCTGGACTGGCGGCGGCGGCGGCGGGATTCGTGATTGCGAACAACGTGCTGATCGTGGCGGGATGTTTGGTCGGGACTTCGGGACTGATTCTCACCGTGATTATGTGCAAGGCGATGAACCGGACGCTTGGCAACGTGCTCTTTGGGAGCTTCGGGGCGGCGAATGGAGCGGGAGCTGCGGTGGAAGGCGAGATGAAGGCGCTTTCGGTGGAGGATGCCTTTTACGTGCTCGAGGCGGCGCGCGATGTGGTGTTTGTCCCAGGATATGGGATGGCCGTGGCGCAGGCTCAGCATGTGGTGAAGGAGCTCGGTGAGCTTCTAACAGAAAATGGTGCCGAAGTGCGTTATGCGATCCACCCGGTGGCTGGCCGGATGCCGGGGCATATGAACGTGCTGCTGGCGGAATCGAATGTGCCTTATGATGAGGTGTTCGAGCTTGAGGACATCAACAGCGACTTTGGCCAGTGCGATGTGGCTTTTGTGATTGGCGCTAACGATGTCACAAACCCGATTGCTAAAACAGACCCGAAAAGCCCTATTTACGGCATGCCTATTTTGGATGTTGAGAATGCCAAAACCGTTCTTTTTGTGAAACGCTCTATGAGCCCCGGGTATTCCGGTGTGGATAACGAACTTTTCTATCGAGATAACACCATGATGCTTTTTGGTGATGCCAAGAAAATGTGTGAAGAAATTGTAAGGGCATTTTAACGTACTCTTCCCCTTCAACGGAATCCATAAGTAAGAAAAAACCACAGATAGCCTCTGTGGTTTTTTATGAGCAAGTTTTATGAAGTTAACTAGCGCTATTTGGTTTTAAAACGCCGGCCTAATTATCAATGCTTTCAGTCACACCGTTTTTCAAAACTTCTGCAATTGTTAAATAATAAAGAGTTGTCTCCCCTGCTTTTTGAACAACATAAGTTTGGTATTTGCCAATCCAAGGAAAGTTTTGATAATACTTTGGTGATAGGGGAATATTGTCTAATCTCACAACTGTCTTTGCAGTTACAGTCCCGGAGATTTCTCCCCATTTTAACTGAACAAGCGAATATTTCTTATTATCTCTTTCTGAGTAAAGAGTCCTATGTTTCATAAATTCATCCACATGATCAGCCACATCAGACGCAAGCGGTAAAGTTGCATTGCTGCTTGTAAAAGAAGATGAACTCAATAAAAGCGCAGTTAAAGTTGACTTAAAAATTATTTTCATTTTATTTCCTTAATTAGTTTACGTAATAATTAAATAATAATGAAATAATAATTGTCAATATTTTTTTTCAAAATATGCCGTAAGACTTTGAGTGAATGATCAAAAAATTAAGAAAAAGATAAAAAAATTTGAGAGTTTTTTTTCGGGCAGGCAGATTAAGTTTTCTTAGAAAGTGATAGCAAGTACTCGTCCTTTGTGAGTTCCCAAACTTCTGCTTCGGTATAGTAAGGATCAACAAAATTTACAGGTTTTAGACCCTTAAACCTTGCCCCTGTTTTTTCTTTAATACGCCCGGAACGATGATTGCCTTTTGCATTGGTAAAAATCATTTTATCAAAATTAAGGTCCTTAAAAGCATAGGCCGTGACGGGCTCGATAGCTTCGGTCATATAGCCTTTTCCCCAATACTTTTTAGCAAGCCAAAATCCCCGATTATCGGTTTCGCTCAAGCGGATTTCAATACTACCGATCAAATCCTTAGGAGCCGATTTTAAAAACAACCCCCAACACCAATTGCTTTTACCTTGGTAAGGTAGGAGATGAGTTTCGATAAAATCTTGAACACCTCCTTGGGGATAAGGCCATGGAACACGAGCCGCTAAATGACGGATAATCGTCATAAAGCGCCCCTCTTTAAGGGTAAAATTTGTCTAAACACTCACTTGCCCGTTTATATTCCATCAAAGACAAAGCGGCTTGCAAGTCCTTATATACCTTATCATTCCATGAAATAGACGGCATTATTTTCTCCTCAACACTATAAATAGGCATAGGGGCGTTATGGTTTAAAATAGAAAAAAACTGCGCAAGGACATCATAAGAAACGGTTTCCATATGGAGCTCATCTTTAACCCCTTGGGTCGCTTGAGGATCTTTCTCTAAAACAGCTGCCATAATAGACCCCATCATATAGGCTGCATAGGCCGGCGTTGTCACAGGAAGACTGCTTTGGGGGAGATGATGATAACCGCGACCTTGGAAAAAGGGGTCGTCCGCATGGATCACATAAGGAAGATTAATCATGCCGCAGGTTAGTTTTGAACGGGGTGAATTGCTCTTTAAAACATGATTGGTAAGGGGCGCAAGACGCATTGCAAAATCACAATGGGGTGCTTGCTGAGTCATGAAGAAATAACTTTTTACCCCTGCTCTTTGAGCAACTTTTAAAAGTCTCTCATGTTCTTCCAAATAGACCTCAAATGAAAGAGAAGGATCGAGGTGTTCCGTTGTTGCAGCAGCAAAGGCTTTTAAATTAATAAAAACATCAACTTTTTTCTGTTTTAAATAAGAGGTGAGCTGATCATCGCTGTAAGAGGTTTTTGATAAAAAAGTCAAAGCATTTTGCCGAACCTCCAAGCCAAAGCGTTTTTGAAGGTCAACAAGGAGATCTATATTTTGATCCCATAAAATAATTTTTGCCGCACTTTTTGATCCCATGCCACCCGAAAGAAGTTTCACAAATTCTTGACCCAAAGGGCACGTAGCGCCATAAATTAAAACACATTTTTGTGAAAACACGTCAAGAGAAAGAGCCGGCGTTGCTTCATAGAAAATATCTTCAATCGTAAGAGGGACAACGTCGCCTTCATCTTCAGAGAGTTTCATAAAATCAACTTTAAAGGAAGAAAGGTTCCTTAAAAGAGCACGCACTTTTGCTCCTAAATAAGAAGAATCCGTGACAACAATATGGTGAGGATGCATCCCTTCCGAATTAAAGTTCTCGATTAAATCCGGCAGGTCGGACAACGAGCCAAGCACATCAACGCCTTGAATAGAATCGCCAACTTTAGGGTTGCTGTCAACAATGCCGATGACGTCATAAAGGTATTGCTTTTTATGGCTTAACCTCTTTAAAAAATATTTAGTTGAGTGCCCTGCCCCTACCAAAATAACTCGGGAAACAGGCGTATCTGCCAAAGCACTCTCTTCGCTATTAAGCCAACGTTCATAAAAAATACGAAAGAATAAGCGAGAGCCGATAAGGAGCACGCTCGCCACACCCCAATTCACCAAAACAACCATATTAGGGATTGGGATCGGTTGCATATGAGCTTTCGTTATTAAGGGGAAAAAGATCAAGGAAGAAAAGCCCAAGACACCGACAAGCAAAGCCGACTGGCGCCAAGACACATAACGCCAAACGCCTCTATAGGTTTGGAACCATAGAAAGAAACCGCTTGTAATAAGGGCAAAAATAAAAGATTGCTTTAAAATAAAACCGGAGGACAAAAGAGATAATTCATCCCTCATAACAAACCACATAGACAACTGCAAGGCGGCAAACAAGGCAGCAACATCATGGGTAAAGATCAAAAAACGCTTATCGAGCCCGGCAAAACGGGGAAGTAATTCCTGTCCCTTGTGTTTTAAAATTTTTAAGGTGTCTAAGGATATTTTCACGTCAAACCTCACTAATTCTTTTGTTGAGCATTGGCATAAATAATAGACCATGCTTCCTTATCCACAGGAGAAACAGACAGTCTTGATTGTTTCACCAAGGGTAAATGAGACAAACGCGGGTCGTCTTTTATTTCTTGCAAAGTAACTTGGTGTTTAACATCCTCGACAACTTTAAAGTCAACCATCCCAAAACGCCCTGTTTCATCGCTTGGATCAGGATAATATTCTTTAACTACTTCCACAATACCGACGATTTTTCTCTCTTTAACGGAATGATAAAAAAAGGCCAAATCACCCGTTTTCATAGCCTTCATATTATTAGCCGCTTGGTAATTTCGTACCCCGTTCCAAGGCTCTGTTTCAACGCGTTTTTGGTCTTCCCAAGACCAAGTATTCGGTTCCGACTTAATCAACCAGTAATTCATGAACTTTGACTTTCTTAAATAATCTCGGGAACCGGCGGTCGCATCAGTAAAGTTGCCAGTTCTTCCTTGATAGTTTTGCCTTCATAAAGTACCCGATAAACAGCCTCGCAAATAGGCATATCAATACCCTGTTCTTGGGTCAGTTGTCGCACCGCTTTGACTGTATAAGCGCCTTCCGTTAAAACATGACCCTCCTCTAACAAGATTTTTGTGTTACCGCCTTGCCCTAATTCAAACCCAAAATTCATATTACGAGACGTATTGGATATAGAGCATAAAATAAGATCCCCCATACCTGAAAGCCCCATAAAGGTCTCGCGTTTTGCCCCTCTTTTCACACCGAAACGAACCATTTCTTCAAGGCCTCGGGTAATGAGTGCGGCCCTTAGATTTTCTCCAAAACCGGCTCCCGTTACCAAACCGGAAGCAATAGCAACAACGTTTTTAAGAGCCCCTCCCACTTGAACGCCCATAATATCATCACTCGGATAAATCCTAAAAGTAAGAGAGCTTAAAAGAGTCGCAAGTATTTCGGCTTGGTCAAGGGTTTTAGAAGCCAGCGTTGCTGCCCCCGGAGAACCCGTAGCAATTTCTGTTGCAAAGTTAGGCCCTGATAAAACGGCAATAGGCGTTGCAGGAATCACATTGGCACAAATATCCGTGATTAGAGCCCCCGTTGAAATCTCAATCCCCTTAGAACAAAAAACAAGAGTTGTTTCAGGTTTAAGATGCTCTTTTAAAGACGTTAAAAAACTCCGAATAGCTTGGGCAGGTGTTACCACCAATAAAACCTCCCCCTGAGCAGCCTTAGCCAAATCACAGGTAACGGTAATCTCTTTTGGTATTTTCACACCGGGCAAGCGTGTTTTATTTTCGCCATGTTGATCAATTTCGTCTTTTTCTTCTTGCAAATAAGCCCACAAGGTAACCTCGTTACCGGCATAGTGCGCTTGCAAGGCAAGAGCCGTTCCCCACGCACCTGCTCCTAAAACAGTTACTTTTTTTCTCATTATTATTTTCTCCTGCTCTCTTTATATATATGAGGGCTCGTTTACAGATAACTCGTTTAAAGGCCATCGCGGTCGCGGTTTGAAATCTAATGCGTCCACGGAACCGTGCTTCATTTTCTCAATACCTGCCCACGCAATCATCACCCCGTTATCTGTACATAAATTAAGGGGCGGCGCCACAAAAGGCAACTTAAATTCATGGGCAAGCTCTTTGATATTGTCGCGCAGAAAGACATTGGCCGCAACCCCACCAGATACAACAAGAGCCGTTAACTGTTGTGATCTTTCGTCACAGTGCTTTAAAGCATTTTTTAAACGATCACAAAGAGTATCTGAAATAGCCGTTTGCAAGCCGGCACTTAAATCACAGGCATCTTGGGGAGAAAATCCGTCACCGAGTTTTTCGATCTCACGTCTCACAGCCGACTTTAATCCTGAGAAAGAAAAACGGCAAGCCATACCGTCCTTTGTGCGCCCTTTTAAGGGGCGAGGCAATTGAAAGCGCTTTTTATCCCCTGTTAAAGCCGCTTTTTCAACATTTGCCCCCCCCGGATACGGTAATCCCATCATCTTTGCACATTTATCAAAGCATTCTCCGACAGCATCATCTTGGGTTGATCCAAGAACTTCAAAATCTAAAGCAGATTTTACAACAACAATCTGAGAATGTCCCCCGGAAACAAGAAGCAATAAATAAGGAAAAGACAAATTATCACTTAAACGCGGCACCAGCCCATGGCCGGCAAGATGATTAATAGCCAAAAAAGGCTTATTATGGACGGCGGCTATGCTTTTGCCCATCATCACCCCAACCATCACGCCGCCGATGAGACCCGGACCACACGTCACAGCCACGCCGTCAATATCGGCTAGGGTTAACTTCGCGTCCTTTAAGGTTTGTTTTAATAAAGGGGGCAATACCTGCAAATGAGCTCTGGCCGCAACTTCGGGCACAACGCCGCCAAATGCCTCATGTTCTTCCAGCTGAGTAAAAACACGATGTGCCAAAACACAGGGCCTGTTGCCCTGATCGGTATGAAGCGTATCCGGTGTTTTATCGCTGACAAGGGCTACAGCCGTTTCATCGCAGCTTGTTTCAATTCCTAAAATAATCATCGTTTTTTTATGGTTTTCTCTTTTATTTTCTTCATTAATAAAGCATTTTATAAGGGACGTACCACAAAAAAAGAAAAAAATGTCTTCAACACAAACCGGAAAACAAGCTTTTAAAACCTTTAAAATAGGAACAAGAGGAAGCGCTCTGGCTTTATATCAAGCAGAACTCGTTCGAAACCTCTTGATCCAAAAGGCGCAAAGGGTATCTGCGCCTTATAAGTTTGAAATCGTCAAAATTAAGACAACAGGCGATAAAATACTTGATCGACGCCTTAGTGACGTGGGGGGAAAGGCGCTTTTTACAAAGGAAATCGACCTGCAACTTTTGGACGGCCATATTGATATTGCCGTTCACTCCATGAAAGATTGTGAAACGTGGCTCCCTCCCGCCTTTCAACTGGCAGCTATTTTAAAGAGAGACGATCCCCGAGATGCCCTCATCAGCCAAGGCAAAAAAACACTGACCGATCTCCCTGTTAAATCACTTTTCGGCACATGCTCTCTGAGACGAACCTCTCAAATTTTAAATTTACGTCCCGACCTTCAAACGATCCTGTTTCGAGGCAATATCCAAACCCGTCTTCAAAAAATCGACAACCATGAAGCAGCGGCCACAATGCTGGCTCTTGCAGGCCTGAATCGTATGGGGCTAGAGCATAAGGCGTGCCAAATTTTCTCCCCCCAAGAAATGACCCCCTGTGCAGCTCAAGGAGCCATTGGCGCTGTTTGTCTTAAAGATAACATCACAACTCTTGATTTTCTTCAGGGCATCAACCATCCGCCCAGTTTTGAAGCTATCCGATTGGAACGCGGCTTTCTTGAGCGCATTGACGGACATTGCGGTACTCCCGTTGGAGCCCTTGCCACCTTTAACGAGGGAAACGTCAACTTTGTAGCTTGTGTTGCAACCCTTGACGGTCAATATCTTTGGCGAGAGAGTCTATCCCTTACAAAGGAAAAGGCTCCGCAAGAAATTTTTACACTGGGTCTGGAAATGAAAAAATGGCTCAACAAACACGGGCTCTAAAGTATGATTCTTTTAATACGGCCGGATATTGACTCGCAACGCATTGCCCCTGATTTTCAGAATTTGGGGCACAAGGTTATTATCTCTCCCCTTCTAAAAATTCACTTGCAAACTGTGGTTGTACCCGAATGTGATGCCGTTTGCCTAAGTAGTAAGAATGCGATTCATGCCCTAAAAGAAGTCTCAAAAAAAACACCTCTTTATTGTGTCGGCGAGTACACCTCAAAAATACTCAAAGACCTAGGATTTGAAACCGTTATAACAGCCCCAACGGCTCTCGATTTATTAAAAATTCTTCGCAAAAAAGAACCGCGCAGCAACATTCTTTATCTTTCAGGAGAAATCTCGACCCTTGATTTTTCAACTCACCTTCCACACTGCCATAAATTAATTTGCTATACGGCCGAACCACAAAAGAACTTCTCCCCCGAGGTCTTAAAAGCCTTCCAAGAAGACCAAATTACCCATATTCCCCTTTACTCTATACGCTCATTTAAAATTTTAAATCAACTTTTACTGAAAAATAAGATAGACTTAAAAAATATAATAATATCGGCCTTAAGCAAAGACATAGCTGAAAACGCGAAAGATTTTGATTTTAAAGAGGTTTTAACAGCAAGGACACCGACACACCAATCCTTGATTAACTTATTGCAGGATAGAAATAATGCCCCATAAGAAAAATAATCCGGAAAAAAGTGACTCTCAAACAAAAGAGAACAAGGCCGGTACCCCAACACAAAAAGATAATCCCCCCTCTTCTTCTCCCCGTAAAACCGTCAACCTCTTTATGGTTGTTCTTCTTTTGCTTATTGTCGGTGGCATTTACCTCCATCAAAAAGGCTACATTACAAAATATTACCCCCTCGTTAAGTCAAAATTTGAGGGGAAAAGCCCCATAGATGCAACAGTGGATATTCCTCAACAAGACCCTGTAAACTTCTCAAAAACCCTTGCCGGAAATAGCAAAGAAACAGAAAACGGCGCAGAGCCTGAGACAACTCTTCCCCCGCAAGGGAGCCCTTCCTCCTCTTCGGACTCCTATGATTCTTCCCTGAATATTGACGGGAGAGCACCTTCAAATCCTCCGCAAGGCGAGACACTAAAAGACCTCCAAGAACGCGTTGCAACCTTAGAGGAAAAACTCTTAGCCCTTTCTGCCGCCATGCAACAAACTCAAAACACGTCTCCCCCAACGGAGCTACCCGCAGCGGACAACAAGCTTATATTTGCCCTAAGCACTCTACAAGATCTCCAAAATCGTTTAGATCAAGGCCTTTCTTTTACACAAGAACTTTCAAGCCTCAAAAACCTTTTAACTGACGAGGACTATGCTATTTTGCAAGAATACGCCCCCATCGGCGTCCCTAATCTGCCGTACCTGATTAAAAATTTTAAAGGTGTCGAGCGCTTCCTTAAACAACAAGAGACTTTTAAAAATTCAACAACAGCGGTTGAAAAATTCTTGGCTTTATTGGGTCAACTGATCCATATAGAGAAAACCACCACTAACGATCAAATGTATGAATTAACAGATATCGTCAGTTCCTATAAAATACGTCTCCAAAATGATGATATTGAAAAGGTTATTGCTGAAATTGAGGCTGTATCCGATAAAGATGAAACCCTCGCCTTATGGCTTGCACACGCAAAGGCCTATAATAGGGTTCAAAAAATTATCCGTAAAACCAAGCAATCTCTCTTTCAACCTAACCTCTAAAACAGGTCTTTGATATGCGCACACTACTCTTTATCCTTATTCAAGTTGCCCTCTTTACCTTATTGGCTTTTTGGTATCAACAAAACCCGGGAGACCTTCGTATCGACTGGCTGGGCTATCGCCTTGAAATGAGCATTGCCGTTTTCCTTATTTTAACCGGCCTTCTCATCGGCCTATTTTATACCGCTATTCGCTTAATCCTTAATATCTTTCACCTTCCTTCTTTTTTCAGAGCACGTTATGCGAAATATAATCAAATGCGCGGTGTCCATGCCGTTGAGGACAGCTTGGTAGCCTATCTTGCTCAAGATTCAAGGCTCTTAAAGAAAACCGGAAAATACGTAGGATCTTTTTTAAAAGCCAGCCCCCTCAACTTTTTCTTCCGAGGAGAAGCCGCGCTTTTGACTGAAGATTACCCAAAAGCCGGTGCGCTTTTTAAAACCCTTACACAACATGATTCTATGGCTTTTGCAGGATATTACGGCCTTATGCGCCTTGCCCTGACACAGCAAGATTTATCCAAAGCTATTGTTTACGCAGACCTTGCGCTTTCTCAAAATCCCGAAGCCCTTCCCCTTCGAAAGAAAATTGCAGATCTTTCCCTCGAGATAAAAGACTACGAAAGATCCCTTAAAGAAATCAATATTCTATTACGACAAACCCCAAAATCTATTTCTCTTTTAAAAAAGAAAAGTACCGCCCTTTATCATCTTGCCCAAGAAGAACGCAGTAAAAATAATTCCCGCCAAGGCCTTGAGTTCACGGAACAAGCCCTTAAAATCACACCGGATCACC
>Ga0210015_1004780_pt1 | contig 11306 bp, 9 predicted proteins | sample CryGeymeta201522_FD_185471 | JGI IMG/M metagenome (GOLD analysis project Ga0210015, IMG submission 185471) | Groundwater microbial communities from Crystal Geyser aquifers in Utah, USA - Crystal Geyser metaG 2015-22 (SPAdes) (version 2) | ecosystem: Environmental > Aquatic > Deep subsurface >... | reverse complement strand
CGCATCGCGCCCCGCGCAGGCGATCAGCGCCGCCAGCGGATCGCGGGATAGCGGCGGCATCGCCGCACCGGGCTGATACAGCAGGTTGCCCGGCGCGATCAGGCGCACGCCATGGCGGCGCAGCGCCGCGAAGGCCGGGTCTTCGCGGCGGCAGGGCGCAATGAAATCGACCTCGAAACCCAGGGTCTCGGCGGTCGGCGCCTCCTGATACTGGAAGATCGGATAGAACAGCGTCACGCCCGCCTCGGCGAGCGCGCGAAAGATGCGGTCATAGTCGCGTGTGGCGCCAAGGTCGCGCGGCACCCCAGCGGCGCCGATCAACGGCGGCGCGGCGCCAGCCGCCGATGAAAACCCGACAATGCTCGCCAGGACAGCCGCAATCCATAGCCCCATGGCATTCTCCCCGCTCAATACCGCAACCAGACAGGGCTGAAGCTATAACAGACAGACGCACTTGATAAGACGCTCTATCTCGACGGGCTTGCGAATTCGTTTCGGACTTAGGCGGCAGAATGCTATTGCTCACCGAAGGGGAAGGGGCTGCGGGTCAGCGCGACAGGTCCGACAGCGCGGCCATCGCGAGAATGGGGCAGGATTGAATGACGTGGAAGTCGCTTGTTCCGGTCCGCTGGCGTCTGCTGCGTTCCCGCCTGCTGCATGCGGCGCGGCGCAGCGACGCGCACTTTGAGGAGAAGGAGCGCCGCGATTTCTTTCGACGCGCGTTCCGCGCGCTCGCCTTCAATGGGATAGAGGGCGATTATGCCGAATTCGGCTGCTGCGGCGGCATGACTTTCGGCCTCGCGCACGCGGCGTCACGGCGGTCGGGCAGGGCGCGCAAGTTCTGGGCGTTCGACTCTTTCGCCGGACTTCCGCAACCGGCCTCCGCAAAGGACGCCCACCCGCAATGGACCCCGGGCGAGATGGCGATCTCACTGAGAGATTTTCACGCGATCTGCCGCGCGAACCATATCAGCCCGGACGACTACGAAATCATCGAGGGGTATTACGAGCGGACGCTGGCCGACGCGTCGCCTGAGCGCGCCGATCGGCCCCGGTCGATCGCGCTGGCCTATGTCGATTGCGACCTTTACAGTTCGACGCAGGACGTTCTGCGGTTTCTCGTCCCCCGCTTGCGCCACGGCATGATCATCGCCTTCGACGACTATTTCTGCTGGTCCGCCGACGAGGCCGCCGGAGAACGGCGCGCCATGCTGGAGCTTTGCGCCGCGCGACCCGACCTTGTGCTCGATCCGTTTCTTCAGTTCGGCTGGCACGGCATGTCGTTCGTCGTCCAGAATGCAGCCAGTCTGGCGACGGATGCGGCGGCGGTGGCGCGGCTGCGGGACGCGGCGGCGCCGTGATCAGGCGCGGCGCGCTGTTGCTGACGGCGCCGCTGGCGGCGATGGCGGCGCTTTTGTCGCCGTCGTTGCTGATCATCCCGCTGGGGGTGGCGTTCGTGATCTTTGCGCTTTCCGCGCCCCTTGTCGCGGTCGGCCTGTACAGCTTCGCGCATGTTTCGACGCCCGCCTACATCCGCGCGCCGATCCCGGGCGGCTTGTACGCGCCGCCGGTTTCGATCACGCTGCTGCTGGCGCTGGCGGGGGTGGGCGTCCTCGCCTTTCTCGCCAACCGCAGGATCCCCGGGCTGGGGCCGCGCGGCCGGGTCGCGGCGGGGCTGCTGGCGCTTTTCGCCGCCGTAGCCGCCGCATCGCTGATCGATCCGCGCACCGGCGGCGAAGGCGTGAACATGTGGGCGAAGGTGTTCCTGTTTCCCGCGCTGACCATCGTTGCGGTCCTCGCCGTATGCCGCCGTCCCGCAGACATGGATCGTCTGTGGCTGTTCATTCTGGCGGGCGGCGTGACGGCGTCGCTCTATGCGGCGTACGAGCACGCCATAAAGCGCAATCCGCTGCTCGATGCTTTCGGCGGCGACTCCGGCGTGGTGTATTTCACCGGCGATGTGCTGGGCGACGTCGCCTATCGCGCGTTCAGCGTCTATGGCAATCCGCTCGAGTTCGCGACCTGCATGGCGATGATCGTCCCCTACGCGCTGATGCGGTTCGCCAAGGCGCGGACGGCGGGCGAGAGGCTCGTGTTCGCCCTCGGCGCCGCCATCTGCGCGTTCGGTCTCGCGGTGACCTACTCGCGCGGGCCGATGATCGCCCTGCTGATCGCCGCCGCGATGATCGGCGCGCTCCAGCCGCGGCTGCGGCCCTGGCTGATCGGCGCCGCCGCGTCGGCGCTCGTGGCGCTCGCGGCGATCTGGCCGTTCATTCAGGCGGCGGTCGGCGAGCGGCTGCGCGATGTTGACAACATGACGCTCCGGCTCAAGCTCTGGGAGATCGCTGTCGCGATTTTCGGCGATCATCCGGTTCTGGGCGTCGGCATCGGCAATTTTCCGCAATACTACATCGAAGCGGAGCGCCTCCACCGAATCGGGCCGTTCTACGAGTTCGGCGAGGACAACGTCGAAAAGATCAGGGTGGCCGAGAACACCTATCTGCAACTCGCCGCCGAAACAGGCGTTCTGGGCCTTGCGGCCGCTGCGCTCGCCATCGGCGCAATGCTCAGACTTTCGATTCTGCTTATCCGCAACGCCCGGTCACGCGAGGCGCGCGACCACGCCGGCGTGCTGCTGGCCGGCATGACGGCCTATGCGGTGAGCGGCCTGTTTGTCACCGCCTACACGTTCTATTTTGCGACCACCCTGCTTGTCGGGTTCCTTTTCGCCTTTGTCCTTGTGCTGGATCGCCACGACAAGAGCTTGCCGGACTCCCACCCGATCTGAAGCGCTTCACGCGGCGGGCGTCAGCGGGATCCCTCGGCGAGCATCACCACCCTGACTGTATGCATGAGAATCAGCAGATCGAGCCAGATGCTGCCGTTCTTGACATAGTAGAGGTCGTACCGGGTCTTTTCCGTCGCATCCTCCACCGAGGCGCCGTAGGAAAAGTTCACCTGCGCCCAGCCGGTCAGACCCGGAGGAACGAGATGGCGCAGTTCGAACAGCGGAATGCGGCGGGCGATCTCGCGCGCGATCTCCGGTCGTTCCGGCCGCGGCCCGACGAGGCTCATCTCGCCGCGCAAAACATTGATCAGTTGCGGCAATTCATCGAGCCGGTAAAGCCGCAGGATTCTGCCGAAGCGCGTCACACGGCAGTCGTCGCGCGCCGCCCAGCGGGCCACGCCGTCCGATTCGGCGTCGGTGCGCATGCTTCGGAACTTCAGAAGCGTGAATTCCCCGCCGTTCAGCCCGACGCGCCGCTGCCGAAACAACGCCGGGCCGCCGTCCTGAAGATGGACGGCGGTCGCGACAAGCATCAGAAGCGGCAGCAGCAGCGTCAGCAACGCGGCGGAGAGCGACAGGTCGAGCAACCGCTTGATAGTGCGGCTGAACAGGCTGCGCGGGCTGCTTCTGGTGGCCAGCGCCCGCAGCGTTTCGGGGTCGTCGAGCGGCAGCTGGCCGAAATTGGTCTCCATGAACGCGGCGACCGTCGATATCCGGGCGCCACGCCGACGGCCCAGAAGCATCGACGTCACCAGCCTCTCGTCGAGCGCCAATCCGCCAGAGATGACGATCTCCGAAATCGCCGGGTTTCTCGCCTGATTCGCGATCAGCGCCTGCGCCGCTGGAGAGAGGGTCACTGTTCCGTCATGCGGCGGCGGTTCGGAGACCTGGATCGAGCCGAGGCTGCAACGCGCCAGGCGCCGCAGCAAGGCCACCGCGCTGTCTGGCGCGATGACAAGCGTCCCTCGCCAGCCTTGCTCCGCCGGAGCGAACCGGTAACGCAGGAGGCGGGTCAGCACCATGCAACTCAGGAGCAACGCGGCGCCGATGGTCAGCCTTATGCAATCCAGCGGTTTCGCGTTGAGAAGCAGCGCGCCAACGGCGAAAATGACGCCGCAGATCCCAAGGACTATCAGACCACGCGCTATGAAAAGCGGCTCAGCTACCGCGCCGCCCTTATAGAAACCCATTATCATGCTGACTAAAAGCAGCACGACGCAGCCCAGTAGGGGATAGATCAGCTGCAGGTCAGTCTCACCAATCTGATTATAGGAATACAGAAAGGCAAAGCCCAAAACGATTGCGAGCAGATCGGCTACTATGACAAACTTGTCAGGCGTCTTCGTAAAAAACATCTCGCACTCGCAAAAGCCGCTGCAATTTTTCGAAGCAAACTCCACGAAAACGCCACATCCCTAGCACTATTAATTTTTTCTCACAATCACGGCCTCAACGCAACAAAAAAGCGCTTGCAATTGGTGGCGTCGCCGAGGGTCATGTCGTGCCAACGGTTTCCGAATGATCGTCGGCATGCAATATTCCCTCTTGGGAGTTCCGTTTCAGCGAGACGCAGTTTTGGATATCTCGGTTATCGTCCCGACACACAATCGCCGCGCGGTCCTCTCGCGGACTCTGACGCTCCTTGACGCGCAGGTCGGCGTCGGCGGCGATATCGAGACTGTCGTCGCGGATGACGCGTCAACGGATGGCACCAGCGAAACGGTGGCGGCGGCGGCGCGGCGCGTCGGTTATCCGGTCCGATACCTGCGGCTTGAGCGCAACGCCGGCCCGTCGGCGGCGCGCAATCGCGCCCTCGCGGTCGCGCAAGGCAGGATCGTGCTGTTCATCGGCGACGATATCCTGCCCGATCCCGGTTTTCTCGGCGCCCATCTGCGCTGGCACGCAGCGCATCCCGCCGCGACGGCGGCGATGGTTGGTCATACCCGCTGGGCGGACGAGATGCCTAGAACGGCGTTGCTCACCTGGCTGGAGCTGCGCGGAACGCAATTCTGTTATGGCGACATGCGGGACGGCGCGGTGGTGGACTATGGGCGGTTCTACACCAGCAACGTCTCGCTCAAGCGCGCGTTCCTCGACGCAAGCGGCTGCGTATTCGACGAGCGTCTGCGCTTTTGCGAGGATTCCGAGTTCGCCGGCCGCCTCGCCGGGGCGGGGATGACGCTGCACTATAACGCGGCGGCGTCGGCGCAGCATCTCCACCCCACCACGCTCGCCTCGTCGATCCGGCGCATGGGCGCGCTGGGTCGCGACGCTGCGACGCTGGAGAGCGTTTCACCCGAGAATTTCGCGCGCATCACCGGCGGCGCATTCTCCGCAGGGTCGGCGCTGCGCGGTCGGCTGCTGCGCGCGCTGCTTTCACCCGCGCTGGGGCGTCTGGTCTATACGCCCCTCGCCGCGCTGTGCGCGCGCCGAATCGCGGCGGACCGCCTGTTCGCGGCGGCGCATGCGTCCGCCTTTCTGAGCGGGCTTCGCGCCGCGCGCGCGGGTCGCGCGTCATGAGGGCCGATCTGCTGCGCGCTTACGCCGGGTCGCTGCGCGCGCTGCGCGAAAGGGCGCCGGATGTCGGCGTGCCGACGCTGCTGGCCCGGATCGTATTCTGGCGGATATGTCGCGGCGTCGGCCTGCGCCCTGTCATCCGGCTGCACGACAGCTCACGGATGCGGCTGACGGCGGCGCCGGGCGACCATGGCGTGCGCACCGGCGTGTTTCTTCTGCGCGATCACTATGAGCCGTCGGTGCGCGCGGCGATCGACCGCTTCTTGCAGCCGGGCGACGTCGCGTTCGACATCGGCGCGAACTTTGGCCTCTGGGCGCTGCGGATGGCGGAGCGCGTCGGGCCGACCGGCAAGGTGGCGGCGTTCGAGCCGGCGCCCGACACGCTGGACGGTCTGCTGCAGAACGCCCGCCTTTCGGGGGCCGACGCCATCGAGACGCATCAGGTCGCGCTCGGCGCCGAGGCTGGCGTGGCGGATCTGCACATGCCCGCAGACCCCGGGTCCGCGTCGCTGGCGGCGCATGACGCCGCAGATGGCGGCGGCGCGACGACCGTGCTGCGCGTCCGCGTCGAAACGCTCGACGCCGTGTGGCGCGCGACCGGCGCTCCGGCGGTGCGGCTGGTGAAGATCGACGCGGAAGGCGCAGAACCGCTCGTGCTGCGGGGCGGCGCCGATTTCTTCGCCGCCTGCCGCCCGGTGACGTGCTGCGAGATCAACCCGCCGCGCCTGCGCGCGCTCGGCTTCGATCCCGCCGTCGTGATGGATTTCTTCACCCGTCTTAACTACCGGTGCGCAGTATGGAGCCATGCGGCGCACGCGCTTGCGCCGCGCCCGGCGGGAGGAGGCGGCGACGTGATCGAGGATGTGGTTTTCATCCCCGCTGACCAGGATGAGCCGAACGCCTGGGGCGCCCAACGCGGAACCCGGTCATGACGGTCGTTCTGGTCCTGCTCGACTCGCTTCGACGCCGGATTGCGCTCGCCCTGGCGCTGTTCATCCTGTTCGCGATCGGCGCGACGGGCGCGGTCTATCTGAAAAAACCCTCCTACGAGGCGTCGGCCAAGCTGCTGCTCAATCTCGAAGGCCTGCCGCTTTCGCTGTCGCGCGCGGAGTTGCCGCCTACCGGCGCGCAGATGCAGGCTGTGGAGGCGGTGACCAATCAGGTCGAGATTCTCGGCTCCCGCGACCTTGTCGAGCAACTGGTGGACGCGCTCGGTCCGGAAGCGTTCGCAGCCCCGCCGCCGGGAAATCCGCTGGTGCGCGCGGTTGTCGGCGCCATCGGCGCCGCGTCGCGCGCCGTCTCCGCCCGGCTCGCGGCGGTCGGCCTGATCGAACCGGTCGCGCCCCGCGATGCGCTGGTGGAGGCGTTGCGCGCGCGGCTGACGGTCTATGCGGTCCGTCAGTCGCAGGTGATCGACGTGGCGCTTACCTGGCCCGACCCGGCGATGGCGCGGGTGGCGCTCGGCAAGCTGCTCGACATCTATCTGGCGCGCGTCGCGGCGCTCAGCGTGCAGTTCGCCGAACAGGGCGTTCTTCAGGAACAGGCGCAGCGGGCCTCGGAAGCGCTGGACGCGGCGGAGCGCGAGATTCGCGCCTTGCAGTCGCGTCACGACGTTGTCGATCCCGCGCGCGAGAAGCAGTTGCTGGCCGACCGGATCGAGCGGTTGACCCTCATGCTTGGCGACGCCGGCGGCGCCCAGTCTCCGGGTCCGGAAAGCGGCGGCGCGACGGCGCCCGAACTCGATGGCGTCGGCGCCCGGATCGCCGATCTGCGCGAGCGGATCAATACGCTCACGATCGACCGGGCGCGCGCCATGGCGCGCTTCACCGGCGATCATGCGGCGGTGCGCGAGATCGACGCGCAGATCGCGGCCGCGAAAGAGGCGCTTGCGCGCGAGTCGGCCCTTCTAGACAGCGCGCTGACGCAAGACCGCGCGCGGTTGCGGCGCGTGCTGGACATCGAGAGCGATTTCGCCCGCGCCATGCGCGGCAGGGACGTCGCGGCCGACGCCTATCGCACCTACCGCCAGGCAGCCAACGACCGGCGCGTCATGCAGCTTCAGAGCCAGGAACTGAGCGTCAGAGTGATCGATTCGCCACGGCCGCCGATACGGGCGCGCGGCCCCAGCAGGCTGGTTCTCGCCATCGCGGGGCTGATCTTCTCCGCCGGATTCGCCTGCGTGATCGCGGTCGCTGTCGAACGGCTGGCGGAGGCCCTTGCGGCGCTGCGCCCGACCGACGGCGCCGACGCGCCGCCTGCCACAGCCTCGGGGGCGGAGCCGCCGACGCTGCTCGCCGCGCGAAGGGATCGCGGCGCGGCGGAAAAATGACCCGTCGCGCCGCTGGCGTCAGGCGAAGAAGAAATCTCCATCGCCCCAGCCGGTCACGCCGTGATTCTGGACGAACACCTCGCCCGAGCCATAGCCGATGGTCACGCCTCCCGACGCCGCCGTGAAGGTCAGGTCGGCGCGCGTCACGCCGCCAACGAAGGCAAGGGCGTCTGCGCCGCGCGTGTAGTCGGTGATCACCGCCGCCTCGTCTCCCGCGAAGAAGATGAACAGATCGCCGCCCGCGCCGCCGGTGAGGATGTCGCGGCCCGGCCCGCCGTAGAGCATGTCGTCGCCGTCGCCGCCGAGCAGCGTGTCGTCGCCCGCCTCGCCGATCAGCATGTCGGCGCCTGCGTCGCCGATCAGCGTGTCGGCGCCGTCGCGGCCCCAGATCCAGTCATCCCCGCCCTTGCCGCTGATGATGTCCGCGCCCCGCGAGCCGATCAGCTCCTCGCTGGCGGCGCCGCCGTCGATGATCTTGACCGCATCCCTGACGTCGATCTCGAACGCCTCGGCGGCGCTCGATCCGTCGCTCGACGTCGCCGTGACGGTGAACGTGATCGTCGGCTCGGCATCATAGTCGAGCGCGCCGCTGCGCGCGAGCGTGACAGCGCCATCGGCGGCGATCGCGAACCTGTCGTCGTCAATCGTATAGACTATGGTGTCGGCGGCGTCGGGGTCCGTCGCTGTGGCGATAACGCCCACTGCCGCGCCGACCATCGCCGCCTCCGAGATCGTGTTGGCGGCGGCGTCGGCGTCGGCGACCGGGCCGATGGGCGCGCTTTCGGGCGGCAGACCGGCGATGTCGCGCGAGACGGCCGTGATGTCGCGCCATGCGGCGCCGTCGGCGCTGTCGAGATAGCTGGGGCCGAACCAGAACAGGCTGTCCATGCCGCTCAGCCCCGCCGCCATGGCGCGCATCTGCTCCTGCGTGGGCGCCTGAGCGGCTGCGACCAGCGCAGGATCGTAGGTCGCAAGAAGCGCCTCGGGAAAGAGATCGGCGAACCCGAAACCCTGGAGCACGCCGACATGCTTCTTGTCAGGCAGGTTCTCCTCGAGCCAGCGCGCATAGTCCGCGATGGCGGCGAGCGGCGCCGCCGTCTGGCCGTCGCTGTAGGGGCTCAGCGCCCCCGGCACGGGCCCGACAGGATAGACCGCGAAGCCGACCTGATCGGCCCATGCCGCATGCGCGCGAACGTCGGCCAGATACGCCGGGGCGGAGACGCCTTCGGGGATCGCCGCTTGAACCTGGATGACCGGGAGCGTCGGATCGACCGCCTTGACGTGCTCATAGAGCTGGCGCGAGGCGGTCGCCGACACGCCGTTGAGCACCGGTTCGTCATAGGCGTAAACAGCATGGATAAGATCGCGTCCCGCCGCGTCGATAAGCGCGCGCAAGGGATCCTGCTCTGGCGTCGGCAGTGCGGATCCGGGCCGATACATGAGGTCCGCGCTGACGACGAATTTCACGCCTGCGGCGCGCGCAGCCTCATAGAGCGATGCGTCCGCCGTGCCGAACGGCGGCGGAAAGAAATCGACTTCATACCCCGTGCCGAGCGGCGTACCCACTTCCTGATAGAGTGACATCGGCAGAAAGAGCGATATCCCCGCCGCCTTCATCTCCGAAAAAATCTGCGGATAGTCTCGAGACTGTGCAATATCAACAGGAACGCCCACAACTCCGATTTCCATTTCGCAGCGCCCACCTTCTACATGGAAATAAAAACGCATGAAACATTCATGTACGTTTTCAACACTAATATAATATTTACATAAAACCATAAAGTATATTGTATTTATTTAAAATATTTCTGATTACGCATGAATCTCAGCCAGTTTCAGCAGGCGATAAGGCATTGGCGGGGTTCGGACGCTGGCCCAGGTCAGGCGCGGTATGATGGCGGCAAGATCGTAGCCCCGCCCTGTCAGGGGTGTTGCCGCTGGGTTTCAGAAGTTGATGATGCCCTGAGCGGGCGGAGGACAGGACGAACGGTGGCGTACTCGACCGAACGGAAGGCATCTGTGATCGCCAAGATGCTTCCACCCCACAACATGCCCCTCCAGCGGTTGTCGCAGGAGGATGGGATATCGATCGGCACGCTGTCGCGGTGGCGGGCTGAGGCCCGGGCGCGCGGTAAGCTCCTGCCAGACGGCGATGCCGGACCGGAGGGCTGGACGGCGCGGGACAAGTTCGCCGCGGTGATCGAGACTGCGGCGATGAACGAGGCGGAGCTGTCGGAGTACTGCCGCAGCAGGGGCCTGTACCCTGAGCAGATCCGAGTCTGGCGGGAGGCCTGCGAGCGGGCCAATGACTGGGACCGTGCGGCCTCGCGACAGATCGCGCGGGAGACGAAGGACGACAAGAAGCGCATCCGGGATCTGGAGCGCGAGCTCGCGCGCAAGGAGAAGGCGCTGGCCGAGGCGGCCGCGTTGATGGTGCTGAGAAAAAAAGCCGACGCGATCTGGGGCCCAAGGGAGGGCGGGGACGAATGACCTCTGCCCCGGATCGCAAGGAGATCGTCGCCCTCGTCGATGAGGCCATGGCTGCAGGGGCGCGCCAGGCCGCCGCCTGCGCGGAACTTGGCCTCGATGCCCGTACCCTGCAGCGCTGGACAGATCCGGAGGGCGCGGTGCGCGAAGATCGCCGCCCTTTGGCCGAGCGCCCCGTCCCAGCCAACCGGCTGACCGAGGCGGAGCGTGACCGGATCGTGGACACCTGCAACGCGCCCCAGTTCGCGAGCCTGCCTCCGAGCCAGATCGTGCCAAAGCTGGCGGACGAGGGCGTGTACATTGCTTCGGAGTCGAGCTTCTACAGGGTGTTGCGCGAACGGGGTCAGAACCACCGCCGCGGCCGCGCCCGCAAGCCCGGTCGGTCACGGCCACCGGCAAGCTTCCAGGCGAAGGGGCCGCGCGAGGTCTGGAGCTGGGACATCACCTGGCTGCCCGGGCCGGTGCTGGGCATGTTCTTCTACCTCTACCTCATCGTCGACATCTACAGCCGCAAGATCGTCGGCTGGGAGGTCCATGAACGCGAGAGCGCGGAACTCGCGGCCGGCCTTCTGGAGCGCGCCGTCTGGGCGGAGGGGGGCGTCACCAGCCCGCTGATCCTGCACGCCGACAACGGCAGCCCCATGAAGGGCGCGACGATGAAGGTCACCATGGAGCGCCTCGGTGTCACCCCCTCCTTCAGCCGGCCGCGGGTGTCGAACGACAACCCCTTCTCGGAGGCCCTGTTCCGGACCTGCAAATACGTCCCGGCGTGGCCGGCGAAGGGGTTCGCCTCGATCGACGAGGCCCGCGACTGGGTGCTGGAGTTCGTCCGCTGGTACAACACCCAGCACCAGCACAGCGCGATCCGCTTCCTGACGCCCGATCAGCGCCACCGCGGCGAGGACGCGGCCCTCCTCGCCAGCCGCCATGCCGTCTATCAGGCCGCGCGCGAAAAGCACCCTGCGCGCTGGTCAGGTCGGACGCGCAACTGGCGCCCCGTCGGCGCCGTCTCGCTCAACCCGGAACGGCCCGACACCCGGCGCGGAGGCCATGGGGGCGCCGACGCGCTCCCCCACAAAGCTGGCGGCGGCGCCCCCATGGTCGGCCACCAGCAGCGCGCAGCATGAACCAATCCCAAGCGGCAACAACGTTGACAAACACCGCGGATGCGCTACGACCACATCG
>Ga0210015_1004770_pt1 | contig 11321 bp, 10 predicted proteins | sample CryGeymeta201522_FD_185471 | JGI IMG/M metagenome (GOLD analysis project Ga0210015, IMG submission 185471) | Groundwater microbial communities from Crystal Geyser aquifers in Utah, USA - Crystal Geyser metaG 2015-22 (SPAdes) (version 2) | ecosystem: Environmental > Aquatic > Deep subsurface >... | reverse complement strand
AACATCAGTATCAACAGTTGCGGTCCAGGCAGCACTATCTACAAATGTTACACTATTATAATAAGTATTTCCATCATTATCACATATGTATAATCTCGAAGTTGTATCTGTGTCAGACGTCCTTCCAATTGCCACGCCAACAAAGGTATCAGCAGTAGGTGTTCCTGATGTTATCCAGGTTGCGCCACCATCTTCCGACCTCTTCACAACACCAGTTGTTAACATAACATAAATATAATTTGCTGATGTTGGATGTGAGGTTATGCTATCATAAGTTGTCTCTGTTCCTGCATCGTCCATAAATGTCCAGGAACCTCCAGCACCACAGGATTTATAAACCTCACCAGTTGATAGCAATGCAAAAAGACAATCATTAGCATCTCTTGCTACATCAACTGCGCTTGCTAATGGAAGTGTTGTCCTAGTTGTCCAGCTAACACCATCTGATGAAAAATATGTTGTTCCTTCGCTTTGTTCAACAACAAAAATACTACCATTGGTGACCGCCGTCTGCGCTTCCTGAACTTCCGGCGGGAAATTAAAAATTTGCGGCCAGCCGGAAAAAATCCAAGCAAAAATTATCAAAAATATTACAAAAAATTTTATACCCCTCATATTTTCTAATCTAAGGACGTCAGACGTCCTTAGAGTTATTCAAGTATTAAATCTCGTATATCCTCTAATGATAACTCTTTCAGCCAATCTGTAATATCACGTTTATACTGCTCATGGCCCTCAAAAAATTCCAACAGGAAATCTCTTTGGGTAGCTGACGGAAAATTTTTCTTGCCGGCATAATCTAAATGACTGCTCCAGCGATAGGTGTCTAAAAATTTCATCGCTTTTTTAAAATTACTTAATTTTCGCTCTCTCCACTCAGGAGCTATTAAATCCAGCGGGTTGAGATGTATATAATATGGCAAATGAATAAAATGCGCCTCGTCTTTAATTATAACTTTTTTATATCTAGTTTCAAACAATGCGCCTTTTCGTTCATATTTTTCATTAAAATATCTGGCATAGCCACCATTAAACTTTTTCATAAAAAGCGGAATACCGTTTTCTACGACGGCCGACAAAAGTAAATGATAATGATTAGGCATCAGACAGAATGCATGGATTTTTACTAATAACTTCCTCCTCTTTTTCTCATCAAATCTAATATAAGGACGTCTGACGTCCTTATATTCTTTTCGGAAGAAATAGGTCAAATTGTTAACCGGCTCTACGTCGTTAAATTCAAATAAGTCGTGAATCCCTCGAAGATAATCTTCGTCATCCAAAAATATTTTTCGTTTATCAACTCCTCGGCTAAGAATATGATAAAACGTCATTGAAGTAATATATGGACGTCAGACGTCCTTAGATTATTTTAGTTTATTCTCTTAATCTTTTCAATATTTCTACTTCCACCTCCTGTCTGTCTCTGCCATAGCGGGACCGGGACGTTTCCTTGATTCTATCCGCTGTTTCCCTATCGCCTCTTTCCGGCGACAGGGTTTTGATATTGAACGGTCTGGAGGTTTGACCGGCAATTAAGATTTTTGCATAAGCGTTAAAATTGTCAATATTTACCAAATCATTCTCGCTAAAAACCGGTTCAAACTGCTTGACTAAAAATTCCGCGTCTTGCGGCCCCACCCGGAAAGAAATAATTGAGCCGACGTTGCCGAAAACCGCGTCGCGGATTTTTTCCGTAAGTTGAGCGATAAACTGGTGAGCAATTGTTAAATTCAAACCGTATTTTCTGGCCTCGGATAAAATCGTGGCAATGGACTCAGTGGTAAAATTCTGAAATTCGTCAATGTAAAGATTGAAATCGCGGCGTTTTTCCTGAGGAATGTCAGTTCTGGACAAAGCAGCCATTAAAATTTTGCCGGTAATGAGCATTCCCAAAAGATTGGCGTTAATTTCGCCGATTCTGCCTTTTGACAGATTGACCAAAAGAATTTTTCCTTCGTCAATAACTTGGCGGAAATTGAAAGCGGATTTTACCTGGCCGATAATCGGCCGCATATAATCATTGGCCGTGAAATTGTTGAACTTAGAAGTGATATAAGGAGTCATATTAGCAAGAGAGGCCTCGCCGCCGGCTTTGACCGCCTCCTTTTCCCAAAAATCAACCACAATCGGATTGGAAATTCTTGATAATTTTCTTTGCCGGAAATCCGCGTCAGTAAAAACCCGCGCCACCTCCATCAAAGTAGCCGGCTCATTGGGCATATCTTCCATCAAAAGCAATAAAGCGTTTTTCATATACTGCTCAAACATCGGTCCCATTGTTTCCGGCAAAAAAAGTTTATTAAAAATACTTTGCATTTCATTGGCAATAAAAGTTTTCTCTTCTGGCCGGTTTAAATCGTATTCCAACATATTCATTCCCAATGGCTTTTGCCTGTCCGAAGGGTCAAAAACAATGATATCTTCAAAGCGTTTTTCCGGAATTAAGCTTAAAATTCTTTCAATTAAATCGCCGTGCGGGTCAATAATGGAAACTCCCTTGCCTTGATTAATATCGCTGATGACCATATTGGTCATTAGCGTTGATTTACCGGTGCCGGTTTGTCCCACAATATAGATATGAAGGCGTCGGTCGTCTTCGGTAAGATAAACCGGTTTTGTCTCGCCCCGGAAAGCGCTTTCGCCAATCAATGTGCCTTTTGTGGGTAAATTGGCTGGCGCTGGAGCTTCTTTGGCTTTAAGCCATTTAATTTTCGGTATCTCAGTAGATGAAGCCGGCAAATGGAATAAGCTGGCTAATTCTTCGGTATTTAAAATCATTGTCTGACTTTCATCAAATTCCCGAAAAGAAAATTGATAAATTAATTTTTGAAAATTACGGGGTTTGATAATTTTTAATTCCTGACGAAGTGGAGCGCTGAATTGCGAAAAACTGCCGCTGATACTTTCTAAAATAGTATCCGCCTGATATTGGCTGGGGGCCGAAACTAAGACCCTTAAATTAACGGATAAAAGCGGATGGCTGATTTTTGACTCTAAAATTTTTATCGCTTCTTCATCAATTATTTTTTCAGTTTTTTCCTTTTCTTCCCTCCTAATCGCTTTTTCAATGTCTTTAAATTTAATCAGTCCCCCTTTTATAACCTCCTCAAGTCTTTCTCCTCTTTTAAGATTATCAATCATTTGAGAGATTATTTTTTTAGCTGAGGCCGGCGCTGACCTTACCAGAATTTGAATCGCCGCTCCTTCTCCTACTTCGTTAATTTTTGAAAGACCGCTTAAAACCGGACCAAAAGTATCAAGATTGGCTTCGCTGTAAGTTCTGACTGGCAAGGCGTAAGAGAGTTTTTGCTTAAGATAGATTCCTTCGTTAATTCCGGCTGAATTAAAAATATTATAATCTTCTACCAATTCCACTTTTGCCTCTTCCCATAAACCTTCAATCTGGCGGCTGGCAAATTGCACTGATTCTTTTGGTACGGCTACATAAAAATGAATTTCTTCGCCAATCTGATGAACCGCCGCTTCCAAAGCAAATGGCGATTTTAATCCCGATAAAATGCCAAAAAGCTGGGCTGAAAGATTAATTTCGTCTTTCCAGGCCGAAACCGGTCTGCCTTCAACCGTAAAATCTTTTGCCGGTTTTTGGGGCAGCCGGACTAAAAGGAGTTTTAAATTTAGCGCCTGAGACAGCCGCTTTCGTTTTAATTGGCGGGAAATAAAGAAAAAAACCACACCAACCGCCATGATGACAATAATTATAGGTATTAAATATAAGGGCATATTTTAATTCTTAACATAAACAAACAGCTTTTCAAATTCAGGGTTTTTAGAATAAGTAATGTGTGTTTCTTTTGGCTGCCAATTCGGAAAATTTGAGGTATTAGTGATAACAATGGCGCCTTTTTTCAGATTATTTTTTAATTTTTTTTCAAGCGAGGGCATCAAGTCGTACCAAAGATAAGTATAAACCACATCGGCATTTTGTAAATCTAACGAGTTCATCTTTAAAATATCTCCTCTTTTAAAATTGATTTTCCGGCCCAAAAACCAAGCTTTTAATTTGGCGAAAAAAATCCTTACTATTTTTTTATCAATCCCCCAAACCGAAAAATCTGGAAAACTTTTTTTTATGGCTAAAACTAATGTTCCCCGGCCGCATCCCAAATCATAGAAATTTCCGGCATCAAGATTATAATCGGAAATTATTTTATAAATAGTTTTAATTGCCCGGCGGCTGGTTGCTAAATCATGACGAAAAATTAAAGAGTCAATCGCGAAGATGATAAACAACGACAAAAAAATAATACTAAAACCGCCGATTAATAACAAAACAAGATAAATAAAAATACTCATAGATAATAATGGAAAATCAAATTCATAAGCGCGGCAGCCACATTCTGGGGTTTGCCTGAAGACGGAAAATGATGCATCTCAATGCAGGGAGCGCTGTTTAATTCCAAAACCGCGCAAGTCTGATTTTTCCAGGAGACAGAGATGTCCTGGCACAAGAAATCAATACCCACCACTCTGACGTCAAAAAATTTGGCGATATCGCGAAAAAGTTGAAGATTATCCGGATGGAGATAATCAGTCATTTCAATAAGGTCGCCGCCCAATTTCAAAAAAGGGTCTTTTTGTAGATAAACCATTTCGCCTTTTTTAGGAATACTGGAGAAATCATATCCCTTGTCTTTTAACAATTCTTTCGTAGTTTCATTTTCAACTATTTTATAAAAATTAAATTCGCTGTTTTTTATATCAATAAGTTCGCGGATTGTGTGAATACCATCACCAACAACATTGGCCGGGATTTGTTTGACACAAGCCACAAAATCAAAATCTATTACGGTAGCCCGAAAAACAAATTTATTAGGAAAAAATTTCTCTACCATAAATAACGGCGAGTATCTAATTACTTTTTTAATGGCCTGTTTTAACTCTTCAATGTTTCTAATGTCGGTGGTTACATGCCGACTGACTGAGCCGTCTCGGGGTTTAACAACTAATGGAAACCCAAGTTTATCTAAACCGTAATCAATAGCTTTCCTTTTTTGCCAAAACCAAAATGCTCTGCCTTCAGCCGCTGGAAAATTTCCTTTTTTTAGATACTCTTTTACTAATTTTTTATCGTCAATAATCTGACTTGGGTATTTGTTTAAAAAATCCGCCACCGGCAGACTCTCAAAGCGAAAAGTTTTATCTTTTAATCTGGCTTGAAAATAATTAGTATAGCCAAACGGGCCATAAAGCGCCTTGAATTTTATCCCGTATTTTTTTGCCTCCTCGATAAAACAAGCTGAGCGTAACTGAATATCTGAGTAATTAAAATCCTCTTTTAAGGAGGCCAATTTCAGAAAAATAAAAATTTTCTCTAATAAAATATCAAAAAACTTTTGGCATCCTCTTGGTAAAATTTTAACAGCCAAAACAGCTGTAAATTGATTTATTAATCCATCCAGCCAGGTTTGAAGATGATAAATAGAAGTTAAACCGCAATCTTCACACTTTTTGGCTCCTTTACAAATAAACATACTATATTAATTTTCTTTGTTTTAGTTCCTCATAAAGTTTATCTGTCAAGGCATCATGAAAAGCATCCAAAATAAAAGCCCCGGCTCGATTGGCCTCTTTTACGGTTTTTTCCAATCCTTGATGAAAAACTGCGTCCACTAATTTTTCCACCTGAAGTTTAATTTCAGCCGGTGAGTCTTTAAGATAGTCAGGAAGAAACGTTTCTTTTATTAAGGGAGCTGGTTTGGCAACTGAGGGAGCAACTGGAGCGGCCGGAACGGCCGGCCTAATCCAGGGCTGGAGAGTTTGTTTTATTAATTCTCTTTCTGACAATTCTTTGTGTTCCGGCAAATTCCGTTTCTCTTTAACTTCTCGGCTCAATCTTTCAATATCTTGTTCTAATGTGTTATGATTAAATTGATCCATATGAACATAAAATCTGAAATCCGAAATCCGAAATCCGAAATTTGGTTGTTGATTGTTATTCTAATTATAGCCGCTTTTTTGCGTCTCTACAATATAACTGATTTGCCAGCCGGACTTTATCCGGACGAAGCAATTTATGCCAATAACGGTATTGAGGCTTGGGAAACAGGCAATTTTAAAGTTTTTTATCCCGAGAATTATGGCCGCGAGGGGCTTTGGCCGAATATCATCGGTTTTTTTGTAATCAAATTTGGTCATGAGCCGTGGGTGCCAAGAAGCGTGGCAGCGGTCTTTGGGATATTGACGGTGCTGGGATTATATTTTTTGACGAAAGAATTATTAGCCAATCGCCTATCGCGAAAAATTGCTTTATTGTCGGCCTTTCTAATGGCGACTTCGTTTTGGCACATTAATTTTTCCCGCATCGGCTTTAGGGCCATTATGGCACCAATGTTTCTTGTATGGGGAATTTATTTTTTACTCGCCGCTCTTAATAGGATTTCTGACCGCAATAATGGTCAAATAATACCTGCTATCCTTGGCGGAATACTTTATGGACTAGGTTTTTATTCCTATATTGCTTATCGCGCTACACCACTTTTGATTTTTATAATTTTACTTCTTTATTGGTTGAAAGTAGGCCGCGAAGCTGACGCAAAACCAAATGCAAAACCGACGCGTAAAAAAATTCTACTTGTCGCTTTTCTCTTTTCTCTTATCGCTTTAATTGTTTTTGCGCCTTTAGGTTTATATTTCCTACAAAATCCTCAAGATTTCTTCGGCCGAACCACCCAGATTTCAATTTTTAACTCCCCCACCCTCTTAAAAGATTTATCAATCAATATTTTAAAAACCGCCGGAATGTTTAATTTTTCAGGCGACTGGAATTGGCGACACAACGTGGCAGGCGCACCACTACTTTTTTGGCCGGTCGGAATATTATTTCTGATAGGAATTTTTTTGGGTCTGCGAATGTTTTTTGCTGGGGCGCGAAATCGCATCTTTCGAGAAGAATATTTGCAAGCTTATATTGTGTTATTTTCTTGGATAGTCATCGCCGCTCTTCCGGTCGTTGTCTCAAACGAAGGTATTCCCCATGCTTTGCGCGCCATTTTAATGGCGCCGGCGGTTTTTATTTTGGCCGGCATCGGCGGTTTGTGGTTGTACGGGTCACTTAAAAATACTATCACACGTGATAGCACTATCACGCGTGATAGTATCGCTAAAATCAAAATGAAAATGCTTAATATTTTTGTTTTTATCTTTTTGTCTTTGTTGGTTTTTGAGGCTTATAATACTTATTTTATTTTATGGGGCCAGAATCCCAATGTTTATGGGGCTTTCAACGCTGATTACGTTCAAATCGGCCGTGATTTAAACAATTTACCCAAAGAACTGCCAAAATATGTGGTGGTCGAAGCAACCGGAGTTGATGTCAGGGGCATTCCCATGCCGGCCCAGACCGTGATGTTTATCACCGACACTTTCGCGCCGGAAAAACAGAAAGAAAAAAATATTTATTATGTTTTGCCGAACCAAAAAGACAAAATTCCGGAAGGTAGTTATGTAGCAATCTTGAGATAAATATTTAGTCAACTGAGGCGCGATCGCGTCACTGTTGACTAATCTAATTTTGAAATCATCTTTCTTTTTTCCGAAAACGGCAATTTAGTTTTTTGAACCAGGTTTTTTATTATCTCAATTGTCTGGTCATAGGTTTTTCGGTCAACCGGGTAAGGCGTAGCATCTTTGCCGCCGTGGGCAAAAGAATAGCGAGCCGGGTCTTCGTAAGAAGGTTTGGCAGCGTAAATTATCTCCGAAACTAAAGCCAAAGCCCGCATTGTTTTCGGGCCAACACCTTTAATCGCCAATAATTTTTCGTAATTTTCCGGCTGCTGCTCGCAAACCTGCCAAAGAATTTTTTCCAAATACCGGCTCTTGGAAAAATCTTCCAGCTCCACTGGATGATGCTGAAATTCAATGTTTTCCAGTTTTAATAATTTCACCAAATCCGCATCTCCGTGCGGTGAACTTACTTTCAAAGCCAACATCTTGTGTAATTCCGATGAGTGTTTGCGCAAAAGTTGAATGTCTTTTATTAAACTATGATAACCGCTGGCCACCAATTCGGTGCTGACATCCCGAGTCTTCCCGCTTTCCTGAGCCACTAAATTAAGGGCTTTTTTTTGCCGCGTATCAGAAATTATTCCGGTGTGGGGCTCGCAAACAAAATCCTTGATGTTTTCCGAATGCCAGTGATAGCGCCGAGCAGTCTGACTTCCGGTATTCATCCCCTGTTGAACAACTGTCCAAGCGCCGCCTCGTGAAAAGAAAAAACTATGGTGGTAAATTTGAAACCCGTCCTGAATTAAAGCGCTGTCAACCTTGGCTGCCATTTTGGAATTATAAACCAAGGCCTGAGTTTTTGGCGCTGGCAGATTCAACTTTTCTCCCCAATTAGTGATTTCATCCGGAGTTTTTCGCGAGGTTTTTCCTTTGCCGCCGCAAATAAAAACTCCCAAATCCTTTTCCTGACCGCGAATTGCTTCTTTGAGAGCAGCAGTCAAGATAGTGGTGATACCTGAACTATTCCAGTCAAAAGCCAAAACCGTGCCCAAGGACTGAAACCAGACCGGGTCAGCGATTCTTTTTATAAATTCATCCGGCCCGTATTCGGCGATAAGCACTTGCGTCATTTCCCGGCCAAGTTTAACCATCCGCTGAAAAAGCCACGCTGGACATTTTCCGTAATCTAAGGTGAATGTTGCGATTCCACTTCGGTACATAAATTAATTATACTTTATCCATGTTTTATAACCATTACATCGCCGTCCTGCATAACATATTCCCTGCCCTCCAGACGAAGCCAACCTTTTTGCTTGGCATTGTGCCAAGAACCAGCTTCAACCAACTTCTGCCAGTTAATGACTTCGGCTTTGATAAATTTATTCTTAAAATCAGTATGAACAATGCCGGCAGCCCGAGGCGCCAGCGTGCCTTTTTTTATAAACCAAGACCGGGCCTCGTTTTCATTGGCGGTGTAAAATGTAATTAAATCCAGCAGTTTTAAGAAAGCGCCAAATATCTGTTTAAGTGCTGCTTCCATTAATGGAAGCACGGTCTCCAACGATTTTAAATCCATAATTAAATAAGGAAATCCTAATTCGTTAATTTTATGAATCAATACCTCAGGCGCTTCCTCGGTTTTGCCATTTAAAATAACTAACTGGGGTTTGGCGCTTAATAAATTTATTTTTTCTTTGGTCTGTTCGTCTTTCATTCTAATTTCATCTTCCACTGCTTCAAAATCACTCATCGGGTCAATCCTGCCTTCAAAATGAACAATGTCTTCATCCTGAAAAACCCTGACAAGATGAACAATGGCATCGGTTTCCCGAATCTGAGCTAAAAATTGATTGCCCAAGCCCGCTCCCTGATGAGCGCCGCGGACCAAGCCGGCAATATCAACAAATTCTAAAACCGCTGGCAGAATCTCTTTTGACTTCATCACAGCAGCCACTTTTTCCAAGCGTTCATCTTTAACCGGTACCACCCCGACATTAGGATTAATCGTGCAAAAAGGATAATTAGCAATGTTAACCTCCTGCTTGGTCAGGATTTTAAAAAGCAGGGATTTGCCGACATTAGGCAAACCGACAATACCGATTGATAATTTCATAAAATAGAGTTATATTTATCTAACAAGGTCGCTTTTTATAATTTTTTTTAATAATAATGCCATTCGAAAAAGAAAAATGGCCATCAGCTGAGCCGCCACACAAACCGGAACGCCGATACGAAACTCATCCTGCAGGACCCGGATGGACGACACAGAAAGAAGCTGAAGAAGAAAGGCGAAGGCGCCAAGAGGATCCGAATTGGTTCAGAGAGCAAGAATAGTTAAATTCTTACTTCTCTTATTTCTCTTAAAATTTCTTCCGGCAACGATTCACCGGGTTTGGTTCTGCCCGGATATTTCCAGGCCGAGATGATTTTCAACTTTTGACTTTTAACTTTTGACTTTTGACCTGATTTTTGTATCATCACCCAAATTTCATAAGGATGTTTTTGGCTGCCGGCTACCTGCATCATTGCCACGGTGTTCGGCGCAATCCCCTCTTCTATTCTTTTCGGCGTATGCAAAACCCGCTGCACCCGCTGCTTTGAAAATTTATAAAATCTCATCTTTTCCTGGCTGTGTTTCGTCCAGAAAAGAGTTCTAAAACTTGTAGTTTTTATAATAATTCGTATGGGCGCATTCATAGCGCGCTATTCGTGTGTTAGCAAACGCACTTGGACACCGGCTTACAGCAACACTTGCAAATTTTTTTGGCTGATTTTTTAGTTTTTTTCTTGGCTATATTCTTTTACCAAACAAACTAAACGACCTTTAACTTTAATTTTAACATAGATTATATTATAATTTAATATTGGACTTGACTGTCTATTATCTATGTCTAAACATATTCCCTGGTTCTTAGTCGGCTTGATGATTTTAGCATCTTTTATTTTGATGCTTAATGCCTCTTCGCAGGAATCAGCCACAATGGATGAATTGGCTCATATTCCGGCTGGCTATGGTTATGTCCGTTATCTTGATTTTCGTTTAAACCCTGAGCATCCGCCTTTGGTTAAAGCTTTAGCTGCGCTGCCTTTATTATTCCAAAAGCTTAACTTTCCGTCTAATGAATCAGCCTGGCAAAATGATGTTAATGGCCAATGGCTAGTTGGGGCGCAATTTCTTTACGAATCCGGCAACGATGCTGATAAAATTATTCAGTGGTCGCGGCTCGGACCGATGTTATTGACTCTTCTTTTAATAATATTTATCTATATCTGGGCAAAAGAATTGATTGGCCGCTGGTGGGCGCTGTTTCCCACTTTTCTCTTTGGTTTTTCTCCCACGGTGCTGGCTCACGGTCATTATGTCACCACTGATATCGGCGCTGCCCTGGGAATATTTATTGCCAGCTACTATTTCATAAAATTTCTTTTAGAACCCAATCGCCGCCACTTGATTTTTAGCGGCTTAACTTTCGGCATTGCTCAATTGATGAAATTCTCGGCGGTTCTGCTGATTCCTTTTTTTGGATTTTTAGTTATTGTTTTTTGTCTCTGGGAATTCAAAAGTAAAGGTTATGGATTATTTACGGGCTTTGGTCAATTACTTAAAATTTTCTGCCGCTATATTTTTTATCTGATAATCATTTTTATCATCGGCTATTTTCTTGTTTATTTAGTTTATTTTCTCTTTACCGTAAACTATCCGATTGAAAAACAAAATGCTGACACAGCGTTTATTCTGACTTCTTTTGCCGGCCATCCTGATCGTAATTGGGAAAGTTGCAGGTTAAGTTCCGGGGTATCTTTAGGCCGTCGGGCAAGATGTTTGGCGGAAATTAATATTTGGCTCGCTCAAA
>Ga0210015_1004769_pt1 | contig 11321 bp, 14 predicted proteins | sample CryGeymeta201522_FD_185471 | JGI IMG/M metagenome (GOLD analysis project Ga0210015, IMG submission 185471) | Groundwater microbial communities from Crystal Geyser aquifers in Utah, USA - Crystal Geyser metaG 2015-22 (SPAdes) (version 2) | ecosystem: Environmental > Aquatic > Deep subsurface >... | reverse complement strand
TTGATAAAAATGAAAATTTATATGTTGCAGATGGTGCATTTAAAACTATAAAAAAATTTTCCACAAATGGTAAATATTTGAAAACCTTTGGTGCAGGAGAAGGAGAGGGACCGGGTGAATTTGAAAGCATTCAAGATATGGATGTTGATTCTTTAGGGAACTTATATATTGTAGATAAAATCTTAAGGAGGGTTACAGTTCTTGATTCAGCGAACAATATACTGTTTACTTTTAAATTACCTTTTATCCCCGCACAAATCACAGTGCCTCAATCTTTTAATGCATTTATAACTGGTTTTCCATTTTCGTATAATGGAGACATGATTTATAAATATGATCTCACAAGCACAAATTATGATAACCCAGCAAAAATCTTTTGTGCAAGAATTAAAAATAAAGATTCTCTTACTATTGAAATGGCAGGAAATTCTGGAAGACTTTCAAAAGATAATAATGGTAATATAATTTTTAGTTTTTTCTTCCCTTATGAGACTAGAGTTTTCTCATTAAATGGTAAATTATTAAAAAGTTTTCATAGAAATGTTAGTTTTTTCAGAAGCCCCTATTTTGATTCAGAAAAAAGGTATGTAATTGCCCCTTCTGGTAATCGGGGGGTGCTTTTTTTCCCGCCTAATATTATTGCAAATTTAATTTATAAAGCGAATGGAGAAAAAACATCCGCTTTTTTTATTGATTTCTTTGACTATAATAACCAATTCTTTTTAGGAACGATAGATATAAAAGACATTGGCATTGAAAAAATACGATATATAAAAACAGATGCAAAAGGATATGTATATATTGATATTTTGGAGCCATATCCACAAATATTAAAATACAAAATGAGTGTTAAGAATTGATAATATGTGGACAAAATATTTTTTCATAGCAATTTTGTTTTTATATAATAATCTTAATATCGCACAGATAAAAAGCATTCTTCCCTCTGAGATACAATGGAAACAGCTGTTGGCAAAAGGCACAGATATTCTATTTTTGGGTGGAAAAGACAAAGAATTAGTTGTTTATTCAAATCTCGAAAAAAAAAATATTTGTAGTATTAAAAACGGGAATGCTTATGCAATCATTGGTTCCAATACTGAAATTGTTGCATTCCATCAAAAGAGTGAAGGTGATTCAAATTATTATACTGAAATAGATATCTATAATTATAAAGGAGTGAAACTAAAAAATATTAAAATACCAAATGTTCAATTGGTATGTGATGCTACTTATTCAGAGATTTTAAAAGAATTTGTATTTGCTCACATTAATATTGAAGATTATTATAAGGGTGTATTGGAAGATGGAATAACTACTGTGAAGGTCAACAGTTTTAATGGCACAAAGTTAAATGTTTCAAAAAAATGCAAACAGGACCCACCCCCAAATAGTATTAATTTGCCTCTAATAACCGTTTCAGATAAAATATTTCTTTGTTTTAAAAACCAATATTTGATTGATGTTTATTCAAAGAAGGGTATTAAACTTTTTGAATTATCCAATAATAACTATAAACATAAACCATATTCAAAAAAGGAGATTAGTTGCTTGGATGGAATGGAAAGAGCATATGCTGTTGAAAATCAGAATTATCCAAGTATTTTGCAAAAACTTTGTATTCCAGATAAAAGAACAGTTATGGTGTTTCGTAAAATCAGACCATGTACGGAGGTATTATACGCTGATTTTTTCTCTTCCGATAATGGGAAGTTTTTAGAAACTCGGCATTATAAATTAAATTGGAAAGATAAAATTATTGACATAATAGTAGCCAATAAATTTATTTATGTCTTGACGAAAAATCGTGAGTCAAACGAATATGTTCTAAATAAATTTACTCTGTAACAATTTTATGAAAAGAATTAGAAAATTATGGGTCATTTATTTTTTTATTGTAATATTTTTATTTGTGTGTGGATACTTAATCGCCCTAAAGGTTGGTAATAGACAATTAGGAAATAGTGATTCAGTTGACGTAAATCAACCCATACAAGCCTTCCTGATAAAATCGGATGTGATTAAGAAAAATTGTAATCTTTACAAAATAAATCCTCGTGTTTATATAAGTACTATTTATGGTGAACTTAGTAATAATTTTAATGCATTTGATAAATATGATCTAATTAGAGCAAAATGGGGTTTTGATCCATCGATTGGATTTGGTCAAATGAAAATATCAACTGGGAAATGGTTGGAAGATAATTTTGCCGGAAGTTTTGGTATAGGAAGAAGTACAAATAGAGAAGAGTTAATTGAAAAACTGTCTTCGGATAATATTAATATTAATTACTCGATTTTTTATGTCAAACTAATTATCAACAAATATCATCAAAAGTATTTTGATGATCCTTCTGTTAAAACTATTGCAACATATTATAGTCGTGGAATAGATGTCCCAAACAGAAATATTGATAAGAATTATTTCAATTATATTGGGGTTACTGCTGATAGCTTTTATTATTCTAACCTCATTCTGAATGAATTTCCAAGATGAGAAAATATTTAGGAATGAGAAATCAATATCTTCTTGGAGGTATCATAGGAAGTGCTTTTATTATAAGCTCAATCCTTTTACACCATGAATTTTATAAAAAAGATATAAGTATCATACCACGTGTTAAATGGGACCCGAGTACAATTAGACGTGGGTCGCTTTTTGAGTATAGAGAAAACCTTACGAAGTGTTTGACAAATATTGTTATTCATCATTCTGGATTCAAATTCAAACCTGGTCCAAATTATTTATTAGCATACCAATTATCTATGGGATATGACGATATTGCTTATCATTTTATAATAGACAAAGATGGAGATATTTATGAAGGACGACCTATTAATTTTATGGGAGCACATGCCGGACAAACAAAAGAAGCCAATGAACTTGCTGATAAAATCAGAACTGGAATTATAAGTGATACACCTATTATTTCAGCATACAAATTAGACCCTGATTATGGGGCAATTGGTATTTGCCTGGATGGAAATTATGAACTTGAAAAAGTACTAGAAGTACAATTAACGGCGTTGAGATATTTATTGAAATCTTTATGCTTCCAATATAAAATAGGCAAAGCAAATATTTTTCTTCATAACGAGGTTAAAGAAAAAATAGTGCGAAAACGAGGTCTGACATTTGTCGGCAACGAAACGGTTTGTCCTGGCAAATATGCTCGTAATAAAATTAAGCATTTAATAAGTATTTTATAAATATTTATTTAGGTATAGAGATAAGCAATATTCTTATACCACAGCATTTATAAGTGAGTATTTTGTTACTTTCAACCCTATTCTTATTACTCAAAGTATTTGTAATACATTTTTTCATTAGTGATTTGCAAATTAACGTTTATATGTTTAATGATGTGTACTTTATTTTTTATCTAAAAAAATATCTTTAATTTATTGCTATAGAAAATTGTTAAAATACCTTGCCCATGAAGTAGGGTTGCTAATCAATGAAAAATTTAAATATAGTGGTATATGTTTTGGGAATTATATATAATCTATTTTATTTGTAAGGGGTTTTGTACTCTCAATTAATATTTATTTTTGTGCGTATGTGAGACAAGAAAATTAAGTTGTGAACTTGTACAATTCAATCTAATTGTTATAATAATTATTTTTATATTACACATTAAAGAAACTCAATTTAGTGTCAATAAGTTCAACCAGTATCCGCCGCCCGACAACAGTTACTGTTATTTTTCTTGCCATTACATTATTGGGTATTTTTTCCTTTTTCAATATTGGGATTGATCTTCTTCCTAATATTAACATTCCTCATTTAATTGTTCAAACAACTTATCTCAACGCTTCACCTGAAGAAGTAGAAAAACAAATTACAGAACCGCTCGAATCGGCAGTTGCAACGGTAACCGGAGTTAAAAAAGTAACCTCCGTTTCTTTGGATCGGAGAGAAAGATAAAATTCTCTTTTAATAAAAAAGAAGATGAGATTGAGGGTGATGAAAACCATAAAAATACTGAAATGGGTTTAAGAAGGGAATTAACATCCAGATTGTTGGCTAATTTAACTAAGCGGGAAATTGAAATTGTTTTACTAATTGGGACAGGCTTAAAGAAGTAAAGACATTGCTGAAAAACTATATCTCTCATGTAAAACCGTGTCAAATCATCGGCTGGCAATTAAAGAGAAACTCGGCTTTTCGGATTATGAGTCAATAAAGAATTTTTTAAAAACCACTAAATGGAACAAAATAGCATATAGGTAGGTAGTACCTATTCAAAAATAGTTACGAACTACCTAGAAAAATGGGTAGTAACTACTCATGCGCAGTCTTCTTTTTTAATTTATTTTTGCATTAGAAATAGATGTCAATTTGCAATTTTTCTTTTTATGATAACAAATGCAAAAATGGTAAGAATGATTTCCAATAGGATATTAATATGGTAAAAAAATATTTTCTTCTCATAATAATATCTCTACTTTTTGCCTCTTGTTCGCGTGATAAGGATTATACGGTTTTAACCTTTTCTGATAAGAACAAAAAGTTTGATGATGTGTTTAGAATAGAAAGTACTATAAAAGTTAAGACTAAGAATGTAGATTCTATTAAAATCTTCTCAATATTAAAACTTCAAAAAATAAATTCAAATAAATATTTAATACTAGATGCTCTTGGACGCTCAACTTATCTAATTGACACGCTTGGAGTAGTTACTAAAAGAATCTCTAAACCCGGACAAGGTCCCGGTGAATTAGATTTTGTAAGAGATTTTACTTTTGATGATAGTAGGAATTTGTATTTGTTAGACCCCATTCAAGGCAAAATCGCAATGTATGATAGTTCTTTTAAGTTTGTTAAAAATTTTCACTTATCATACGAACATCGGATGACTGATGCAATAAGATATTATAATGGATATTTTCTTATTGGTAGTCGAAAAAATTTGAGCAAAAACTCAACCTCTACAAATTTTTCTTTTTTGAAATTCAGTCAGAATACATTTATAATGATTTATGATAAGAATTTTAAATTAATAAATAGCTTTTTAAATCCCGCAAAAGAAATGCTTGAAACAGAAGGAGTACTTGCTCTTAGTAGAGAAAATTTCTCTCCATTTATTATGCTTAACACAAGAATATTTACTATGATGGAAGATGGATTTTATAGAATATCAGAATTTGATTTAAATTATAATATTGTTAAAAAATATGAAGTTGAAAATAATAAATTCAAAAAGATTGATCTAAACCGCGTAAAAACTATTAAGATAATAAATAATAAACTAATAAATTCTACTGAAGACATTGGACAGATAGTTGCTAGTTATACTTCCCCAGTAAGTATGCATAATATTCATGATCTATTAATCGTCACGATGCAGGAACCATTTGGTAATTATTATCCTCAATTTAATAAAGATAATGAAAAAAAGTATTATTACGATATTTTTAAAATTGCTGACGATGAACTTAAGCCGAGATTCTCAAACATAGAAACAGAAAATCGAATAGTTGGGGTTACCCTAAATAAAATTTATTTTGTGGATGATTTTGGGATGCATAATGACGGTTATATTTTAATTAAAAAAATGAAAATATTAAAATGACAATCAAAAAAGAAAGTATAAATAATAGTCTATTCATTATTTTAATTATAAGTGGTTTATTTCTCCTTTTTTCAAAAAATAAGCTTGAAGACTCAATTTACTTGTTAAAATCAAGGTCATATATAGACTCCTTGAAACTTGAATTAGCAAAACAAAACCATGATTTAGAAATAAAATATTTAGGCCGCGAAATTAGTTTGTCCTCGATGACTTTGTTACCTGTTAAAAAAAGTGTTGGACAAAAACCAAAGTTGAGTTCGATATATATATTAACTGATTATGAGAGTTGCACTCCATGCTATAAAAAAATTTTAAGTAATCTGCTAACTCTTACCGGTGATTCGCTTTGTAATAGAATATTCCTAATAATGGAATCTAGAAATTTGACATATATTTCAAATCTCGCTAAAAGTGACGATCTATTAGCAAAAACAAATTTACTTGTTGATACAATGTTTTCAATTAAAAAAGAATTTAAGATTATGAAGGGAAGTATCGTAATTTTTATTCTTAATCAAGATAATTATTGCGTTTATTTCACAATTTATAATAAGCTTTTTGAAAAAGAATTTGGACATATCGAAAAAAAAATATTTAATTTATGTTTTTTATCTAACAAACAAAAAGGAGTAATATGATGAAGAGAATTATTGCAACATTGGGATTCCTAGTATTAATAGTTGTAACTATAAATACTGAATCAATTGGAAAACCTCCAACAACAGATCTACCTGGAACGCCTGGATATGATCCCTATTTAGGAATCCCAACATGTTGGTGTCCAGATCTGGTGTCTCATGGTTGTTATTGTAGAATCACTAATTAATAAATATTTAGAAAGGAGAATTTTAAAAATGAAATATCTTAAAATTAAAGCTATCGCAGTCTCGTTGTTCTTAGCTATTGTTATTTTTTCACAAGCTACCAACTTTGCAGCACCACCTTTAGCAAACCTATATGGTCATCAAACTTATTCATATCCTAATAGTTGGGTTTGTGCTTGTCCAGAAATACTTAATATTGATTGTGCCTGTATTATTTATAGATAATTCTAAATAATAATCTTTATGATAAAAATTTAGAGTGAATAAAAATTTTGAGTATATGGTTAAATTAAAGCATTATATAAATGATGCTGAGTTTAGTAGGGCGGTGTGCGTTTTGTAAAAAAAAATAATTGGAATTGTCAACGCACTAATGGAATTTAACCATTTACCAAAAAGGAATACATACTGGAAGTTCTTATGGAATTGATAATTGATAAAACAACTTAAAGTTGATTTCAAAATTGCATAAAACAAGCGGTTTACTGAGCAAAGATTGAACCATTAAGAAACTCAAATTCTTTAGAAGTTGTGCAATAACAATATAATGTGTTTTATGTTGAATAAAGCTATAGAGTGTTTTGGCCAAATTTAGATTTCAATAATCTTTTAAAAAATGAATTTAAGCGGAAATTTTTTATTCTTTAGAGAAAAACCGAAGAAATTGGTTTTTCAACTTCTTTCATATCTTATCGCTGTTGTCCTTCTCTTTTCCGGCATTAGCAAAATTGTTGACCCAATGCCGATGATGGAAACTATGAAAGTTGCATTCAAGGTAAATGAGAGTCTGTTGATACTGACTGCAACATTTTTACCGATAATTGAAATAGCGCTTGGACTTATGCTGGTTTTAAATATACAGACAAAAAAAATTCTAATTACCGTTTGCATACTCTTTTTTTGTTTCTTTGTTTTTAGTGTTTATGGTTCTATAATTGGGCTAAATAATGATTGCGGGTGTTTCGGATCGGTAATTAAAAGTGAATTTGGAATATTTATGGTTTTAAGAAACCTCACGTTTTTTACCATTACTATATTATCAATAAAAAGTTTTAATGTCACTGCAGAGACATTAAAAAATAAATAAATCATATAAAAAAAAGGAGAAAATCATGGTTCAGAGAGTAAATTCAAAGACAAAACAACCAAGAAGTTGGTTTAGATTTTCGTTGTTTTTATTTCTTGTAATTTTTAATTTTAATTTTGCACTCGATGGTACTGTTTTGGCAAAACCTGTGGCATCTGATAATGGAGACGGTGGTGGAGGGGGAGGTGGTATTACCTGTAAAGAAGCATATGTGAGATGTTGCTCGAGTGCAACAGAATCATTTGGTTTAGCGGCTGCGACTTGTGCACAACAGAGATTGCTTTGCCCCCCTTGTGTAGCACCATGTTTAACGCTTGCTAGTACTTGGTATGCAGGCTTGTTGGCTGGCTGTACTATTGGCTATGCTAATTGTTGACACAAAAGGTGAATGTTGAGAAAAAATGCTTCAAAAGTTTCTTTTTTTCTTCAATCACCTTTTTTTAATTAAATGAAAAATAATATTCAAATTAGACAGAAAGTTAGAAATGTTTAAACTCATCCTAATATTATCCGCATTTATTTTTATTTCTTGTGGAGAGAATAAAAGTAAAAAGGTGAATAACTTTGATATTTTAACTGATAAACAGTTATTGATTAAAAGAGAAATGATGATTAACTCTGAAAATGATTCATTATTATATGGAATCAGTGGATTTACTACGTCTATGGATGGAAATATTGTTGTTTGTGATGATGTAGATTTTGATATAAAAAAATTTGATATAATGGGAAAACTTATTAATGTATATGGTTCGCGTGGTCGTGGACCGAATGAATTTACATTGCCTCCTTGTCAAATTGCTTACAACGAAAAGAGGAATTTATACGCGGTTATTGAGCGTACCTCTCATGTCATAAAACTTTTCAATGGGAGATTTGATTTTGTTAAACAAATATTAAATGCAGCTCCAGTCTCTGATATTGTCTTCGATGATGAATCCAATTTAATTACTGTGACGCCACCTGCACCACAATTTTTCAAAACAATTAATATATTTGATAGGGAAGGTAATCTAAAGAGTTCTTTTAATCCTTCTAACCTAACCGGTGAAATGCTTTTCGACATGTGTTATCTTAATTATAATAGTTGCAAAAAAAAAATAATTTTAATGTATTTATTCAGAAACTTAATCCAAGTCTATGATTTGAATGGGAAATTAAATAATGAGTTCTCACTCCCATTTCTACCATTAAAAGCAGAATCTGAAAAATTTAATAATAATAGCGGTCTACCAACTCCAGTTAAAGGAATTCCAATCAAACATATTTTCTGGGATATTTCATCAGATGATCAAGGACATTTGTACATACTCTCAGGCAATTATGCAAAAAATGGGAATAAAAAAGAAATTTATGTAACTTCAACCGAGGGGAAATTACTACGTGTTATAAATCTTGATTTCGAAAGCAAATTTATTTATGTTCCACCTAAACAGCATGGTTATTTTTACGCAACTTCTAATAAAGAAACAGCTGTAGGGAAATATAGAATGATTTGGTGATGGAAAAGAATAACGTAATTAAAATTATAACAATTATAATTGTAATTCTATCTTTGGTTTTTGTTAGTTATCTATCAAACAAAAACATCTCGAATATTTCAAACAAGAATTTTTTATATGAAAAAAACATTCTAGATATTAATGATATAAATAAGTTAAGTTTTCTACAGCAGGAACTTATCGATACGAGAAAAATTAAATTATATATATTAATAAGATTTTCTGATTTTAACTGTTCAACTTGTTATATTAATTTCCTAAATTTTTCTGATTCACTCAATGCTCATTTTTCAATTTATAGTGAATCAATTTTCTTTTTAATTGAAAGAGATAATCGGGACTTATTTGTTCAAAAAAAGTTTATTGATCATTGGAAAAAACGGCAAAAAATAAAATTCAAACACATTTTTGTCCAAGGTTTTAATAAGTTACCAAATGTCAACAAAAGCAGTTTACTTGTGAGAGAAAAAAACATTATTCACATATTTCCATTACCTATTCCAGAATATGAATACTCAACAATATTGAAATTTATATTTGATAAGATCACTATTAATATCAATTAGTTTTAATAATTTCTTGCTATTAGTTTAAAGCATTAAAGGTCATGATAAAATGATGAGATTTATTATTAAAGAAAATATAACAAAAACGCCCCTTATTTTATTGGCACTATTATTTATTTTTTATGCATTAATGATACAATTTTTTGAAGGTTCAATAGAAATATTAATATCTGTTTTACCTACAGCCATTATCCTCATGGGAACCGCAACGATAGTACAAACTTTCCCAGGAATTATAAAACATGATAGAATTTCACTAATTCTTTCAAAACCAATTTCTAGAAATGAATTCGTTGTTCAAAATTTATTAGGTATTCTTTTCACATTATATATTTATTGTTTATTTGGAGCTGTTATCTTAGAATTATCAATACTATTTAAAACCGGACAAATTCAAACAGATTTATTTATAGTTTTTGTTTTGTGTCCTATTCTTCTATTGTTTATCCACATGTTGAATATGGTAGTTTTATTAAAATTTAATGACTCTGCGTTTATATTATTTGTTCTTTTGTATGTTTTTTATTTCTCTGATGTTTTGATTAATCGAAATAAGTATTTACAATCTGCTGGGATAGATTATCCGACTACTAGATATATAGTTAGTGTTTTACATTCCATTACACCGCAAATACAATCTTTTCAAAATATGCTAATAAGCATAATAAAAAATCATAGTTTTGATTTGTATTTATTACCTAGCATTATTATTTCCATCATACCGACAACATTATTACTTTTTATAATTGCTAATAAGAAAGAATTTTAATATAAGGATTGTGCCAGTGTCAATTATTGAGATCAATGATCTCGTAAAAAAATACAAAAAAAAGAAAGACACTTCAAATGAATATAAGTTATCAATAAAAAATTTAGTCATTGAACGTGGAAAAATATTTGGTCTGCTTGGCCCAAATGGATCAGGTAAATCTACTTTGATTAAACTAGTATTAGACTTAATTTTCCCTGATGCAGGTTTAATTACAATTTTTGGAATAAGTAATAAACTAAAAGAATCAAGAAATTTTGTTGGTTATTTGCCTGAAAATTTTTCTTTCCCTCATGATTATAGTTTTGAGCAAGCAGCTTACTATTTTGGTATTATGAATAAATATTCTAAAAAGGAAGTAATTAGTGAGCTAAGTAAATTATATGTTGAGCTAGAATTGACTAGTATTTTAGGTAAAAGGGTAAAAGAATTATCGAAGGGTATGATTCAAAATCTTGGTTTAGTTAATGCTCTAGTTGGACAAAAAAAGCTATTGATATTGGATGAACCATTTAATGGTTTTGATCCTATACAAAAAAGGAGGGTTATGAAATATCTTTCCAAACAAAATGAAGATAATAACCTTACAATTTTATTTACTTCTCATATTTTATCTGATGTTGAGGTGTTTTGTAATCAAGTTGCTTTAATAAAAAATGGTGAAATATTAAATGTCACTTCCAAGAAAAACGTATTCAATGATTACGGAACGATTGAAAATTATTATTTCAAATATTTTGATATTACTGGTGAGACATCAATAAATAATAACCCATCCACAACTGGCAACCATCCTGAGTTCATATAAAATGATTATATACTTAATACAACACCCAATAATAATAATAACTCACCTTACGCAAAACCATAGAAAGGAGTTAAATTTCTGGTGAGAAAAATCAGAGGTACTTGAGATGAAAAAAGAATACTTAGAACTTTACACCGATTATTTAATGAGTTCATTTTCATATACGACCGCCACCGGATTATCGGTCAT
>Ga0210015_1004767_pt1 | contig 11324 bp, 6 predicted proteins | sample CryGeymeta201522_FD_185471 | JGI IMG/M metagenome (GOLD analysis project Ga0210015, IMG submission 185471) | Groundwater microbial communities from Crystal Geyser aquifers in Utah, USA - Crystal Geyser metaG 2015-22 (SPAdes) (version 2) | ecosystem: Environmental > Aquatic > Deep subsurface >... | reverse complement strand
CCCTGCGCAACCTCGCCCGCTGCTTCAAAGCCCACGACCTGAACCTGATCCGCGCCAACCAGTTCCTCGAGTTCCACCGCACCGGCGCCGGCGTCAACCCCCTGCCCGAACTGGAAGCCGAACTGGCCGCCGCCCCGACTGCCACCCCGACCGAGCCGCGACAGTAATGGAGCGGGTATGATGAACCGCCAATCCGCGAAAAACGCGAAGACACGCGAAGGCCCTTTCGGCCCTTCTCTCTGCGTCTCCGCGCCTTTGCGTCTCTGCGTTCTTGCCCTTGCCTGCCTCGCCACCCCCTGCCGCTCCCAACCCGCCGGTCCACCCCGCCCGCCCGGCGGCACTTACAATCCCTACCAACCCCTGATCCGCCAAGGCCCCCTGCCCGACGCCGTGCAGCAGGCGCTACAAGGCATCCTGCTCTTTCCCGCCGCCGTTAACCCGCGCACCGGCGCACTCGCTCACTCGCTCACTCCTTCTGCCGTCCACCTCAAGCCGTCCGTCACCCCTTCCGCCGTTGACCCGCTCACCGGTTCACTCGCGCACCCGCTCACTCCTTCACCCGTTCTCCCCATCACCCCTTCCGCCGGTGACCCGCTCACCGGCTCCTCGTCCCTGTTCGAGCCCGTCAGGCTGCCCCTCACCCAACTGCTGGGTCCCTCAGCCGTTGAGCTTCCCGGGGCCGTTGCTGTCGCGATCCCACTGCCACCCAACGGGGACGGCTTGCCGGACCCGGCAGAGGTGCGGTTCAGGGCGTTGGTTCAGATTGCCCGGACGACACGCCTGGCCAAGCGGTTCGAAGAGGCCAGAGCCATTGCTGCCGACCTTGCCGCGCTCGCCACCGACCCCAGGACGCGGTATCTGGCCCGTCTGGAGCAGGCTGCCTGCCACTATGTCACCAACGAACTGCATGAGGCCATCGGCATGCTGAGGGAACTCACTCAGCTTCAGGCACCTGATGACGAGTCCGGCATGTGGACCCGATACTACCTTGGGTCTTCGCTGATCAAACAGGAGCGCTGGCAGGAGGCCATCCCGCCGCTGCAGGACGCGCTGGCGCAGTTGCCTGAGCCGCCCAACGGCTACTGGCCTCACATGTACCGCCTGCGGCTCCTGTATCGGACCCACCGATGCTACCTCCACCTCGGCGACCTGGCCAGTGCCGGGAAGTGCCTGCGGCAGTACCTCGCCGAGACTGAGAAGGACACTGAGCGCGAAGCGCGGGCGAATCGTGCCGCCTTCTTGCGCTTGCTGGCGCTGCTTGACAGGCGCTTGGGCGTCGAGGGGCTCGAGGCGGGGGAGCTGTCGTTCGGCAAAGTCCAAGCCGGAGAGAGTGCGAGCCGGAAGCTGACCATCTACAAGCCTTGGAAGAGCGGCACCGAGACCCGGTGTGACGTGCCGTTCGTCACAGCGAACGTACTCAGCGCCAAGTGGCACCAAGGCTCCGTCTACGCGGAGGAAGTTAGCGTTGAGGTCCTGCCTCTCGCCACACCCGGCATTTTCACCGGCGAAGTGACAATAGCTAGCCGGGCGCCCGTGGAGGGCAGCCTTACCATCCCAGTCCGAGGCGAGATCGTCCAAGCGCAACCCGACTGAAAGAGGTGCCAGAGCCATGAGTTCCTCGCGCGCGCCAGAGAAGAGAGACTGCCTGCTGGATCCATCGGACCGGCCAAGCCGTCGCGGTTTCCTGCAGCGGACGGGCATGGCCGCCGGAGCCGGGCTGGTGCACTTCACTATCCTCGGCAGCCTCGCTGTGCCCGCCTCGGCGGACACGGACGACGAGTGCGCCACGGAGGGGTGTGATGACGGCAACAACATCGATAACTGCAACTGCAAATCCGGTGACAACACGTTGCCACCCAGTGACAACTGCGACTGCTCCAGCGGCGACGACGGCAACCCGCCGGAAGACGTGTGCGAATGCGGGAGCGAGGAAATCGGCGGAGGGAGTGACGATTGCGGGTGTGGTCATGAGACCGGCTCGGACTACTGCACGTGCAAGGCGGAGTACAACGACTTCCCCAGCGACTGCTGCGTGCCCAGGGGGTGCGCCGACGCCGCCTGGGGATGTAGTGCACAGACTCGCGACTTCCACACGGACCCGGAGGCAGCGGCAGACGTTTGCGAATGCTCTGACCAATCGGGTGAGAGCGACAACTGCAAGTGCTGGTGGGACGGCAATCCTCAGCTTGGCGGCCAAGGGGGCGGCGACTACTGTGACTGCAAGGCCACCGACCTCGGCCAGATAGACACCTGCGCCTGCTGCACCGACAGACCCACCACGTCAGGAGGCACTCAGGCGGACTACTGCAACTGCCCGGAGGACCACAACGGCTCGATCTGCTACGACGAGGGCGGGTACCCCGCACTGGCAGATTGGTGCAACTGCGATAATGACGAGGGCACGATCCAAGCTGATATCTGCACCTGCGACGAAGGAGATCAGAACACAAGCACCGAGTCCAACAAGACGACTCAGGCCGACATGTGTTGTCTCAAAGAGCTGAAGGAAAAGGGGGCCGGCCCGAGCGAACCTGCGTCGGGAGATGTGTGCGATTGCCCCGCCGACCAAAACAAGGGGTCCAACACCAACCAGTCCGGCGGATGGGATGCAACCGACTACTGTCCTGCGAATGCCCAAGAAGGAGAGGATGTCTGCGACTGTGGCCCGGACCAAGGCGTGGCCGATGTGTGACGCGCGGACCCTGTAGGGGGTCGCCACGGTTCGGTGCCTGACAAGGAGAGCGTACGACGATGCCGGGCAGATTGCTGCTCGCCACAGAAGGGAGTCACTCATGACTTTGCGATGGCGATCGACTCATTCCCGTGGGTGGTCTCACGGAGCTTGGCGCTACGGCGGCGGGCTGAGATCCCCTTTGGTAGTAAGCGTGCTGCTCAACTTGCTATGTAGCATGCCCATGCGTGCGCAGAATGCCACCTACACGCCGGAGGAGCGTGAAATCGCGTCCGCGTTGGTGCGCCTGGCTACGCACATCGATGGCGATACCTCTCATGACGAGGCGCTCCTGCGAAGAGTTGCCGAGCAAGATCTCGGCACTGCGCTCGCGGCCTTCCAGAAGGCGATTCGCGATAGGCACATGATGAGGTTGCCCTGTGGGGCCACCGGCGTACTGGGGGTCGCGGCGCGGTACTTCCCTCCGGACCCCGTGTACGAGGCCTACGGGGATGCGCTTCGGGAGGTTCCAGCGCTCCTTGACGGGTTCCGGAGAATGCAGAAGGAGCGCTGGGATCTGAGCGACTGGAGGATGTGCGAGAAGCTGGCGGCCGGTCCTCCCGACTCAGAAGTGGCCCGTGCGGCGCGGGAACGCCTCCAGAGTCTGGCACGGGTAGGCGAGTGTCAAACCACGGACTTCGAGCCGTTCACCGCGTATGGCTTCGCAGCGCTCGGGTATGGGCTCGCGAGTGGAGTTCACAGACGAACCGGCGATGGTCAGGCACAGCCGCGAGAGGTTCGCCTCCGGCGCGCCCTGGAGTGCCTGAGCCGCGCGGTCGAACTCGATGGTGAGCTACCCGAAGCCCGGCTTTGGCGGGCGCAGGTGCTGCTGGCCATGGGAGATGCCCAGTCAGCGTTGGAGGACGCTAACCGCGGCGTGGCGAGGCTGCCCAGTTCATCCGAGGCGTACGCCACCAGGGCCGAATGCCATCGGGCTTTGGCAAGAAACGTGGAGGCGGACGAGGATGAGAAGACACGCGACCAGCTCGGAGTCGGGGAACGGGTCGCCTGGGTCAGGTCCCCGGAAGGCAGGAGTAAGCTCCTTTTCCGGGCCTCCACCTACATCCGGGGGAGCCTCGCAGCGCGTGCCCAAGGCAAGAACCAGGACGCGAAACGAGAGGGGGAGACCGCAGTCGAGATCTACGACGAGCTGGTGCGTTGCTCCCCCGAGGACCCGATGCTGCGTCTTGGGCGAGCGCTTCTCAGTCTCCACTTGGAGCGGTGGGAGGCCGTGACCGACGATGCGACCTCACTGCTTAACTTCGTCCCAGACGCGGCATACGCATATCATTTGCGCGCGCGGGCGCAGCGTGCTTTGGCGCGGGACTCCTCGGCAGATGAAGCAACCTATGGGCGCATCCTGGCTGAGGTGAGGCTGCCGGTAAAGGCGGAATTGCCCGCTCATCTCCTGACCGTCAACCGCCCCCAGTGCGAGTTGACGGTGGAAGGCGTGAAGAAGCTCGCGCTGGATCCCTCGCCCCGCTCTGCTGTGCGCCTCGCCGAAGTGCTCATCGCCACGGACACGCCCAAAGAGGTGTGGGAGGAAGCAAGTCAGGTCCTGACGGAATTCCCTGACGAAGCTCTTCGCGAGGCGCTTCCCCAGTTGCACACGTACGTCGTGCAGTGTACCCGCTCTGACGTTGACCGAGCCGATGAGCCGGTGGCGCTATTGGGCCGACTTGCTGATCCCGCTTCGGCTGGCTATCTCCTGATCGGGCTCCTGAGAGATGGCGAAGCGACTCGTGCGATCAGCACCCGCGCCGCCATGGTGCTGGCTGAATACCCGCCTGAGCTTGCCGTCCGCCCCCTCACGAACGCGCTCATCCTCGCAACGGCCCGGGACAACGAGTGGGTGATTGAGCGCGCGCTGACGGCGCTGAACCACATCGACCCCGACATTGGGCGGCGCTTCTTCACGGAGTTCCTGCTCAAGGGATCGCGGGAGCAGCAGGTGCGGGCGGCCAGATCGCTGTGGGACATCGCGGGAATGCTGGCGCTTGTTGAGGTCGTCACCGACGCGCAGACCAAGCAGCGCGTTCGCGAGCAGGCGGCCACGGCCCTTAGCCACTTCCCTATGGGGGGCGACGATGTAGCCACATGGGCCCAGAGTCAAATGGGGCGGGCCGCCGGCTGATGAAGGCACTTGCGCTTGCGCCGTACCATCTCTTCACCCATGAAGGGATGAGGTTCGCCTTCGACTGCGAGAGGTTGACCTTCATCCGCGTGGACGACACCGCGTATGCTTTGTTGGACCGGCTGCTGAGAGGACAGACGCTGGCGGCCGTGATCGCGTCCCTGGGAAGCGAATTCGGCGCCGCGGAAGCAGACAGGGTCGCGCGCGAGGTCACGCGTCTGCGTCAACAGGGCTTGTTGCGTGGGCCGGTGACGACCTACGACGACGGCGACTATGAGCGCCAGATCGCCCGGTTGGTGAAGATGACCACCAACAAGATCGAGCTGTACCTCGCTGAGGCGTGCAACCTGCGGTGCAGGTATTGCTACGTGACCGAGAATGATGCCATGCACAACGGCCTGATGCCCTGGGAGGTGGCGAAGGCAGCCGTTGACTTGGTGTTCCGGCGCGGAGAGAGCATGGACTCTATCCAGATCACCTTTTTCGGCGGGGAGCCGCTGCTGAACAAGCCGGTGATGCGGCGGGTGATCGAGTACAGCCAGGAGCGCGGGCAGGCGGAAGGCAAGAAGGTCATGTACAGCCTGACGACCAACGCCACGTTGATGGATGACGAAGTGATCGGCTGGATCAAGCGGCACAACTTCGGGCTGATGGTCTCGATGGACGGGCCGCCAGAAGTGCATGACGACAACCGCGTGGACGTGAACGGGAACGGTTCCTTCGGGCGGGCGGCGGCCAATGTGAAGCGGCTGATGCGGAGGCGCCGGCGGGTGACCGCCCGGTGCACGGTGTCGAACAGGCACCTCAATCTGTACGACATTGTCACCTTCTTGGAGGACTTCGGCTTCACCCGCGTGGGGCTTCACATCTGCCAGGGCAAGTCCTACCGCCTGGGACCCTACGATGTCGGGCCGCAACACCGGCCAGACACCGAGCGGGAGCTGCGACGGATGCTGGAGCGTTGGCTGAGGCAGGTGAAGGCAGGCGAGGAGCTGCGGTACGACCCGTACTCGGGGACGGTCCGCAGTGTCTTCAAGCGCGAGCGCGCGCCGATGCTGAGCTGTGGGGTGTGCCGCGGTTGCACCACCGTGGGCGTGGATGGGAACTTGTACCCGTGTCACCGGTACGTGGGCATGACGCACTACGTAGTCGGCGACGTCTGGACCGGCGTGGACGAGACGAAGCACGCCCACTACCTCCGCGAGTACTTCAAGACGAAGAAGAAGTGCGAGACGTGCTGGGCGGTGAATGCCTGCGGCGGAATGTGCGCTTGGTACGTGTCGCACGAAGACGGGTACTGCGTGCCGCCGCCGGACTGGCGCTGCGATGCCATCAAGCGTTACATTGAGCGGTCCGCCTGGATCTATGAGACCGTGCGCACCGAGTGCCCCGAGTACTTCGAGCAGATCGTCCGGGAGTATGACGAGCGGCGGATGATCTCGGAGGGGCAGCCGACCGTCACCCGCCCGGACGCTACACGTTCGCGCACGTCGAGGGAGTTGCGACGAAGACGAAGGGAATGCCCCGTCCACGGCCGGCACCCGTCCGCCGGGCCGCCGCCCGAGAAGGCTGCCGAGCCCGCGCCGGTGGAACTCCCGGTAGCCGCCGGCGCGTAGCCGGTGGACCCACGCGCGGGCGCGCGCAGCTACAGTCTATGGTAGCTGCTGTAAGTTCGGCCGGCATAGGTGGACCCACGCGCGGGCGCGCGCAGCTACAGCATCTTGGAGGTGCGCGCCCGCTCCTGCTCGCTGGTGGACCCACGCGCGGGCGCGCGCAGCTACAGTCCGATAGTGTGTGCTGGTCCCGTGAGCGCGGCGTGGACCCACGCGCGGGCGCGCGCAGCTACGGTAACCGACCTCGGGCTGGGTGAGACGCACCGGCGTGGACCCACGCGCGGGCGCGCGCAGCTACGGCAGAAATCCAGAGCAATCTTGCAGGAGAAGTAGCGTGGACCCACGCGCGGGCGCGCGCAGCTACAGTCCTTGCCGTTGTACTTGAGGATGACGTCGCCCGGTGGACCCACGCGCGGGCGCGCGCAGCTACAGTCCTTGCCGTTGTACTTGAGGATGACGTCGCCCGGTGGACCCACGCGCGGGCGCGCGCAGCTACAGTGCTCATGCGGTGGGCCCTCATCCGCGGACGAGGAACGCGCGCCGCCCGCCAAACCTGGCACTATCACATTCTGACCCCGGTGTCCGTTTTGCCATGGCTTCGGAGTTCTCGCCTTCTTCCTTCCACGTCCTCCATTCGCGCGGGGACCTGCTTCTGTTCGACGTGGGCAAGTCAACGCCGGTGAAGCTCGACCCGGCCTCGTACGCGTTTCTGGAGGCGTTGGAGGCGACTGGTGAGTGGGAGACGGCGGAGCGGCGCACGGCTGAGGACTTCGGCGCCGCCGCGTCCTCGGCAGTCGGGCGCGAGGTGCTCTTGCTGCAGGAGCATGGGTTCTTCACGCGCCCGGACCCGCCCGACTACCGTCGCACAGTGCGGAACTACCTTCGGTGGGCCTCTCCGGGTGTGGAGCTGTTCATCTCCCACGCGTGCAACTTCCGCTGCCGATACTGCTACGAGCGCGGCAACGACTCCATTGCCAACCGACATATGCCCCCGGCCGTCGCCCGGCAGGCGGTGGACTTCGCCGTCGCTCGCAGCGGATCGTTGCGCCGGGTGAACTTCACCTTCTTCGGCGGCGAGCCGCTGCTGAACATGGACGGTCTCCGATTCGTGGTCGACCATGCCCGCAAGCGCTGCCGAGCGGCCGGCAAGCGGGCGCGGTTCGCCGTGGTGACCAACGGGTCCCGAGTGAACGAGCAGACGGCGGCGTTCCTTCGAGACAACGGCTTCGCCGTCACCCTCAGCTTCGACGGCCCGCCCGAGGTGCACAACCGTATGCGCCCGTTCGCTAACGGCCGTCCCTCCTTCGAAGCCACCCTGGCCGGCGCGACGGCTCTGCGCCGAGCCGGGATCGACTTGTTCGTGCGCTGCACGGTGACCCGGCACTGCTTGGACACCCCGAAGCTGGTCTGCTTCTTCCGGGACCAGGGGTTCGAGCACTTCCAGTTGACGCGTTCGGAGGGGCGAGTGGACATGATTGGGCCGCACGACCTCGGCCCAGGTGATTGGGCGATCGCGAGGGGGCACGAAGGCCGACTGGCAGACGAGCTGCTCCACTCCCTGTCCGATGGCAGCCACAAGCATCGCACCCCGGTGCTGCTCTCCCTTGGCGAGATCCATCACGGCCGTTCGGCCGGCCTGCCCTGCGGCGTGACGAGGGGCGTGACCACCATTGATGCGGACGGGAAGCTGTACCCTTGCCATCGGTACGTGGGGATGGAGCGCTTCGTCATCGGCGACATCTGGCAGGGAGTCGACAAGGAGCGCCAGGCGGAATACCTCACGGGCTTCTTCGCGACACGGGCGCGTTGCCAGCACTGCTGGGCCCGTAGCCTCTGCGAGATCCACTGCCCTTGGTACCTGTCAACGGCTGACGGCCGGGTCGTCTCACCGCCCGACTGGCGTTGCCAGGAAGCGAAGGCCAACGCGGAACAAGCGATCTGGCTCTACGCCCAGCTTGCCGAGAGGTATCCCGACGAGTTGGCGCGGCTGTTGGGGCCCAGGCGCCCGCCTCGCCAGCTCCGCTTCGGCCGACCCCGGCGCAAACGAGATCGCGAACCGGCAGCCCCAGCGAAAGGGCCGGAAGAGACCGCGCGACCGAGGGAACCCGTCGCCATGCCGCAGGAGACAGCCCCGTTGGAGGACCTCCACGGCCAACTTCAAGAGCTATCGCGGCGAGCGGACGAGCTGGAGGCGGTGGTGGACTCGCACGAAGCCGCCCGCGGACCGGTCCAGCAGCTCCGTCGCTCGCTCCGCAGCCTCGAAGGACGCGTGGGCGAGACGCAACGCTGGGTCCGGCGCTCCGTGGTGGCCGTAGACGCCCTGACCGAGCTGCTGGTAGAGCGTGGACTGGTTGGCGCCGAGGAGCTGGCGACAAGGCAGCGGGAACTGCTGACTGCGCTGGTTGGCAGCAGGGACGCACACCCGGGGCTCGGCGTCACTCTGGACCGGAAGGAGAACGACAAGTACGCCGTCCAGTCGGCGACGGCCGACTGTGCAAACCGTTGGCACGTGTGCCGGGCGATCTGCTGTTACGCCCTGTCCTTCTCGATCTCGGAGCAGGACGTGGCCGAAGGTCTCGTTCAGTGGGACGCCGATCGTCCCTACCGCATCGCCCGAGAACCGGACGGCAAGTGCGTCCACCTGGACCGGGAGAAATACCAGTGCACGCTCCGCGAGCATCGGCCGCGGATCTGCCGCATCTACGACTGCCGCAACGACCGGCGGATCTGGAAGGAATACGACGGCCTGGTTCTCGCTGACTGGGCGGCAAGGGAGATCGCCAAGCGGTTCGCGTCGTGCGCCGGAGACCGGGGGGCTGATTGACGTGATCCTGAAAGCCGATGAGATCCGCTTCGAGACAGAACCGACCATGGCCCGAACCACCCGCTGGCGCTGCCGACGTGTTTGCGAGCCTACCCGACTCCTCTCCCCGGTCTCCCGGCTCGCCTCCCAGGTGTCCCGTCCCCTTTCCCAGGTCTCACCGGGCCTCTGCCCGGTCTTCCCGGCCATCTCCCCGCCCCAATCTGAAACCCAACGCACTGCCCGCGTCGCTTGGTACCAGTCGGCGTGCCTCGTCTTCGCCGAGGCGCCCCCCGAAGGGCAGATGATCCGCGGGATCCAGACGACGCCAAGGGGCCGGAGGACACCCCCGGCTCCGCGACCGGGCCGTAGTCGGCAGATCCCGTAGGACCGGTTGCCAAACCTGTCGGCACCATCGCCGCACCGCGGAGGGGTGACAGGTTAGGCAACCTGTCCTACGGTTTGTGAGGAATCGTTCATGTTCGCCCGTTGCTTGGGCACCCCAACCCTCGCCGAGCCGGTCGCGGCAAGCCCAACCGGCAACCGCTCACCGCTGAGCTGCGTGGTCACCCGAGCGCTCGTCGCCTGGCAAAGCTGATCGGCAGCGAAGCGGACACCGGCGAGGGAATTGCCGGCCGGGAGAGCCACTTCGGCTGGAAGGGGGGCGACGGAGAACAGCGTTAGAACCCATCCCAACACCAGCCCGGCGCGGGCGGGAAGCGCGAGATCCACTGCCATTCCCGCAGGAAACGGCGCGCGGCCAGGCGCTCTTCGGAGAGGTTCGAGGCGGAGCATATCGGTGCCCTCGTTCAGGGTGATGCTTGTGTTCGCGCTTGGTGCTCCGATCCCTGCCGGCGGCGGTTCCCGTGCCACCCCGTCACCCCCTCCCCCCTTCAGCCATTTCCGCCGAGACCTTAACAACGCCCCCCCCCGGATGTATAATGGCTCTCCAATCCCGGGCGGGCGTACCGACCGGGCAAACGACAGGACCCAGCAAGCTCGGCGGAGTGGCGGCGGTAGCGGATTGGTAGCGAGCTTGCGCGTTCAAACCCGGGGGGTTTGCGCGGACCTGCCGGGAGGACCGTCTGTGGCTGCAACAGGACGGACCAACGCACCATCTCCGCGCGCCTCGTGGGCGCGCCCGCCGGAACGGCGTGCCAAGCGCCCGTCCAGAGTCGTTGCTGCGCCAGGCTGCCCTTCTGCCACGACCGCGACGCAACGGCAAATCCCCTCACACGCCCTTCTCTGCGTCTCCGCGCCTTTGCGTCTCTGCGTTGTCCTGTTGGCGCTCTCCCCACCCGCTTGCTGGTGTCAGCAGCCGGCCGCCGCCGCCCGCGCCGACTACCAGCAGACCGAGCGCCAGGCCGAGGCGCTCCGCAAGCCCGAGGCGCTCCGCAAGCAAGGGCAGTTCCGCGAAGCCATCACCGCTTGCGAAGCGTTCATGCGCGCTCACCCCGACGCCACGGCCGGGTGCCAGCAGCTTGCCAACTTGGTCGACCGCATCCTGCTGCGGGACATCAAGGAGCGCGATCAGACGGTGCCCATCTGCGAGGCGGCGGTCAAGGAGTTCGAGGGCGTCCCCTACTATTGGGCGGTCTGCGCCAAGTACGTGATCCAGGCGAAGATGTGGCGCGCTGGCGAGCAGGGCGAAGCCGCCGACCTGGCCAACCAAGTCGTCGAGAAGTTGGGCGACAACCTCCCGCAGGGCTACGTCGCCTCGGCGCTGCTGATGTTCCACGTCTACGCCCTGCGCAACGCCGGCCGCTTCGACGAAGCGCTTGAGGCCGCGAAGAAGGACGCCAAGCTCCGCCCGCTCCTGCTCAGTAACGACGAGTTCTTCCAGGCGCTCTACGGCGCCGTGTCGGGTGCGAAGAAGCCCGACCAGCTTCTCAGCGTGGCCAAGCTGGCCTTCGTCCTGTGCGACTTCCAGGAAGGCAACATTACCCGCGCCACCGAGCTGGTCACCAAAGCCCTCACCGCCACCCAAGGCCCCGGCGTGGCGATCCAGTTCGCCAAGTCGCAGGAGGACGCGACAGCGCCCAACCC
>Ga0210015_1004760_pt1 | contig 11333 bp, 15 predicted proteins | sample CryGeymeta201522_FD_185471 | JGI IMG/M metagenome (GOLD analysis project Ga0210015, IMG submission 185471) | Groundwater microbial communities from Crystal Geyser aquifers in Utah, USA - Crystal Geyser metaG 2015-22 (SPAdes) (version 2) | ecosystem: Environmental > Aquatic > Deep subsurface >... | reverse complement strand
ATAATCTTTTTATGAAGCAAGCGGTTTTGTATGAGAGGTTAAAAGATAAAAAAGCCAGGTGCTTGGCCTGCAGTTGGTACTGCCGGATTGCTTTATCGCAGACGGGCGTCTGCGCCACTCGTTATAATCAAGACGGCAGACTTTATTCTTTAGTCTATGGCAAGGCGATTGGTCTTCATCTGGATCAGGTGGAGAAAAAACCGCTTTTTCATTTTTATCCCGGTGAAACTTTACTTTCTTTTGGAACAGCAGGCTGCAACTTTGGCTGTCTTTTTTGTCAAAACTGGGAAATGTCAAATTTAGTTAAAAGTTTAAAGTTAAAAGTTAAAAGTTTAAAAGAGGGGCTTTTGGGTTTTATTAATCGAATGTCGGTTAAGATTACTCCTAAAGAAATTATTGAGATGGCGGTTGAGAGAAAAGCAAAGGGAGTAGCTTATACTTACAATGAGCCGGCGATTTTTGTTGAGTTTGCTTACGACTGTATGGCTCTGGCAAAAAAGAAGGGACTAAAAAATGTTTTTGTCTCTAATGGTTTTGAGTCAAAAGAAAGTTTTGATTATATTAAAGATTATTTGGACGCGATTAATATTGACCTAAAAAGTATCCAACCGGAGTTTTATCAAAAAATTTGTCAGGCAAAGATTGAGCCGGTCAAAGAAAACATCAAAAGATACTTTCAGGCGGGGATTGAGACTGAAGTAACAACCTTGGTAATACCTGGTTACAATGATAAAGAAGAAGAGTTTAAGTCAATTGCCAAGTTTTTAGGGTCAGTCTCAAAAGATATTCCTTGGCATATTTCCGCTTTTTATCCGGCTTATAAAATGGTTGAAGTTCCGCCGACTCCCCTTGAGACTTTAATCAAAGCCTATGAGATTGGGCAAAAAGCCGGCCTAAACTATGTTTACATCGGCAATGTCTATGATCCAAAACGTTCGTCAACTTACTGTCCAAGATGCGGAGAAGTTTTAATAGAAAGAGAAGGCTATCAGACAAGGACGGTTTCTTTAGATAAGAAAAAAAGCAGTTGTCAGAAATGTGGAGAAAAAATTTATGGGAAGTTCAATTAGATTACCAGCGGTGGCGGGTAGTTTTTATCCGAAAGAAAAAGAGCGATTGAGTTCTCAATTGGAGAGTTTTTTTAAAAAGGCGAAAAAAATTGCTTTTGAAGAAAAACCGCGAATTTTAATCGTTCCCCATGCCGGGATCGTCTATTCAGGTGAGACCGCTGCTTCCGGCTTTTCCAGCTTGGTTGGTAAAAAATATCAAAGAATCGTTTTATTGGGGCAGTCTCATCACTTTTTTTTTGAAGAGGTTGCCATTGACGACTCTGACCTTTGGCAGACGCCTTTAGGCCAGATTGAGATAGATAGAGAGTTTGGCCAAAGACTGATTAATCGTTCAAAAAATATTATCTTTGAGAGCAAGCCTCATCTTCCCGAGCATGATCTGGAAGTTGAGTTGATATTTTTACAAAAAATTTTAAAGGATTTTAAGGTCGTTCCCATCTTGGTTTCTCAACCCTCTCTAAAAACCGTTGAAGATTTGGCAAAGGCGCTTGAAAAAAACTTTGACAATCAGACATTACTGCTGGTTTCAACAGATCTGTCTCATTATCCGTCGGCGGAGGTAGCCGAAAAAGTTGACGCAGAAACAGTCAAGGCGATTTTGGCCGGTGATCCGGCTGTTTTTGAGAAAAAAGTCAGAGAGATCGAAGAAAAAAATCGTCAGCAAATAGAGACGGCTATCTGTGGCTTTGAAGCAGTTAGAGCCGCCTTAAAATTTGCCAGGCTTTTAGGAATAGAAAGATTTCAACTTCTTGACTACTCCAATTCCGGCCGGGTGACAAACGATAACCGGCAGGTAGTCGGCTATGCTTCAATTGTTGGCTTACAAAAAAGCCTGAGTTCAACTTTGAAAGTCCTTGATAAAGAAAAAAAAGTAATTGACTTAGTCAAAACTACTCTGAAAAATTATTTCGAAAAAAAAGAGTCAGTTTCAAGGCAAACTTTTGGTGAAAATTTAAAAAAGACAGGCTTTGGCGTTTTTGTTACTTTAAAAAAAGACGGAGTTCTTCGCGGCTGCATGGGCGAGTTTGAGAGTAAAGAGCCGCTTTATCTTGCTATTGAAAAGACAAGTTTGAAATCGGCTTTTTCCGATCCGCGGTTTTCACCATTGATGAAAGACGAAGTTAATGATCTGGAGGTTGAGATTTCTATTCTATCGCCTTTAAAAAAGATTAGTAATTGGAGAGAAGTTAGAGTTGGTCGCGATGGAGTAGTCGTCCGTCAAGGAAACTTTAGTGGAACTTATCTACCTCAGGTGGCTGAGAAGACTGATTGGACGACTGAGGAGTTTTTATCGTCTTTATGCTCAGAAAAGGCTGGTTTATCAGAAAGTTGTTATTCAGACCCGAAGACGGAAATCTTTGTTTTTCAGATAGAAAAAATAGTATTATAATGTATAATTAAATTCTTATGAATAACTTAAATCTTCATATTAATAATCTAATCGAACCAAAAGAGGAGATTGAAATTGTTGAAAGAAAAGGCTTAGGACATCCTGATACGATCTGCGATTTAATCGTTGACCATCTGTCAATCCGTCTTTCCCAGATTTATAAGCGGGAGTTTGGCGTCATTCCTCATTTTAATCTTGATAAAGCATTATTGGCAGCCGGATCATCAGAGTATCGATTTGGCGGCGGAAAGATAAGCGAGCCAATGAGATTTTATATCGGCGACCGGGCTACTTATCAGGTTGGTCGGAAAAAAATTAATTTAGACAAAGTTATCAAAGATGAAATCTACGCTTTTTTGAAAAAAAAACTTCGCTTTTTAAATCAAAAAAACTTTATCGTTATTAATGAGATTAAACCAGGTTCCTCTTCTTTGCAGGATATCTTTAAAAGAAGGACTAAAGTCTTGCCGGCCAATGACACGAGCGCACTGGTAGGTTATGCGCCGCTGACGACTTTGGAGCAGATAGTGATGAAGGTTGAGCAGTTTTTAAACTCAAAGACTTTTAAAAAAATTCACCCGGAAGTCGGTGAAGATATTAAAATCATGGGCAGACGCGAAGGTAAAAAATATTATTTAACGATTGCCATTGCTTTTGTTGACCGGTTTATCAAAAACGAAGCTGACTATTTTGAAAAAAAAGCCGAGGTTAAAAAAGAAGTAGAGAAGTTTATTAAGAAAAAATTTTCTCTTAATCCAGAAATTTCTCTTAATACTTTAGACAGAAGGGGCGCTGGAGTTGACGGCTGCTATTTATGTGTCACTGGTACCTGCGCTGACTCAGGCGATTCCGGCCAGGTCGGCCGGGGAAATCGGGCTAATGGACTAATTCCTTTGAACCGGGTGGCAGGGAGTGAGGCGGCGGCCGGCAAGAACTGTATCTCTCACGTTGGCAAAATTTATAATCTTTTATCTTTCAAATTAGCTGAGGAAATTTATCAAAAAACCAAAAAGAGAACTACGGTTTGGTTGGTTTCCCAGATCGGCCAGCCAGTTAATCAGCCGGCGTTGATTTCCGTCGGAGTCGAGGATTTGAATAAAAAAACGAAAGCAGAGATAGAAAAAATTATTAAGAAAAACTTCTTACAGTTGGATAAATTCATTACAAGCCTCGTTAAAGGAGAGTACAGGGTATCATAAAATCTCAAAACTCAAATGTCAAACTAAATTTTTAAACTCAAAAGGTTTATTGATTTGGTAAAATTAACTTAAGTTCCCGTAGTTCAACGGAAAGAATAGAAGTTTGCGGAACTTCTGATAGCAGTTCGATTCTGCTCGGGAACACAAATAGCAGATTGCTTTAGAGATAAGATTAATTTATAATATGGTTGGAGACATGATTTCTAAGGGGTCGTGGTGAAATTGGTATCACGCGGGTCTCCAAAACCTGCTTTCCAGGTTCAAGTCCTGGCGACCCTGCTTAGAGCTTCATAACAGTCTATTCATTTAGTAGTTTTCTTGCTTTTTCTATCGCTGTTTCAATAATGTCATCTTGGGCGTGAAATACTGGCATAAACAATCCCTCCATTTCTTTTCCTGGAACTATCTCTTCTTGTTTTTTCATTTTTTCTACCCATTCTTCATCGCCTGATAGTTTTTCCCAGCCTCCCCTAACAGTTATCAAATATAGATAAAGACTGTTGTCTTTGAAGTTAATCATCCAATCGCCAGCATTTATCATAAATTCTTTCGGAAAATGACCGTCAGATAGAAGATAAATTAAAGCATTTCCTATTAAAAGTTCTTCCACCTGTTTTTTTAAGGCCTGGAATTCGGATGTCCTATGGAGTTCTCTTAAAACATATTCGATTGATTTACCAGGAAGCTTTCTAAGTAAATGTACAAAATTTTCTTCTATTTTTAGATTTCTTTTGAAAACCATTTCATTAAACTCTTCCATTTTTTTGGAAAAAGTGACGGAGTATCTTAAAAAAGGAAAGGCTATAGGTGTTTTTGTTCCTTCATAAAGACCAGCTCGTAGTTCTCCATAATTCTCAATAAAAGGCATTGTAAAGGAAGAATATTCGTTTCCATCGATTTCCACAGAATTCATTAGAGTAATTGGTTTTAAAAACTTATATTTTCTTTTGGCTTTTTCAGTTAATTTCTGTTCCGCAGCTTCACTTAAGTCTTTTAAATTATGAAAATCTCTTTCTGCTTCGTGACCAAATTCAAAGCTATTGGCATTTCTTCCTAAATATATAGCGAAATTACCATTACCAACTGATGTTTCTACCTGACAAAGCAATATATAGGCTTTTCTACCCATTTGGATAGTTATAGCGTTAATTCCGTTAATTTCATGGTTTTGACCAGCAAAAAGAGAATTGACCGTTGAAATAATATTTTCTTCTTGAGATAACACTTTGAATACTGCTTCTTCAACTTTTCGATAGTGAAGTGTTTTTGAAAAGTCTTCAAATACTTTTGGAGCTTGCTCATTCATTAACGGTGTTATCGTAGGATGGTTAAACCAATTTAAAGGAATGTTTTTACTACGTAATTGTATTGATTTACTTTCCGCAGTTTTTCTTGATGCTCTAAATAGGTCTTCTGCATTTGCCATATTAGAGGCCAATTTTATCATTTATTTGGCTTTATATCAATCTAAAGGAGTATAAATAACCAATTAAATATTATGAAAGTTGCAAATACTGTAATGATTTTTGATAAACTATTTCTGGATAATGAACGATTTCAAGTCAATTAACAGTTCGGAAGTCCTCAACGAGTGCCTGCTGAAAGTTGTTCAATATTATTCTGAGATCGTTTTTACTGTCGAAGCAAATATCGTTGGTTTAATTCTAAGATGAGCCGGTAAGGTTAAAAAGAAAGATGATAAAAATACCTTTTTATCAGCCCGAGCTTTTATTTCATAAACGTCGTCTACTAATTCAACATCAATCGGAAGTTCCGTTCCATCAGGAGCAATCGCTTTAATAGTCTTTCCACCATCAAGAGATATAAACTTAATTACATGCATGCATTCTTCACCGCCTCCCCAGGCACCAATAGTAGTAGACGGTTCTTCTTCCTGTGTTCCTTGACGACGAGTACTTATGAAATACTCTCCTTTTTTTGGTAAAACTTGAATGCTAAATAATCTAAGATTTTCAACTGGTTAACCATCATAAGAAGACCAAGATACTCGAAATCCCCATTTTTCATTTGATTCTTTAGTTTGATAAGCGGTAATAGTTAAATTAGCGAATGAACCTAAGGATGATTCGGGTTGGTATATACCCTGAATTACAGCGAGAGGATTATCAATGTTGTCATGAAAATATATATTAATATTTATATCATCTTTATTTCTAAGACCTTCGACACTGACTGCTTTTAATCCTGAAAGCGGTTGGGTTCCTAGAATTGACCCAAGGTGTTTTCTGGTAAAACCAAAAAACGTTCTTTTTAAACTTAGAATTAAAACGTGTTCTATTGATATTACTTTACCCTGTTCTGAATTTGACATTAAACGTATTATAATAACAAGCTAATTAAATGTCAAAAGAGCAGCAGTGATTTCTGATATACTGACTTTATTCTATGTTCTTCCTAATGTTTTTTCTTTTTATTCTTTTAATCTTTCTTTTTTTTACCAAGAAGAAAATTAAAATAAATATTTTTTATGTTCTTGTTATCTCTGTTTTAGTCAGAGCCTTGATCTTATTAGTTTTTCCTAAAAGCCAGAGCGAAGATCTTCTTTCATTCTTAACGTCTGGAGAAATTCTAATCAGCAGAAAACCAATCTATCCCACTCTTTACTTTCCTTTTATGCCTTATCTTGGTTTAATAGTTTTAAAGTTAAAAACTATTATTAATCCTTTGATTTTTTTGAAAATTTTCTTCAGTCTTTTTGATGTGACTATTGTTTATCTTATTTATCTAATCTCTAACAGTTCTCAGTTGGCGCTTATCTACGGTTTAAATCCAGTTACCTTATTAAATACCACCATCCACGGCCAGTTTGACACGATTCCTTTATTTTTCTTAGTGCTGGGAGTTTATCTGTTTATAAAAAAGAAAGAGATTTTTTCGATTTTGTCGCTGTCAATGGGAATTTATACCAAAACCTGGCCGTTTTTATTCTCGCCGTTGATTTTAAGAAAGTTAAAAAATAAATGGATTTTTATTTTAGCGGCTTTATTTCCGCTTGTTTCAGTATTATTCTATTGGAAGTTAAACGGAGTAAATCCGATACAGATTTTAATCCCAATAAAAAATTATCGCGGGCTTTATGGATTTTGGGGGATAACCGAGATCACTAACTTCTTCTGGCCGAAGTTTGATGGTTCTTGGATACAGTTGATGCGAAGAATTTTTTTAATCTCTTTTTTAATCTATTCTCTAACTTTCCAATTTAAAGAAATGATTAAAGGAATAAGCAAACAGATGCTTTTCTTCTTTATTTTTACCATCACTTTTGGCGTTCAGTGGCTCACTTGGTTGATTCCATTTTTAATTTTATCCAAAGTTAAGTATCAGAAAATTTTCTTTAGCTTAGCGACTTTTTATTTAGCTCTCGCTTATTATCATAACGTTTATAACATCTCTCTAACAGGACCAACTTTTTATTATTTAGATAGTTTAAGAAAAGTCTTAGGATTAGCGGTTTGGCTAATAATGATTTTAATGTTTAGGCAAAAAAACTTCTAATATACTTTGGACACCCTAAGGGTATCCATGCTATCAACTTTTATTTATAACTTTTTTTCTTCATATTAGTTATAATTATTTTTGACAATTAGTTGCCTAAATCCCGGTTTAATCGGGACATGAAGGAAAAAATAGTGGAGGGAGTTTTTTTTAATTTTTTTTAATTGAATTTGACTTTTGTTGCCAAATGATAAGCAACTAGATCGCAAAGCTGAATTCCTAATACATTAAAGATATCCAGGAAGCCGCGGTGGATTTGATTTTATTTAACATTCATTTTTTGTTATAATTTGTTGTATGAAAATTACTGTTAACATCAATAGGATAAAGGAGTTTTGCGGTCATAGAGATATTTCATATCTTGGTCTTTTTGGTTCACAGGTTAGAGGAGATAGTCGGAGAGACAGCGATCTGGATGTCTTGATCGATTTTAAAGAAACAAAATCATTTTTTGAACTAGATAGGATTCAAGAAGCTCTTGAGAAAATCTTCAACAAAAAAGTTGACCTCGTCCTTAAAAGTAATATTAAATCAAGTCTGAAGCCCTATATTTTTAACGATTTAACTACCATCTATGAAAAAAGATAATAAAATCTATCTTCAAGATATTCAAAAAGCAATAGAGAAAATTGAAGAATATATAAAAGATATAAACTTAGAAAAATTTCAAAAAGAACATATGAGGCAAGATGCCGTTATAAGACAGTTTTAAATAATCGGTGAAGCGGCAAGTAAGATTACTATTCTTCTTTCACTTTTAGAATGAAATAGATTACAAAGGCAAAAACTCCGCGAAATTGCTCAAATAATGGGGTTTAAGAGCAAGAGAACCTAAAGTAAATAACATAAAGTTGATGAATTTACGACGTTCTCTGTAAATAGTTTTCTATAATTATTTAAACCATAATTAACTTACCTATTTTTAGATTGTCCTAATAACTAAATTAAAAGTAAATCGTAGTTGACAGTATAAGATTAATGGTATAATAAAAGATATGACTGAACTTAATAGTCCTCAAAAAACAGTTGTTAATGTAAACACTTATGTTGGGAGCGTTTATTCTCAATTAGTTGGTGTTACTGTTACAGACATAGATGTAACTCTGGAATTTGTATTTATTAATCCTAGAGATAATACAAAAGGACAAGTTGTATCTAGGGTAACATTACCACTAAATGTTGGTCTTGATTTAGCACAAACAATACTAACTACTACAAAAATTCATGAGAATAAAAAGAAAGGAGCTAAGAATGACTAGTTTACAACCATACAATCAATATCAAATAACAAATAAATGGATTCTTGACTACGCTCAGTTTAAAACAAAAAATAATATAGAATCTAAAGATTTCTCGCCAAAAGAAAGCCTTATTGTTTATGAAGATATTGATGAATTTCAATATCCTTCACTCAGTGAGCTACGACAACAATTCAAAGATACAGGACTTTATACAGAAGTCCAATTAGATAGGATAATTGAAGTATATGGTAGGTTACCTAAATACAGAACGCAACGTAGTAGTGCTGCCCGAGGCAGAAAAAGAAGCTAAAAGTCTAAATCTTTCATGTCAACTAGGTAGAGTAGTTAACGGATTAAAAAAGCGACAAAAATTAAAAGGTTTTAAGAAAATTCAGCCAAAAACAGCTAATACGTACGAAGCGAGATTAAAAAGAAAATATAGGGCTTTTATGATTTTCGAACAAGATACTCCAACAATTTTTAAAGTGGGTGATCATTTACCATATTAAATTAGAATTAAAGATATTTGTTTGATTTACATATAATTTTCTATCTCTGAATACGGCACGATTTCCAGCCAGTTAGCAGTTTTAGAAATGGTTCTGTTTTAGTCGCTATTGTTTATTTACATTGTTCTATTGCTTCCTTTATTTTTTTCCTATCAAATCCCTTTTGAACTAATTCAGAGATATAACGACTACATTCGTGTCTATCGAATTGTTTTTTACCAATTTGAACAATTTGAAAAGGCATAACGCCTTTAGGTATTTTATGTGATTTAGGTGGATAAAGTTTAACATGACTACCTTTTTGATGTTCATCCGTTGAGAACCCAAGTTTCATTAAAGCCTCGAAGAGAGTTAACGAACCGAATAGTTTATGTTTTGTACCCATGTTTTTTGAAGTATTCAGGGGAAGCCAACATTTGTAGCGATCTGATATCAACTATATTTTGTTCTCGTACAGGTTTATAAAAAATTTTATTTTTAATAGAAGACGGTACATCAAAATAGCAGAATATTAGATCATTTACTAAATCAATAATCTCATGCTCATTGTCAGCTTCTGTATGGGTATTATATTCAGGAAGTTCTATGTGATATTTACCTTTATTACATTTGCTTACGTTGACACGAATATTTAATGGCAAATTCATATATTTCAATTGATCTAAACTTTTAAAATATTAAAAGACTCTTCCAATGCTCTAATTATAATAGTTATATAAATCCTTTATCAAGTCTATTTACATTATACACTCTTGATAAAAGCGTCAAGAGGTAAACACACCCTCAATATGTAATTTTGTTTCATGATACGGCACGATTTGAAGCCAATAAAAAGTTCGGAAATCATCAACGAGTACTAGTTTTCTTTCTTAACTTTTCAAGTTTTCCTTTATAACGCTTAAGTGCTTTTTCTAAAACTATTGAAGTATCTAAATTCAGTTGATTTGATAGTTCTAATACCCTCTTCCTCTATATCTGAGTGGTCAGCTAATGCCGCCTTTTCTTCACCCGCTTTTCTATCACCATTATAAACAGTTAGAGCTTCTCCAAGTTCCGCAACCTCTTCAACTAAGTGAATAAATTGAACATATATTGTCCAATTAAAGTTAAATTCCTGAGCGATTTTTTTTACAGCTTTTTGATATTCATCAAGAGTTTTCATGAAAAAATTATATCAAAAACTGAGGGCAGAGATCATGGAATTAGAACTTTTAATATTTAAACAACATCAATCCTTGCGGGTGCGGCTTGTAGATAATTTTAATGGTAAAATTAAGAATAAAATGAAACCGCTTACTCTTATAATTGCTCTTCTTTACGGTTCATTGGTTCTTTTGATTTTTCCCTTATTTTTTATCCATTTAAACTCATTTTTTTCTCTGCCGGTTTATTCATCTTTTCATCATTCTCTATGAAGAACCGACTTTGAAAAAAAAGTTCCGCGATGGTTTTAATATTAATAATATTGACATTTAATACTATTTGTCATACAATATAATTGTGAAATATCTGGATTGGAATTTAAAGAAAAACGATTGGTTAAAGAAGAATAGAAACATAGGTTTCGAGGAAGTAGCCATAGCTTTAATTGAAGGAGATTTATTAGACATTATTGACAATCCGAGCAAAAATTTTCCTAAGCAAAAAGTTTTTGTCATTAAAATCAATAAATATATTTATTATATTCCTTTTGTTGAAGATGAAGAAAAATTTTTTTTAAAAACGATTATTCCAAGCAGAAAAGCAATAAAAAAATACTTAGAGAAATTATAAATTCAAATAAAACTTATGAAAAATTATAAACTTGATAAGGAAGAGTTACAGATATTAAAAGATGTAGAAGCCGGTAAGTATAAATCGGTAGCTAATTTAAAAGAGGAGATAAAAAGAGCTAGAGAGGCGGCCAAGAATACTCTTCAAAAAACCAGAAATATCAATATTCGCTTGCCGGAGCGCGATATTCAAAAGCTTAAAGTCAAAGCAGCCGAGAATAATTTGCCATATCAGACTTTAATTTCAATGCTTTTGCGTCAGTATACCAAGGGAGAGATAAGAATTAGTCTGTAAAACTGGACACCCTAAGGGTGTCCAGGCACAAAATTATATTATTTATTTAACCAAAACCACGTTTTTCAACTCTTCTTGATAAACAAAAACAACACTGTTTTCTTTCGACAATAATTTTAGCTTGTTTGGTTTTACATAAGGGGCTTCGATGGTGTGGAGAGTTGACTGGAATGACGTTAAGTAAACGATTTTTTTCGTATAAATATTAACAAAGTTATTCAAAAGTTCCTTAAAACCGGCCCGAAAAACATAAGCCTTCCAGATAGAATCATTGCTGCTATCTGGCAAATTGACAAAGTACAGAACGTCAGTTTTTTTAATTGTTGACTGATATTTTTTCA
>Ga0210015_1004752_pt1 | contig 11358 bp, 11 predicted proteins | sample CryGeymeta201522_FD_185471 | JGI IMG/M metagenome (GOLD analysis project Ga0210015, IMG submission 185471) | Groundwater microbial communities from Crystal Geyser aquifers in Utah, USA - Crystal Geyser metaG 2015-22 (SPAdes) (version 2) | ecosystem: Environmental > Aquatic > Deep subsurface >... | reverse complement strand
GCGTCGGCGATGTCGCGCGGCGCGGCGCCTTCGGCGTCGAAGCCCGCCTTGACGGCGTCCTCGTCGATGCGCGCGGGCGCGGTTTCGAACGTCACGCCCGCCGCGCGCAGCATCGCGGCGCGGGTGGGGGAGGAGGAGGCGAGGATCAAGGGTTTCATGGCCGCAGTTCTGTCACAGGCCCGCGCGCGTGAAAACCGCCATCTGGCTCGGGCCGCCCAGCGCGCTGTGCAGCGCGGGCAGATCCTGAAAGGCGGCGGCGTAGCCGTTGCGCCGCGCCACGCCCTGCGCCCAGTCCTGAAACTTCGCCCGCCCCCACTCGAATCGGTGGTCGGGGTGGCGGCGGCGGCGCGCGGGCACGCCCAGCAGCGCGTTGAAGTCGGCGTTCGGCGTGGTCACGATCACCGCGCCGGGCCGCGCCAGGCCAAACACCGCCCGCTCCAGCGCGCCCAGCCGCTCGGGCGGCAGATGCTCGATCACCTCCACCAGCGTCGCGGCGTCAAAGCCCTGCGGCAGCAGCGCCGCGTCGGTCAGCGAGCCGCAGACCAGAAGCGCCCGCGCCGCGACCCGCGGCCTTGCGGCGGCGCGGGCGAGCGCGGCGGCGTCAACCTCCACCGCCACGATTCGCGTGAGCCGGGGCAGCGCGACCAGATGCGCCAGCAGCGCGCCGTCGCCGCAGCCGAGGTCCATCACCGACGCCGCGCCGCACCCCTCCAGCGCCGCCAGCACCGCCGCCAGCCGCGCGTCGTGCAGCGCGGTCGGCTCGGGCGGATAGACCGCGCTCACCCGACCGCCCTCAGCCAACCGCCCTCAGCCGACGAACGCGCGCTCCACCACGAAATGCCCCGGCGCGCTGTTGGCGCCCTCCACCATGCCCGCCGCCTCGCACAAGGCCTTGATGTCGCGGGTCATCTCGATCGAGCCGCAGATCATTGCGCGGTCGGTGTGCGGCGACAGCGGCGCCACCCCCAGCTCGGCGAACAGCGCGCCGGTCTCGATCATCGTGGTGATGCGCTGGCTGCGCACATAGGGCTCCCGCGTCGCGGCGGGCAGGTGGATCAGCTTGGCGGTCGCCTCCTCGCCCACCAGCTCGTCGGCCTTGGCGGCGGCGACGATCTCCTCGCCGTATTTCAGCTCGGCCACGTCGCGGCAGGTGTGGGTGAGGATCACCTGCTCGAACTTCTCATAGGTCTCCGGCTCGCGGATCAGCGAGGCGAACGGCGCGACGCCGGTGCCGGTGGAGAACATATACAGCCGCCGCCCCGGCAGCAGCGCATCGATCACCAGCGTGCCGGTGGGCTTTTTCTTCATCCACACCGTGTCGCCGGGCTGGATTTTCTGCAGCAGCGCGGTCAGCGGGCCGTCGGGAACCTTGATCGAGAAGAACTCGATCTCCTCGTCCCACGCCGGCGAGGCGATCGAGTAGGCGCGCCAGACCGGCTTCTCGCCCGGCAGGCCGATCATCACGAACTCGCCGGAGCGGAAGCGAAAGCTGGGCGGCCGCGTCATGCGGAACATGAACAGCCGGTCGGTGTAGTGGCGCACCATCGTCACCGTCTCGGCGAAGGCGCTGGCGGGCGGGGCGGGCTGGGGCGCGGGCTGGGGCGCAGGCTGGTCTGTGGGCTGGTCTGTGGGCGCGAGGGCCGGATTGAGGTTCATGGCGGTCCATCCTTGCGACGCGAACATGGCGCGCGCTAGCGCATCTGGCGGCTCAAGGGAACCCCCGCAAGGCGCGGCGGGGAGGCGCGCCCCCCGCCACGCCCATGTTCAGATGCTCTCCTCGAACAGCCGCGTCGCCGCCTCCAGCGTCAGCGCGACCGGATTGCCGCCCGCGCTGGGGTCCTCGATCGCCATCGCCGCCATCTGGCCGATGCGGTCGCGCCCCACGCCCAGCGCCGACAGCTTGTCGGGCACGCCAAGGTCGGCGCGCAGCCGCAGGATGTGGTCGAAGAAACCCTCAAAGCCGCCCTTGACGCCGAGGTAATCCGCCGCCCGGCTCAGCCTTTCGGCCACCGCCGCGCGGTTGAAGCGCAGCACCGGCGGGATCACCACGGCGTTGGTCATGCCGTGGTGAGTGTTGTAGAGCGCGCCCACCGGATGCGACAGCGCATGGACCGCGCCAAGCCCCTTCTGGAACGCCACGGCGCCCATCGCCGCCGCGCTCATCATGTGGCCGCGCGCCGCCAGATCGTCGGGCGCCGCCACCACGCGGCGCAGGTTCTCGTTGACCAGCCGCATCCCCTCCAGCGCGATGCCCTGCGACATCGGGTGGTAGAACGGCGAGCAATAGGCCTCCAGACAATGCGCGAAGGCGTCCATGCCGGTGCCGACGGTGATGACGGTCGGCATCCCCACCGTCAGCGCCGGGTCGCAGATCACCACGGCGGGCATGAGTTTGGGGTGGAAGATGATCTTCTTGACGTGCGTCGCCGAATTGGTCAGCACCCCCGCGCGCCCGACCTCGGAGCCGGTGCCAGCCGTCGTGGGCACGGCGACGATGGGCGCGATGGCGGCGGCGTCGGCGCGGGTCCACCAGTCGCCGACATCCTCGAAATCCCACACCGGGCGCGTCTGCCCCGCCATGAACGCGACCAGCTTGCCCAGATCGAGGCCCGAGCCGCCGCCGAACGCCACCACGCCGTCATGGCCGCCCGCGCGATACGCCTCGACGCCGGCCTCCAGGTTCTTCTCGTTGGGGTTGGGATCGACCTCGGCGAACAGCGCGCGGCCAAGGCCCGCCTCGGCCAGCAGGTTCAGCGCGTTCTGCGTGATCGGCAGCCCCGCCAGCCCCCGGTCGGTGACCAGCAGCGGGCGTTCGATCCCCGCCGCGCGGCAGGCGTCGGGCAGTTCCGCGATCCGTCCGGCGCCGAAGCGGATCGCGGTGGGATAGGACCAGTTGGCCTTGAGGCTCATGATTTTTTCCTGAGGTGGTAGGATTTGGGACGGGTCAGGCTCTGGAACCCCAGCGCCGACAGCGCCGCGCCGCGCCCGGTGTCCTTGCACCCGGTCCAGCACAGCGCGGGGTCGAGATAGTCGCAGCGGTTCATGAACACGGTGCCGGTCTCGATCTGCGCGCCAAGCGCGGCGGCGCGGTCGGCGTCGGCGGTCCACAGCGAGGCTGTCAGGCCATAGGCGCTGTCGTTCATGAGGCGCACGGCTTGCGCGTCGTCGCGCACGGCCATGATCCCGACCACGGGGCCAAAACTTTCCTCGCGCATCACCCGCATCGAGTGATCGACGTTCACCAGCACCTGCGGCGCCAGGTAGGCGCCGCCGTCGTCGGCGGGGAAATGCGCGGGGTCGATCAGGGCGCGGGCGCCCGCCGCCACGGCCTCGGCGGTCTGGGCGCGCACGATGTCTGCGAAGCGGCGGTTGGCCATCGGCCCGAGCGTGGTTTCGCGGTCGAGCGGGTTTCCCAGCTTCAGCGCATTGGCGAAGGCTGTCGCCTTTTCCACGAAGGCGTCGAACAGCGGTTCGATCACATAGATGCGCTCGATCCCGCAACAGCACTGCCCGGCGTTGAACAGCGCGCCGTCCATCAGCGTCTCGACCGCCGCATCGAGGTCGGCGTCCTCCATCACATAGCCGGGATCCTTGCCGCCCAGCTCCAGCCCCAGGGCTGTGAACGTTCCCGCCGCCGCGCGCTCGATGGTCCGCCCGCCGCCCACCGAGCCGGTGAAGTTGATGAAGTCGAACGCGCGTTCGCCGATCAGCGTCTCGGTGGTGGCATGGTCGAGAAACAGGTTGACGAACACCGCCTCCGGCACGCCCGCCGCGTGAAAGGCGCGCGCCAGCCGCTCGCCCGCCAGCAGAGTCTGGGTGGCGTGCTTCAGCGCCACGGCGTTCCCCGCGATCAGCGCGGGCGCCACGGTGTTGATCGCGGTGAGGTAGGGATAGTTCCACGGCGCGACCACGAACACCAGCCCGTGCGGCTCACGCGCGATGCGGCGCTCGAAGCGGTCGGACGCCTCGATCACCATGGGCGCCAGCGCGCCCTCGGCGATGTCGGCCATGTATCGCGCCCGCTCGCGCACGCCGCCGATCTCGCCGCCATAGCGCACCGGGCGACCCATCATCCAGGCCAGTTCGGTCACCATCTCGTCGCCCATCGCGGCGAGACGCTCAACCCCCGCCAGCACCAGCGCGACGCGCTCGGCCAGCGGGCGCGCGGCCCAGTCCTTCTGCGCCGCGCGGGCGGCGGCGAGCGTGGCGCGCGCGGCCTCCAGCGACAGGACGGGGCGCTCGGCGACGGTCGAGCCGTCGATGGGCGAGATGCAGCGCAGCGTGGTTGTCATGGCGTCAAATCCTCTCGAAGCCGCGCGCCAGATCCCAGTCGGTCACCGCGCGGTCGCATTCCGATTGCTCCCAGCGCGCGGCGCGGACGTAGTGATCCACCACCGCGTCGCCCAAGCCCGCGCGCAGCATGGCGGAGGCGTCGAGCGCGTCCGCCGCCGCGCGCAGGTCTTTCGGCACTTCGGGGGCGTCCGCGTCGCCATAGGCGTCGCCGCCATAGGCCGGCGGCAGGGCCAGGCCGCGCGCCACGCCGTCCAGCCCCGCCGCGATCAGCGCCGCGAGCGCCAGATGGGCGTTGAGGTCGGCGCCGCCGATGCGGCACTCGATGCGCACTGCGGGCGTGCCGTCGCCCACCACGCGAAACCCCGCCGTGCGGTTGTCGAGGCTCCACACCGTCTTGGTGGGCGCGAACAGCCCGGTGGTGAAGCGCTTGTAGCTGTTGACGTAGGGCGCGAGGAAATACGTGATCGCGTCGGCGTGGGCGATCAGTCCGGCGAGAAACGCGCGCATCATCGCCGACATGCCGTGCGGCGCGGCGGGGTCGTGAAACAGCGCCGCGCCGTCGGGGCCGCGCAGCGACAGATGCACATGGGCGGAGCTGCCTGCGTCCTGCGTCGCGGGTTTGGCGAGGAAGGTGACGCTGCGCCCGCGCGCGTGGGCGATCTCCTTGACGCCGTTCTTCATGATCGCGTGGCGGTCGGCCATCAGCAGCGCCCCGGCGTAGCGGACGTTGATCTCCTCCTGCCCCGCGTTCGCCTCGCCCTTGGAGCCTTCAACCGGGATGTCGGCGCCGTTGAGGCCGGTGCGCACCGCGCGCATCACGTCCTCCTCGCGCGAGGTGAGCTGGATGGCGTAGTCGGCGTTGAACCCCGCGACCGGCGTCAGCCCGCGATAGCCGCGCGCGCGCGCCTCCTCATAGGTCTCGCGGAACAGGTAGAACTCAAGCTCGGTCGCGGTCATCGCCTGCGCGCCCAGCGCCGCCAGCCGCGCGATCTGGCCCTTGAGGATGGTGCGCGGCGCGTGGGCGATCTCGGCTTGGCCGTGGTGGTCGAGCGTGTCGCACAGACACAGCGCCGTGCCCGGCAGCCAAGGGATGCGGCGCAGCGTCGAGAGGTCCGGGCGCATCGTGTAGTCGCCATAGCCCGCCGCCCAGCTCGACGCCGCGTATCCCGGCACCGTGCTCATCTCCAGATCGGTGGCCAGCAGATAGTTGCAGCCATGGGTCTCGGCCCAGGCGCTGTCGAGGAAGAACTCGGCCTGGAAGCGCTTGCCCATCAGGCGGCCCTGCATGTCCACCTGCGCCGCGATCACGGTGTCGATGTCGCCGGTCGCGACGGATTCCTTCAGGTCTTCAAGCGTCAGGGCGCCCGCCATTTTCGTTCTTCTCTCACTGGTCAACAGAAAAAGGGCCGGAGGCGCGACGCCCCCGGCCCGGCGCGGCGCGGTCAGCCGCAGGTGTAGGGCGTGCCCGCCTTGTCGAGGACGGCGTTGTAGTCCTTGAAGATCTGCACCACCTTCGCCGCGCGCGCGCTGGTCTGGGCGATCTCGTCCCAGAACTTCTGCGCCTCCTGCTCGACCTCATGCCACTCCGCCGCAGGCACCGAAGTCAGCTCCAGCTTGGTCCCGGTGGCGCGCAGCTTCGCCTCGCCGCCCCAGTACCACTGGTTGCGGAAGGTGTGGCTGGCCTCGACGCAGGAGAGATAGATCTGCTTCAGATGCGGCGGCAGGTCGCTCCACTGCTTCTCGTTGACGTAGAACGAGCCGATCCAGGCGCCGGAGATGTTGTTGGTGGTGATGTAGTTGGTCACGTCGGCCCAGCCGACGGTGTAGTCCTCGGTGATGCCCGACCATGCCATGCCGTCAAGCTCGCCGGTCTGCACCGCAACCTCGGCGTCCTCGTAAGGGATCGACACCGGCACAACGCCGAACTTCGAGAGGAACCGCCCCGCCGTGGGGAAGGTGTAGAGGCGCAGGCCGTTGAGGTCGGCCAGCGAGCGGATCGGCTTTTTGGTGTTGAAGTTGCACGGGTCCTGCCCCGCCGCCGACAGCCACACCACGCCGCCCGCCTCGGCATAGGCCTCGCGCCAGATGTCGGCCAGGCCGTATTGATAAAACAGCGTCGGCACGTCGAGCGCGTGGCGGGTGGCGAGCGGGAAATAGCCGCCGAACACCGCGATATCCACCGGCGCCGCCATGCTGTCGTCGTCGGAGTGCACCGCGTCGATGGTGCCGCGCTGCATGGCGCGGAACAGCTCGCCGGTCGGCACCAGCTGGTCGGCGTAGTAGAGTTCGATCTCCATCTCGCCGTTGGCGGCGGCGTTGAAGGCGTCAACGAACGGCTTGGTGACGAACTGGCCCAGCGTCGATCCGGCGTAGGTCTGCAACCGCCACTTGATCGGCGCCTGCGCCAGCACCGCCGGGGCGGCGAGCGTGGAGGCGGCGGCGCCGACGCCCGCCGCCTTCAGGAAACTGCGTCTGGAAGTCATCGTGCTTCTCCTTGCTGAAAGCCCGGGCTTTGCGCGCCCGGTGGTTCTTGCTGGCGCGCGAGGCGCGCGGTGGTTCTTGCTGGCGCGCGAGGCGCGCGGTGGTTCTTGCTGGCGCGCGAGGCGCGGGGTCGTCACTTGCCGTAAACGTGGTTCGGAAGCCACAACGCGATCTGCGGGAACACCATCACCAGCCCCAGCGCCAGCAGCATGACGCCGACAAACGGGATGATCGACACATAGATGTCGCGCAAGCTCACCTCCGGCGGCGCCATCGCGCGCATCAGGAACAGGTTATAGCCGAACGGCGGGGTCATGTAGGCGATCTGCGAGGTGATGGTGTAGAGGATGCCATACCAGATCAGGTCGAACCCCAGCAGCCCCACCAGCGGCACATAGAGCGGCGCCACGATCACCAGCATCGCGGTGTCGTCGAGAAACGTGCCCATCAGCAGAAACGACAGCTGCATCAGGATCAGGATCTCCCACGGCCCGAGGCCCAGCTTGCCCACGAAGAACCCCTCGATGGCGCGCACCGCGCCCAGGCCGTCGAACACCGCGCCAAAGCACAGCGCGGCGAGGATGATCCACATGAACATGCAGCTGATCGCCAGCGTCTTGCGCAGCGTCTCCTCCAGCACCTGCGCGCTGAGCCGCCGCTTTAGCAGCGCCGCCAGCGTCGCCGCCAGCGCGCCCACCGCGCTGCTCTCCACCAGCGAGGTGACGCCCATCAGGAACAGGCCGGTCATCGAGAAGAAGATCAGCAGCGGCACGACGCCCGCGCGCAACAGCCGCAGCTTCTCGCGCATCGGCAGCGCGCGATCCTCGTCCGACAGGATCGGCGCCAGCGAGGGCTGCAGGCGGCAGCGGATCAGGACGTAGAGCACGAACAGCCCGGCCATCATCAGCCCCGGAAACACCCCCGCCAGCCACAACTGCCCCACCGGCTGGCGCGCGATCATGCCGTAGAGCACCAGCACCACGCTGGGCGGCACCAGAATCCCCAGCGAACTGCCCGCCTGGATGACGCCGGTCACCATGATCTTGTCGTAGCCGCGCCGCAAAAGCTCGGGCAGCGCGATCGAGGCGCCGATCGCCATGCCCGCCACGCTGAGGCCGTTCATCGCCGAGATCACCACCATCAGCCCGATGGTGCCCACCGCCAGCCCGCCGCGCAGGCCCCCCGACCAGACGTGAAACATCCGGTAGAGGTCATCGGCGATGCCGCTTTCGGACAGCATGTAGCCCATGTAGATGAACAGCGGCAGCGTCAGCAGCGGATACCATTTCATCAGCTTCATGGCGGAGGCGAACGCCAGCTCCACCCCGCCGTCGCCCCACAGCGACAGCGCCGCGATCACCGCCACCGCGCCGATGGCGCCGAACACGCGCTGGCCGGTCATCAGCATCAGCATCATCGACGCGAACATCAGCAGCGCGATCAGCTCATAGCTCATGCCAGCTCCTCGCCGCGCAGGCGCGCGATGTCGCGGAAGAATTCGGCGACGGCCTGCAACAGCATCATGAAGATGCCGAACGTCGCGATCACCTTGATCGGCGCCATGTAGGGCCGCCAGGCGGAGAAGCTGCGCTCTCCGGTCTCCAGCGCATAGACGCTGCTCGACACGCCGCCATAGAGCAGCACGCCAAGGTAGAAGATCAGCAGCAGCACCGTGAAGGCGTCGAACCACGCCTTGCGCCGGTCGCTCCAGCCGCCATAGAGCAGGTCCATGCGCACATGGCCGCCAAGCTGCATCGAATAGCCGCCGCCCAGCAGGTAGTAGGCGACCATCACGAACTGCGCCATGTCCAGCGTCCACAGCGCGGGCAGGGTGAACTGCTTGCTGATGGTGGAATAGAACAGGATCGCCATCATCACGAACACGAGATACATGGCGCAGCGCCCGACCCGGCGGTTCACCGCATCGACCCAACGGACATAGCCCTGCACGACCTTCGGCATCAGCCGCGCGCCGAATTTGTCTGACTGCGCACCGCCATCGCCCCCGCGCCACTCCCTCTCCGGACTGTCGGCAGGCGGCGCGATTCCGTCAAGCGCGAAACTGAAGAGATTGTTTCACGCAAGGCCCCCGGTGTCGTATGCTCGTCAGAGCGGCGGCGGCGGGAGTGATGCGCGCAATGGATGAGCAGCGGTCGGAGACGCTGGCCGAACGCCTCCGCGCCCAGGGGGCGGCGCTGACCGGCGCCGAGCGCAAGCTGGCCGACGCGATGCTGCGCAACTATCCCGTCTCGGGCTTGGGCAGCATCACCGCGCTGGCGGAGGCTGCGGGCGTCTCGACCCCCACGGTGGCGCGGATGGCGCGCAAGCTGGGCTATGACGGCTATGGCGCCTTGCAGAGCGCGCTGCGCGGCGAGCTCAAGGCCGCGCTGGCCGACCCCGTGGCGCGGCAGGAGCGCTGGGCGCCGGCCCCGGAGAGCCACATCCTCAACCGCTTCGCCGAGGCGGCGGCGGACAACCTGCGCCAGTCGCTGCGGCGGATCGATCCGGCGACATTCGACGCGGTGGCGGCGCTGCTGGCCGATAGGGCGCGCGGCGCGCATGTCGCGGGCGGGCGGATCACCGGGGCGCTGGCGCAGTATCTGTTCACCCATCTTCAGGTGATCCGCCCCGGCGTGACGCTGCTCCCCCCCAACGCCGACGCCTGGCCGCAGCATGTGCTGAACATGGCCGAAGGCGACGCGCTGGTGCTGTTCGACATCCGCCGCTATGCGCCCATGATCGAGCGTCTCGCCGCCATGGCCGCCGCGCGCGGCGTGACCGTCGTGCTGTTCACCGACCCCTGGCGTTCGCCCGCCGCGCGCCACGCCGCGCATGTGTTCAGCCTGCGCATCGAGGCGCCCTCGGCCTGGGACAGCGCGGTGGCGCCGCTGTGCGTGCTGGAGAGCCTGATCGCCGCCGCGCAGGCGCTGGACTGGCGCGAGACCCGGGCGCGCATGACCGCGCTGGAGGCGCTGTTCGACGAGGCGCGCCAGTTCCGCAGGCCGTGACGGCGGCGCGCCTCAGGCCCCGATGCGCCGCCCCTGCTCCGCCGCGCCCTGATCCGCCGCCCCCTGATCCGCTGCGGCGAGCGCCGCGCGCTGGCGGCGGCGCGAGAAGAACAGCTCCGGCGCGTCCCAGTCCGGCTCGCGGCCCGAGAACTTGTCGAAGAACGCCACCGCCCAGCTTGCGTCGTCGCGGGTGTTCTCGCGGAACGTCCACCAATAGCCGATGTCGTCGAGTTCCGGCGTCATGGTCAGCGCGGCGTTGAACTCCTGCCCCAGCACCGCGTCGCAGACCGTCAGGCAATAGGCGACGTAGGCGTAGCCCTCGGGCCAGTAATAGGCGGGGTTGGCGGTGTCGGCGCCGGGCGGCAGCGCCGTCGCCGACACCGGATCGTGGCGGATCAGCTCGCGCAGCATCAGCCCGGCGGCGAAGTGGGTGAAGTCGCGCCGGTCGGCGTCGGCGTGCGGGCGCTGCGCCTCGAAGGCGCGCAGCCAGGCGACGAACACGGCGGCGAGCTTCTTGCGGTCGATGGCGTAGGCCACCCCGCTGTCGGCGCTCAGCACCGCGATCTGGCGCGCGAACGAGGCCGCGAACCAGCGCAGCCGCCGCGCCGCGTGGCGGATGTCGGGGGTCTGGGCGACCAGCGGGTTGCGCTCGGAAAACGGCATCGCCGGGGGCCTTCAGAGGTGGTCGGCGTAGGCCGACAGCAGCGCCGCCATCGCCGCGCCGTCCTCCAGCGCCGGGCCGATCTCGTCGGACACCGCCGCCGCCATGTCCGCCGCGGCCTCCAGCAGCGCGCGGGCCTCCTGCGGCTGCGCATGGCCCTCCGGCGCCTCGGCGCGCGACGCCGAAAGAACCGCCAGCGCCAGCGCCACGCACGCCTGCGCGCCCGCCGCCGTTTGCGGCGCGGCCCCGGCGCGCGCCAGCGCCAGCGCCAGCCCGGCGGCGGCGCGCGCATCGCCGTCGGTCTCCGACACGCTGTCAAAGGCGCGGTGCAACGGCTGCTCCAGCACCAGCGCGTCCGCATCGCCAAGCCGGGCGAGGATCAGGCGCAGCGCCGCATGGCCGCCTTCGGCCAGCGCGATCCGCCCGCGCGCGCCGCGCGCCAGCAGCGCCCGGATCGCCTCAAGCGAGGCGGGCATGTCCGTGCGCGGCGGGGCCAGCGGCGCATGGTCGCGCGCCGCGCGCGCAGCGCGGGCGGCGGCGTCGAAGCAGCCCGCCATGGCGGCGTCCACGCCGCGCGCGGCCATGTTCGCGGCGTCGGCGAACGGCGCCCCGGACGCAAGCGGCGGGGCCAGCCGACGGCGACCCTCACGCATCGCATGGCGCGCGGCGCGCAGCGCGTCCTTCACCGAGGCCGCCGCTCCGGCGAGGGCGCTGATGGGATCGAGCGTTGGTGCGTTCATGGCCATGCCTCCGACGTTCTGCGCCAGATATAAGCCCGGCGGCGGCGCTTGGCTATCGTCGCGCCGCCTCATTGCACCAGCCGCAACTCCTGTATCTGGCCGCCAATGGCGGCGAACACGGTCTGAAGCTGAGCGCCGGTCGGCGCGTGATAGTATTTCTGGCCGACGATGCGCT
>Ga0210015_1004738_pt1 | contig 11387 bp, 8 predicted proteins | sample CryGeymeta201522_FD_185471 | JGI IMG/M metagenome (GOLD analysis project Ga0210015, IMG submission 185471) | Groundwater microbial communities from Crystal Geyser aquifers in Utah, USA - Crystal Geyser metaG 2015-22 (SPAdes) (version 2) | ecosystem: Environmental > Aquatic > Deep subsurface >... | reverse complement strand
AGAACAGCATTATAACCGTAAGGAACTGACATTAGTTACCTGTGTGCCTCCCGGGACCTATTTGCGCCGTGGCATTGTTAAGGCTAAACTGGTGGAAATGTAATTTATAAATTTCGACAAACCCTATGAAGTTAATAAAAGTTACCAAGATTGAGATTTTTCCTTCTTCTCCGTTTCATTTTGATTCGACTTTTTATAAACCGGAGCATTTTCCGACGGCTGATACCAAATGGCAACCGGGTAAACGCTGGCAGACTATGTTGTGGCAAGGCGAGAGACTGGGATTGATTTTTGAAGACAAAAGTAAAAAGCAATCACCAAAGGTTTTACTGAAGGTTTTCTCCAATAAAGAACTCTCCTTGGAGCTTTTGGATTCTTTAAAGAAAGAAATTATCTGGCGGTTTAATCTTGGCCTTGACCTTTCAGGGTTTTACCGCGATGTTGGTAATGACCCGCTATTGAAACCAATTATCAAAAAATTTTATGGTTTAAGACCGATGCATGCAGGTTCTTTATACGAATATCTTACGATTGCCATTGTGCTGCAGAATGCCACCGTTAAACGCAGCGTTAACATGATGCAGAGCTTGTTTGAGAATTATGGCAGTGCGGTTGAGTTTGACGGTAAAAAATTTTGGTGTTTTTGGGAACCAAAAACATTGGCAAAAGCAAATGAGCAAGAGTTACGTAATTTAAAACTTGGTTATCGAGCCAAATTCTTAATTAAAGTTTCGACGCCATTTACCAGAAGCGAATTAAATGAATTTGAATTAAGAGAAAAATCTTCGGCAGAACAAGAAAAAACCCTGTTGTCTCTTTATGGCATTGGACCGGCATCGGTCGATTATATTATGTTTGATGTTTTTCACCGCTTTAATTATTTAAAGCAGATTTCGCCTTGGGAACAGAAGATTTACACTAAAATTTTCTTTAATAAAGATTATGAAAAAGAATTGGTACCGGTTTCAAAAATGCTAAAACGATTTGAAAAATGGGGTAAATGGAAAGCAATGGCAGTAAATTATATCTGGGAAAACATCTGGTGGAAGCGTCGGTATCAGCCCGTTCCCTGGCTGGAAAAATTAATCAGGCTTTAAATGTTAAAATTATTTATGCGCGGCATTATTAAAGTAAGACTGACAAGGATATGAAAACTGGGAAAAAAAATTTTGTTCCTGCGATTGGAATCTTCTTGATTTTTCTTGGTGGTTTTGTTTTAGGCCAGATAAGTAAAAATCCCCGTATTATTCAGCCAAGTCCCACTCCAATAACAAGTCCAACAACCAGCCCCACTACTTCCCCTGACAATTTTTTTAAAGTAACCCGGGCTGTTGACGGCGACACCATTGAGATCGAAGGTGGAGAGAAAGTCCGTTATATTGGCATTGATACTCCGGAGACAGTCGATCCCCGCAAACCAGTTCAATGTTTTGGTATCGAAGCCTCTAAGAAGAATAAAGAGTTGGTCGAAGGGAAAACAGTTCGTTTAGAAAAAGACATTACTGATAGAGATAAATATTCCCGGCTTTTGCGCTATGTTTGGGTAGACGACCTATTTGTCAATCTCGAACTGGTTAAACAGGGTTTTGCCACCTCTTATACTTACCCGCCGGATATAAAATATCAAGAAGAATTCCTGGCGGCAGAGAAGGAGGCAAGAGAAAACAAGCTTGGGCTTTGGGAAGCTTGTCCTATTGTTGCCTCGCCAATGGTTAACGCTCAAGAAACATCAAATACTGACTGTAATATTAAGGGCAATATTAGTACTGCCGGAGAAAAAATTTATCACCTTCCCGGTTGTGGTTCTTATGATAAAACCCAAATAGAGGAAAAAAGAGGTGAACGTTGGTTTTGCTCGGAGAAAGAGGCGCAAAGTGCTGGCTGGCGCAAAGCCTTAAATTGTCTGTAGTTATTTTATGAAATATCTAGGGATTGATTTTGGCTTAAAACATATAGGGTTAGCCTTGGCCGAAGGGCCTTTAGCCGAACCGCTGGGAGAAAAGAAATATTCCCGACCAGAGGGGCTCTTTAATTATTTAAACAGCATTATTGTTGAACAGCAGATTGATAAAGTTATCATCGGCTTACCGGAAGGCAAGCTGGCAGGCTTGGTTAAAAATTTTGGTAAAAAGTTAGCTGAACTGACCGGCCGGGAAGTATTTTTCCAGGATGAAACTTTATCTACGCAAGAAGCCAAAGCTAAGTTAATGGCCGCCCATGCCCCCCAAAAAAAACGCCGCTTTGACCATAGCGCCGCCGCCGCCTTGATTTTACAGGATTACCTTGATAGGATTAATTAATAAAGGAGGGAAGTAAAAATGTTTAAAAATGTTATTGCTCCGGTTCAAGCTTGGTTATTGTCGCGCGGTCAATGTGTTGGCTGTGGCATGCCTTTAAGTAAGGGGAAAGTCAGTTCAATTAAACCAGACCAGGAAAAAATTACCTGCAAGTGCGGCCGTATTTTTATTAAAGATACTCAAACTAATAAATTCCGCCGGGCTTTGTTTGAAGAAGTTTAAATCATGTTGAAAAAACTTTTTTTCTTGGGTTTTTTAAGCCTGATAGTGTTTATTGCCGGCGCGTATTTGTTTTGGCAATGGGCGATTAAGCCAGTTGATCCGAAGAACCAAACCCCTCAAGTTTTTGTTGTTCCCCAAGGCCAATCAGCCAGGATTATTGGCAAACGTTTGCAAACAGAAGGCTTGATTAAAAATCAACTGGTTTTTAACCTTTTGGTTGATCAGCAAAGCTTAAGTAATCAGCTCCAAGCCGGGGATTTTCGCTTATCCCCCTCAATGGATTTAACCACCATAATTGACTCTTTAACCCACGGCAGTCTGGATTACTGGATTACTTTTCCTGAAGGTTTAAGAGTAGAGGAGTATGCCGAAAGGTTGGCTGCCAAATCTGACCTTGACCCTCAGGCTTTTATTTTAGCGGCCAAACCCTTTGAAGGTCGGCTTTTCCCTGATACTTACCTAATTCCCCAAACCGCCTCCGCCCAAGATATTATTGCTCTTTTAACGGAAACTTTTACTCAGAAAAGCCCCACGCAAGATAAAAATTTGATTATTTTGGCCTCTTTAATTGAGCGGGAAGCCAAACATGACCAGGATCGCCCTTTAGTTTCCAGTGTTTTGCATAACCGCTTAAAAGTCGGCATGGCTTTACAAGTCGATGCCACTGTGCAGTATCTCGTTGGCAACCCCAACAATTGGTGGAAAAAAGACTTAACCAAACAAGATTTAACCGTTAACTCTCCTTATAATACCTATCTGCATCCTGGCTTGCCGCCTCAACCAATTGCCAACCCCGGCCTGGCTGCTCTGCAGGCCGCTGTCAATCCCGCCTCGACGAATTATTTATATTATGTCTCCGATTCTTCCGGTTATAATCACTATGCCGAAGACCTAACCGGACACCAGGCGAACATTGCCCAATATCTTAAATAATTTCCCTCTTGACAAGATTGGTTAATTTGCTATATTACCTTTATCCTAGCCTGTTAAGGTATCAGGTTAGTTTTTGTTCGTCAATTTCCAAGTTACGCCTTAAACAAGGAAACCAAGTGTTTTTAAACAACCTTTTTATTGACAATTAATTATCTATTTGAGATAAAACGGGTTCGCCGCCCGTTTTTTGTGTTTATTTTTTACAAAAAATGATTAAAACCAACTCTCGCATTTTCTGGAAAAAACAGCCCACAAACCTACCTCAATTAAATCTTTTAGATGTTCAAAAAGATTCTTATCAATGGTTTTTAGGTCAAGGGATTAAAGAGGCTCTGGCAAGTATTTCTCCGATTTTCGACTTTACCGGCAAGAATTGGCAGTTAGAGTTTGGCGAACATTCAATTGGTCAAGCTAAATATTCAGCCAATCAAGCTTTAAAAAAGGGTTTAACTTATGAAATTCCTTTAAAGGTTAAAGCTCAATTAACCAACCTGCAAACCGCTGAAGTGATTAAACAAGAAGTCTTTATGGGGGATATTCCCCAGATGACAGATGTGGGCACATTTATTATTAATGGGATTGAACGGTCTGTAGTTAATCAACTGGTTCGCTCTCCGGGAGTTTTCTTTTCCGGCACAGTCGATTTATCTACTGGTCGCAATCTTTATCAGGCCGAGTTACGCCCTTTGCGCGGTTCCTGGCTGGAAATTAATGTTTCTCGTTACAACACGATTTCTGTTAAAATTGACCGGCACCGCAAGCTTCCCGCTACCACCTTTTTGCGGGCTATTCGGCCTTTTGACGATGAAGAACTCTTGAAAATTTTTAATGAAGTTGATAATGATCAAAAACACCCGTACATTTTTTCTACTTTAGAAAAAGATTCCACCAAAACCCACGAAGAAGCTTTAATCGAAATTTATCAGAAAATGAGACCCGGAGAACCAGCTGTTTTAGAAAATGCTAAAGAGCTTTTACATCGGATGTTTTTTGACCCTAAACGCTATGATTTGGGTGACGTTGGCCGCTACAAAACTAACCGCCGATTAAAACTTAACCTTGATTTAAATACTCGAGTTTTAACCCCTGATGATATTATTGCTTCCATTAAATACTTAATTGCCCTACAAAATGGTCAAGGTCGGGTCGATGATATTGATAGTTTATCTAATCGTCGGGTTCGTCGAGTCGGGGAACTCGTAGCTACCAGTGCTTTTAGAGTTGGCTTACTTCGCCTGGAGCGTTCAATAAGGGAAAAAATGAGTTTAGCCAAGGCTGATGTTGAAGTCACCCCCAGCACCTTAGTCAATCCTCGGCCGGTGATTGCTTCAGTTTCTGACTTTTTTAGACGTAATCGCCTCTCTACAATTTTAGATCAAACTAATCCTTTGGCTGAAATTGACAACCTTCGTCGCTTATCAGTCATGGGTCCGGGAGGAGTCACTCGTGAACGCGCTTCTTTTTCCATGCGTGATATTAATTCCAGTCAATATGGTCGTATTTGTCCTGTTAGGTCTCCGGAGGGTCCAAACATTGGTCTCGTTACTTATCTAGCTCTTTACGCTCGGGTTAATCAGTTTGGGTTTTTAGAAACTCCTTATAGAAAAGTTGTTAAAGAAACGAAAAATTACAAAACTAAAATGCGCGTTACTGACGAAATTGTTTATTTAGCTTCCGATGAAGAAGAAAACCACTATATTACTCATGCAGAAATCCAAGTGGACAAACAGGGCTATATTATTAAAGATTGGGTTCCCGCTCGATATCAAACAGAATTTATTGAAATCTCAGCTAGCCAAATTGAATATATTGACGTCGTGCCTCGGCAGGTTGTGGGTACTTCTGCTTCTTTAATTCCTTTTATCGCTCATGACGAAGCTAATCGGGCCCTCATGGGTACGCACATGCAATGTCAAGCAGTACCCTTAGTCAATCCAGAATCTCCGATTGTTGGTACAAGCATGGAGACAGAGGTTGTCTCAGCCATGAAGCGCACAGTCCAAGCCCTAGTTTCCGGCACAGTTACCTATGTAGATAGTCAAAGAATTACTATTAAAACCAACCCTCAAGACGTAAAAAAACTTAAAGACTTAAAACCTTTTCTTCAGGAAACCATCACCATTGAAGGCAGCAATATTCATTATCAAGTAGTTAAATTTAGCCGCACAACCCAATCTACTTGTTATTCTCAAAAACCATTGGTTGAAGTCGGCGACAAAGTCAAGGCCGGTGACTTAATTATTGATGGTCCTGCCTGCGACCATGGTGAACTAGCCCTAGGCCAAAATCTTATCATTGCTTATATGAGCTATGAAGGCTTAGGTTATGAAGATGCGGTTATTATCTCTGACCGTTTAGTTAAAGAAGATATTTTAACTTCAGTCATGATAAATGAATATGAGGCCAAGGTGATGGATACTAAACTTGGACCAGAAGAACTTACCAGAGATATCCCCAATGTTGGGGAAACAGAACTTTCTAATTTGGGTGATGACGGCATTGTTGTGATTGGTAGCCAAGTTGAACCTAATGATATTCTGGTTGGCAAAATTGCTCCTAAGGGTGAAACTGAATTGACCGCCGAAGAACGACTCTTAAGAGCTATTTTTGGTGAAAAAGCCCGGGAGGTTAGAGATACCAGTTTGCGCGTACCCCATGGAGAAGGCGGTACGGTTATTGAAGTTAAGGTCTTTGATCGCGACAAAGGCGATGAACTAGACCCCGGTGTCATTAAAAAAGTTATCGTTCAAGTTGCTCAAATGCGGAAAATTGTTGTTGGCGATAAACTAGCCGGCCGCCATGGCAATAAAGGCGTCATTAGTAAAATTGTTCCCGTAGCGGACATGCCTTATTTTGATGATGGCACTCCCGTTGATATTATTATCTCTCCCTTATCAGTCTTAGCCAGAATGAATTTAGGTCAACTTCTGGAAGCTCAACTGGGCTGGGCAGGTAAAAAATTAGGCAAAAAATTTGCTTTGCCGGTTTTTGAACCGGTTGATGAAAATCTCATTATTGATCAGCTCAAAGAAGCTAAATTGCCTATTTCCGGCAAAACTCAGCTCTATGATGGCCGCACCGGCGAACCGTTTACTTCAGAAACGGCTGTTGGCGTTGCCTATTTCTTAAAACTTATCCACATGGTTGAGGACAAAACTCATGCCCGTTCCACCGGACCATATTCTTTAGTCACCCAGCAACCCTTAGGCGGCAAAGCCCAAATGGGCGGTCAAAGATTAGGCGAAATGGAAGTTTGGGCCCTTGAGGCTCATCGGGCCGCTCACACTCTGCAAGAAATGTTAACTATTAAATCTGACGACGTGGTCGGCCGGGCCAAGGCCTTCGAAGCGATTGTTAAAAGCCTGGACATTCCTGAAGCCACTGTTCCCGAATCTTTCCGGGTTTTAGTTAAAGAACTTCAAAGTCTCAGTCTTAATATTATTCCCGGCGGCATTACCGAAGAGGAATTAAAAGACGACGATGATGAACTTGAAGAAAAAGTTGTCACTGAAAAAAAAGATGACTAAACTAACCGACTTTTCCACCTTACAGATAAAACTCGCCTCGCCCGAGGTAATTAAAAGCTGGTCTCACGGCGAAGTCTTAAAACCGGAAACCATTAACTACCGGACCCTAAAACCGGAAAAAGACGGTTTATTCTGCGAGCGCATTTTTGGCCCTACTAAAGATTGGGAATGCTACTGCGGTAAATATAAGCGCATCCGTTACCGCGGCATTATCTGTGATAAATGCGGCGTTGAAGTCACTCAAAGTCGCGTCCGCCGCGAACGCATGGGTCATATTAATCTGGCTTGCCCGGTGGCCCACATCTGGTTTTTTAAAGGCGCCCCCTCTCACTTATCTTTAATTTTAAATATTTCTCCCCGCAACTTAGCCGGCGTAATTTATTTTGCCAAATATTTAGTGATTGATATTGACAAAGATCTCAAAAAATCTACCTTTACCAATCTTGACAGGCAATTTACTGACAAAATTAAAGAGCTCGATAATCAATTTAAATTGGATATTAAAGCCGCCGAAACTGCCCAAACCCAAACCGTTAAAGATATCAAAGCTAAAGTTAAAGCCAAAGAGCAGGCAGAGATGGCTGTCAACGAAGCCAGTCTTAAAACCAAACGCGCCCTTGCCTCTTTAAGAGAAATTCTGGTTAATGAAAAAGAAACCGCCAAGGAAATTTTTGCCACCGTCAAAGACTTAGTTAAACGTGTTCATCCGCATACTGTTTTAAGCGAAGAAGAATACTTAAAACTGCTCGATTATAATGCCGGCGATTTTATGTCCGTGGGCATGGGCGCCGAGGCCATTTTAGAATTAATCAAAAAAATTGACTTTGAAAAATTAACTGTTCAATACCGTCAGGATGTTTTGAATTATTCCGGCCAACGCCAAATTAAAGCTATTAAATGTTTGCGCATCCTGGAAAGTTTTCATAAAGTCGGCATCGATCCGGCCTGGATGATCACCACGGTTTTGCCGGTAATTCCTCCGGACCTCCGGCCCATGGTCCAACTCTCCGGCGGCCACTTTGCCTCCTCGGATATTAACGATCTTTACCGCCGGGTGATTAATCGCAACAACCGCCTGAAACATTTAATGAACTTAGGCGCCCCGGAAATAATTTTAAGAAATGAAAAACGCATGCTCCAGGAAGCCGTCGACACTTTAATTGACAGTTCTCAAGCTCGGGCCACCCGCCGCCGGGGAGTTAAAGAACTCCGCTCCTTAGCGGATATGCTGCGCGGCAAACAAGGCCGGTTCCGCCAAAATCTGCTCGGTAAACGGGTGGACTATTCCGGCCGTTCCGTTATTGTCGTTGGCCCTGAACTTAACTTAAATCAAGCCGGTATTCCCAAGCAAATGGCTTTGGAAATCTTCAAACCTTATGTTTTAAGAGAGTTGATTAATCGGGGACTGGCACCCAATGTCAAGTCTGCTAAAAACGTTCTCGACCGCCGCCCGCCCGAAGTTTTCGATATCTTAGAAGATGTTATTAAAGATCACCCGATTTTACTCAACCGGGCCCCCACCTTGCATAAATTGGGTATCCAGGCATTTTTCCCGGTTTTAGTGGAAGGCAATGCCATCCACCTCCATCCCTGCGTTTGCGCCGGCTATAACGCTGATTTTGACGGCGACCAAATGGCCGTTCATGTGCCTTTATCCAAAGAAGCCATGAAAGAATCAATCGAGTTCATGATGCCTAAACACAATCTGTTAAAGCCGGCTGACGGTTCACCGGTCACTTTGCCTAACAAAGAAATGGCTTTGGGAATTTACTACTTTACCTCAATTAATAGCCATTTGTCAGCCAATACGACCATCTTTAGTTCTGAGCCGGAAGCGATTCTAGCCTATCAATCGAAAGCGATTAGTCCCCGCCAGCCAATCAAAGTGAGAATGGATAAAGCTATTATCGATACGACCGTTGGCCGGCTTTTATTCAACCAAGCTTTGCCGGCCGGCCTTCGCTTTATCAATCATCCGGTTAAGGCCTCCGACATTAAAACTTTAATTAAAAAAGCCATTGCCGTTTGTACCCCCGATGAAACCGTCAAGCTGATTGATGACCTGAAAAATTTTGGCTTTAATGCCGTTACCCTCTCCGGTCTATCCGTTTCCGTTTCTGACTGTCAGATCATCCCTGAGAAAAAAAGCCTTATCGAAACTGCCAATAAAAAAGCCGCTTTAATTGAAGAAAACTACAAAAACGGCTTGATTACCCGTGAAGAAAAACGCCGTTTGAGCAACCAGCTCTGGATGGAGACTACCGATACGATTGCCGATAAAACCTGGAATAATTTTGATTCAGAAAATTCAGTCAAACTGATTATCGATTCCGGCGGCACCCGCGCTTCCAAAGACCAGGTTAAACAGCTGGCCGCCATGCGCGGTTTAGTCATTGACCCTTTGGGTAAAATTGTCGAGTTGCCGACCAAATCCAACTTCCGGGAAGGTTTATCTATCTTTGAATATGTCACTTCTTCCCGCGGTTCCCGCAAAGGCTTAACCGACTCGGCTATCAAAACCGCTGACGCCGGCTACTTAACCCGCCGTTTAGTCGATGTCGCCCACGATGTGATTATCCGTTTGGAAAATTGTCATACCAAAGACGGTTTAACCATTAAAAACAACGGTAAGCGCAGCCAGCAATTTGCCACCCGGATTACCAGTCGTTTCTTAGCCAAAGACGTCCTTAATCCTAAAACCAAAAAAGTGCTGGTTAAGAAAGACACCTTAATTAACGAAGACCTTGCCGAGACCATTACTAAAGCCAAAATTGAATCAGTTGTCGTCCGCTCTCCTTTAAGCTGTCAGGCAAAATACGGCATCTGCGCCAAATGTTATGGTTGGGATTTTTCCACCAAAAAAGAAGTCACTATCGGCGCCCCCGTGGGGGTTGTCGCCGCCCAGTCAATCGGCGAACCGGGGACCCAGTTAACCATGCGAGTCAAACACTTCGGCGGCATTGTTATTTCCGACGTCACCCAAGGTCTGCCCCGCGTCGAAGAACTGTTTGAAATTAGAAATCCCAAAATTATTGCTCCTTTAGCCGAGAATGCCGGTAAGGTCAGCTTGAAAGACACCCCGCGCGGTTATGAAATTACTGTTGCCGATAAAACCTACCTCATCCCTTTAACTTCCACCTTAAGAGTTAAAAATCACCAACTGGTCGGCGCCGGCGAACAGCTGGCTTCCGGCTCAGTCAGCATCAAAGATCTTTTGAAAACCCGTGGCCCACGGGCCGCCCAGGAATATTTAATCGAAGAAATCCAGGCGGTTTATGAATCTCAGGGCATTCCCATTCACGACAAACATTTTGAAGTTATTATCCGCAAGATGTCTGACAAAGTTCAGGTCGAAACCGTCGGCGGCACCGAACTGTTAATCGGCGAATTTGTCGAAAAAACCAGATTAGAAGAAGAAAATACTCTGGCCAAAACCAAAAAAGGTGCAGCGGCGACTGTCCGGGAAGTTATTTTAGGCATCACCCGGTCTTCTCTGCACACCGAATCCTGGTTATCCGCCGCTTCCTTCCAAAATACCTCCAGTGTTTTGACTAACGCCGCCGCCAGAGGTAAAATCGACAAGCTCTTAGGTCTTAAAGAAAACGTCATCATCGGCCGGTTAATTCCTACCAGCGAAGAAAGGGCCAGACACGAGTAAATATGCCTACGATTAATCAACTGATCCGGAAAAAACGCCGGCATAAGCCTGGTAAAATTAAAGCCACTGCCTTAAGAAAAACTTTTAATTTTAAAATCAGGCGCATGAAGGCGACGATTAACCCGCAAAAACGCGGGGTTTGTCTGCTGGTTAAAACCATGACTCCCAAAAAACCCAACTCCGCCTTAAGAAAAGTCGCCCGGGTGCGCTTGTCCAATAAACAGGAAGTCACCGCCTACATTCCCGGTATCGGCCATGATTTGGCTGAACACTCGATTGTTTTTGTCCGGGCCGGCCGGGTGCCGGACTTGCCTGGTGTTAAATACCATATTATCCGGGGTAAATACGACACTGCCGGCGTTGTTAATCGCAAAACCTCCCGTTCCAAATACGGCACCAAAAGATCCGGTGCCACTACCGCGACTGGCGCCGCGACCAGCGGGCCCGCCCCTGCCGCCAAAGCTTCAGCGACGGAGGCCCCCGCCGCTTAAAAATATGAGCCGATCAGGAAAAATTACCAAAATCACCATTGACTCCGACCCAATTTACAACAGCCGTTTAGTGGCCAAAATCATCAATGTGGTCATGAAGGACGGCAAAAAATCAATTGCCCAAAAACAAGTCTATCAAGCCTTGGATATTTTAAAAGCCAAAACCAAAGCCGACCCCTTAAATTCTCTGCGCCAGGCCTTGGATAATGTTAAACCCTCCATGGAGGTTCGTTCCCGCCGCATCGGCGGCGCCGCTTAC
>Ga0210015_1004724_pt1 | contig 11414 bp, 11 predicted proteins | sample CryGeymeta201522_FD_185471 | JGI IMG/M metagenome (GOLD analysis project Ga0210015, IMG submission 185471) | Groundwater microbial communities from Crystal Geyser aquifers in Utah, USA - Crystal Geyser metaG 2015-22 (SPAdes) (version 2) | ecosystem: Environmental > Aquatic > Deep subsurface >... | reverse complement strand
CCGCTGCCGCGTCAGATCGGCGGTCGCGATCTGCGTGCGGATCTTCGCGATGGCGTCCTCGATCTCGATCAGGCGCCGGGTGTCGTCAGGCAAGCCGGGGGCGTTCGCGGCCGCGCAGGCCGCGTCAGTGGTGTTCGTCATGGTCGGTCTCTCGGGTCTGGCGATGTCCTGGCCGCCGCAGGTCTCAGCCCGCGGCGGCCCAGGGCGTCAGCTCTTGCGGTTCCAGGGTGCGGTGGCCGGCCGGGCGGGCGCCGACTGCGCGGACGCGCTGGCCGGCTGCGTGGGGGCGGGCTTCGGCGGGGTCGCCTGCGCCGGGGCCTCCGGCACCATGTAGCGGATCGTGTTGCGCTCGCCGTAGCCGTCCTTCGGGGGCTTCACACCGACCTGGATCGTCATCGGGATGAGGTGCAGCTCCTCGCTGTCGTTCACCTGCAGCTTGCCCGTGGCGTGGCAGATCGCAGACAGCGTGCGCTGCGCGATCTCGACCGTGGTCGGGTTGCCGTTCACCAGGTTCAGCTGGTCGAAGACCTTGCGCCCCTGCTGCGGCCCCTCGAGGATGTCGAGCATCAGCCAGAGATACTTCCCCATCCCGTTCTTCGTGACGCGCATCTCGCTCTCGACGATCTGGGCGCGATATTTGCCCGCGGGCAGGGTCTCATAGGCGGTGGTGGGCTCGATGCCGGCGGCGTCAAATGCGGTGTCGAAACGTGCCATCGTGCTGTCCTTTCAGTCGTAATCAGGCGGATTGGGGCATGGCGGCCAGGAACTCCGACCACTCGAGCGGGAGGGTTTCCGGCAGGCCGTAGCGGTTCTTGGCGAGGAAGGCGGGGCGCTCCTCGGTGTGCATGACGCGCGCACCGGACCCGAGCGCCCGGGTCACCTTCTTGTTGAAGCCGACGTCGGACTTGCTGACCGAGATCCGGTAGTTGGCGAAGAGCACGACGTCCGAGTGCTCCTGCAGCAGCGCAGACGCGCGGGCCTGCAGCTTGATCACGTACCGGTCGTAGGGTTCGTGCTCGGGGCTGTCGAAGCGCTTGATGTCGGTGTGGGCGATCTGGATGACTGCCATGCCCTTCCGATCGCGGAGCGCGTTCAGCCGGTCGATGTATTCGCGCCAGATGGTCAGTGCCTCGGCGTAGCCCTTGCCGAAGCCGGGGCTTTCGATCGACTGCCAGCCGTTGCGACGGCAGGCCTCGGCCCAGATCAGCGGCTCCAGCCAGTCCACGCTGTCGACGACCACCGTCGAGTAGGGGTGGTCCTCGTCGAGCAGGGCGTCGAGCGCCTCGGCGACCTCCGAGTAGCTCGTTGCCAGCGGGAAATGCGGCACCTGCAGCTTGCCGAGACCGTCCTCGGTGAGGACGAACACGGGCGCGTCGGCGTACGCGGCGAAGGTGGATTTTCCGATGCCGGCGACGCCGTGGATCAGCACGCGCGGCGGGCGCAGCACGGTCGAAGTGCGCAGGGATGCGAGCGAGATAGCCATCAGCGCACCTCCTCGCCAAGCAGCAGCCGGATCTTCGGCTTGGTCGTCCGGACCGTGCGCGCGGGCTCGAACTCCTGGCGGATGTCCTTCGGCCAGGCGGTGTATTTCCGCTCGGGAACGCTGAACGCGATGTCGACGTACTCGGCGGGATCGGCGCCGTCGGCCCGGATCCGCTCGACCAGGTTGGCGAGGGTCGCCTGGTCCCAATCGACCCGCTTGGCGAGCTCGGCGACCACGGTGACCGGGCCGTCCTGCAGCCGGATGGTGCCGGTGTCCTTGCCCTCCGCGCGGCGCACCTCCTGCGCCTGATCGCCGTACTTCAGCGCGATCGCGCCATCGAGCCAGTCGCAGAGGGTCTTCGCAGAGCGCAGCCGCTCGTCGGCGTCCTGCTTCAGGAGCGCCAGCTGGTCGCCGGGAAGATCGGCGATCTCGCCGACCGGCATGGTGGGAAGGTCGTCGAGGGGGATGCAATTGGGGATCGTCATGGCCGCCCCCCCTCACGCCAGCTTCACGGCGGGCTTGTCGACCGTGCTCGAGCAGTGCCGGTTGGCCTCGTAGGCCTCGACATCCTCGAGCCGGTACACGACCCGGCCGCCGATCTTGATGAAGGCGGGGCCCTCACCGGTCCAACGCCAGCGCTCCAGCGTGCGCGGGCTGATCTTCCATCGAGCCGCCAGCTCGACCTGGTTGAGATGCGTGACTGACATCGTCGTCTCCTTCGCGTTTGGCCGAATGCCTGCGAAGGACCATCGCCGACGGGGAGGGAGGCACCGCGGAGGCAGCTGGGAGGCCGAGCGGGAGTTCGCGAAGATCAGTGCCCCGAAACGGCGAAAGGCCGCCCCGGAGGACGGCCTTTCGCAAGAATCGAGGACGCAGGATCAGGGATCGATCCAGCAGTTCCCGTCATCGAACCTGATGAAGCGCTGCCAGTCGTTGCGGCGGCCGAATGCTTTCTTCAACGTGTTCACTTGGCTGCCGTAGCCCGCCTCTTCCAGCAATGCCGCTATCCGGAGGACGGCCGACTTGGACCAGTAGGCTGCGAACAGAAGCTGCAGGAGCCGTCGCTGCTTGTCTCCGCCGAAGGTCAGCGTTTCACCGCGGTGCCAGACCAGCCCACATTCCTCCGAGTGATCGATCGGGAATCGGCGCTGGACCTGACCCGAAAACATGCGGGCCCCGAGCGCATGCGGCGAGATCGCGAGCTTGCCTCGGGCGCTGAGCACATCGGCCACGCCGACGATCACGTTTCGCTTGCTCAGTGTAGTGGGGATGCGATCGCCCGGTGTCGACGTCAGGATGACTCGGACCTCTTCAGGCGGCCTGCGCTCGAGGAGTGCATCGAGCGGCGTCCAGACGGCAGGATCAGAAAGGCGCCGCGCGAACCAGACCGGCACCGGCGACTTCGCGCCCGTCAGCCTTATGGTTCCGACGTCCCAGACGATACCGTCGATCAATGGACTCGGGCGCGACGGCCCGGCGCGGTCGAACGCCACCAGCATTTTCGCCAATGCAAGCGGATAGTCGACGGCACAGGCAGCGATCGCCCCTGCTTCGACGGTGATCCAACGACCGACGCTGTCGCGATAACCGTATTGCCTGCGCTCCGGGCACCACTCCGCCGGAATGGGCTCATCCTCATAGCCATCCATCGCGGCGACGACCGGGATGCGCCCGGTCGCCACCAGCAGCCTGGCCTCGAGCAGCTTGTCTGCTGCCCGAGGCGCCACCTGCTTAAGCGTCGCCACCTGCACCTTGCCGGCGCGGGTTTCCATCGCCTGGAGCAGCAGATCCACAGCCGTCTTAGTCAACGAGGTCACCGATGTCGGCGGTGTCGGTCAGGATCCCCCAGCGCCGCAGATATTTCTCGCCGATCAGGCGCTCATGCGGGGTCATGTCCTTGAGGTTGCAGCCATGGGGCATCGTGACCGTGAGCGTCAGGGACTTCCCGCGGCCACCCTCCGGCCCCGGGTAGAACTTGATCGTGAACCGGGCGCGCGTGATGATCCAGCCGGGCGACAACATCCGGTTGGCAGTCATGTGCGCAGTCGCAAGTTTGGGATAGCCACCGGAGAGAAAGAAATCGTCGGCCATCTCCCAAATGGTTCTTTTCGCGCCGGACATTGTTTCGAGCGTGACCCTTTCCTCGGGTGCGGATACATCCATGAGGCGCAGCTCCTTCACGGTGACGCCCATGATCCCGTCCTCAGGATCGGTCGGGAAATCGAAGGGCTTCAGGAGCATGCTCAGGTCGTATTCGCGCCATGGGATGTGCTTCTCCTTGAAGTCGATCCCGAGCAGATCCCGCGCCATGAACGCGGTCAGGTCCTTCCGGTCATCCAGCGTGTTGGCCACGACCTCGATGACGCCGGTTTCGGCCTCATAGGTCAGGGCAGCCTCGAACACCGGCTTCACGATGCGCCGCCGCAGCTTACTCTTCGCATCGAAGCCCAGCATGTCCTCGGGCCGTCCCTCGCGATAGACGGCGACCTGCACCAGATCGCATTCCTGATCATCGAGGATGATGCGATGCCGGTCGAAGACATCGACATGGACATGCGGGGTCTCGAAGCGGTCGCGGATGGCCTTGGTGAAGGCCGCAACAGAGATCGGATCGCGACGGACCGTACAGTCCTTCTCGACTTCGAATCCGCTCCACGACCGCCCCCGGCGCCGTTCGTCGTTGTAGCGGACCTCTTCCGCGAGGCGGAAACGATCGGGCTCCTTCAGGAAGACCCAGAGCGAGCGGTTGTTGGCGCCTTCGAGGGTGTCGAAGAAAGCGCGGTTCTGCACGACGTTCTGCAGGGCGTTCTGGCCCGGTTCGTCGGCGAGCGCTGCGACGCGTCCGGCATCGAGGATGACCCGCTGCTTTTCGTTGTCGGACATGCCGTCTACGGCCTTGACCAACGGCTCGATCACCTCGGGCTCAGGCCTCGCCCAATCGATCGGCGGAAGCGAGGTGAAACTACTGATGGTGAAGTAGTCCCGCAGGCGGGTGGTGGGCGTCTTGCGAAGGAAGGCGGACAGTGCAGTCACCATGATCTCCTTTCTGGTGATTCCATGTATCGGCTGATCTGCTAATCAGCGTATATCGCGCCAGAGGGGAGTCAATCGAAAAAATACGCGCTTCCGCGGATTCGCGATCAACGGCCGAAAAGCGAGGGCTGTCCGTGTGTCGAAGTGATCAGGTTCAGCTTCAACAGCCTGATGCGGGCGGCCTCTTCGGAGACCGCGAACCGCTCCATGACCATCTCGATCAGCCGCGCGGCATGCTCCGTCGAAACATGGATATCGCCATGCAGCTCGCGCGGGCTGCAGTAGTCGGAAACGAGGCGACGGACCGGCGTGGCCGACATTAACAGAGCGCCGCTGATATAGCCGGCCTGCCATTCCATCCAGTCGGACTGCGGGGCGTCCAGGATATTGTCGCGCTTGGAGATCGCCTTGTTCGCATTCATCCCGCGCTCGAGCAGGTCACCGTTGGCGAACTTCTGCGCCCAGAGAGGCCCGTGGAACTTCACGTGCCCGAACTCATGGGTGAGCGTGGTGCGGAAGCGATTCTCGCGCCGTTCGTCGGCGGCGATACGTTCCGAGATGGAGACCTTGGGCCCCCGGTTTGGGAAGAACTCGGTGACCCCTTCCACATCGGGCCCATACGCGGACAGGTCGGCGTACGGGTCGAGGTCCGCGTGGTGCATCTCGATCAGCACGGTCAGGTCGTCGGTCTCCACGGGATAATCGACCTTTCCGTGGCGCTTCATCAGAAGCTCACGGATCAGCCGCTCGCATTCATTGTCGAGATCCCGCGCCGCGTAGAAGGGCCGCTCGGCAAAGCGGCCCGTGTTGTCACGGATCATCTTCACCATGCCAACCTCCTTACTCCTTCAACGTCTTCCTGAAATTGGCAAAGGCCTCGACAACCTTGTCCGGGGTGGACGCATCCAGCCGCAGATCGTCCGGTAGCCGGCCTGCGAGTGCGTAAAGATAGTCCTCCGGTATGTTCAGGATGCCGGAGAACTGACGGATCAGGTGCCCCGAGCTGGGGCTACGTCGATCGCGCTCGATGTCGTTGAGGTACTGCGGGGAGATCGACCCGCCGCCCTCTTCCTTCATCACGCGCGCTGCGAGCTCCTTCTGGCTGAGACCGAGTGCCTTGCGGGCCTTCGAAATCGCCTGGCCGAAGGTCACACCGTCGGCGGACATGGCCGGTTCATCGCTTGCTCTCCCTGTCAATCCGCTTGTTCGCGGATATGCGAACTGTTACGCTTTATGTGATGGATGTTCAATGATGAAGCTGGACGGATGGGGCCCAAGCCCCCACGGCACAACAAAGACTGTCGCGATGTGAGAGGTCAGCATGCCCACTGTCGGCTGGATCCGGGAAGGTGACCTCGATGCCTTCTATGAAGGCACCGAAAGAACCCCAGATCCCGGACCGCCAAAAGGGCCTAGCTTCTCCTGCCCATTCTGCGCAGCGCTTTTTCCGAGCCAGTCAGAGTTCCAGGACCATGTCTACGCCAAACATCGAGTAGAAAGGCCATTCATCCTGCTGCGCGGCCAAGAACCGAGTGCGCATGCCGTCCTGCGGTCGCCACTTGCATTGTCAGAGATTGCTGTAGCGAACACGAGCCATGCCAAGGTCTGCCTCGACGGTGCTCTGCCGCAGAAGCTCTCCACCGATACTCTCAAGGAGATGATCGCCAAGACCTCCCAAGCAGAGCTAAAGCTCGAATTGGTCAATGCTACGGAGCAAAGAGCGGCACCCGTTGCAACTCACTATGGCCTCTCGTTCCGAATTGCAGAAAAGGCTGAGCTCAAGCGAGTAGAGGAAGCTTTCAGGGAAATCCTCGTCTCTGAGGCGATAACCAGGAATTCAATTGGATCATTCCTCGCGGACAGGAGGACTCAGGGACCGGGTAGGGAGTATGCATCTGGCCTCGCCGAATATTGCCTTGGCATTCTCATCAAAGAGCGCCCCGATGGCGAGAGCCTGACCACTCCATTCTCCCGCTATCGTGAACTCTATGGACGCGCGCTCGATATCCTGAAGGATTTCCCGCGCCCACTTGCAATACTGATCGCCTCTATTATTCGCTTTTCGTTGAACAACTTCGACAACGGCGGAGAACACACAGGATATTGGGAACTCGATCTCGCGATTGAGCTGCTATCGAACCCTGGCTCGGCAAGGCTGGCACGCCCTCACGAGAGTGCAACTCGGCGGCCAGTCTGCCCGATCGATCACGGGACAGGGCGGATGCTTGAACTTTCAAAGCATCTCACCGCACAGCCGCGATGGAGTCCGATCCTGGATGACGAGTGCCGGACACTCGCGCAATCCGACCTACTCGACGTGACTGATCACCAGAAGGCGCTCGCCATATGGGCCGCTTCAGCATGGCGACTCGGCTCGTCCGATTGCGCCTTGGAACCACTAACGCAGATCGCCGAGATCTATCCCTTCAGCCGATGGGCGAGCAAATACCTGGAGCAAGCATCAACGTGACCGAGAAAGAAGTGAAGCCAGGAACCAAGGCTGAGAGCACTGGTGCCGAGAGGCGGGCAGAGGGCCCGGATAAAGATAGAGACCCCTCGGCTGACGAAGTTGAAATTCCTCCCACGCTTGTGGGGTACTTTGGCGAGGATCGTGCGAGCCCCTCCGCCTTCTTCAAGGTTCTTCGCAAGAATGAAGTGAAGCGCTTCCGCCCCGCGGACCAAGAGGCGGCCGCCAAGCTTATGCTGTCCAAGGACCCAGAGGCGGAGCGCCTCTGGAGTTTGATGGCCCAAGCCTCACCGCCGGAGCCGGTCGACGCATGGATGTGGGGGGCTGCACAGTCGCGCCTTAAGGAGCAACTTGGTGAAGCTTTCGACCCGCATGACCACGACGCAGGACGCATCTTCAAATCCGTCCTGCGTGAACTCTCTGCAGACCTGAGTTCTGAAAAGAAGGACGATAAGAGGCGCACAGAGAATATGCTGCGGATCGCCATCTGTTGGCTTGTTGAGAAGCGGTCGCTTAAGACGTGGCAGGTCGCGGAACAACTTCCTCCAATTCTCTTCAAGGACTTGAAGACGGCTGCGCAGGCGGCTCAGCGAGCCGTTCAGAAGGGACGACCTGGTGAGCTTCGGATTGCAGCGGCAATGGCGGCGCTTGGCGACCAGATGGTCAAGGTCGCGGAAGAAGAACAGGCCCGCGAGAGGCAAATTTCCAATGACCTACGCCATCGCCTCGATGATGCGAACCGAAAGATCGAAAAGCTCCGGACGGAGTTGGAAGATGCAAAGTCGACCATCTCTGAGAAGGAAATGGCCATCGCCAACTTGGAGAATACCCTTGCAGCTGAACGCCATCATTGGGGTCACGATCTGACTGAAACAAAAGCCGAGCAGAAGGTGCTGCTGGGTGAACGACTGGGCCCTCTGCTTGCGGATGCTATTGACGCTCTTGAAATCGATCCTCCAGCGCCAGGGATTGCGCTTCGACGCGTGAAAGCTGCGCTTTCAGTGATTGAAGAGGCTAAGGAATGAGTGAGACAATCTTCGGCATCGACTTTGGAACAACGAACAGTCTCGCGGCGGTCTCAGTCGGGGGGCGCGCCCTCGCACTCGTAGATCCAGTCACCCGCCGCCCTCATCCGTCAGTCATCTGGTACCGTGGCGCGGACATCGTAGTTGGACGCGAAGCTCGCGAGAACATGGACATCACCGAAGGTGGCGCCCCACCAGGCTTCGTTCGGTCTCCGAAAATGTCGCTCAGGCGTGATGGTCCCATCTTCGTGGATGGTAGACCTGTCGAGCCTACCGATGCCGTCGCCGAAGTTCTCCGACACTTGAAAGCCGACGCAGCCATCGCGCGCGGCGGTGCACCTGCGCATGATCTCGCGCGAGCGGTGTTCACCATTCCGGTCGACTTCGGAGGGCCTGAGCGCCGAGCCCTTCGCGAAGCGGCTCGGAAAGCCGGCATTGGCGTTGTGCAATTTGTTCACGAGCCGGTAGCTGCCCTTTATGCTCACCTTCGTGCCCAACCTGACCTAGGCCGCGAGCTGGCGCGCCTCGAAGGAAGATCCATCCTGGTTTTCGATTGGGGTGGCGGCACGCTCGACTTGACCCTTTGCCGCATCACCGGTGGTGCGATCATGCAGGTCAGAAATCTTGGCGACAACGAAGTCGGCGGCGACAAGTTCGACGAACGGCTGCGAAATCACCTGCGCGAGAAACATGCGTCTGCGCATGGCTTGGAAGACATCACAGCTCTAGAGCAACCGGGAATGGCGGCGAAGCTGCTACACCAGTGCGAAATTCTGAAGATTCATTTGTCTGATCCCAAGGTCGAAACCGAAGACGTGATCGTACGGAACTACCTGAAGGTGGATGGGCCCGGAAAAAACCTCCTTGGATCTGTAACCCGGGCGGAACTCGAGAAGCTCAGCTCTGGCATTGTCGCACGCGGGCTGGCTCGGATCGATGAGATACTGGAGCAGGCGCAGCTGACCTACCAGGATATCGAACTTTGCCTGGCAACTGGCGGGATGGTCAACATGCCCGCAATTCGAGATGGCCTGACGGAACGGTTCGTGGGGAGGGTTCCACGGCTCGAAAATGGTGATCGCATCATCGCCGAAGGTGCCGCTTGGATTGCGAATGATGGGCTCAGGCTCAAACTGTCAAAACCAATCGAAATACTCGTCGCAGACACGTCGGGTCGAGGCACCTACCACTCTCTTGTCGATGCCGGTTGGACCCTTCCGATCGAGAACGAAACCCAGAATGTCGCCAACGCCCGCCTGTTTTGCGTGGACCCTCGGGAGGGCGTCGCCGTGGTGGAGGTCGCAAAGCCGGTAAGGCTCGGGAAGACCTCACCAAACGATCCCCGGCGATCTCTATGCGTCGTGAAGGTTGAAGTTGACCCAAAAGCACAGCCATTGCTTGAACGGATCGAATGCAATCTTCAGATCGATCATGATTATGTCGCGCGAGTAAGTCTGAAGTCCACTGGACGAGGTGCCGAGGCTTCCGAGGAATTCCACGATCTCGAATTCGGTCTATCGCTTGCTGCGGCGGCTTCCCCGGATCGGCAGGATGCCGAGCGTAGCTCCGAGGGGCAGCGGGGGCCAATCGGTCAAGTAAGGGCGCTGTCTCAAACGAACCTATACCAAAGGACAAATGTCGCCAGGCTCGATGAGCGCACCCAAGCTTTAGACGACCTTTGGAAATTAGTACCCGGCGACATCATCGGGCAGTGGCGCCCGGGACACTTCGACACCAGAAATAACGCCGCCACACCACGCCAGCATGAGGAGCGATACTTCTACGTACCCTGTCCTCGCTGCAGGCGGAGAATTTCGCAAATTAAGGCGGAGGGGCCTGTTCCGGCATGCCTAGAAAGCCCGAACTACTGTGGGTTTGAGCGGCCAAGGCAATCGAACCACCCGGTTCCCGGTACTAACCTTACCTTGTAAATCAATCGAGGAAGCGTTTTCGCGTGTCGAAGTACAATCCCAACCACCATGTCGAGCCGATCTACGACGCTGTAAGGCAGTGGCGCGAACGATCTCTGGCTGGCGAGCAATCGGTGCTGTCCGAGGATAAGAACCTTTGGACGATCGAGCTCTTGGATGAACTTGACCAGCGCTTTGTGAAAAACCTCGATGCCGGCGAAGGTGATTTCCTCTCGAAACTGAAGGCGCAGCTTTCGGAGGGCTCCCCCGGTTGCCGCCAGCTGATGGCCGAGAGCCTGTGGCTTACGCTGCTCTTCCCGTCGAACATTGGCGCCGCCAAGAAGCGCGAGAACGTGCTGGAGATCTGGTCTTGGTCGGGAGAGGAACTGACCGCGACCCAACCCCTTCTGGAAGACTCTGTCCTGGAAGGCATCGGCTCTGCAGGAACGGCCTACAACACGCACCGCTGGCGCGAGCTTGTCTTCCTCATCGGTGCCTTGCGCGATTTCAAGGCTCGTGATGGCTCCGAGCGCGAGCAGATCGCTTCGGATCCGTGGGCGTTCTCTGGCTGGCTGAGTGGTCTTCCTGAGGCGCGGCACAAACAGCTGATCCATATTCTTCCGCACCTGCTGTTCCCTGATGCCTTCGAGCGGATCAGTTCCGAGGGCGACAAGCGCCTGATCATCGCCGGCTTCGGAGATACGCCGGAGAAGGAGATCAAGAAGTGGAGCACTGTCGAGATCGACCGCGCGTTGCTCGAGCTGCGCCGCCGACTTGAAGAAGAGCATGGCGCGGACATCGATTTCTACCAGGAAGAGTTCGAGGCCCAGTGGAAGAACCAGACGAAGAACTGGCTACTCAGCTGGAACCCCTCCAAATGGACCTGGGACACACTCGCGGCCGACCGCGCCACGACGATCAGCGGGGAGAAGGCCGACAACCGCTGGCGCTGCAGCTCGAGCAAGCCGCGCGAGGGTGACCGCGTCTTTCTGATCCGGACCGGCAGTCCTCCGAAAGGCGTCGTTGCAGTCGGAAAGGTCACACGCGCGCCCTACGAAGCCGAGCACTGGGAACAGGCCCGGGCCGACGCCGGAGAGACGACGCGCTTCGTTGACGTGGCATTCGACTCCGTCCGCGATGCAACGTCGGACGAAATCGTCCCTCTGGAACAGCTGCAAAGCCGCGAGCCTGGCCAGGAATGGAACCCGCAGTCTTCCGGAATCGAGATCAAGGCAAAGGCTGCCCGGACCCTGGAGCGCCTATGGAAGGCGCTGTCACCTATCGCGTCGGGCGCTACTCCGCCGGGGGACGACGCCGGGTCTGGGGATGCATCTCCAAAGAAACTCGCGCCGCCCCTGAACCTCATTCTCTACGGCCCGCCCGGGACCGGGAAGACTTACCGCCTCAAGAACGATTACCTGCCGCGATACCAGGACGAGGCCGGTGATCGCTTCGAGTTCGTGACGTTTCATCAGAGCTACGCGTACGAGGACTTC
>Ga0210015_1004719_pt1 | contig 11421 bp, 8 predicted proteins | sample CryGeymeta201522_FD_185471 | JGI IMG/M metagenome (GOLD analysis project Ga0210015, IMG submission 185471) | Groundwater microbial communities from Crystal Geyser aquifers in Utah, USA - Crystal Geyser metaG 2015-22 (SPAdes) (version 2) | ecosystem: Environmental > Aquatic > Deep subsurface >... | reverse complement strand
GAGTACGGCCAGGCGTTGGAGGAGAAGCATCGATGAAACTGATGATCGACCTCAACCTGTTGCTGGACGTTTTTCAAAAACGTCAACCCCACTACAACGCCCCAAATCCACCAGCACATTTCAAATAAGGGTTTTTGGCCCGCCATGAGCGACTTATTTGATTAAAATCTGATTAATTTGTCCACTAATGTTGTTTACATGACCGGTTTCTCCCAAAGTGCTCTGCTGAGAGCCGATTTGAGCGCATTTCTGGCACAATTGACCCTTTGGGGTCAGTTTTTTTCTGTCCTTTTTTGTGATATCAGCCTCTCTAAGCTATGATCGGTGGCCCTCCTCGCGCCAAGGTCAAGATGCGCTCGCGAATTTCCAGCAGGAGTGCATAAGCCGGTTGCCTGGGGCTGATGAGGATTTGCAGCTGGCGCGAACGCTGTCGTACGTGGCCCGCCAGGTTGATCAAGCCGAATCGGATCGCTTTGAACCGCTTACGCCTCCAGCGGGTGGGTAAGACCAGACGTTTCATGATGGCGTTCAGATTCAAGGCGAGGATCATGATTCCCCACCAGGCGGCATTTTCACCAAAATCCCCTGAGGGGAGTTTGCCGCCGGCCAGGTCGTCCTTCATGACGGCGTGCACTTCTTCGCTTTTGCCACAACGCTCGCGATACCATTGGATCAGCTCATTGCCGTCGAGATCCCGGTTGGTGACAATCCCGTAGACCTTGTACCGTTCACCGCTATGAGTCGCGATCTGATCCGGATCTTCTGTGGTTTCGCAGCCAGGAAGCTCCAATTGCGTGTGGAGACGCTTGCGGGTTGCAACATAGCGATAGCTGGGGCCGTTCTTGCTCGTTGCTGCCCAGCTGGGAACGTAGCAGACCTCGGCCCATTGCTGACCCGTTTCGTACTGGCGGCCATCGGAATCGGTGCGCAAAATCGGAAGCCAGCTGTCTTCTTCAACTTCGGCGACGGCCTGCCGGAAGCTTGGGGTGACATCGGCGCCAATGGCGAACTCAATGGTACCGAATCGTTCGTTGCGCCCTTCGGCACAATAGCGCAGCAGCTCGTGCTGGTAGCCAGCGGTATCGGAGCGGACAGAGACTTTCTCAACCCCCGCAGGGAGGTTGCGCAGGGACTCTTGCAAAAGGCGCAGTTGCTGGTACCCGGCGGGGACATTCCCGTCCCGAAACTCGGAGAGAATGACCTGATCCTGTTCAGACCAGTAAATATTGAAGGGCTGATAGGCCTTGTAGTGTTGATAACACCAAAGCGCCTGGTTCTTCTCGCTGCCAACCAGCGTGGCGTCCATATCGAGGGTCGCTTGCGTTTGGGGTGAACGGCTCTGTGCAAAGGCGACGAGATCCCAGTTGATCTTCGCCAAGGCGGTAAGATGCGTATTGGCCTCAGGGATGAAGGCGCTGTGGGCCTGGCGTTTGGCCTCTTGTGCGGGATCGTGGAAGGCCGCCAGATAGCGAAAGACCGGTGAGGCGGAAGGAAACGCCCGACGGCGGTCTTTGCGCCAGCGTCGGTCAAGAGCCCGGCGCTGGCGCCGGGGCAGTCCATGATGTTCAAGCTTGCTCATGACCTGACAGAGCCCTTCGTCAGCCTCCAGCTTATCGAGATCAGCGACGCAGTCACCACCGGCCAAGTTCAGAAGAATCAAGGCCATGACGATCTGATGGTCGCTCCATCCCTGAGATTGATTGCCGCAGACCGTTAGATGCCGACAGATGGAATCCCGCAACCCCGCAGCCTGCGCCAGATCAAGGTAGGTGGGTAAACCGGCCAGCGCTGTCAGACCTGCAGCAGGATTGTGATCTTGGTACTGGAATGGAAGAACGCCTTGTGCCATAATTGTTTCACCTCGTTGGTGATAGGTTGGCTCTCGCAAAACCATTCTATCTCCCCAGTCTTGCTGGGATCAACGAGGTTCTTTATTTTTTTGATGGTGGATCTGGGTCATATGGCCCGTGAAATGGGTGTCTTGAGCTCTGTCCCTGCGCAGCGGAAGAGATACAAAATAACTCATTTTGTCATATATTGACGCGCATCAAGTTTTTCCTCTTTCGCTTCCGCTATGCTCCGTCCATCCGCAACATTCAACCGAAGGAGAAAACAGATGAATTTGCCCCCCAGCATCGGTGATCAGCCGATCAATAAGACCATTGAACAACATCCCATCATTGGTGAAATTCTCAACAAATACGATATCGGTTGCGTAACTTGCGGCGTTGGTATCTGTCTCGTGAAAGATGTGGTCAGCATCCACGCCCTGGGTGCTGAAATCGAAGCGCAAATCGAACAACAAATTAACGACTACCTTAACCAGCAAGGAGAATAAAATTATGTCGAATCTTGCATGTGGCTGCCCTGGATCTCAGGTACGTACCCTTGAAAAAAAAACCGGCAGTAACGCAGATCCCAGCGGTCGGATCTCCTCAGAATTACGCCAATGGCCAACCCAGTTGCAGCTGGTTCCCCCCAGCGCCCCCTGGTTGAAAAATGCCGCGTTGCTGATTGCCGCCGATTGTGTGCCCTTTGCTTACGCCGAGTTTCACCGCGACTTCATCAAGGACAAAGTTCTGGTTAACGCCTGCCCCAAATTGGACGACAGCAGTTCCTATGTCGATAAACTGGCGGCGATAATTGCGCAGAACGATATTGCTTCCGTCACCGTGGCCATTATGGAAGTCCCCTGTTGCCGCGGCCTGGCGATGCTGGCCCAGCAGGCCGTTGCCCAGTCGGGCAAAGAGGTCAAACTCGATATTGCGGTTATCGGGGTCGATGGCGAAAGGAGACCGTAAGCATGGTCGCCAATGTGACCCAGATGCTGGTCGAAGAACATCGGCTGATTTTGCGGATGATTGCCCTGGTCGAACAAAATACCAAACGGATGGAAGAGGGTCGTTTTCGCGACTGGCAGTTTTTTCTCGATGCGGTCGATTTTATCCGTAACTATGCCGATCGCTTTCATCATGCCAAAGAAGAAGAAGTTTTGTTTGTGGCCCTGGTTGAAAACGGTATGCCTGCAAAGAATTCACCGATTGAGGCCATGCAACTGGAGCACGATCAAGGCCGCGCTTTGGTGCGAAGCCTGGAAGAAGCCGCCAGTTTGGCCCTTGCCGGCGCGAGCGGCCACATTCCAGCGATTGCCGCCGGCGCCAAAGGCTATGCCGCGTTGTTGCGCGGCCATATTGATAAAGAAGATACCATTCTCTATCCCCTGGCCGAACGCCTGCTGCCCGCCGAAGTTCGTCAGTCGCTGCTTGCGGCCTATGCCCGGGCCGAGGCTGAGCGCCCGCAACTGGAGGAAAAGTATCATCAACTGGTCAAAAATTATGAACAGCAAACGGCGGATTAACTGGAAAGAGCAGAACTACGGCGGGTTCTGCTCTTTTTTTCATTTTTTACATGATCTGGTTTGACAGATGGGGGTTGCCGCATTAGGGTTTAGAACCCTGAGGTCGCGCCTGGTTTAAAAATGGCGTTGTTGACTCCTTGTCACCGGATGCCTTCATGCCTGAATCCCTTGGAAAAAGTCAGGATAATGCCCTGGCGCAAAACATCAAAGTCATAGTTGACCTCTTTTCCGCACCCTGTTTGCGCGAAAACTTTCTTGCCTCCATTGTTGAAAAAATCAGCGCCTGGACCGATTGCGAGGCTGTGGGTATTCGGGTCATCAAGTCCGACAATCTTATGCCTTACGAAGCCTATACCGGCTTTTCTTACGCCTTCTGGAAAAGTGAAAATTGCCTGTCTCTCACCGAGCATCAATGCGTCTGCATTCGTGTGGTGAACGGCCTGCCCGACCCCGCCGACCAACCGCTGCTTACCCCAGGGGGCTCATTGTGGACGAATAACCTGCAAAAATTCGCCAAGAAGCTTGCGCCTAAGCTGGTTCCGCGCTATCGCAGCACGTGCATTACGAGCCAATTTGAAACCCTTGCCGTGGTACCGATTCGTCACAAAAAACAGGTTCTGGGGCTTATTCACCTTGCCGACCGGCAGCCAGATATGTTGCCGCAAGAAAAAATTCACATTCTCGAATCGGTCGCACCGGCAATCGGCGAAGTCATTTCACGCTTCAGCACGGAAACGCCTGAAATCCAATAGAAAATTTGTAACCTCTAGTCATCCCGGAGCTTTCTGTGTTGGTAGGTAATCTCAGACGCGTAGCAACTTAAATCAGGCACATGGCAACCATGGCGTTAGCAACCTTGATGAAACCGGCAATATGGGCAGCATTAACATTTAAGAGAGCCTTGTGCAAAAAGATCGTCATCCCCGAATGCCTTCATCGGAGATCCAGTATTTTCAACCATTTAGTGAACTGGATTCCCGACTAAAATCGCTTCGGGAATGACGTAAAGGAACTTTTGCAAAAAACTCTGTTTGACACTTTTTTGTGGGAGCGGCTTTCAGCCGCGAAAATCGCGCGCCAGAATTTTAGCTGAGATCCCAGGTTTTCAGGGTTGAAAATCTGCTTGCCCGACAATACCGCTCGGGGATGACGACCATTGGGTGGCCAGGTAAAGAGTTACAATTAATTTTGTAAGCTTTCGCCGGTAAATTCTGGATGTGCGATTTGTCTTGTGGCCTTAAAATTTTTTCAAAATTTCTCTTTGCCCTTCCCGTTGCAACGCGTTCGCTGAATTCTGCGATGTGTTTCATGACTACATAATCTACTCATAGTAAGTCGAAAACTGAGCAGCGATCGATTTTCTTCAGCGCCGCGCGTCTCCGGGCTGATGGCATGCAGCCCCGCCCTTGGGCCTGTTAGCCGGGTTTTCGCCCCATTGTGAAAATCATAGGCACCTCTTTTGCACAATGGCCTCATCCGAACCTGATGCGCGCTCGGAAAAAGGGTTGCGTTCGTACCGAAAGGCCATTTTATGTGTCGTATTGGAGCTATTAAAAGTTTGGATTATGTCCACCCGAGTCGGGCGTTGCAGTTAATGCAGTCGCAGCAGAAGGGCCATGATAATTCGGGGTTTGCCATGGTCATGCACGACCTTGGGGGCATCTTTGAGGATTACAAAAACCTGCCGACATTGTCGATGGCGGCCAGCGACGAGGGGGTCAAGCGGGCCGAAGATATTCTGCACCTAGCCGGATTTCAGCGCGTGATGCAGTGGGTACCCGAAACCAATGCCCAGCCGGATCTCGACATCAACGCCATGCCCAACTACGTGTTCGAAACCTTCGACTATCCCAAATTTTACCGCCATGCGCCGCAGAAAGAGAAAGAAGAGCTCTTGCTCGACATACGCTTACAATTGCGGGCGGCCTTGGAACCGAATGAGGAGGGCTTCGTCTACTCTTTCTGGCCCGACGTTGTTACCCTGAAAGAAATTGGTGACCCGCGCGATATTGGCACCTATTTTCATTTGTGGGAGGCCGACGACAAGTTCACCGCCAGGGTGATTACCGCCCAGTGTCGGCAGAATACCAACTACGATATCGTGCGCTACGCCGCCCACCCGTTTCACTTGCAGGGCTACACGGCTCTGGCTAACGGTGAAAATACCTTTTACCTGAAAAATGTCGAATTTCAGCGCAAGCTGCATCGCGGTTATATCGGTTTTGAGTCTGATTCTCAGTGTTTCCTCTACTCGCTGCACTACGTTCACCGCGAACTCGGCTGGCCCCTGCGTTACTTCAAGCATGTGGTGACCCCACTGCCTTTTGCTGACATTGAAAATCGCGAGGATGCCGGCCAGCTCAAGGCCATTCGCCAATCCCTGGGCCACCTTGAGATTAACGGCCCGAATACGATTATCGGCGTGCTGCCCGACAACACCCTGTTCACCTGCTGCGACGCCAAAAAACTACGACCGATTGTCGTTGGCCGCACTGCGGATACGGTGGTTTTCTCTTCTGAAGTTTGCGGGATCAACGAAATCCTTCCCGACCGCGACTGGCAGACGGATATTTACCCCCATGAGCGCGAAGTGGTTGCGATTGACGGCAATCTGGAGGTGCAACGGTGGAATCAATGAAAGTTCAAAGTGTTACCCCCAACGATTTGCCGTGGAAAATTACGTACGACGCCCATCGCTGTACCCTGTGCGGCTCTTGTGTGTCGGCCTGTTCCTTCCGTGCCATCGAAGCCAAGGTAGAAAGGCGGCGGTTGATCTTCTCTGAAAACGAATTTCCTGAACCACAAACACGTTTTTCAGCGGTGCCGGTGATCCGCCAGGTCAAATCGGTTAAAAATTACTGTCGTGGCTGTGGCATCTGCGAAAAAGTTTGCCCGAATGATGCCATCCGCCCCCAGCGCAACCCCGATTCGCGCCACCCAATTGTTACCCGCTGCCTGGGCGGCGATTCGATTAAACGTGGCGGGCGCAAGAATCTGGAATCGGCGGTTCGTACCCTGGATAAACTGCGCGTCGGACGTATTTCGCAAATGACGGATCCGAGTCTTGACGCTCAGCGCCACACCTTCGACATGCTCGCCCCCTTTGGACGCATTCTGCCCCCGAAAAAACTGCCCCTGGGGATCAGCCCCGCCGGCTTACTCGAAACCACCGGTTCGACCCCGCCGGTGCGCTGGATCTATCCAGTCATTATCGGCGATATGTCCATTGGTGCCCTGTCCTGGCGCATGTGGGAAGCGGTCGCTATGGCGGTGGCCTATCTGAATGAAGAGTGCGGTCTGCCGGTGCGCATGTGTTCCGGCGAAGGGGGCGTTCCGGTGCGCCTGCTGAAATCGCGCTACCTGAAATATATGATTCTGCAAATTGCGTCGGGTCATTTCGGCTGGAACCGCATCGCCAACGCCATGCCGCAGATGGTGGAAGACCCTGCCGGAGTCTTGATTAAAATCGGCCAGGGAGCCAAACCCGGCGACGGTGGTCTGCTGATGGCCCAAAAGGTGGCTGAACATATTCAAGCGATTCGCGGCGTGCCCAAGACCGACCTCCTCAGCCCCCCCAATCATCAGGGCCTCTATTCCATCGAGGAAAGTGTGCAGAAGATGTTCCTCTCTTTTAATGCCGCCTTCAAGTTTCGCGTGCCGGTGGCAATTAAAGTCGCCGCCAGTGCCACCTCGGTTTCGGTCTTTAACAACCTGGTGCGCGACCCCTACAATATTGTCGGTGGCTTTTTCCTCGATGGCATCGATGGTGGCACCGGCGCCGCCCATGAAGTCTCCCTGGATCACACCGGTCACCCGATTGTTTCCAAGCTGCGTGATTGCTATCTGGCTGCCGTTAACCAGGGCCGTCAGGGGCAGATTCCCCTGTGGGCCGCAGGCGGACTGGGCAAAACCGGCGACCTGGCAGCTGATGCCTTCAAGATGATCTGCCTGGGGGCCAACGGGGTTTTTACCGGCAAGCTGATTCTGCAGATGGCGGGCTGTGTCGGTAACGATCAAGGTCGTTGCAACGCCTGCAACACTGGCCTCTGTCCGGTGGGCATTACCACTCAGGAACCCCCGCTGGTCAAACGTCTCGACCCCGAACGAGTGGCGCAGAATATCGTCAATTACTTTTTGGCCATGGATCAGGAATTCAAAAAATTAATGGCCCCCATCGGCAACAGTTCCCTGCCGGTGGGCCGCGCAGATGCGCTGGTATCGACAGACGCGGCCGTTGCCGATCGCCTGCAGATTCAGTACGTGTGTTAGATCGGGTGTAACTGTTCACCCTGCAGAGCGCCAGGGAGGAATTCATGCGGCCCGTGGAATGGGGGTCTTGGGCTCTGCCTCTACGGAGCCGAATAGATACGATCTGGTGAGAGTGAGGGGTGAGGAGTCAATATGTCAGCTAAAATCAAGGGTTTCGATGACCATCAGCAGCGTATTTCAACCCAGGTGCTGCTGCAGCAAATATACGCAGGCCTCGATGCCGGCCAGACCGAATTTGAAATTCTCGCCAGCGGCCACCACAATATTGGCGGCCCCTTGTGGACGGCCGACGGCGCGCCCCTGAAATTCCGGGTCAAAAATCCCGGCCAGCGGGTCGGCTCTTTTGGCCTGGCCGGCACCGAAATTATTGTCGAAGGTTCCGCCCCGGCGGATGCCGGCTGGCTGAACGCCGGCGCCGAACTGACGATCCTCGGTGATGGCGGCGATACCACGGCCCACTGTGCCGCCAGCGGCAAAATTTATGTCGCCGGTCGCGTTGGCACCCGCTCTGGATCCCTGATGAAGCACGACCCGGCCTATCCCGCCCCCGAATTCTGGGTATTGAAGCGCACCGGTTCCTTCTGCTTTGAATTCATGGGCGGCGGCATTGCGGTGGTCTGCGGCATTGATTGTGAAAACGAACCTTCGGTTCTGGGAGATCGCGCCTGCGCGGGCATGGTCGGCGGCACCATTTATGTGCGCGGCCCCATCAGCGGCCTGGCCGATGATGTCTGGCTGCTGGATCTCGACAGCCGAGACCACGAATTTCTTAGCAGCGGGCTGCCGGTCTTTCTGGACAAAATTGCGCGCCCCGACCTGTTTGAGCGCCTCGGAGATTTTTCTGCCTGGAAAAAAATTGTCGCCAAAGATCACAGCGAACGTCGGGTGCACTCACGCATCAGCATGCACGAGTTCCGGATGCAGAAATGGGTCGCAGGCGGCATCTTCGGTGGCTTGCTACAAGACGATTACGCTGAGGTTCATGGGCTGGTCAATACGGGGGCCGGGCGCCTGAAAACTCCCCACTGGCAAGACAAACGCTTTGGTGCCCCTTGCCAGGTCGCCTGCCCGTCCAATATCCCCACCCAGGATCGCATCAACCTGCTGCGCCAGGGGAAAATTGAAGAGGCCCTGCAACTGGTCTTGAAATATTCGCCCTTTCCCGCCAGTGTTTGTGGCGAGGTGTGTCCCAACCCCTGCATGGACGCGTGCAGTCGTCAGTTCATTGATAAATCCGTCAGCATGGGGCTCCTCGGACGCCTGTCGCGAGATGTGCCCGCGCCAACCCCGGCACCCGCAACCGGCAAGCGCGTTGCCATCATCGGCGGCGGCCCCGGTGGCTTATCCGCCGCCTGGCAGGCGCGTCTTTCTGGGCACTCGGTCAGGGTTTTTGAAACCGACAAGCAGGTCGGCGGCAAGCTGCAACAGGTCATTCCCACCGAACGTTTACCAGAAAATTCCTTGCAAAGTGAAATTCGCCGCATTGTCGAGCTGGGGATTGAGCTGCAAACCGGAACCATGGTGGATGCTGAACTCTTTAGCCAAATCCGCGCCGATTTCGATGCCGTCGTCATCGCCTCGGGGGCGCACAATCCGGTGGTGATTCCCTTCCCCGGCCATGAGCGATTGGTGAAAGGGCTGGATTTTCTCAAGGCCATCAACGCCGGACAAAAACCGAAAATCGGCAAACAGGTGGTGGTCATAGGTGCGGGCAACGCCGGCATGGATGTGTGTCTTGGTGCTTACGCCATGGGCGCCGAAAAGGTGATTGCCATTGATGTGCAGCGCCCGGCCGCGTTTAAAAAGGAAATCGACCATGTCATCGCCCTCGGCGGCGAAGTGCGCTGGCCGGTGTTCACGGAAAAAGTCACCGAACAGGGTTTGGTGACCAAAGAGGGTGAAGTGATTCCCGCCGATGATGTGATCATCGCCATCGGCGAACGCCCCGATCTCTCGTATGTACCGCGCGAATGGCTGACTGACCGGGGAATGATGGAGGTCGACGCCTGCGGTCAGGTGGTCGCGGCACCAGGGGTTTTTGCCCTGGGCGATACGGTGAAACCTGGGCTATTGACCCACGCCATTGGCCAGGGCCAGGAAACCATCCAGTACATTAATGATCTGTTGGCGGGAAAAACCCTCAAACCCATGGTCAAACCCGAAATCATTAGTCAGGCCTGTCTGAGTAAAGAGCTGTTCAAGCCCCGCAATCGTGGGCGCTTCTGCGCCACCGACGCCAAGGACGAAACCCTGCGCTGCATCAGTTGCGGCACCTGCCGCGATTGCAACATGTGTCTCGAAGCCTGCCCCGAAGGAGCGATTCGCCGTATCGACAAACAAGAGGGCGGGTTTGAATATGTGTCCGATGACGAGGTTTGTATCGGGTGCAGTATCTGTGCGGGCATCTGCCCCTGTGGGGTCTGGGCGATGGAACAATTCGTGTAATTGCCCCCGCGGGGCGCTTCACGAATCGCCCTTTTCACGCTGAGCGGTTTACCAGTAAAGATTCACCAGCAGGCTGGCCTCGGTGGAAGTATGTTCAAAGGAGCGTTGCTGGCCAATTTCGAAGACCAGGCTCGCATTGGCCGTTAGCCTCAAATTCTGGCTGAGTTCAATTTGGCGACGGCGATGGCGGTCTTCTCCCGCCAGATACCAGATATTGCGCGCACGCAGATGCATTTTCCAGGCGGGCAGCGGATTGAACAAAAGCCCCAGGCTGCCCCCGGCCCCAGCGGTGAAGCTATCGCGGAAGCGACCGCTGACCATCAGGTCAGTTTCGAACAGGGCATAAGCCATCGACCGGTTATTGCCCCAGGTGAAGCCACTGCCGGGATTCAGTTGATAAACCAGGTGATCGTCGCGATCCGCGAAAGGAACCCGACGCAAGCCGGTTGTCACTTTCCACGAAACCGGCTGATAAAATGCGTGGCGAGGCGACAGCGAAACAATATCGATCAGATCCAAACGTTGCAGGCGCAAGCGCTTGTGCTCGGGCGTATAACGCAGAAACAGGTTAGCGAAGTCGATCTGAGAGCCGGGCAAATATCCCTGATCGGCGTCGAGCAGGTTATGATAGGCCGGTCGAATTCTTAGCTCCTGATACCACTCCTCCTTCGCCAGTCCCAGTCCCAGGGCCAGTCGGTTAGAGCCGTGACCCTGATCGGGCCGCCCAGGATCGGCAATCTCAAGATAGCCTTGTGGGGCCTTACCAAGCTGACTGCGATTTCGCAATAATTCGAGAGATTTTTTGCGGTACAGCTCACGATCAATCTCATCGCGATAGTAGCGAAATTCCAGGGTCTCGCTCGCAACATCCAAAATCCGGATTTTCCCTTCACGGGGCACCGCGCTGGCAAGTACCTCGACCGCACTTGTTTGGTCTTCAATTAACTGCAAGGCCAGCGCGGTTTCCTGCTGATTCATCTCTTTGGCCAAGGTCATAATGCGCGTGGCCTTGGAAGGCCGATAGGCCACCTGTTCAATCAAGCCGGCTTGGTCAACAATGCGCACGGTGTCAATGGGAACGACCCAGGGACGGCAGGGATCGGTGAGATTCAGGCTGGGGCGTGCAGCTTCAAGCAGAAACAGCAGGTTATAGGAACAGTTTTCATCGAAAAAGAAATAGTCAGAGGCCATCTCGCGCAGCTCCCAAACATGCAGAGTCATGCGGCGGGTTTCCGCAGCCGTCAAATTCAGTTGATATTCCCAAACATCCCGACGTTCAAGATCGTTATATTCGCGGGTTTTTACATAATAGGGCAGCAGGGAATAAAAACCCGGATAAAGACCGAAAA
>Ga0210015_1004716_pt1 | contig 11425 bp, 9 predicted proteins | sample CryGeymeta201522_FD_185471 | JGI IMG/M metagenome (GOLD analysis project Ga0210015, IMG submission 185471) | Groundwater microbial communities from Crystal Geyser aquifers in Utah, USA - Crystal Geyser metaG 2015-22 (SPAdes) (version 2) | ecosystem: Environmental > Aquatic > Deep subsurface >... | reverse complement strand
ATAATGAATACTGTTTTGAGCTTTACAAAAGAACATTGATTAAAAAAAGAGTTTATGGTCTCCAATCTTCAATCTCAGGATTGCCATTAGATATTTTGGCTTATAACGTTCGAGCCGAAAAAGATTTCATAACTTTTAGGGTCGCCCTTCGGGATGAGATAGCCGATTTCAAAGTTAATTTAATGGGCTCCCAAAATATTTCAAATGTCTTAGCGGCAGTTATTTGCGCTAGGGAATTAGGAATGACTCTTGAAGAAATCTCAAAAGCCTGTCAGAAAATAGAAAGTTGGCAATCAGGATTCCAACTTAAAAAGGGGATAAACGGCTTAAATATAATTGACGCCACTTACTCGGCAAATCCTGACGGGGTAATTTCTCATTTAGAATACTTAAAAATTTGGTCCGAAAAAAAAGTAATAGTGATGCCATGTCTTATTGAGTTAGGAAGGGCTTCAAAAGAAGTTCATAAAAGAATCGGTCAAAAAATCGGCGAAGTTTGCGACCTATCTATTATCACAACTAAAGACAGATTTGAAGAAATTCAAGAAGGGGCCGGCGACAAAGCTTTGTTTATTGAAAACCCAAAAGAAATTTTTGAAAAATTAAAAAGTTTTTGTAATCCCAGCGATCTAATTCTTTTGGAAAGCAGGGTACCAAGTCAGTTAGTTAGTTTATTAGTTGAATAGTTCTAATCATGAGTTTATTTCGCCCAATTTCAATATCTTTGTCGCCAAATACTGAAAAAGATGATATTCGATTGGCTTTGAAATTACTTTCCCAACCCCGGCTCTGGAAAAAAGAGTCCGCGGAGAACTGTTCTCCGCGGCTGGAAGAGGAATTTAAAAAGTATTTGGGAGTAAAATATGCCATTTCTTTTAATAGTGGGAGGTCGGCTTTCTTGGCGATTTTAAAATGTCTTAATTTAAAAGAAGGCGATGAAGTTTTACTACAGGCATTCACCTGTAATGCGGCAGCTAATCCAATTTTATGGGCAGGATTTAAACCTGTTTATCTTGATTGCGATAAGAAGACTTTTAATATTGATGTCGCAGATTTAAAAAGAAAAATTACTCAAAGGAGCAGGGTAGTGATGGTTCAACACACTTTTGGTTTACCAGCTGACTTAGATGAGATTTTAGAAATTTGCCAAAAAAATAATTTAATTCTGATTGAAGATTGCGCCCATTCCTTAGGCGCAACTTACAAAGGAAAAAAAGTTGGCACTTTTGGTAAGGCAGCGTTTTTAAGTTTTTCCCGCGATAAAGTAATTTCCTCGGTTTATGGTGGAATGGCAGTCACTAACGACGATACCTTGGCGAAAAAAAATAGAGATTTTCAAAGTGAAATTGGCTACCCATCTTATTTTTGGACTTTCCAGCAGTTATTGCATCCGATTTTAATGAATTATTTTATTTTGCCAACCTATTCTTTTTTTAGGTTAGGAAAAACGGCTTTAAGCTGTTTTCAATGGCTCAAGATATTATCAAAAGCTGTCCATTGGAAAGAAAAAAGGGGAAAGAAACCTGGTTATTTTCCGAAACGTCTTCCGAATGCTCTGTCTGAGTTAGCTCTTAATCAATTTAAAAAATTGAAAAAATTTAATACTCATCGAAAGGAAATTGCTAATTTTTATTTCAAAGCTTTGCAAAATACTTCATTTGAACCCCCGCAAACATTTAATGACCGCGAACATATTTTTTTAAGATTTACAATCCGGCATCCCAAGGCCCATCAAATCATTAAAAAAGCCTGGTCAAAAAACATTCTAATAGGGGATTGGTATGATAAGGTTATTGCCCCTCACGACACAAAATTAGAAAAAATGCAGTATGTCCCGGGGAGTTGCCCGAAAGCCGAAACGCTATCTAAAACAACCTTAAATTTACCAACCCATATTAATATTTCAGAAAGCGACGCTCAAAAAATTGTAGATTTTCTTAAACAGTTTAAATAAAAAATTATGGGCATTATATCGGGATTATTAAGTATGTTTGGATGGGGAACATCTGATTTTTTTGCAGCAAAATCTTCCCGTAAAATTGGCTATATGCCAACTTATTTCTGGACACAACTAGTCACTCTTGCCGTTGCTTTGATTTATTTTCTTTTAAAATTTCCGGCTATTAACATAAATAGTGCATCTCAATTTCTAATTTTTCTTATACCTGCTGGTTTTTTGTTTATGGTAGCCACAATAGCTTTTTATCGAGGGTTCGTAAGAGGCCAAGTTTCTCTCGTTAGTCCAATAGGATCATCTTGGTCGATGATTGTTGTCATACTGAGCATGATATTTTTGAATGAGGTATTAAAAATTCATCAGATTATAGCCGTTATTTTAATAATCTTGGGCATTGTCTTAGTTTCTATAAATTTACAGGAATTGTTTAAAATAAAAAAATTGTCTCTCCTCACGGGAACTAAAGAAGGTATTATTGCTATGTTGGGATGGGGAATTTCTTTATTTTTAATAGGAATTGCGAGTAAAACAATAGGTTGGTTTCTTCCAGTATTTATACTCAAAATAGTCGGCATATCTGTTTTAATAATCTATACACTATTTGGTAGACAATCTATAAAAACTAGTTTTCAGCCTCCTATTTTGTTTTTAATTTTAATGGTTGGAATCTTAGATATAATAGCTTTTTTCAGTTATAGTTTCGGAGTAGAAAGGGAATATGCTTCGATTGTTGCTCCTATTGCTGCCTCCTTTCCATTAATAACCGTAATATTGGCGAGAATATTTTTGAAAGAAAAACTCGTATTAAACCAAAATTTAGGGATAGTTAGCGTAATAGGAGGTTTAATTTTAATTTCTATTTAAGAAAACAATGGAGGTAAAAGAAATTCAAAACAAAGAAGTTTGGGAAAATTTTCTTTTGGAGTGTGCGGAAAAGACTTTTTTGAGTTCTTGGAATTGGGGAGAGTTTAATAGAATGATGGGATCCGCCTCGGGCGGAAAAATTTGGAGAATGGGAATTCTTGAAAATAATGAATTAGTTTCGGTTGCTTTAGTGGTGAAAACGGTGGCGAAAAGAGGAACGTTTTTACTCGTTCCTCATGGGTCCGCCTTCGCCAAGGCTCAGGCTTGCAAGCCAAATTTAAAATATGAAATACTAAAAATACTATTAGAAGAGTTAAAAAAGATTGGCGGAGAGGAAAAAGTAGATTTTATTAGGATAAGTCCAATTTTAGAAAGAAGCAATGAAAATGAGGAAATTTTTAAAAAATTAGGATTTAGATTAGCACCAATTCACATGCATCCAGAAGCCAGTTGGAAATTAGATTTGAGACCTTCTGAAGAAGAACTTCTAATCCAAATGCGGAAAACCACTCGCTATTTAATCCGCCAGGCCCAGAAAAATATTGATATCGAAATTTTCCAAAGTTCTAAAATTGAGGATGTAGAAATTTTTAACAAGCTTTATCAAGAAGTTGTTGGCTTACAGCATTTTGTTCCTTTTTCTTTAGAATATTTAAGAAATGAATTTTTAGCTTTTGGTCAGGACGCCCAAATTTCCTTATTCTTTGGGAAATACAAAGGAGAAATTGTTGCCTCGGCTTTTGTTCTTTTTTGGTCAAAAATTGGTTTTTATCATCATGCTGCCCTATCTCCAAAATGCCACAAAATTCCCATTGCCTGTTTACTCCAATGGGAGGCAATAAAAGAGGCAAAAAAGAGAGGATGCGATTGCTATGATTTTTGGGGATACGTTAATCCAGAAGAAAATCCTAAGCATCCCTGGGCAGGACCCACTCTTTTTAAGATGGGTTTTGGTGGTAGACCGTATGAGTATGTTAAAACGCAAGATTTGCCTTTATCAAATAAATATTGGCTAACTTATATTTTTGAGAAACTCAGGAGAACAAAAAGAGGGCTATGAAGAAGTATCGAAAACCCTATCGAATCAAAAAGAAAAAATCGATTTTTCGCAATCGATTTTTTTGGCTAGGAATTTTAATTTTAATAGTTTTTATAGGACTATTTTATTTTTTAGTTTTTTCTTCTTTTTTTCAGATTAAAGAAATTAAAATTTCTGGCAATTCCGCCTTCGCCGAGGCTTCGGCGGACAGGCAAAAAATATCTGTTGAGAATATTCAGGAGGTGATAGAGAAAGAGATTGAACAAAGAGTCTTGTTTTTACCTACAAAAAGTATTTTTTTAGCTGATTTTCCTAAAATCAAAGCAAAAATTTCAGAAACATTCCCTCAAATTGCTCAAATAAATTTTAAAAGGAAATTTCCAGATACTTTAACGGTGACGATTGAAGAAAGGAAACCGACAGCTGTTTTTAACCAAGAAGACCTCTATTTTTTTCTCGATAAAGAAGGAATCATTTTTGAAAACACTTTGGCAGGGGGTCAATTAATAAAAATTAAAAAAGCAATAAAAGATAAAGAGTTAAAATTAGGAGACAGGGTTTTAGAGAAAGAACTAATATCTGCAATTTTAGAAATAGAATCTAAATTAGAAAATGATTTAAAAATTCCCATAGAGGAAGTTTTGGTAGTTTCCGATGAGAGAATAAACATTAAAACTTCTGATGGCTGGGAAATTTATCTTAATCCCAAAGGAGATATCGAATGGCAACTAACTAAATTAAGAGTAGATTTGGAAGAAGAAATTCCCCAAGAGCGAAGAAAGGATTTAGAATACATTGAGTTGAGATTCGGAAACTTCGCTCCTTACAAATATCGCAGTGATTAGTCGTTGAAATAAATTAAAAATTTATTGAAACGTAAAATGAATTTTAATTCATTGAACAATGTAATAAACAAAAATAGAGTAGCCAATTTTTGCTACCGGTGTATATTTATCTAACCAATGATAGTAGCCATAGGGTTGGTTAAACCCAGGAGTTGGAATTCCTCGGCCGCCCTGTAAAAAAGTTGCAGAAACAGCTAAATAATTCCCTTTGGGAAATTCTTTTGAATCGCTCGTACCCCACCAAGGGGCATATTTTTCTTTTAGATAGTACTGAGAGTTGCCGCCGCCAAAATAATCGACATAGACCTGCCTGCCGGCAGGCAGGTTTTTATCTGCCCATTGCGCCAGCCGTTTTAAATCTTGACCCCAATCGAGGTTAGAATCAACGGTATAAACATAACCCTGATTTGGGCCTCCTGCCAATTCATTAAAATAAGCAAGAAAATGGGGATAAATGGAAATTACTGAAACTGCTTGCCATAGGATCAAAATTCCCAAAATAGTACATTTTAACTTCAAAAATGGTGATTTTATTAAATTTCCCGTCATTCTACTAACTAATAAAATCGTGAAAGGAAAAACCGGCAATAAATGACGGACTCCAATATTGAGACTGCTGGCTAAAGAGACTGTCCAATAAAGACCGATAAAGCAGAGCATGGAAAATTCGGGATAATGATTTTTTATCCAACTCTTCATCCTTTGAAAAGTATTTTGCCAAAATGCCCAGCACCAGAGCAGAGCTCGGTGCTGGACCAGTCCCGCACCGAAACGAAGTTTCTGGTGCGGGGGTTTTTTAATCAAAAAGGCCGCATATAAAAGAGCAATTAAAGTTAAAATATGAAAAGTTAACGGCTCTTTTATTAGATAAACTGTTGGGAAATAATTTTTCCAGCCAGCTGCCGAGACCTCTCCTAAAAAATAAGTTGTGTTGCCGCCGGTTGCTCGCTGGAAAACTAAAGCCAGACCTAAAAAATATTCGGCAAAAGGTCTCAAAACAGGTTTTGTTGAGGCCCAGATTAATGTTTCGCGCAAAAAGGGAAAGGGAGTACTGCCCAAAAGAAATTCAGTGTCCCTGGCTTGTCTTTCAGGAGGATAATTCCAAACATGGTATTGATAAACCGGCCAGATTAAAAGATAACCAATAATAAATACTAAAATTAGAATTTTTAATGCTGATTTCCAAGTCCCTAACTTAATTAACCACCAAATCAAAGCTAAAATTGCGAAAAAAGGAATCAAAAGTATAACTGAAAATTTACAGAGTTCAGCCAAGCCAAAAGAAATTCCAGCTAAAATAATGTTTTTCTTTGACGGTGTTTTTAGGGCTTTGATAAAATAATAAGTGGCAATAAATACTCCAGCAGCAGCTCCGACATCAGTAGTAACCAATCTCCCGTGAGCTAAAAAAGTTGGCGAAAAAGAGAATAAAAATAAGGCAAGAAGCGCTGTTTTATTTCCAAAAAGCTCCCTGGCCCATTTAAAAATATAAAATCCGAGTAAAATTAAAATTAAAATCATTGGCAGGCGGGTCAAAATTAAAATTTGATCTGGATTATTCCCTGAGCGGTATAAGAATTCACCACCTAAGTCAAATTGATGCCACCAAAAAGGATTATCTTCTTGAAGCCAGGCAGGATGTTGGAGGGGAAAATTAAGATCTAAAAAGAGAAGGGGGAAAGCAGCAATATCTTTTAAAAAAGGGGGGTGTTCGGGATTCAATCTCATATCTTTTTGAGTCAAATAAGAATAACCAGCAGCAATATGAGGGGGTTCGTCGGTAATGAAGGTATCATTAAGAATACTAAAAACGGCTATTAAAAAGAGAAAAAAGAGTAAAATACCAGCAATGAGGTTAGTAAAGCGATCAGACATAATTTATTTTACTTGAAAGATAAAAATAGTGGTTCCCACCCTTTGAATTAAATTATCCTCGAATTGGAAATACTTTTTAGATTCTGGTAATTCCTTATCATAATTGACATTTTGAAGTTCAAAAGTAGATACGGCAATCAAAGAGTCCTTTGGAGGAATAGGATCTGTTCTGATATTGAAGGGTTTATAAGCTTGGCCTAAATAATAGTTCAAAGGAACGTTAGAAAAAATGTGGGTATAAATTCTTTCTATTTTGTTTTCCTCAACCCATTTTCCCAATTTTTTAACATCCTGGCCGCCCCAGTCATAATTAGAATTGGTAGCAATTTTGTAACCCTCTGAAGTTCCGCCAGCCAAAATATTGTAATAAGAAAGGAAATAGGGCCAAGTCAAAATCCAAGCAGTAATAATGATAATGAAAAAAGGGAGAAGAAGGAAAGAAATTTTAACTTCTTTTTTTAAAATTGAAATTTTTAATGGTAACCAACTACTTATTTTTTTAGCAACTAAAACGTAAAGCAAAAAAGTTATGGGAAAGATGTGTCTTATACCAATATTTAGTTTAAGAGTAAGACTAAAAAGAGCGTAAATTAAAAAGAAGACAAGACAAGTAGCATTAAAAGGGTTCTTTAAAAGCTCAGTGACCTTTTGTTTAAATTGATTATTCTTTAAAAAATTCCGAATTGAAGATAAAATAGTTAAAAATAGTAAGAATAAAAATCCTAAAGTTTCTTTTGTAAAGAAAAGAACGGGGAAATAAGTAAAACTTGCTCCTTCTGAACCATAAACATTCCCCATAAAATAAGTACTTTGCCAAGCACCGGCTGCCCTACTGATCATCATCATTAAACCAACCAAGTACTCTATTAATCCGTTTAAGACAAAAATATTAAGAGAAGAAAGCCGATGGAGAAAATTTCTTCCCAAAGAGGGCCATTCCAAAGGATAACTATAACTTATTTGGTGTTGAAGCCCTTTTACGGTCATATTTATTGTCTGAAAACCGTGTATTAACCCGATAAAAATTAATATTAACACTGAAAAGAATATAAAAAGTAATAAATATTTTTTCCAAAATTCTTTTTTGACAAATAAAATATAAATTAGTCCACCAAAAAAGAGACTGGGAGGTAGAAAAATAGCCTGAAATTTAGTTAATAAGGTTAAACCAGTAAATAAAAGAGCAAAGATAAAGTTTTGCCAAAACTTTCTATTTTCCGTTAAATCTCTCAAAAAGAGTGAAAAAGCTAAGATAGAAAGAAGGCAAAGAAGAGCTAGGGGGACATCGAATACAACCAAAGAGCCATGAGCTATCAGGTTGGGTGAAAAGACTAAAAGAAAAAGAGAAATTAAAGATGGTAGAGCTCCAAAAATCTTTTTTAAGAAATAGTAAACTAAAAATAAAAGAAGACCATTAAAAAGAATTATTATGGTCCGTGAAAAAAAGGTTATAAGATCTGGATTGTTCCCGACACCAAATAAAAAATTACTACCAAAATCCCACTGGATATTTTCATATCTTAATTCCTCAGGAATTTGAGGAAGATTTAAATTTAAAAAAAGCAAAGGAATGGCGGCTATATCTTTTATAAGAGGTGGATGTTCGGCATTAATAAAATACTTTTGAGTTTTTAGATAATAGTAGCCAGCCGGGATATGAGAAACCTCGTCGGAGGTAAGAGCAAAACCAGAAAATTTTAATCCCTCCCAAAAGTTTCCCTGAACTGAAAAAAAGGTAGCCAAGAGAAAAATAAGACAGAAAATTAAAGCAAAATAATTAGCCTCCTTTTCTAAAAATTCTAATATTTTACTCATTAAATTATTTTACCCCGTTAGAAATTTATAATCAATAAGCTCATTGAAAAATCTAATAGAAAAACACTTAATAATAGTGGATTTCTAACGGGGTTTTAGCATATCTAAAAGAAAAAGAAGAGAGAACTGATTGATTATCACTCAGAGGTCTTGACTGCTGATTTGGGTCTGATATAATGATAATGATGATAGTAACCGAAAGACAAAAAGAAATTTTAAACAGGATAGTCGCCGATTTTATTGATTTAGCCCAGCCGATTAGTTCAGAGTTTTTAGAAGAAAAACACCATTTTGGGATTTGCCCGGCCACTATTAGAATTGAAATGCAAAAATTAACTGATGGGGGGTATCTTATTCAGCCTCATACTTCGGCAGGGAGAGTTCCTACTGATAAAGGTTATCGATTTTTTGTAAATAATCTATTTGAAAAAGGAATTCCAGAAGAGAAAGACTTTTTAAAATTAGAAGATTTAATTGAAAGAGAAATAGGGGACAGGGTTCGATTTCTCCAATCCCTAACCAAGAATTTAGCCTCGTTTTCATCAAACTTAGCCTTAGGTTATTTATTCGATGAAGACCTTTTTTGGAAGGAAGGTTGGGAAGATGTTCTTGGAGAGCCAGAATTTAAGGAAACAAAAGTTATTACTGACTTTGCTGACGTGATTAGACATTTTGAAAAGGAAATTGAAGATATTAAGATTAACTCTGGAATTAAGGTTTACATTGGAAAGGAAAATCCTTTTTCTAAAGTAAAAGATTTTAGTATAATTATTTCCAAGTGTCATTTTCCCAATGATGAAAAAGGAGTTTTAGCAATAGCCGGTCCTAAAAGAATGGCTTATGATAAAAATATTAATTCACTAAATTATTTAACAAAATTATTGGAGAGGTTATAATATGGAAAAGGAAATTGAAGAATTAAAGAAACAATTGGAGGAATGTCAGAAATTAAGAGAGGAATACCTGGCTGGTTGGCAGAGGGCGAGGGCAGATTTCCTGAATTATAAAAAAGAAGAGATAGAAAGAATTGAAGAAATTTTAAAATATGCTGATGTAGGATTGATTTTAAAAATTTTGCCAATTTTAGATAATTTTGAGATAGCTGAGAAGAAACTGCCGGAAAATATTAAAAATGAAGAAAATGTTAAAGGAATTTTGCAGATAAAAAATCAGATTTTAGAATTTTTAAAAAACCAAGGGGTTGAGGAGATTAAAGCAATAGGCGAAGCTTTCGACCCTAACCTTCATGAGGTAATGGAGGAAATTGAACCCGCCTTCGCCCCCGCCTCCGCTGAAGCTACGGCGGGCAAGGAAATAAAATCAGGAGTGATAATTGAAGAAATCCAAAAAGGATACAAAATAAACGGCAGGCTATTAAGACCCGCGAAAGTCAAGGTCACGAAGTAACCGCAGACCTCGCGCCGAGCTACGCTCTGGTGCTGGGGTAAAAGTCGTTAAATAAAAAGTTTTTACAAAAATATGATATATGTAAAATTTTCTTCTCCAATAAATCCGCAAACATCTCAAATTTTGATGAACTTTTTAACCGATCAAATTGATAGAGGCGAAAAAGAATTTTATTTTTTAATCTCTTCACTTGGAGGAAGTGTTAACGACGGTGTGGTGTTACATAATTTTATAAGAGCCCTTCCCGCTAAGATTATAATGCACAATATTGGCATTATCGACTCTATTGCAAATGTTGTTTTTCTTTCATCGGATGAAAGATATTGCAATTCTAATTCTTCTTTTCTTTTCCATGGTGTTGGATTTGATATTGTCCAGCCACAAAGATTAGAGGAAAAAGAGTTAAGAGAAAAATTAGCAATAATTGAAAGAGATCAAAAAAGTATCGCAAATATAATTTCAGAAAGGACTAAATTAAAAGAAGAAGAAATTATTGAGATGTTTTTTAGAACCAAGACAAAAAATGCAGAGGAAGCAAAAAAAGTTGGTATTATTCAAGATATAAAATCAGCAGATATTCCTGAAGGTAGTAGAATAGTCGCATTATAATTTTTAAAAAAATAAAAATTAAAAGGTCTTAAAAGTAAATTTAATTTAATAAAACTATGGCAAAAGTATTAGGCATTGACCTAGGTACATCAATTTCAAAAATGGCTTCCATTATCAATGGTGAGCCAAAATGTTTAGAAAGTCGAGAGGGTTCGATTTTGATACCCTCGATTGTCGCTTTGGCAAAAAATGGCGAAAGATTAGTTGGTGATTTAGCTAAAAGGCAGGCAGTCACCAATCCAAAAAATACCATTTCCGCAGTCAAAAGATTTATTGGTAGAAGATTTTCAGACCCCGAAGTCCAGAAAGAGTTAAAGAGATTACCCTATGAAACCAGAGAAAGAAGCGATGGCGGGGTTGAGATAAAAATGGGAGAGAAATGGTATACCCCGATTGAGATTTCTTCGATGATTTTACAAAAGCTCAAATCGGATGCCGAAGAAAAATTGGGCGAGAAAGTAAAGGCAGCCGTCATCACCTGTCCGGCTAATTTTGACGATTCTCAGAGAAAGGCAACAAAAACAGCTGGTGAGATTGCTGGATTTAATGTTTTGAGAATAATCAATGAGCCGACGGCGGCAGCTCTGGCTTATGGATTTGGCAGGAAAAAAGCAGAAAAGGTGGTTGTTTATGATTTTGGCGGGGGGACCTTCGATGTGACAGTTTTAAATGTCGCTCCTGATACGGTTGAAGTTTTGGCTACCGGAGGTGAGGCCCATTTGGGCGGAGAAGATTTTGACCAGAGAATAATCAACTGGCTCATTGAGCAGTTTAAAAAAGAACAAGGAATTGATTTGTCAAAAGACCCCTTAGCCCTCCAAAGAGTGAAGGAAGCTGCCGAAAAAGCAAAAATTGAATTGTCGAGCGCTTTGGAGACAGAGATTAACCTTCCTTTCATTTCGGCTGATTCGGCTGGACCTAAACATTTATATTACAAAATCAACCGAGCCAAATTTGAAAATTTAGCTCGCGATTTAATTGAAAAATCAATCGAGAGAGTGGAAAAAACCTTGG
>Ga0210015_1004698_pt1 | contig 11453 bp, 9 predicted proteins | sample CryGeymeta201522_FD_185471 | JGI IMG/M metagenome (GOLD analysis project Ga0210015, IMG submission 185471) | Groundwater microbial communities from Crystal Geyser aquifers in Utah, USA - Crystal Geyser metaG 2015-22 (SPAdes) (version 2) | ecosystem: Environmental > Aquatic > Deep subsurface >... | reverse complement strand
AGTAGCTCTGAGAAAACTGAGAATGTTGAATAACGTTAAGTCCTTGAATGACTTAAGAGTGCCTCCCGCGAACAGATTGGAGAAAATGAAAGGCAACCGTGAAGGTCAGCTAAGTATAAGAATCAATGACCAATGGCGGATCTGTTTTAAGTGGCAAAGCAGTGATGCCTATGAAGTTGAAATAGCCGATTACCATTAAGGAGAAACATAGTGAAAAAAAAACTTCATCCTGTGCATCCCGGGGAAGTCCTCTTCGAGGAATTTCTTAAGCCCATGAATTTGAGCCAGAATAGGCTTGCCCTAAGTATGGGCGTCCCTGCAAGAAGAGTAAACGAAATTGTTCTTGGAAAACGAAGCATCTCAGCCGATAGTGCCTTGAGACTGGGAAGGTTTTTTGGGATGTCACCCGAATTCTGGCTGGGTTTACAGGGCCAGTATGATCTAGACGTAACCGCCGAGGCTTTAGGAGAAAGGTTAGAGCTTGAAGTAAGGACAAACGCAGTTAACCAGTAGGATGTTCCAGCTAGGGGACGTATCTGGGGACGCCCTTTACTTTTACAGTTTTGTCGCCTAACATATTCTATATTTTCAGCCTTCCGCCTCCTCGGCCCGCGATAAGTGATAATGTGCCTAAAGATGTGGCGGAGAAACAGCCTTTTTTAAGGCATTGAGGCTTCCTTGCAGAAAGAGTAAAAGGGAAGAACCCTTATGCCCTGCTTTTCGTAGTCCCTTGTGCCCGTGTGAACCTGAAAGCACTTTGGGATCATTACTCTTTCCTTGAAATAAAACAGGGCGGGGCTTATGTCCTTTTCGCCTGTCTTGCATTCAACCGCAAAGAGCGGATTTCCTTCCTTCAAGACTATGAAGTCAACCTCCCTCCTGTCGGTATCCCTCAGAAAACGCAGTTCCATCCTGTATCCTTCCGAATCCTCCAGCAGGTGGCAATACTTAAGCAACTGGCAGGCTACCAGGTTCTCGAATCTGGCTCCGCTCTCATTAACGGTTGACCAATCCCAGAGATAAAGTTTCTTCTCCTTCTTCACGGCTCTGAGTTTCGTTGCGCCATAAGGGGATATGCGGAAGCAGTAATACATCCGCTCAAATATCTCAACCCATCTTTCGGCTGTTTCATGGGCTACTTCCAAAGACTCCCTAAGATTCTTTACCGACAGAGGCGATCCTACCCTTCTCGGAAGCTCTTCAGCCAAAAGCTCAAGCAGGGTTATCTCCTTTATCCTCTCCAGGTCTCTTATGTCGTCGTATATGACCCTCTGCCTCCTCTCTTTCTGCCATCTTCTCCAGAATGTCTCTTCTCCCTTCAACAAAGGCTCCGGAAATCCGCCGAACTTCAATAGGGCCGACAGGTCTGACGGTTTTGGATTTGTGCTGATCTCCGGAAGAGAAAAGGGATGGAGACGGTAATAGTGGTATCTTCCGTGGAGTGAATCTCCCCCTTTTCGATAATAATCCAATCGGGCGGATCCGGTTATGAGGAACCTTATAGCGGCTCCCCTGGTGTCGTAAAAGCCTTTAAGAAGGTTGCGCCACCTTGCGAATTTATGTATTTCATCGAAGACAATGAGAGGCTGATTGGGAGGCAGTTCACCCCTAAGCAGAGAGGAATGCACCCTCACATCGTCCCAATTGAGGTATGCCGGGTTAGAGGAATCGGGAGGGTCTAGAAGATTGAGCGAGAGGGTAGTCTTACCTACCTGTCTAGGTCCTCCTACAAAGACCATGCGGGCTTTAAGGTCTTCCGATATCAGGTCTGATAAGTAGCGTTTAAGTTTCTCTTCCATAGTAAACGCTCATGACAAAAGAATTTTGTCGCCCCCGCAAATGAAAATCCTCCCCCGACTCTACACTTTACGAGGCCAAGGATTTCCCTCCCCCCGCGCGGGGGAGGGTTGGGGTGGGGGGTGTATTTTCACGGTAAAATCAACATAACACGATTTTACTCATGAGTAAAGTAGAGTTTAGCCGATTTTAGTCCAGATGCAAGAAGATGGCATTACCCACCACCCTTCCCGCTTCTCCTGAAAGGCGATCCAGAGGGACCTCCGGAGTTCTGCATGAGCCTTTCCAGGTTCTTTCTCGCTCCCTTATGGCCCGGGTTTATACGCAGCGCCTCTGAATAGTGGCTGATTGCATCATCCCTTTTTCCCATCATCGAAAGCAGATTTCCCATGTTGTTATGCGCCTTGGCGTTCAGAGGTCTTAACTCAAGTGCTCTGGTCAGATGCTGAAGCGCCTCTGATAGCATTCCCTGCTGCGCAAGAACAACTCCCAGGTTGTCGTGGGCCTCTGCGTAATCGGCCTTCAGGCTGAGGGCGGTTCTGAAGCTGTCAGCGGCTTCCTGCCTTCTTCCGGCTGCGTTCAGGGCTACTCCAAGGTTATTGTGGGCCTCGACGAAATAGGGCCTGATGCGGATGGATTTGCGGTAGCTCTCGAATGACTCTTCAAGCCTTCCGGCATCCTTCAGAGCGCTTCCCAGCGAGTTATGGGCCATCCAGTTGTTTTGGGTGACTGCGATTGTCCTGGTGAAGAGGGTTATACTGTCCCTCCAATAGGACGCCTGATTATAACCTGCTATGGTCAAGACCGCCAAGACCGCTCCGGCGGCAGACAGAGTTAGTATCCTGCCCAGTTTCAGCCGGGTCGCCAGGTCTGAAGCACCCCAGACAGTAAGGATAAGCAAACCGATCATGGGAAGATAGGTGTATCTGTCTGCATTTGCCTGTGCGCCTATCTGCACGAGGCCTATTACCGGTATGAGGGTCCCCACATACCAGAGCCATCCGGCCGGCAGGTAGGGAAATTTCCTGCCTTTGAAAAGAACCGCGGCTGTAATGGCGAGGAGAACGGCTACGGAGCCGGCTGTGGTCCAAAAAGATATTGTCTCTGGATAGGGGTAAAAGACTGCCAGGTTTATGGGCCAGGCGGTTTTGAGGATATAGATTAAGTAGGAGATAACCGCGTTTTGGAGCCTTGTTATGAATGGAATCGCGTCAAAAGAGGCTGTGGCTCCTCCCGTATGCTGTGCGATATAGACAACCGCAGAGGCGGCAGCGCTCAGGGCAAAGAGAGGTGCTTTCTCCCACAGGAGAAAACGGAGGCTATTGGACCCGGGGCTGCTGAGCTTCCTCTGAGATGCCGGTGCGATACTAAACCGTTTAAGAGGCCAGTAATCCAGGAGGAGGAAAACAAAGGGAAGGGTTACCAGCATCTGTTTTGCCATGAGCCCCATGGCGAAGAAAAGCAGGACTGGAATGTATCGGCTGGTGGCGGGACGCTGGGCGTAACAAATATAGCTCCAGGTGGCACACATCCAGAAAAAAGCGCTCAGGACATCTTTTCTCTCGGATATCCAGGCGACTGATTCAACGTGGAGTGGATGTACCCCGAAGATGGCGCTTACGAGTGCGCTTCGAAACAATGATCCGGTCGCACGGTGAAGCAGGAGAAAAAGGATCAGCGTGCTTGCAAGATGCAGGAGGAGATTGGTCATGTGGTGGCCACGTGCATCCAGACCGAAAATCTCACAGTCAAGCATGTGGGAAAGCCATGTAAGAGGGTGCCAGTTGCAGGCGTAAAAGGTGGTGAAGGCCCAGCGGGCGGATGCGTAGGTTATACCATTGGTTACGTTGGGATTATCCAGGACGTAATCATAGTCGTCCAAGTGTATGAATCCATAGTTAGTTGAAGCGGCATAGACGGCTAGAGTGAGGGCAAGTATAACGGCAATCAGGATAAGTTTCATCGTCATACCGGCGGAGGCCGGTATCCGGTCTCTTTCACCTGGATTCCGGATCGGGTCCGGAATGACGTGCGGCATTTTCATCCTTAAAGATATATCCAGTGATTTTCAAAGACCCTGGACATCCTCGGGATAGCCATAGACCTCAACGCCCTCCAAGTCCGCAACAGCCTTTGCCTTATCGTCAACCATAGGTGAGATGACAAGCATCCTCTGGGCCTTCTTGCCTTTCTTTTCCTGATAGAAACGCACCTTTCGGACGAATGCATACATATCCGACTTGCTCATTGAAGATTTAATTTCACAAAGAATAAGAACCCCATCTCTGATGAGCACATCTATCTCCACCTGATCCGGCCGGCCGAACACTTTGCCTTCGGCATCCTTTTCCAGATACCTCTCCACGCGCACTCCGAAGGATTTCTCCAGAATACCCTTCAGTGCCTCACGGAAAGATCCCTCTGCACGCATTCCCCACCTGGCTCCTATGGCCCCTAAGCCGACATCAACACGGGACCACAGCCGCCTTATATCTTCTTGGTTTTCATGCCATCTTCTGTTATTCTCGGCCCACTTCTTGTCATTCTCTTCCCAACGCTTGACCGCCTGATCCCATTTGCGATCATTCTCCTCCCAGCGTTTGACATTCTCGGCCCACTTCTTATCATTTTCTTCCCAACGCTTGACCGCCTGATCCCATTTGCGATCATTCTCCTCCCAACGTTTGACATTGTCGGCCCAATTCTTATCATTCTCTTCCCAACGCTTGACATTGTCGGCCCACTTCTTATCATTTTCTTCCCAGCGCTTGACCGCCTCATCCCATTTGCGATCATTCTCCTCCCAACGCTTGACCGCCTCATCCCATTTGCGATCATTCTCCTCCCAACGCTTGATAGCTGCATCCCATTCCCTGGTTTGTTTTTCTCTATCCTCTCTAAGCTGTTGTAGAATGCGGTCAAAACGGTCTGAGGTCTCGTCCCTGTCGGCGTATCGCGTTCTTGTCACTCGAAGGACGAATTCTTTTATTCTGGGATCCTGTTCCATAAGACCAGGCAGTTGACTGCAGATGATCTCTTTGATCTGCTCCTGTGTCAGTTCGGTATGGATGTTCATGGTGTTTCTCCAAAACGTGTAAACAAATCAGGAAATAAGACCCTCCATCCGGCAGGAAAAAAATCTCAAAACTTCCCGATCTCCAAAATAGACGATTCTAATTAGACATAGTAAACCTATTCGGCCTAGAGAATCAATGCCGATATTATTTTGGGCTTTGTCGTATCAGCTAAATCATTGGGGGAATGGCTTTGCGCGGATCAGGACATGATTTTTGAGCTCATACGCTCTGTCCTTATTGATGAAGAAAGCATGGACGAAGGCTAATCTTCCGCTCCTGCCGTTTTTGTCATCAGGGACATCAGGATTGTCTGGCCCGCTGAGAGCGCCACAAAATAGAAAACCCATAAAGGGATACCGCCTGTTGTGGCGCCTGCGTGGTTCCAGGCCCAAAAATCCGTTCCCAGGATGAATATGGCCAGGAAGGATAATGAGTAATAGCTTCTTGACAGGCGGCCTGGGACAAGACCGGCAATTGATCCATCTCTGATACACAGGGATACGTGGGCCAACAGATAGACAGCGAATGTTGCGGCCATCACCCATACAACAGGGAGAAAAAAGCCACCCGGCAGGAGCCCTGAATATAACAAGATGAGCAGCCCTTCTCCGGCAATAATAGAAAGGATAGCTGCTGAGGCATAAACCTTCCTGAGATACAGCCCGAAGAGAACGGTCGGAAAAAGCACGGCAAGGCCGGTGAAGGTCTGGGTGGCTATCTGGAGGATGGTTGCAGGCGGTTTATATGCAAGGGCGAGACCCGCAAGGGCAAGTGCAATGACAAAAATCCTTCCTGGAAGGCTTGTCGCGACCGTTTGCCTGGAGATCGCGGGGAGGATATCTCTGGTGAAAAGCGAACTGAGGGTTAAAAGCTGGGAATCCATGGTGGACATAAGGGCGGCAAGGCCCGCAGTGATTACCAGGGCGGCCATCAGATCTCCTCCTATGGCATTCATTACCATAGGAAGTATTCGGTCTGCGGTCTTCCCTGTCAGGTCCGGAAAGGAGAGTCTTCCCATGACTCCTATGCTGATGGGTATGAAGAAGATGAAGGTGCATACGGTCGGATACCACAGCATGGTGCGTTTCAAGGCCGTAACCGAGCCTGCCGAGAAGAAGCGCTGAAATAGCTGAGGGAACATGGGATCGCAGAAAAACCAAAGCATCATGTAGCTCATCCATATTCCGATCGTATAGGTCCCCCGGGCGCCGGGCCGTGAGAAGAGTTCCGGGGCGGATGACAGGGCCTTCACCTGGGCTTCCACGAATCCTCCGTGGTGCCTTGATACCAGCACAAAGGCGGCAACCAGAAGTGAGACCATGACAAATCCCTGAAAAAGATCGGTCCATGCTACTGCTTTCAACCCTCCACGGAATGTGTAGGCGACCATAAGAGCAGTAACGAGGGCGCAGCCGTAAAAATAGGGCAGACCCAGAAGTTCCTCCAGGGCGTAGCCGGCCGCCATGGGCTGAAGGGCAAGATAGGGAATGGTAAAAACAATCATCACTACCGATACAATCACGGAGAGAAATGGGCTTCCATAGAGGCTTTTGACAAGTTCCGGTGGTGTGAGGATGCTTCTTTCCTTCCCTATTTGCCATGCCTTTTTCCCGATGATCCAGAAGGTAAGCGCCATGAAGCCGGTTCCAAATCCCATGATTGGGAAAAAGGCATAGCCGTCTCTGTAGCCTGCGCCCGAGGTACCGAAGATGGTAAAGGCGGAAAAATTGGTAGCGGCCATGGTTCCCAGTAGAACAAGTGTGCCGAGGCTTCTGTCGGCAAGAAAATAGGTCTCAGGTGTTGCTTTGATCCTTGTGCGGGCCAGGAACCCTATCGCGAGGACCACCAGAAAATATCCTCCGATAACAACTAGTCTTGTAATCATTGTATATCCTCCACATTAACGGTCATGCCCTGAAAGGGGCTCAACAAAAGATGAAAAGCACCCCCACCCCCCCCCTCCCCCGTCGAGGGGGAGGGAATACTGCCGCCGCATCCCGACGTTTCTACGGTAAAGAGAAGGGGCATTTCCATATAAACGGTCATGCCCGAATGGGGCACAACGAAAGATGAAAATACCGCACGTCATTCCTGACCCGATCCGGAATCCAGGTGTAAAAGACTGGATACCGGCCTACGCCGGTATGACGATGTAGTTTCATATAAACCGCCGTGCCCTGGGGGGCACAACGAAGGATAAAAATAAAAAAGGCCGTCCCAGGTTGGGATGGCCTTGCCTTACATAACCTTGCAAAAGAAATTTATCCTGTTGTTACGCTTTTCGAGCGTCGCCGGCACCCTACCCAAGCGCCGGTTTGGTGTCAAGAAAAAATTAGGCTGCTGTCCTCATATCTTCACTCCAGGAAGACTCCGCTGCCTTGGAAATAACCCTCCTGCTCAGAGGCTTTCCCAGTAGAGGTCCTTGAGCCTGTTTAAAAACTCCCTGTCCCTTCGCCTGATTGTCTCATCCAGAGTTTCCTTTGAGAACTCATTTGTGTAGTCGTAAAATCCTTTTCCGCTCTTTATGCCGTCATGGCCTTTTTCCGCAAGCCTTGTCAGTACTCCCGGCGGCTCTTTGGAATTAGAGATTAGAGGGAAGAGGTTTTCGCATACCTTGAGCCACAATTTGAGCCCCCCGAGGTCAATGGTCAAAAGAGGCCCGATGCTTGCGAGCCGGAATCCGATACTCCCTTTTACCGCCTTGTCAATATCCTCCGGGCTCGCTATTCCCTGCTCATAGAGGTCAAGAATCTCCCGAACCATGGCCATCTGTATCCTGTTGATGAGAAAGCCGGGAATCTCTTTATTGATCTTTATCGGCAGCTTTCTGATCTTGAGGAGCAGATCGTGGGTGACATTGAAGGTCTCATCGCTTGTCCAGTCTGAGCGCACCACCTCGACCGTCGGAACAATGTGCGGCGGATTAAACCAGTGGGTGGTAACCAGACGTTCTTTGGCCTGAACCCTTACTCCAATCTGTGCCAGGGTCAGGGAAGAGGTGTTACTGGCGATAATTGCATCTTCCTGGCAGGCTTCTTCAACCGAGGCGAAAATAGACTGCTTGAGGTCAAGATTCTCAGGAGCGGCCTCGGTGATAAATTGACATCCTTTCACGGCGTCGCTGAGGTCTGTTGTTGTTGAGAGCCTCTCAAGAGATGGAGCGATATCTTCCTGCCGGATCAATCCGTTCCTGCTGAATAGCTCCATATTTTGGGTGATGTGTGCCCTGGCTCCATCGAGGATGGCATCCTTGATGTCATAGAGGCGCACAGGGTATCCTCCCATGAGAAAGCTCTGCGCTATTCCATGCCCCATGATCCCCGCGCCGAGGACTGAAACGGTCTTTATGTCTTCAAACTTCATTTTCTTCTCCTGCGAGTAAATAGCATGTTCCTTATATGAAAATGCTCCCTCAGATTATTGCCTCCCCTCGACGGGGGAGACCGGGGTAAGGGAGATATTCAAAAAAGGTGGAGATGGGAGTAGTTCCATAAATCAGGGCGACCCAACACTCGGTCTTAATCTTTGTCCGGTTCTAATGGCCCGAAAGGACCTTCGGCAGCCACAAAGTGACGGCCGGGAAAATAATACAGAGAGCTGTAACAAAAAGCTGTATTCCCACAAAAGGAATGACGCCCTTGTAGATGTCCTTGAGGTCAAGCTCTGGGGCGATTCCCTTGAGGTAAAAGATGGAGTAGGCAAAGGGCGGTGAAAGGAAAGATATCTGCAGGCTCACGCATACAACAAGGCCTACCCAGAGAGGATCAAACTGGAGGTTGAAGAGGATGGGCGCGAATATGGGAACCATTATCATCAATATGCCTATCCAGTCTATAAAACAGCCGAGCACTATGATAATCATCATGAGGACGATATATATGCCCCATCTGCCGAGTCCCATACCCATGAGAAAATCCGTAATCACCTGGCCGCAGCCCGCGTTAAGAAATGCGCCCGTGAAGATGTTTGAGGCAATGGCGATAAAGATTATCATGGCGGTGATGCGCAGGGTGAGGTAACAGTTATCCTTGAAGGACTTCCAGGATATTGTCCTGTACAGGAAACCCAGCCCGATCGCCCCGAGCGATCCCACGGCTCCTGCCTCCGTGGGAGATGCTACGCCGAAGAAAAGAGATCCCAGCACCAGAAAGACCATGCCTACCGGAGGGAGCAGATACTTGAAGCCGTCTCTTAGAGACTCCCTGCTGAAGAATTTCAAAGACATCTCTTTTGGAAGATTTGGAGCTGTGCTTGGAAAGATGGCCGCGCGCAATAGGATGTAAAGGATGTAAAAACCACCCAGGAGAAGCCCCGGGATAAAGGCCCCCGCGTACATGTCAACGACTGAAACTCCTGCCATGGGCGCATAGAGTATCAGCATCACGCTCGGGGGGATCAGAATGCCAAGGGTGCCTCCCGCGCATACCACGCCGCTTGCAAGGTCCTTGGAATAGTTTGCCTTGAGCATGGTGGGGATGGCCAGCAGACCTATGGCCGTCTCCGAGGCGCCTACTACCCCCACGCAGGCTGCAAATATCATTGCCAGCACAATCGTAGCGACTCCAAGGCCTCCGCGCAGACCGGCCATCCACCTCTGGAGCGTGTAGAAGGCCTTTTCCGCGACACCAGAGGACTGCATCATGGCACCCATGAAGATAAACAGTGGAACGGCCGCAAGTATATATTCGGAAAGCGTTCCGTTCATAACCCTCTGGGGCAGCATATAGAGGAATGCATTACCGCCGGTGAGGTAACCGAAAAGAAGCCCCATGGTCCCTATGCCGAAGGCCAGTGGAAATCCCAGAAGCAGTATAAAGAGGCTTAGGAGCATCAAGATGGTGGTCAGTTCAGGACTCATTGGCGACCTCCCTTAACTGCCACACCAAGGGTTTTGAGGAAATTAACTATTCCCTGGAGGATGAGCATTATAAACCCGAGCATTATGGCAAACTTAAAAGGCCACAACTGCGGCCGCCAGACGCTTACGGAGGAACCTTCGCCCGATGCCCATGCCCAGTAGGCGTGGTCACCGCATTTGTAAGTGAGGACAATCATGAATGGGAAGAAGAGCAGCACATAACCCACCACATCCATCCAGGCCTTTCCCCTGTCGGATAGCTTTGAATAAAGCATGTCCATGCGTACATGGGAATTTAACAGAAGGCAGTAAGCAACACCCATCGCGGAATAGGCCCCGTAAACCATGTAGGTCAATTCAAAGGCCCAGTAAGTGGGCTTGCTGAAGACATAACGCATGAAGACATCGTAGCAGATGGCAAAAACAAGCCCTGCCATCATGAAGCTTGCGAGCTTCCCCATCCACTCGCTGATTCTGTCAATTACTGCGAAGAACTTTTCCATCTCGTTTCTGTCCTTAGCCTGATTCCGCCCCTTCCCTTTACCCCTCCTCCCCCTTTACCATCGAGACTTCGGGATGCGCCGGGATTATTCCCTCCCCCTCGACGGGGGAGGGAGGGGTGGGGGTGATTTTCATGCTTCGTTGTGCCCCAAAAGGCATGACCGAAAAGAAAACCTTTAGCGCGGCAGAGAGAATGCCTTGCTGTAGGGGAACCACTTTTGACCGAAGGCCTTCTGGGAGTTCCAGACCTTTCCGAAGAATTCGTCCTTTGCGGATTTCTCATCCAGATATTCATTGGCCCACTTCATCATGGTCTTTGAGGTCTCTTCCTCAAGCTGCACGATGGTTATGCCCTTCTCCTTAAAGAAGTCCATCGCCTCTATGTTCTTTGATTCCATCCAGAGCCAGTCCCTGAGCCTGCTCTTCCAGATGGCCGCCTCAACAAGGATCTTTAGATCATCAGGGACCTTCTCCCATGACTTCTTGCCCACTACCAGCTCTATATGTGATGTTGGCTGGTGGATGCCGGGAAGGTGCATATATTTGCAGATCTCCCAGATGCCGAGGGTCTTGTCGAATGCAGGGATGCTGTATTCGGCTGCGTCCAGAACACCCCTTTGAAGATTAGGCATGATCTCTCCAGCAGGCATGAATACTACTGACAACCCGTTCTTTGAGAGTACATCTCCCATGAGAGGCATCATACGGATCTTCATGCCCTTCCAGTCATCCAGCTTGGCCATGGGCTTTTTGGCCCACATATAAATCTCCATGGAGATCGGAGCGCATTCGAACGCCTTTACCTTGTAGCCGGTGCGATCATACATCTCCTGATGAAGTTCGTGTCCTCCTCCATGCTCAAGCCACATCTGCATGTCAAATGGAGCTAGACCGCCCGGGGCGGAAGTGAAAAGAGGGGCTACGGGAATCTTTCCTACCCACTGGCCAGTGTATCCGTAATTAGCATCATAGACGCCGTCACTTACCGCCTTCAGCCCTTCGAACGGAGGCACCAGGGCGCCTGCCGGAAAGACATCCCATACCATGCGACCGCCTGTGACTTCCTTTACCGTATCAGCGAGCCTGACGAGAGACTCATGGAAGAGCATACCTGCCGGAACAAAACCCTGCACCTTCCATTTCACCACCTTGTCTGCCGCCATACCCGGAGCAGCCAGGCATAGAGCCATAACCACTACTGCGATAATCAACAATACTTT
>Ga0210015_1004682_pt1 | contig 11487 bp, 10 predicted proteins | sample CryGeymeta201522_FD_185471 | JGI IMG/M metagenome (GOLD analysis project Ga0210015, IMG submission 185471) | Groundwater microbial communities from Crystal Geyser aquifers in Utah, USA - Crystal Geyser metaG 2015-22 (SPAdes) (version 2) | ecosystem: Environmental > Aquatic > Deep subsurface >... | reverse complement strand
AAAAACTGGAATACGATTTTTATTATTTCAAAAATCGAAATCTTTTCTTTGATTTGATTATCGCCTTAAAGGCTTGGCGCATTCCGTTTGAGATACCGACACATTAAATATAGAAGATAGAATCTGGAATTTAGAATCTAGAATGTGGAATTTTCATATTAATTCAATAACCAATAACCAAGATACAAATTACAAACAAATTCCAAATTCCAATCACCAAATTCCAAACTGTTTGAATTTTGGTGCTTGAATATTGTTTGGTTATTGTTTCTTGGTAATTGGATCTTGTTCTTAGATATTGAATCATTGAAAATTTATTGTAAATTGAGAATTGATAATTGGAAATTGATTACTAATCCTCTCTTGAATCATTTGCAGAAGAAAGGGCTCACTCTTATACAAACAATAAATAATATTTAGACCCCTTGCATTTTTTTTAATATAGGTGTATAATATGCCTAGAGTGAGTGTTCGTTACGCTAACGGAGATTTATCTCCTATAACGTGACTCAGCTATTTGTTGCCGAGCACTCAGGATTTATCCTGGGTGCTCGTTTTTTTATCCCCCACACCATAACAGGCTTAGAGGGCTAGTGGAATTGATAATCATTAGTTATTGATTAATTATTGTAAATTGGATTAGTTATCTTTATAAATTAGTTAACGCCCCTAAAAGAATTAGGGGTTAGCTTCTTAAAAGAAATAATATTTCTTGAAAGTAAATGTCTCTTTAATTCATAAGAGCTTTAATACTTGAGACCCTAATTCTAAAGCCTGTTTGGTGTGGGGGTTGATTATTAATTTTCCTTGTTTTACAATGAAGATGGGTCCGGAGGCTGAGCACTCGCTTAAACAAATAGCATTGGAGTACACCCCTTCGGGCCCCTCACTTGGAAAGAATATGTATTATGTATACGTTCTTAAAAGTATCAAAGATGATAAGCTGTATATTGGCTATACTACTGATTTAAAAAGAAGATTAAAAGAACATAATACATTGTCTTCCAAAGCAACCAAACCTCGTTTGCCATTGAAATTAGTTTATTATGAAGCTTATTTATCAGAGAAAGATGCTAAAGAGCGTGAGTTTAAACTGAAAAGATTTTCTGGTTCTTATACCCACCTAAAGCATCGCATTAAGAATTCTCTGATTCTTTCCAAGTGAGGGGCGGGCCCACTGCTTTAGAAAATAGAAAATAGAATGAAAGTATTAAAAGGAATTAAACAAAATATTTCTTTAAAAGATTACACGACTTTTAAGATTGGCGGTAAGACAAAATATTTTACTGAGATTAAAACTCAAAATCAATTAATTGAAACTGTTAGATGGGCAAAAGAAAATCATTTGCCTTTTTTTATTTTGGGAAATGGTTCCAATGTTTTGTTTTCTGATCAGGGGTATCGAGGAATAATAATTAAAATTAAAAATCAAAGATCAAAAATCAAAAAGAATACTATTACTTTAGACGCAGGAGTGACAATAGGAGAATTTTTACAAAAATGTATAAAAAATAATTGGGTTGGTTATGAATGGCTGGCAGGGATTCCTGGAACAATTGGCGGAGCAATTTATGGTAATGCTGGCGCCTTTGGAAACGAAACGAAACATTTTGTCAAAAAAGTAATTACTCTTAATCCCCAGGATTTCAAAATTAAGCATTATTCCTTGTCTCAATGTAAGTTTGGCTATCGGGAAAGTATTTTTAAGAAGAGCAAAGAAATCATTTTAGTGGCAGAGCTTAAAGTAAAAAAAGGCAATAAAGGCGCCATTCAAAAAAAGATTCAAGAGAATTGGCAATATAAAATTCAACATCAAATGTTTAAATATCCTTCAGCTGGCAGTATCTTTAAAAACATCATTATTGAAGAAACGCCGTATGCTAAGTTCTACGATAGGAGAAAACAAACAGTAAAAATTAACAATCAGGTGATTCCAGTAAAGGGGGGCAAGATTTCTGCTGGTTGGTTTATAGAACAATGTGGTTTGAAGGGGAAAATTCATCAGGGAGCAAAAATTTCTGAATTTCATGCTAATGTGATCATTAATTTTAAACGAGCAAAAGCCAAAGATGTTTTATATTTGATTAATTTAATAAAAAAAAGCGTTGGGAAAAAATTTAAAATTAATTTAGAAGAAGAAATTGTAATTATGAGGTGAAAAACACTTGCCCCTCACTTGAAAAAGATAAACCCCTCACTTGAAAAGTTTCAGATGTGGAGCATCTAATAAATCCTTACTTTACAAGAATAATTCTTGTAATAAGGTATTCATTTTTATGAAAGATGAAAGAATTTAATTCAGAAGATTTAAAACTTTTCAAGTGAGGGGTAAATTTATTTCATAAATCAAAACAGATTGCTCTAAAATCTTAGATCTAGTTTTTAAAAATCACTTTTATAAAAAGTTTTTGGTGAAAACCAATCTTTTTCAAGTGAGGGGCTTGACCCCTCACTTGAGAAAGATAAATTTATTTTATAAATCAAAATAGATTGCTCGAAAACCTCAGAGATAGTTTTTTGGATTACTTTTCTAAAAAGTTTTTGGTGAAAACCAATCTTTTTCAAGTGAGGGGCTTGACACGCCTTTTAGAGAGAGTAAAATTAATAGTAGAGAAAGAAATAAGAATCTTTTTTCTCGCTTCGCTCGAAATAAAAAATAAAATTTTATCTATTGATAAACAAGTCAGAAATAAAATTTAAAATTAAAAATTAAAAATTGATTAATAAGGAACCAGGCAGGATTGTCTGCGCAAGCAGGATTTTATTGAACCCCGCACCTTTCCTAAGAAAAATCTATCAATTATAGAAGGTCTAAGCCGAAAGGCGGCTTCGCCTTGAAAATAATCTTAATTTGAAAAATTTTAGCTGGGAAAGGTGCGGGGTGAAGGTCGACTGCTTGGAATTAAATTGATAAAAAAAACATGGCAAAAAGAAGAGCAAAGAAAGTCAAGAAACCAGTCAAAAAAGCAAAAAAGGCAAAAAAGGCAAAGAAACACGCAAAAAAGCATCGCTAAGCCTAAGAAAATAACTTGGCTTTAACCCCGTTAGAAACATTGTTTCTAACGGGGTTTGCTTTATGGGAAATTTTAAGATAAAATGGAGTATTAAAAATATTTTTTATGAATCTTACTATTACTCCCAAAAACTTTGAATTGTTAGAAACGTATAAAACAAATATCGAGGCCAAATTAAAAAACCTAGAAAAATTTACCAGGAGATTTGGAACCAAAGCTGATTTAGATGTCACCATTATTCAAGATACCAAACATCATGAAACTGGAAATATTTTTTTCGCCAAAGCAAAATTTCAAATTCCCGGGAAAGATTTATTCTGCGAAGAAAAGGGTTCTAGTTTAGATGAAGCTGTTGATAAGTTAAAAGATAATCTTAAAAGATTAATTATCGAAAATAAAGAAATTAAACAAAGCTATTGGAGAAAATTCACTAAAATTTTTCGGAAAGGGGGATAATATATTTCTATTTATTTCTATGTATTTCTACTGTATTTCTATAGTATCTTGAAATTCGTAGAAATATGCTTCGCGAAATTCATAGAAATTCATTGTAAATTGTATATTAATATTGTTTATGTTTTCATTTTTTAACCCTAACGAAGCTTTTTTAAATAAAAAGAAGAACATCTTAGCCAAAATAAACCAGCAAGAAAAAGATTGGGGAAATCTATCTCAGGAAGAAATTCAGAAAAAGGTTCGCTCTTTTAGAGAACAAGTGCAAAATGGTTTATCTTCAGGGGATATTATTCCCGAGATGTTTGCTTTAGTAAGAATAGCTGCTCAAAGAACTTTAGGCCAGCGCCATTTTGATGTTCAGATATTGGGTGGTATTGGTTTACATGAAGGGAAAGTGATAGAAATGAAAACTGGTGAAGGAAAAACTTTAGTGGCTACTTTAACAGCCAGTTTAAATGCTCTTGAAGGAAAAGGAGTTCACATTATTACTGTTAATGATTATTTAGCCCAAAGAGATGCTGTTTGGATGGGTCAAATTTATTATTATCTGGGATTATCAGTTGGTTGTATTACTCAAGAAGGTGCTTATCTCTATGACCCTGCAAAAGAAGTTTTAGATAAACAAAGAGATGAATTAGGAGGTTTTAAAGTTTTTAAAGAATTCTTAAAACCCATAGAAAGGAAAGAAGCCTACTTAGCAGATATTACCTATGGCACCAACACAGAATTTGGTTTTGATTATTTACGGGATAATTTGGTTAATGATTTTCAAGAAAAAGTTCAAAGAAAGCATCATTATGCCATTGTTGACGAGGTGGATAGTGTTTTAATTGATGAGGCTAGAACACCCTTGATTATTTCTGTACCTGACGAAGAGGCGTCTAAGCTCTATCAACAATTTGCTGCTCTAGCCCCTCAATTTAAAAAAGAGATTGATTTTATTATTGATGAAAAACAAAGAGCCATTAGTTTAACTGAAGCAGGCTTGGATAAAGCAGAAAAAGTCTTTGGGTTTAACATTTTTGATAAAAAAGGCATAGTTTTTACTCATTATTTAGAAACAGCCCTTCAAGCTCACCATCTTTATTTAATAGATAAAGATTATATAGTCAAAGATGGAAAAGTTATTATTGTTGATGAATTCACCGGCAGATTATTATTTCAAAGAAGGTATTCCGGCGGTTTACACCAAGCAATTGAAGCTAAGGAAAGAGTGCCTGTTCAACAAGAAAGTCGCACAGTAGCTACCATCACCCTGCAAAATTATTTTAGAATGTATGAGAAGCTGGCAGGTATGACTGGTACTGCTCTCACTTCAGCTGAAGAGTTTAAAAAAGTTTATAATATGGAAACGATCATGATTCCCACTAATAAGCCCATGATCAGAAAAAATTTGCCAGACAGAATTTACAAAACTCAAGGAGCAAAATTAAAGGCTATCACTGAAGCAATTAAAGAAAAATATGATCAAGGCCAACCAATTTTAATTGGTACACCCTCAGTAGAAAAAAACGAGCTTTTAAGTTTGTATCTGAAAAAAGCCAATATTCCTCATAATGTTTTGAATGCTAAGAACCACGAAAAAGAAGGAGAAATAATTGCCCAAGCCGGCAAATTACATAAAGTTACTGTCGCTACTAATATGGCTGGTCGAGGAGTGGATATTATTTTGGGTGGTAATCCGTCAGACAAAGAAGAACGAGAAAAAATTCTGGCTTTAGGCGGTCTCTATGTGATTGGCACTGAAAGACATGAAGCCAGAAGAATTGATAATCAATTGCGCGGTCGTTCTGGTCGTCAAGGCGACCCTGGCTCTTCGCAATTTTTTCTTTCTTTGGAAGATGATTTAATCAGAATTTTTTCACCCAAAACATTGCCAACTTTAATGGACAAATTAGGTTGGCCAGAAGACCAACCTATAGAACATGCAATGGTGTCTAAAGCTGTTGAAATGGCTCAGTCAAAGATAGAAGGGGTATATTTCGATATGAGAAAGCATATTCTAGAATATGACGATGTGATTAATAAACAAAGAACAGCTTTTTATAAAATGAGGGATGATATTTTGATAAAAGAAAAAGAAGGGCAGTTGATAGATTATGTGAAAAATATTTTTAGCGAGAGAGAAATGAGTTTTCCTGAAGATAAATTCCAAGAAAAAATGCAGAATTTTGGTCAAGAAAGATTGAACACAGTTTTCAAAATCTTTGCTCTGAGAATTTTTGATAACCTCTGGATAGAGCAAATAGAAAAAATGGAATCTTTGAGAAATTCAACTTCTTTAAGGGCCTATGGCGGCAAAGATCCATTAGTTGAATATAAAAAAGAAAGCTACTATTTTTATAGAGAATTAGAGGGACGATTTAAGAATTTGTTAATTCAAAATATTAAAAATATATTAGAAGCGTATTTGTAAATTGACAGCGTAGCTGTCATTCTGAGCCGTAGGCGAAGAATCTCTCGCGCCTGCCTGCGCAGGCAGGAATGCGAGAATTTCAAATATTCTCAAACAAGTTGAGAGATCCTTCGTCGCTTCGCTCCTCAGGATGACACTTTTGAATTATTAATATGTATCAAGTGTCCACTCAACAATTTACCGGTCCTTTAGATCTCCTTCTGCAATTAGTGGAGAAGAAGAATTTAGCTATTACTGAGTTGTCTTTGGCTCAAGTTACTCAGGAGTACGTAGCTTTTCTCAACGAGCAAGAAGAAATTAATCCAGAGGACTTGGCTGATTTTTTAGTGATTGCTTCCACTTTGCTTTTAATTAAATCCCGTTCGCTTTTACCTTCCTTGGTTTTGGCCCCAGAAGAAGAAACAGAAATCATGGACTTGGAAACTCGCTTAAAAATCTATAAACTATATAAAGAAGCCGGAGGAAAAATAAAAGAGATGTTTAAAAAAGAAATTTATGTTTTGAATCGTCCTTCTTGGAAAAATATCGAACCGAAATTTTCACCTCCTTCAAACTGTTCTTTAGAAAGTTTAAACTTAGCTTTCTTAAAAATTCTCAAGGAGATTCAAATAGAAAAGGCACAACCCTTAGCTGAGAAAAAAATTCAAAAAATCGCCAGTTTGGAAGAAAGGATTAAAGAATTAATTCAAAAAATCACCTCAGGTAAGATGTTTCGACTTCTTGATTTGACCAAGGAAAAACAGAATAAGATTGATTTAATTCTGACTTTTTTAGCTGCTTTGCACTTAGCCAAACAAAAAATCATTAAAATTAAACAAAAAGATAATTTTGGGGAAATATGGATCTCGAATCAATCTTAGAAAGTTTACTTTTCGCTTCTGGCGAACCTCAGGCCGTAGCAGAACTGAGTGTTTTATTGAACGAAAAAAAAGAAATAATCCAAGAGGCGCTTCTCAAGTTAAAAAATTCTTATGAAACTGAAAAAAGGGGATTAAGATTGATTAATAATGATAGTAAATGGTTATTAACTACTAATCCAGCTAACTTGCCATTTTTAAACAAGCTCAAAAAAGAAGTTTTTGAAGGAGATTTAAGCCCTGCTGCTGCTGAAACTTTAGCGATTGTTAGCTATCGTGGCCCAATTTCTCGAGCGGAAATTAATGAAATCCGAGGCGTAGATTCAAGCTATATTCTTCATCAGCTTTTATTGCGTGAATTAATTGAACGTTTTCCTAATCCCAAAAGAACAAATACTTTTCTTTATAACATTTCTTTTAAATTTTTAAATCACTTAGGTATAAGCAGTGTCAAAGATTTGCCAAATTATGAAGAACTTCATCAAAAAACTTTCCAGTAGAACTTTTTATTTCTGGTTCATCTTTATCTTTAGTTTAATCCTAATCTCTTATGGAGGTTATTTAAAATACTATCTTTCAACTAATCACCAGACTTTTGTGACCCTCACTTCTGCACCAGAATCCATAAAAGCTACTGCTTATTTAGTTGGCGATTTAATATCAGGGCAAATTTTAATTTCCAGAAATAAAGACCTTCATCTTTTTCCAGCCTCTCTCGCGAAATTAATGACTGGGGAAATAGTACTTGATAAACTCTCCCTTAATAAACAAATTTATATCACTTCTTATATGGTCAGTGCCGAAGGGGAAGAAGGTGATTTAAAAATAGGAGAAACTCTAAAAGTTGAGGACTTATTAAAACTGCTTCTGATTTCTTCTTCTAATGATGCAGCCATAGCTTTTAGCGAGGCTTTAGATAAAACAGGTATAGATTTTGTTGATTTGATGAATGAAAAAGCCCAAACATTAGGTTTATATAATACAGCCTTTTTTGGAGAAACAGGTTTGGATAGAAAAGGAAATTTTACCACGGTTGAAGATTTGTTCAAGCTGAGCCAGGATATTTATAAAAATTATCCTCTTCTGGGAGAAATTACTAGAAAACCGGAAGAAACTATTTATTCTAGCGATGGCAAAATTATGCATCAGCTTAAAAATACCAATCTTTTAGCTGGTCAATTAGCGTATTTATGGCTGGGAAAAACTGGCTCTACGCCTGATGCTAAAGATTGCCTCTTGACTATCTTTGAAATTCCTTTGAAAGATGATAAAATAAGCCTAGCGATTATAGTTTTAAATTCCACTGATAGATTCGGAGATACGGTTCAATTGTATAATTGGGTGCGAGAGATTTTATCGAAATAACTTTATTTTTATGCTTTACCCTTCAGCTGCCTTTCAATTAATCAGAATTCTTTTTTTAACAATTTTTGCTTCAGTTTTGGCAACAATTCTCACTCCGTTCTGGACAAAAATTTTATATAAATATCGTTTAGGAAAACAGATAAGAGAGGATGCTAACGCCCCAGTCTTTATGGGCCTTCATAAAAAGAAATCAGGCACTCCGACTATGGGTGGTGTTTTAATGTGGGGAACAATTTTAATCATAACTTTCGTTTTTTTTATTTTGAGTAAAACAGTTAATGGCTTTTGGTCTCAGATTAGTTTTCTTTCGCGAACTCAAACTTGGTTGGTTTTAGCAGCGATGACCGGTGCTGCTTTAGTGGGGTTATTTGATGATCTCTTGGGTATTTTCCGAATTGGACCAAAAGGTGGAGGTTTGCGAATGAGAGATAAAGTTTTGATTTATATTCTTCTTGCTGCTCTTGGGGCGTGGTGGTTCTGGATAAAATTAGGTTATAACAGTATTACGATTCCTTTCTTTGGTCCTCTGACTTTAGGATCGTGGTATATTCTCTATTTTATTTTTATTTTAGTAGCCACAACTTTTTCTATGAACGAAACTGATGGTTTGGATGGTTTAGCCGCTGGGGTGGCTTTAGTGGGTTTCGTTTGTCTCTTAGTTGTTGCTTTCATGAAAGGCAAATATGATTTAGCTGCTTTCCTGGGGACTTTTATCGGCACCATAATTGCTTTTCTGTGGTTCAATATTTATCCCGCTCGTTTCTTTATGGGTGATACTGGCGCTATGGCTTTGGGTATTACCCTGGGAGTAGTAGCCATGTTGACTGATACTTCTTTATTTTTGCCCTTTTTTGCTTTTATCTTAGTAATGGAATCAATGTCAGTCATCATCCAAAAAATTTACAAAAAAATTAAACATAAAAAACTTTTCCTTTCGACTCCCATTCATCATCATTTTGAAGCCAAAGGCTGGCCAGAAACCAAAGTTACTATGCGTTTTTGGATTTTATCTGGAGTAGTGGCTGCTTTTGGTTTGGCTCTATACTTTCTTGATATATTTATGATATAATAAAAACTATGAGTATTGATTATCAAAATAAGTTAGCCGAATTAATGATTTTAGCAGCTCAGCAAGGTGCTTCTGATTTGCATTTGAGCGTGGGTAAACATCCAACAGTGAGAATCGATGGGAATTTGGTACCAGTTTCCAATGAACCAATTTTAACCCCGGAAATGACTGCTGGTTTAATTAGCGCTCTTTTAACTTCTGAACAAGAAGAAAAACTTATTAAGGAAAAAGAAATCGATTTCGCTTTTTCTTATGAAGATAAAATTCGTTTTAGAATTAATGTTTATTTCCAAAGAGGTTATCTTTCTGCTGCTTTGCGTTTAATCTCCACTCATATCCGGACAGTCGAGGAATTAAATCTACCGCCAATTCTTCATGAATATTCTAAATATAATCAAGGATTTGTTTTGGTAGTTGGTCCAGCTGGTCATGGTAAAACTACTACCTTAGCCGCTTTAATTGATGAGATTAATCATAAAAGAATGGATCATATCATTACCATTGAAGATCCTATTGAGTATACCTTTGTCCAAGATAGATGTTTAATAGATCAAAGAGAAGTAGGTGGTGATACTCTAAGTTTCCATCGTGGTTTAAAATCTGTTTTGCGACAGGATCCTGATGTGGTGATGATTGGCGAAATGCGGGATCCAGAATCAATTTCCATTGCTTTGACTGCTGCTGAAACTGGTCATCTGGTCTTTTCCACTCTTCATACCAATTCTTCCAGCCAAACGATTGATAGAATTATTGATAGTTTTCCAGCTTCTCAGCAAAATCAAGTGCGCTCGCAGTTAGCTTCCACTTTACTGGGCATAGTTTCCGAAAGATTAATTCCAAGGATTTCTGGCGGCAGAATTCCAGCTTGCGAAATTATGTTTGCCAACTCCGCAGTTAAAAATTTGATTCGCGAGGCTAAAACTTATCAGATTGATTTAGTTATAGAAACTTCTACCCAAGAAGGAATGTCATCTCTTAATCGGGCTTTAATTGATTTAGTGAGGAAACGCGAAATTTCTTTAGAAACAGCAGAAACTTATTCCTTAAATCCTTCAGAATTAAGACAATTACTAGGTTAATATATGAAATTTGTTTATCGAGCTAAAGATAAATTAGGCAATATTAAAACTGGAGCGGTTGAGGCTCGTTCTTTGGATGCTGCTTTAAAATTGCTCCAGAGTTATGAATTGATTGTTTTAGACATTAGCCCAGAGAGGAAAATTACTTTTTTTGATCAACTCTTTGGTAAAAGAACCAGGGTTTCCAAAAAAGATTTAGCTATTTTTTTAAGACAATTTGCTACTTTGCTTCAGAGCCAGGTGCCTTTAACTGAAGCTTTAAAAACTTTATTACTTCAAGCAGCTACTCCAGCCATTAAAGATTTAACTTTTGAATTAATTTCTGATTTGGATGCTGGTCTTTCTCTCTCAAAAGCCATAGAAAAAAGATCAGATATTTTTGGCGAATATTATAGTCAGATGATGAAATCTGGAGAAATTTCTGGTCGCTTGGATGAAGTTTTAGGATATTTAGCTGATTATGCTGAACATGAAAATGATTTAATGGCTAAAGCTAAATCATCAGCTACTTATCCAGCCTTTCTTTTTCTAACTTTCTTAGTGATTGGTACAGTCATTACTGTGGCTTTAGCCCCTCAAATGGTTTCTATTTTTGATGAATTTGGCAAAACACCGCCTTTAGGCACTCGGATTCTTATTTTTATTGGCAGCTTCTTGAATCAATGGGGTATTTTACTTTTAGTTTTTCTTTTGGGTATAGGTTGGCTGCTCTTGAATTATTTTCGTTCCAAAGAAGGGCAAAAAGTCGGCGGAGTGTATCTATTAAGAATACCAGTAATTGGCAATATTTATAAAAAAATCTTTATTAGTCGTTTTGCTGAAACTGTTGCTAATTTAATTTTAGGTGGTATTCCAGCAGTTACTGCTTTTGAAGTCGCAGGTGATGCCACTGGCAATTATGTTTATCAAACCATTGGTCATGAGATTGCCGACAAATTGAAAACCGGAGAAAATATTAGCAATGTCCTAAAAAACTATTATGAATACTTTCCGCCTCTAGTGAGCCAAATGACAGCCGTGGGAGAATCTACTGGTCGGTTGGAAGAAATTCTTAAAAAGGTGGCAGAATATTATCAAAAAGAAGTAGATAGATCTTTTTCCACGATGATTGATTTGCTCCAACCGGTTTTAGTGGTCTTCATTGGTATTTTAGTTGGTTTTTTGGTGGCAGCAGTACTTTTGCCAATTTATCAATTAGCGCAAGGAATATAAAACCCCGCACCTTTTTAAG
>Ga0210015_1004676_pt1 | contig 11495 bp, 10 predicted proteins | sample CryGeymeta201522_FD_185471 | JGI IMG/M metagenome (GOLD analysis project Ga0210015, IMG submission 185471) | Groundwater microbial communities from Crystal Geyser aquifers in Utah, USA - Crystal Geyser metaG 2015-22 (SPAdes) (version 2) | ecosystem: Environmental > Aquatic > Deep subsurface >... | reverse complement strand
TCATAGTAACTGTTCCTTTCATCGGTTTTCCTCCTTGATAATTAATGGCAGTAATCCATCAAGGGTAAACCCTAAAAGCGGAAGTTTCTATATTGCAATAATAGGAAGTTATCATTTTGCACTAACACCGGTCCAAGAGGATATTGACAACACGTATCGAAAAGAGTATATTTAATGAAAATTAAGCATCCTTTAGCCATAAAATTCCCCAATTTTCTTCATTATTCAGGGGTTTTTATGGTTTAGAATATAAACTAATATGAATGATATACAAAAAGTACTAATTACCCGTGAGGGTTTGGCCGAGCTTCGAAAAGAACATGAGGAACTTGTCCAAAACAAGCGTCCTGAAGTAGTGGAGAGACTGGCAGAGGCCAGGAGTCAGGGTGATTTGACCGAAAACAGCGAATATACGGCTGCCAAACAGGATTTGGCTTTTATCGACGGCCGTATAGCTGAACTGGAACAGGTCCTGCATGAAGCCAAAGTCGTTTCTTCTCATCCGAGAAAATCCATAGACGTAGGTTGTAGGGTTACTTTACACATAGGGAAAAAAAAGGATACTTTTCATATAGTGGGAGAGTGGGAAGCAGACCCAATAAATAAGAAAATTTCTCATTCTTCGCCTTTGGGGAAAGCACTTCTTGGAAAAAAAGTCGGTGATAAGATTGAAGTTAATGCTCCGGCAGGTAAAATTTTGTATAAAATCCTTCACATCGAATAAATTCTCAATCCCGCTTCACCAAAATCCGATGGATAATTTCCTCTTCAAACTTACATCATTCCATTGATAAGCAAAAATCTATCCATATTCCTTATCATTTCATTATGATAAAATAATGCCATATGTTTTGGGCTGACAGAATTGCCAAAGATCTGAAAAAAACACAGCATATAGATGATATGTTTACTCCTTCCGGATATGCACATGTCGGTTCCTTGCGCGGTCCTGTTTTGCACGATGTAATATATAGGGTTCTTTCCCAGAACGATAAAAACACGATTTATACGTATATTTTTAATGATTTCGATCCGATAGATGGATTACCGGAGGAATTAAAAGTGAAATTTACTCCCTTCATGGGGTATCCACTAAGATTAGCTCCTTCTCCTGATGGTAAAGAACGCAGTTTTGCTGATTTTTTTGCCAAAGATTTTAAATCGGTGTTGACCTCACTCGGCGTGAAAGCAAAGTATCTTTCCTCTTGGGATATGTATCACGGGGGTAAATTCAATAAAGTAATAAGAACCGCTTTGGATAATGTAGAAAAAATTCAAAATATCTATAGCCGGGTTTCAGGGTCAAAAAAGAAAGAGAAAGGATGGTACCCTTTGCAGGTAATCTGCCCTGAGTGTAAGAAATTAGGCAGTACAATTGTCACCGGTTGGGATGGTAAAAAAGTTACTTTCAAATGTGAAGAAAATCTGGTTGCCTGGGCTATAGGGTGTGGCTTCCAGGGTAAAATATCTCCTTTTGACGGTAATGCCAAACTGCCTTGGAAAGTGGACTGGCCGGCTCACTGGAAGGTACTGGGAGTGACGTTTGAAGGCGCGGGTAAAGATCACGCTAGTAGGGGAGGATCATACGATATAGCTTTTGCCCAATGCGAGGAGGTTTTTGACATTCCAAAACCATATTATTTTCCTTATGAATTTTTTCTTCTAGGCGGGAAAAAGATGGGCTCCTCAAAAGGGATAGGACTAAAAGCAAGGGATCTGACTTATATTCTTCCGCCTGAGATTGCCAGATTTCTTATAGTCAGAGTAATACCTAACAAAGCTTTAGAATTTAATCCAACTGGAGAAACCATTCCGAACCTGTTTGATGAATTCGACCGATGTGCAAAAGAGTTTTGGAAAGAAGGCGATCCTGATCTGTCAAGAATATTTGAATTATCGAAGGTAAATGATACTTATAAGCATCAAATGTTCCTTCCCAGATTCAAAGACGTAGTAAATTATCAGCAAAATCACTCTGTAGATTTATATAATAAATTTAGAGAAATCAAGGGCGAATCATTAAACCAGAAAGAACAAGCAGTATTAAATCAGCGTATCAAGTATGCCAAAATATGGATAGCAGATTATGCACCGGACGAGTATGTATTTCGGATGACGGAAAATATCCCCGGAATAGTTGAAAATTTTAACTCTGCTCAAAAACAATATTTATCAAAAGTCAGCGGAATATTGTCTGCAGCCTCAGATGATATAAAACCCGAAGATCTTCAGCAGAAATTATATGAACTGACAAAGGAGTTGTCTATTCCGGCAAAACAGGCCTTTGAAGCATTATATATTTCATTGATAGGTAAGACACACGGTCCCAAAGCAGGTTGGTTTTTACTTTCACAGGATAAAAATTTCATACTAAAAAGATTAAAAGACGTCCAATCTTATAAGCACAGAAAAGAAACAGTATTATATCGATATCAGACACTGGACAGACCTGATCTATTCTCAATTGATAAAGAGGTGAAAAAACGGTTTCCTTCTATCAACGTAGGAATTGCCATTATTAAAGAAGTTGTAATAACTAAGGATAATGTTAATATTGCCAGAGAAATAGATGAATTTTCCAGTTCTATTACCAATCTGGACGTTCAGCAGATCGGTGAATATAAAGAAATTTCAAGTTACCGAAGAATCTATAAAGAAACAGGAGTTGATTGGCATAAAAGAAGGTCATCACCAGAGGCATTGCTGCGAAGGATTGCTCAGGGAAAGGGTGTGGCTAGGGTGAATTCTATTGTGGATGCATACAACCTGATCGTGATGAAATACAGGGTTTCGGCAGGGGCTTTTAATTTTGATGAAATCAAGTTTCCTACGATATTGAGGTTTGCGCATTTAGATGACAAAATTCATATGATTGGTGAGGATAAACCGACCACCTATAATGAGGGAGAAATCGCCTATTTTGATCAGATTGACGGTTATAATATTGATTTTAATTACCGTGACTCAGTCAGAACTTCGGTTGATGAAAATTCAAGAAATTTATGGATCAATACAGAAGGTGTTTATGATATTACCAGGGAACAGATAGAGAATACTTTGGAAAAAACAATCGAAATAATTATAAAACATTTCGGCGGTAAGGTAGAATTTGCAGGTATAGTAACCGCAAAAAATAAGCTTTGAAAGGAGTTATTTTATGACTAGAGAGGAAGCTTTAGAGATGTTACACTCACATATGCAAAATACTAATCTCAGACGCCACTGTTATGCGGTGGAGGCGGTTATGAGAGTACTTGCCAAACATTTTGGAGAAGATGAAGAAAGTTGGAGAATAGCCGGACTTCTGCATGATGCCGATTATGAACTGACAAAAAGCGATACGACCAAGCATGTAGTTACGGTTGTGGCTTGGTTGAGAGAGACAAACGTGAAGGAAGAAATTATTCAGGCTATTTATGCTCACGGTTGGAAATTTGTAGACGGTTGTCCGGAACCGCAAAATAAAATGGAATGGTCACTTTATTGTTGTGATGAGTTAACCGGACTTTTAGTGGCGGTGGCTTTGGTCAGACCGGATAGAAAACTATCTTCGGTAAATTTGAAATCCGTCATGAAAAAATGGGGAAATAAAGCGTTTGCCGCAGGAGCAAATAGGGAGCAAATAACGCTTTGTGAAGAGAAACTAGGCATCAAACTGGAAGATTTTATAGAAATTTCCCTTAAAGCCATGCAAAGTATTGCCCAAGATTTGGGACTGTAATCCTTTTTTCCCGTCAGTTAGAGAACTTCAGCCAGTTCCTGTCTGAAAATTCTCATAATTTTACTTCTTACTGGATTTGGTACGGTTTTATTTGAATGAATCCCGAAAAATCTTTTTCTGAAAGATATTCTGTTTTTTTCTGCATATCCCAGATATTTTCGAACAAATTCAATCATTAGAGGTCCTTTTATACCCTTTTTATAAGCAAGGTAGAATGAAAAAATTTGTTCATCCATACCTACTTTACTTTGGTCAAACCCATAAGCCTTGATCTTACTGCTATCGAATATGGAAAATAATTTTTTATATTTTTTGGCCATAAGATTATGTTTGAATCCTACTCTTTTTGGACTCACCCCAAGAGCCAGGAGGAAGATATAGATTCTTCCGCATTTAGAACAATTTTCACACCACCGGCCATTACCCTCGGGTTTAAATTCCAAATCACACGAGCTTTGATATTTGGCAATTTCAGGGTAACGCTTATGCAGAATTTTCATAATGGCAAGTTCATTTAATGGTTCCAGGAGCGTGCCAATGGATAGAGAATTCCCACCGATTATACTGGTCATCAGGGAGTTCTGGAGTAGCCAGGAATGTGATTGTTCATATACCGGATTACACCGGAATCCGTCTCCGTCAAGAATTGAATTGTCACAGCTTTGTTCGTTGGAAAATAAAATATATCCTGCTTTTTTGGCATACACATAAGGCAAAAGCATGAGAGAATATTGGGTCAATTGCAATTCCCATCCTGACCAACCGGATGATTCTCTTAAGATACCAAGATCATTGTTCTGGAAATAAATTTTTATTTTGAATTCTTTACTGAAAAGTTGGGCAAGTATTTTTTTTACTTCCGCTTCAAACGGATAATCCGGCTCCTTAATGTATATAGGATAGACCTTAATTCCTAATTCTCTGGCTAAAGCGAAAGTAAGTAGGCTATCTTTACCAAATGTAAAAGGCATAATTGCATGATCGGACATACTGGATCTGTTGTAAGGAGGTATATCTGATTTTTTGTTGGAAAACACATAGTCAATTTCAAACAACCTTCTTATCAGATTTGAAGTGATCCTATCTTCTTTACGGTTCTGCATTATGGCAGTTGAAGGCAAGGAGAGAAGAAGGCTTTTGAAGAAATAAGCCTCTGAGAGTGGAACAGGGAATTGTAGATCATTTTTTGGAGGGTTTTTTTCAAAAAAGGTAAATGGAAAGTTGTAGCGTAAGCAATATTTTGGGAAAGGATTTTCCGGTGAATTTTGGGAAATCTTTTCCAGATGGTTTTTGGATAGCGAAGGCTCAGAGCTTTATTATTTATGCTTAATTGGATGCCGTTGTTTAGTATTCTGGTAGTGATTTTAGCCGTACCGTTAGTTTTAATATCGGGCAATTTTGGGCTCGGTTTTTTAATATTTTCAAATTGCGGGAACTCAGTTGCTGGTAGTTGATTTATCAGTGATAAAGATTCTGCCATGTTGTATCATAATAATATTATTTTAATCATGATACGACGTTTTACAGGTATGTCAAGTCGTTTTTTTGTAAAGACCGTCAGGATAACATTTCTTGAAATAATATAATATAAAATGAATATATTTTCCTATCTTTTTCCCATAAATATTAAAACATATTTTTCCAAATATAATGGCAGGATAGAAATTAAGGAATATTTCGGGAAAAAGATAATATATGTCGGAGATGCCCAACAAACAGGAGGAACGATTACTCCCATGTGGGGAAAAGTAATAGGGGATTATCGCAGGACAAAAAGGAAAATAAGGAGATGTTTGGTATTGGGGATAGGCGGTGGAGATGTATTTAAAAAAATATCTGACTATTACCCTGAAGCCGAAGTGACCGCTGTGGATATAGACAAAGTTATGGTAGATACGGCATACGAATTTTTTTCTCTTGGGAAAGTAAAAAATATTCAAACGATTATATCTGATGCGATCGGTTGGATTAGCAATGTTAGTGTCCGTCACCAATACGATTTAATTATTGTTGACCTTTTTATTGGCAAGGACAATCCTAAGAAGTCCCGCCATAAAGAGTTTCTTTTAAATTTACGGAGGAATTTAAGCGTCACAGGTAGAGTGCTATATAATTGTCATTATCATAAGGATAGAGATAAAGAATACGCTAATTTTGTTCTATCCTGTCAGAAAATATTTTCATCCGTTGACGAAGTATTTATTTACCCGTATAACAGAATTCTCTCTTTAAGATAAATATTCGTATGCTTCTATCTTTCCCCCGCTTTTTTAAAAAGAAAAATGTTGCTAAATCAGTCCAGAAGGGTATATACTGATTATACTTCGATTACACTTATTATTAATCCTGAAGCGTCGAAGGATTGCAATTCCAAGCGTACGGAGCATCTTTAAAAAAAATGGTAAAATATATTTTCTATGTTTAAATTTTTCGGGACATTATTTGATTCAAATCAGAAGGAACTCAATAGAGTTATTCCTATTGTTGAAGCAGTAAATTCATTTGAGGAAAAAACGAAACTTCTGAAAGATGATGAATTTATTGAGAAGACTGCAGAATTTAAGCAAATGATTACAAGTGGAACTACTTTGGATAACTTACTTCCGGAAGCATTTGCTTTAGTCAGGGAAGCATCTAAAAGAATGATAGGCGAAAGACATTTTGATGTGCAAATAATTGCGGCAATTGAGCTTCATAGAGGAGCTGTTGCAGAACAAAAGACCGGAGAAGGTAAGACTTTGTCTTCAATTCCTGCTTTATACCTGAATGCACTTTCCGGAAGGGGGGTACATCTGGTGACCGTAAATGATTATTTGGCCAGACGTGACTGCGGTTGGATGGGACCGATATTTCACCTGCTTGGTCTCACTGCTTCGGCAATTATTCATGATCAATCTTTTATCTATGATCCCGGTTTCACCGATAACAGCGTTACCGATTGGAGACTTCTACATCTTAAACCTGTGACCAGAAAAGAGGCTTATTTGGCGGATATTACATATGGCATAAACAGTGAGTTTGGATTTGACTACCTAAGGGATAATATGGTTTCCGAGGCGTCTCAACTGGTTCAAAGAGGATTTCATTATGCAGTAGTGGATGAGGTAGATTCTGTTTTGATAGACGAGGCGCGAACTCCACATATTATTTCCGCGCCCGATATGGAACCTACCAAAAAATATTACGACTATGCAAGGATGGTTTCCAAACTGGAGAGTGAAAAAGATTATGTTATAGATGAAAAACTCCATACAGCCCATTTGACGGAAAAAGGAATATCTAAGGTAGAAAAAATGCTTGGAGTAGATAACTTATATGAAAAGGATTTTACCACGGTACATCATATAGAAGCTGCGTTAAAAGCCAGGACTCTTTTTAGAAAAGACAAAGAATATGTCGTTAAAGACGATCAGGTGATTATCGTGGATGAATTTACAGGTAGACTGCTTGTGGGAAGAAGGTTTTCTGAAGGTTTGCATCAGTCCATAGAGGCAAAAGAAGGAGTTGTTATCCAACAGGAATCAAAAACTCTGGCTACAGTTTCTCTCCAAAATTATTTCAGAATGTATGAGAAGTTGGCAGGTATGACCGGAACAGCGGCTACAGAAGCTGAAGAATTTTCTAAAATCTATAAATTGGATGTGGTAGTAATTCCAACCAATAAACCGATGGTAAGACTGGATAAATCTGACATGGTATATAAAACCACTCGAGCGAAATTTTTGGCAGTAGCCGTTGAAATAGAAGAAAGATATAAAGCCGGTCAACCGGTATTGGTGGGTACGACTTCAATTGAAAAAAATGAGATGCTTTCTGAATTCTTATCAAAAAGAGGAGTACCTCATCAGCTTATGAACGCAAAAAACCATGAGAAGGAAGCGGCAATAATTTCAGATGCAGGAAAAAAAGGAGCTGTAACTGTAGCCACCAACATGGCAGGCAGGGGAGTAGATATAATTCTGGGAGGGATGCTTCCCAGTAAATATCTGGTTGCTGAAGGTTCATCAAAGAAAGATTTTGAAACTTTGAAAATTAAATGGCAGAAACAACATGACGAAGTGTTGAGACTAGGTGGGTTATACGTAATAGGTACAGAGAGACACGAATCAAGAAGAATTGATAATCAACTGAGGGGAAGGTCAGGGCGTCAGGGTGATCCCGGGGTAACCAAATTTTTCGTAGCACTGGATGATGACATCATGCGTCTTTTTGGCGGAGATCAGGTAGCCAAGCTCATGACAGTATTTAAACTTCCTGATGATGTGCCCCTGGAACATCCTATGGTTAGCCGGGCGATAGAACAATCACAAGTGAAAGTAGAGGGATTTAATTTTGATTCAAGAAAACATCTGGTGGAATATGATGACGTATTAAATAAACAAAGAGAGATAATTTACTCACTGCGAAGAAAAGTGATTTCCGGAGAAGATACCAAAAATATGATACTGGAAAAAATCCAGGATAATGTCACTAATACTATAAATCTTTATTCTTCTGAAGGATTGACCAGTCAGGAGAAAGATAAAATACTGATAGAATTCTCGTCAATCGTCCCTTTTGATCCAGATTCACAGAAAAAAATAAGAGAAAAATTAAATGAGCACAATAGTATTTCTGAAGTTAAGGATTTTTTATTGAACATAATTAAGGATACATATTCACAAAGGGAAAAGCAGTGGAGTGGTGAGGTCATGAAACAGATAGAAAGATGGGTGATATTATCTGTTATAGACAACTTGTGGATGGACCATCTTGATGCGATCGACGATTTAAGAGAGGGTATAGGGCTCAGGGGATATGGCCAGCTTGACCCGCTGGTGGAATACAAAAATGAAGCTTATTCCATGTTCGAACGTCTTTTATCAGCCGTCGATCATGAGATTGCACATAGAATATTTAAAGTTCAGGTGCAGATTGCTCCGGAACAACTGGCCGCACTTCAGAAAGAACAACAGACCATGATTTCCAGGTCAGCTGCAGATCAAATCGAAAAGAGAAAAACCCTGCAAAGTTCAAAAAGTCCTCAAAAACAAACGAAGATAGGAAGAAATGATCCCTGTTGGTGCGGTTCCGGGAAAAAATGGAAAAAATGCCATTACCCTCAAATAGGGTAATCTCGTTTTCATCCTCTGTAGCTTAAAGCGAAGGAGAAAGATACCGTTATTTGAATCTTCTAAAACCACCGTAATGTTAAACTTTTCTTATTATGAGCAAAATTACCGATAAGCGAAGAGTCTGATAAATTTAATAAATTCTTAATCTTCTTGGTGTATAATACTGCGATATGAGAATACTCCTTATTGAAGATGAAAGACGTCTGGCAAACGTGGTGAAAAAAGGTCTTATGGAGGAAGGATTCGCAGTCGATATGGCTTTTGATGGAGAAGAAGGACAATATCTTGCGCAGTCCGAAGAGTACGATCTTATTATATTGGACATTACACTTCCCAAAGTAGATGGTATAACAATCTGCAAAGAGCTTCGTAAGAAAAACATTAAGATCCCAATTCTAATGCTTACCGCCAGGGCTACACTTGAAGAAAAAATTATCGGTCTTGATAGCGGAGCGGATGATTATATTACAAAACCCTTTGCTTATCTGGAACTTCGTTCCCGAATACATGCTCTTATCAGACGAAGCAAACAGGAATCATCACCCATTCTTAAAATCGCTGATTTGGAACTTGATCCGATAAAACATAATTTAACAAGAGGAGGGAAAGCAATTACTCTAACTCCCAAAGAATTTTCAGTTTTGGAACTCTTGCTTCGTCATAAAGATGAAGTTGTTTCAAGGACAATGATTATTGAACATGTATGGGACTATAACTTTGACAGCATGAGCAATGTAGTTGATGTTTTTGTTGCCGCAATAAGGCGTAAGGTAGACAAGAATGCAAAAGTGAAGTTAATCCATACTCTGCATGGCATTGGATACAAAATAAGTGAAACTGTATAATCAAACTGTTTCATCCTGAGCTTGCTGAAGGATCTGTTATGAATACAAGAAGCGTGAGATTTCATCTTACAGTCTGGTACTCTGTTGCTTTTTTCATCGCTACCGCTGTTATCTTTACCAGTTTTTATCTGATTACGAAACAAACTCTTTATTCGCAGACGGATACGACTCTCGATTCTCATGGAAGTAAAATTGTGGAGGTTATCACTAGAGAAGAAAATAAATCGTGTCAAACATGCCAGATGATGGCAAGAAATGCTTTTCTTACAGAATTTAGCGACATACCGGGAATGGTCGTAATTCTGATGGATAGTACAGGGAATATTGTAGGAAGTTCCGTAACTTTTGATAAGCTTGATAATAGACTCTCCCAACTATTTGAGCAAGCGTCCCGTACTAAATCCCCTCACATCACTGATCATATTATTTCTGATCTTAAACTACGTTTTTGGATTGATCCGATATATAAAAATGGTCAGCTCCTAGGGGTGGTTTTTGTTGGTCATCCAATCGACGTGATAGAAAAATCCCTGAATAATTTGCTTCTTATGCTGGGAGTTGTTTTTGTTGTGTTTTTAATACCTACAGTCCTTGGTGGATATCTTCTTGCCAAAAGCGCTATTGCACCTATTACTTCCATTTCTGAAAAGCTGAAAAAGATAAGTAGTGAAAATCTAGACGAGCGGGTAACCACTCCCAAAACAAACGATGAGATAAAAGAATTAGCCGTAACATTTAATAGTCTGTTGGATCGCTTAAATCAGGCATTCAAAAGGGAGCGGCAATTCATCGGAGATATAGCGCATGAACTTAAAACTCCTCTTGCAACTCAACGAAGTAATATTGAAGTTATCCGTTCAAAAGACAGGAGAAATAGCGAATATATAAAAGCTCTGGACGAGACACTTATTGATAATAAAAGAATGTCGGGAACACTGGAAAACATTCTGGATCTTGCCTGGTCAGAGGCGGAAATGACCACTCAATTTGAGATGTTTGATTTTTCAGAACTTATCGAAGAAATTCGTGATTTAGCTACAAAAATGGCTTCTTCAAAAAAAATAAAGATTATGGGAAATATTATCTCCAATATCAAAATACACGGGAAAAGAGAGAAATTATTTCATGCAATAGTGAATATCGTTGACAACGCCGTGAAATACACACCTGAGAAAGGGACAGTTTTTATCACGCTTCATAAGACACCCCACAAGGTTTATTTACAGATAAAAGATAACGGAATCGGAATTGCCAAAAAAGATCTTCCGCAGATATTTGAGCGTTTTTATAGGGGATCGAAAAATGAGAAAACTTCCGGTTCAGGCCTTGGCCTTGCTATCGCACAGGCAATCATTTCTTCACATAAAGGGAAAATAGATATCGAGAGTAAAGTGGAAAAAGGTACCATTATATCTATTTCCTTTCCTATCACTTAATTTTCTTTCCAGCATTAATACAATCTTCATAATTTTTTTTCTATACTAAATATTAAAGCCAGCTTTGGCCGGAACAATAGCTTTATTCAATTAAGCCTCCTTCGCATAAAGCTGCGGAGGCCAAGGGAGGTGAACAAAAATGGATAAGATTGATACTCATACACAAAAAACTTCATTTATTTCTGCTAAAACGTTTGGAATATGTTTGGCGGGAGTAGTAATTGCAATTATTGCAGTGACTTTGTTTAAAGTACCCATATCAACAATCGGTACAGCCGCAATCTTACTGGCATGTCCGCTGCTTCATGTATTGATGATGAGAGGCGGTAACCATAAACATTAATCCTGAGTGGAATCGAAGGATTAAAAATTCTTCATC
>Ga0210015_1004644_pt1 | contig 11541 bp, 12 predicted proteins | sample CryGeymeta201522_FD_185471 | JGI IMG/M metagenome (GOLD analysis project Ga0210015, IMG submission 185471) | Groundwater microbial communities from Crystal Geyser aquifers in Utah, USA - Crystal Geyser metaG 2015-22 (SPAdes) (version 2) | ecosystem: Environmental > Aquatic > Deep subsurface >... | reverse complement strand
GCCGCTTTTCCGGGATTGCCTTTTGCCGAACCGTCAATATAAAGAGTAATCTTTTTCACTGCTTTAAGAGATAAAGAATTCTACTGCAGTTTTCGCACTGGGCAAACTCTTCTTTTTTTCTCACATTTTCAATAAGGTCAAACGATACCTTCATAAAGCAACCCGAACAAGTCCCATCTTCAATCTCAGCAATGGCCAGATTATTTTTTTTGGAAGCTCTTATCCTCTCATAAAGAGAAAGAGCGGTCTTGTCGATCTTGGTCGTTAGTAATTTCCTTTTATTTTCTTCTTCGTTTAATTGAGATTTTAAAACTTCTATTTCTGCCCGCACTCTCTTATCTTCCTCGGCTAATTTTTCATTTTCTCCTTTGAGGAGAGCGATTTCCTTTTCTTTTTGCGTGAGAAAAGTGTCATTCTTATCCATTATTTCTAAAATTTTACTTTCCGTTTGCGAGATTTTCTCTTGGGATTCTTTAATCTGTTGAAGAAGAACAGTATATTCCTTATTGGTTTTGGCTTCATTTAACTGACGTTGAGCCTTCGCCAATGCTTCTTCTTTTTCCCTCAATTCAAGCTCCTCTTTCCTCTTCTCCAGTTCCCCTGTTTGAATCTTTTTTTCAACTTCCGTTAATTCTTGCTTTTCCCCTTCCACTCTATTTTTTAATTCCTCTACTCCCAAAGGCAGGTTCTTAATCCTGTTTTTAAGACTAAAAATCTTAAGGTCATAAGATTGCAATTCTTTTAAGAGAGGGATTTGCTCATCTACCATATTGGTCTGGCAACTATAACACAATTTCCCTGAGTAGTCAAGATATGCTATTCTATATTTATTGTATGGAATTTCCTTTTGGACGCAGATACACGCAGATAAATACTAAACAAGTTATAAAACCACGAATTTATCGAATTTTACGAATTAGAGTAATTCGCGTTAATTCGTGGTTAGAAAAAGGAAATTCCTATGCAATTAAATTATTAGAAACTTTATTATTTACTTCATTAGAATCCTGATTTTATCCTGAAGTTATCTGCGTCCGATTAATTTTATAGGGAAATGAAAAAGAAATTCACTTTGAAAATATTTAAATTAAAGAAAAGATATTTCTGGTTTAGAAATCCGGTAACCAAAATTAAAAAAAGCGGGAAAATTTATCGCCGAGAACGTGAAAAGGAAAAAATAGAGAAAGAAATAGAGAAAGAATAAGTGGGCGATGCTGGGATTGAACCAGCGACTTCTACCGTGTGAAGGTAGCACTCTCCCTCTGAGTTAATCGCCCTTTGAACCGTTAAACAGAATATATCAATAAGCCCTTAAAAAGTCAAGTTATAAAACCACGAATTTATCGAATTTTACGAATTAGAGTAATTCGCGTTAATTCGTGGTTAGAAAAAGGAAATTCCTATGCAATCAAGTTAGCCAAGATGAAAAAGGCAATTATTTTACTTTCCGGAGGGATTGATTCTTCAACGACCCTTTATTTAGCTAAAAGTCAGGGCTACCAACCAACCGCTCTGATTTTCGACTACCATCAGCGCCACAAAAAAGAGATAGAATCAGCTAAAAAGATTGCTAAAAGCGCACCTAGCTCCTATAAACTCGTAAAGATTTCTTTCCCGGAAGGGGGAAGTTCTCTTCTGGACCCAAATCTATCGCTTAAATCCGGGAGAGAAAAAATCCCTTTTACCTATGTCCCAGCGCGAAATATCATATTTTTATCCTACGCTCTCTCCTGCGCGGAAACCTGGGGGTCAAGAGCAATATTCATCGGGGCAAACCAGGTTGATTATAGCGGATATCCTGATTGCCGGGCAAGTTTCATTGCTGCCTTTAACCGGATGGTTAAGGAAGGGACCAAATCTAAAAATATCAAGGTAATTGCCCCCTTGATGAAAATGAACAAAGGGGAAATAATTAAATTGGGAATGAAATTAGGGGTCCCCTACCATTTAACCTGGTCCTGCTACGAAGGAAAGGAAAAGCCCTGCCTTAAATGCGACTCCTGTAAATTCCGCCTTAAAGGATTCCGGGAAGCAGGAATAACCGACCCACTACTTTTTAACCACAGAGGCACAGAGAACACAGAGAAAAAACTACCACGAAATCACGAAATATAGAAGACACGAAACAAAGAATAGCAACCACGAATTTCTCGAATTGTACGAATTATTAAAGATTAATAACAAGAACAGGTCATTGCGAGGCACGAAGTGCCGTGGCAATCTCGAGATTGCTTCTTCGTTTCACTCATCGCAATGACACTTCGTGCCAGTTCTTAATTAGACTAATTCGTGTAATTCGTGGTTAAAGTGATTTGTAGTTTTTCGTGTTTTCGTGTCTTCGTGGTAATCTTTGTAATTTTAATGGAAAAAGCAAAGGTTTCTGAAGTTTTCTCCTCCATCCAGGGAGAAGGCCCTTATTTAGGCAGGAGGGAAACGTTTGTCCGCTTCTCCGACTGCAATCTGAATTGTGTTTTCTGCGATGTTGAACAGAAAAAAGAGAAATTTTATACTGCCGGAGAGTTAATAAAAAGAATTAAAGAAATTGCTCAAAGGACAAAATGGCTGACTTTAACCGGAGGAGAACCTCTACTCTGGTCTGATTTTCTTAAGGAACTCCTTCCTCTTCTAAAACAGCAAGGATATAAAATAACCCTGGAGACCAACGGAACGTTGCCTGAAAAATTTAAGGAAATAAAGAGTTTAATATCCCTGGTGTCTTTAGACTTTAAACTGCCGAGTTCAACCGGAGAAAAACCTTTCTGGAAAGAGCACCAACAATTCTTAGCTCTGGCTAAAGAGAAGTCTTTCGTTAAAACAGTCATCACCGCTAAAACAAGTTCAGAAGACCTAAAAAAAGCGGCAAAGATAATTTCCGGGATTGACCAAAAAATCCCGCTTATCCTGCAACCCGCAGCCCCCTATAAAAAGTTTAGAGATGTCCCCCGGATAAAAAAAGTTTTACAATTTCAACAAGAAGCATTAAAATTTATTTCCGACGTAAGGACAATACCGCAGATGCACAAATTTCTAAAATTAAAGTGAAAAAGAAAATGATTGAAACCACCGATAACACGCAGAACAACAACAGATGACAGCACTGCTGTCATTGCGAAGCCGAAGGCCGTGGCAATCTCGTCTTTTTTCCTCTCCCCGACGGGGAGAGGACGAAAGTGAGGGGGCGCAGTGTCATTTTCAGGGTTTTTTGTTCCTTATGCGTGTCTGTGCTATAATTTTTTTACAACTCTATTACCTAAATAAATGAAAAAAACAAAAGAACAAACAATTACCTGGAACCACCCCGGAGGGAAACTCCTGCGCAAAGGCGCGGAATACTGCACCGATGCGGAATTACTGGCCATTCTTATAGGGGCAGGGATTCCCGGTAAATCCGCCGTCAAGATGGCCGAAGAAATTATTGAACGCTATCAGGACTTTAAGGGACTGGCAAACCAACCGTTTGAAAATATTTACCAAATCAAGGGTCTCAAGCAGGTCAAGGTAATCCGTATCGCTGCTGCCCTGGAAATCGCCCGGCGCATTGTCCAGCAGGTGGCGAAAGAACTGAAAAATGAGTAAATTTGTCAATCCCTTTGAAATCGTTGACCGCCACACCGAATGGAGTGCGGCGGCAACCTTCACCGAATGGGCTAATCAAATTGTCAAAGAAGAAAGGTTGTCTTTCGGCCCGGCCAGAGTTGAAAAAAGGGGTGTTGACAAAAAAAGACCAGACTGCGTTCTTTATGATAACCCATCCTGCACAAAAACCGCTCTGGTTATAGAATTTAAACAGCCCTATTACGACCCGTTTGATGCAGAATTAAAGGAAGCCGCCCGGCAGAAGGCCACCAAAAGAAAATCCCCCTATTTTGCCACCTCTAACTTCAAAACGCTTATTCTTTGGAGCACGACCAGCGTCAATAACGGCGAACCCGAAGAAAACCAGATTCGCGGCCGATTTGAACTTTCCCGGATTGAAAACCTTGATTACCTGGAAAACCCGTCCTACCAGTTAACCATCCAGACGGAACTAAAGAAATTCCTTAACGAATTTTACCAGTTCTATACCGGCAAAAAGAAAGAAAAGAAACTTCCCCTTGACGCAATCTTGATTTACCGGCTTTCCGAAAAGATTAGGGTCTTAACTACTCTCTATACCCCTATAATTCAGGAACACTATCAGGAAGACAAACAATTCCGGCGCAACCTGCGGAAGTGGTTCAACGAGCAGGAGTGGAGTCTTCCGCCTTTTCCTGAAATATACGACTTTGAAAAAGCCGCCAGACAGGCCGCGTATCTTTTGGTAAACAAAATTTTCTTTTACGAGGTTCTCCGAGCGCAAACCGGTCAGATTCCAGAATTGAAAATTCCGAAAGACCTTACCACCGGCGGTCAGTTAAAAAGCGAACTCCACGCAAAGTTTGAACACGTATTGCGAGTTGATTACGAAACAATCTATGCTCCTGACTTTCTTGACAACCTTGCCTTTCCGGACAGCAAAGGAGTTATCCAGACCGTTACCGATTTAATCACTGCCCTGAACCGCTACGACTGGCCGCAACTGGTCAAAGAAGCGCCGGATACCATCGGCAAGATTTTTGAAAACCTGATTCCGGCAAAAGAACGCCATAACCTCGGTCAGTACTTTACCCGGACAGACGTTGTGGATTTAATCCTTTCCTTCTCTCTGAAAAACCCTACCAAAGATACGGTTATGGACCCGGCTTGCGGCACCGGCACCTTCCTCATTCAGGCATATTTTCAGAAGCGGCTTCTGGACCCCACGATTGACCACAAAAACGTTCTTTCTACCCTTTATGGAATTGACATCGCCAAGTTCCCGGCCCATCTTTCTACCATAAACCTTGCTTTGCGCAACCTCAGGGAAAAAGATAACTACCCGCAAATCTTCCAGAATGACTTTTTCGCCCTCAAACTCGGCGGCTTGGTTGACTATCCCAACATAGACACAAAAGAAGTCAAGCGTACCGATGGCACAACTCAAAAGATACCTTATCCCAGAACTGTGGATGCCATCGTTGGAAATCCCCCCTACACCCGCCAGGAGGAAATAAGCAAAATCTCCGGAAAAGAAGAAGCATATAAGGAAAACCTTATCCAGGCCGCCCTCAAGGATGCAAAAGGCAGACAGATAGCAAAAATTTCCAGGAGAGCCGGAATCCATGCCTATTTCTTCATTCACGGGTTTAAGTTCCTCAAGAACGGCGGAAGGTTTGGCTTTATTGTCTCCAATTCGTGGTTGGATGCAGACTACGGCAAAGACCTCCAGGAATTTTTCCTGAAAAATTATAAGGTCGTGGCCATTATTGAATCCAAAATTGAACGCTGGTTTACCGATGCGGACATCAACACCTGCATTATTATCCTGGAAAAAGCCGAAGGCCAGGCCAATGCCGTTTCAAGAGATACCAACCTGGTCCGGTTTGTCCAACTCAAAAAACCCTTGACAGATTTTATTCCTTCTTTTTCAACCAACAAGGCAGACCAGAAAGAACGTCTCTCCCGGATTGAAAAATTGAAAGAACTGGTCCTGGTCCACGACAAATATTTTGAGGACGAAAAGATAAGGATTCGTCCGAAATTACAGAAAGAACTCTGGAAAGAAGGTCTGAAGGAAGAAGCACAAACCTACGCAGGGACAAAGTGGGGAAAGTATCTAAGACATCCCGAGATTTTCTTTAAGATTGTAAAAAAGGGAGAAGGCAAATTGCTTAACTTAGCTCAAGTCGCCAGTTTTGGAGGTTATATTCACGATAATAATGTCAAAGATAAATTCCCTAAAACAAAAATTATCTTATCATCCCAGTCAATAGACAAAATTACTGCCTACGAATCCGATAAAAATGTTGTAATGAAAGGGGTGAAACCATCTGGAAACTCCCGGTCGGTCCCAGATATTGTAGTTGGTAGAACTTTCAATGATACTTTTCTCGTTGTTTATAATGCTGATAGAGTATTATTCAAAAGATTCTACAAGATTTTAGCGAAGAACAAGAAACACACTTTGGATATTTGTTTAGTACTAAATTCTACCTTGCAAATCCTTTTTTGGGAATGTATTGGAATAACAGAAGGACTTGGAGCTTTAAATATTTATAAAGATGACTTCGATAAAATACTCATCCCTGCACCAAAATATTTAACCCTTCCAAAACAACAATTTGAAAGCTTTATGAATCGTGAAATTAAAGACATCTTTGAAGAAATAGGCGCTTTTTCCCCTGAAGAAGTTTCTCTTGCTAAAGTCAAACCTGACCGCAGGAAACTCGACAAGATTATATTGGGCGACATCCTCGGCTTAACAGAAGAAGAACAACTCGAAGTTTATAAGGGCGTCGTTGACCTTGTTTCTTCCCGGCTTCAAAAAGCAAAAAGCGTTAATGGAAAGAAAAAATCTAAGGAAAAAATAATTGAAGAAAAGCAGGTTGAGCAGATTTTAAATTGGATTGGCAAAAGCGAATTACCGGAAATTTGGCAAAAATACAACCCAGCCAATAATCCAAAAACTAAACCCATAACGGTTTCCCAATACGACGAAAAGGCTCATCTGTTAAAGTCCCTCTTTGGCTGGCAGGTAATCTGCGGAAGGCAAAAATTTGACTGCAAAACTAAAGACGAAGCAGAACTTCTCTTATTCTGGATTCTGATGGGAAGAGAAGAAATTGCCCTGACAAGCAGGATTCCTTCACTCGCCCTGGATTTAACCTTGGTCAAAAAGGAATATGACCGTATCCATAAAATCTTGAATGACGCCCTGGATGGTATCATAGACGAAAAACTTAAATCCCGCATCCGCCACCTTGCTTGGGAAAACCTGCTTAACCGGAAGGAGTGAAATATGTTTCGCACGTTTATACAAGTAACCACATTGTTAGTTGTACTTCTATCTTCATATTTCTTGATAAGAGGCACAATTACTTTATCCGCGCAAGATTTAGCAGAATTATCGAAGCCAAAATGGGGTTATCATTTAGGCGTTGCTAAAAATTTAGTTCATCAACGTTCGGATACAAAGATAGGTTTTTCTTTACTTCTGTTGAGTTTTTTTCTTCAACTAATCAACATGCTTTGGCCTATGAAAATAGGTGATTTCGCTGTAAATAAGAAAGGTGTGTTCTTAGCTATTATCGCTTCAATTTTAGTATTTTTCATTGCCAATAGTACATCACACTTTATGTCTAAAGTTTCGTACAAAAAAGTTGAGAGTATATTAAAGAGTGATTAGAGTTTTTATGGAGAATCAAAACTTGACATTTTAATTAAATTATAGTATATTATAAGCGTAATAGTTCATTTAATAAGTGAATTATTACATATAGATTATAGTCTAAAGGGTAAAAATAGTATAATTAAAGTGTCATAGTTCAACTAATAAATGAATTATGGTGTATAAAATATAGTATGGAAACATTATCCGGGATTGGCAAATTAGATAGGCAGAGATTGGCTGAAATAATCCGCGTAAGCAAGGGAAGTATTTCAGTTACCGAAGCCTGCAATATTCTGAATTTATCTTCACCCGCAGTAGCCAAAATGCTTTCTCGTTGGGCAAAGAAGGGATGGCTTTCTCGGGTTCGCCGAGGAATTTATATCCCGATACCGCTTGAATCCAGAACTACCGATATTGCCTTAGAAGACCCATGGATAATTGCTGAGAGATTATTTGCACCGTGTTATATAGGTGGATGGAGCGCGGCTGAGTATTGGGGTTTAACCGAGCAGATTTTCCGAACTATTTTGGTAATGACCCAACAAAAACCAAGAGAGCATTCACCAGTCATTAAAGGAACGAAGTTTCTATTGCGGACAATATCAAATAGGGCAATGTTTGGAATTAAGCCGGTCTGGAAAGGACAGGTAAGAGTATCAGTTTCTGACCCAACACGCACTATAATTGATATGTTAAATGACCCGCAACTGGGTGGTGGAATTCGCTCAACAGCAGATATATTTACCAATTACCTAAAATCAGAAAAAGTGAATATAGAGTTATTACTTGAATATACAAAACTATTAGGTAATGGAGCGGTTTACAAGCGGCTCGGTTTTTTATTAGAGCGCTTTGCTCCAGATAAAAAGACAGCCATAAATATCTGTCAGTTATCGCTAACCACAGGAAATGCCAACCTTGATCCTAAACTTGAAGGAGATAGATTAATTAACCGATGGAGATTATGGATACCTAAGAGCTGGAGCAATAGTAAGGGAGAATAAAAGTGATTAATAAGCAAGAGATAATGGATTTCTCCAGAGAATTTGGACTGAGTCCAAATGTGGTTGAAAAGGATTATGTCCTTGGATGGATTCTGGATGGTATTTCACACCAGCCAAAAATCAGCAACGGCTGGATTTTTAAGGGTGGAACCTGCTTGAAAAAATGCTATTTTGAAACATACCGCTTTTCAGAAGATTTGGATTTTACACTTAAGAATCAAGAACAAATCAATAATGATTTCCTAATGGGTGTATTCAAAGATTTAACTGATAAGGTTTATGAAAAGACCGGTATTGAGATGCCAAAAGATAAAATCAGTTTTGATATTTATCAGAATCCCCGCGGTAAAACATCGGCACAAGGAAAGATAAGTTACAGAGGACCAATGAAACCTGGTGGGAATTTACCCACGATTAAGTTAGATTTAACTGCTGATGAAATATTGATGCTTGAGCCAGTTGACCGAGAAGTTCATCATCCTTATTCTGATAGACCGAAGCAAGGAATTCACATCCAATGTTATTGTTTTGAGGAATTATTTGCCGAAAAAATTAGAGCGTTAGCAGAGCGTCTCAGACCAAGAGACCTTTATGATGTGGTTAATTTATATCGTCATGAAGGTATCAATCCTGACCGGACTCTGGTATTAAGCACACTTGGTAAAAAATGTCAGTTTAAGAATATACCAATTCCGACTATGGAAATACTCAATGCCAAACCGGAACGCACTGAATTGGTAAACGAATGGTCAAATATGTTGAAGCAGCAACTACATGTATTGCCACCGTTTGAACAGTTCTGGCAGGACTACTTATACTACTCAGTTAAATCCACATAAAGATAAAAGCGGTTATCTTTGTTCTGGACGAATAGGATATATTGTTGAAACGAAATATTAAAAGGATTATTTTCAAAATTCGGAGAAACAGGCAAAAGTAAAAGAATACGAGCGACAGATTGGCCCGTTAGATGTTTACTATCTAACGGGGTGAATAAATTGTATGATTTAACCGAAGAGGAAATAAAAATTGTTGAGCAGTTTGGAGCGAAGGACAAATAGTTTATACTACAATGAAAATAAGCAAAGATTATGACGGATTGCAGGAAGATGTGAGAAAGCTAAAGAAACCCACGATAGAGGTCTGGGCCAATAAGTATCCGGATAAAAGATATCTCATTGCGATGGAGATTTTTGAATTCACCTGCCTTTGTCCCAGGACCAATCTCCCCGATTTCGCCAAAATTATTATAAAATATATTCCGGATAAATACTGCGTAGAATTAAAGTCTTTCAAGTATTATCTTTTCTCCTACCGGAATGTAGGAATATTTCACGAACACGCCATCAATAGGATTTTGGATGATTTTATTGCCGCCTGCCATCCCTGTTGGGCAAGTATCACCGGGGAATTTAACCCCCGCGGTGGAATCAAGACCATCGTGAGCCGCGAGTATAGAAGGAAGGGTAAGTAGTACAATTGTTGAGGGGAGGGGTTAATTGACAGGAGATTAAAATAGGATTATACTAAGTATAATTTGTATATATAGAAATTATACAAACCTTATTTTTCATAAGGTCAATAGAAGCAAAAAGGAAGCGAAATTATCGAATTATAATTGAACTGAACTCTTTTCAAAAAGGAATACGAGAAAGGATAGAAAAAACAGTTATTCTCCAGAAGATATTTTCAACTCTTGAGAAATTAGGAGCAAATCGAGTAGAAGGATATTTACATGCCCAAATACTCTTTAATAAGAAAGATTATACTTTAATTTCTGAAGTGCTTTTTAATAAGATTCCAGATATTTCCCTTCTTAAAGATAAAGACCCTGAAAGTGTCGCAAGCCTTAGAGATTTAGGATTCAACCTTCAGAATTCCAAATTAAGAATAGAGAATCTTTCAATTGATATTTCTTCAGATAAGTTTTTAAATATATCTACTTTAAGCAAGATTGACTTCGAAATTAACAAGAAATCATTTTCTGAACTTCACAACAGAGCTATTGAAGTAACAAAATTGTTTGTAAAGGAGAAGAAATAATGTCAACAGATTTAACTAAGTGGCATCCTGAAGTTGCATGGGCACGAGAAGATATTCCTATTTCCTGCCGAAATATTTCTATAGAAAAACTAAGGGGAAAAGCTAAAGTTGAGAAGGTGAAACCTTACACTTTTCCTTACATGATTAAGATAACTCAAGAATCTTCTACAGTTACAGTTACGGCAATTGTGAATGAATTTGTAAATTCAGTAAAACAACTACCAAAATTATGTGCTATTTTCTTTAAATGTGTAGATAAGCAGATTATTCTTTGGACGGTGATTAAACATCTTGATTTTGAGACTGAATATACAATCTGTAAATCGGAGAACAGAATTGCAAGGAAACGTCAAGAATTTACTTTTGATTTTTTAACCTTGCCCCGGAATGGTAAACCTCTGCATAAAGTAGTACCAAAAGATTTAAAGATTGTTTATCAAAAATCAGAAGGATAAGAGAACCGACATATAAACGATGCCCGAAAGAGATGAACATATCAAGAAGGCAGAAAGAAATCTTAAATTATCAGAAGAAGGTATATTCAATCCTGACAAAACAAAGTATCTAGATTGGTATGTAACTATTCTCTTTTATATTGCACTTCACTACATAGATTCGGTCTTAGCAACATATAGTAGTAGTTGGCCTGAAACAATGACTCATCCCAGAGAGCATAAAAGACGTGATAATTTGGTTAGAACCGTTTCTCCATTGTCAACTGTCGCCGTTGAATATTTTATGTTGAAAGAAGCGTCTAGAAGAGCTAGATATCGCACGGATTATGATACTGGCGATCCGAGGGCAAGGAAAGAAGCGATAAAATTGATCTTTTGTGTCGATATGATAAAACAAACTATTTCGAAAAGTTGTCCTACCAAGTAATTTCCCTTTTTCTTGTATTTCAATTCTGAGACCTCAACTTCTCCGATGCACTCCTTAAATGCTCCTTGCCAAGTAACTGTAAAATCGTTGTTGCCTAAACTATTATCTTTTCTACAACAAAGCCGCGGGTGGGGAAATTGATTAATTTGGCAGCGGTGAGGTTTCCGTTGGCGGCGAGAGTTTTGGTCTTTGTCAATGGTCACCCTAACTAAGCCACTCAGGGTCGCCTGATAGTGAGCCACTTTTATCTTTGATAGCCCCCCTGAAATAGTTTTGATAGGCCCCTTAAAAATCATTTCTTTTGATGTTAGTTTTTTAAAGAATATAAAAATATTATTCATCGTGTTGTGGATACTTGTGGGTAACTCTGAAAGAGTTATCCAA